>OOAE01001770.1_pt1 | contig 13884 bp, 10 predicted proteins | sample 1671271 | NCBI WGS metagenome assembly OOAE01 (sample SAMN06348139, study PRJEB24527) | human gut metagenome | biome: human gut; feature: ankylosing spondylitis patient; material: feces | host: Homo sapiens | place: China | collected 2015-10 | reverse complement strand
TCTTTCATAATGAATACATTCAATTCTGCCGCACAAAGATCGCATTTTCCATCAGGTCGATCTTCTCCAGCTTGCCCACCACGGCGGTGGGAACGCCCAGAATGTCGCTGAATACCAGCTTATCGCCCTCGACCGTCATGGAGGCCACGTTCTTGCAGACCTCCTGCTTCTCGTTCCCCTTCAGGGTATATACAGTGGAAAGACACATGGCTCTTACTCTCCCTTCAGCAGCTTCAGCGCTTCGTCCAGCTTTTCGTTGCCCAGATTGAAGTCCAAAATCGCGTCGTGGATCAGCTGGGCAGGCTCGTCCTCCATGCTGTGGGCCAGCTCGTGCAGCTCCTCGGCGTGGTGGCGGTTGTGCTGCACCATATAGGCCAGCAGCGCCAGCGCCTCCTCCGGAGAGTGCTGCGCGTGAGTATGCTCATGACCATGGTCATGGGTGTGCTCGTGGCAATGGTCGTGGGTATGGGGGTGGGTATGGGTCACGCCGTCGGCGTGGGTGTGTTCATGGTCATGGCTGCACATAGGAGAAACCCTCGCTTTCATTTTTTCTCAATTTTACCACGTTCCGTCCGGCAAGTCAAACCGTAAACGGCAAATCCCCCTACCCCCCTTGCAAAAACCGACATTTTGCGGTATCATAAACAGCAGAAAATATCCCGCAAAGGAGCGACCCGCCATGTCCGAACAACCCCACACTCATGCCGACGGCACCACCCACACCCACGGTGACGGCCACGGCCATACCCATTCCCACGCCCATACCAAGGCGGTGCTGAACCGGCTCAGCCGCGCACAGGGTCATCTTGACGCGGTGCGCCGCATGGTGGAACGGGGCGAGGACTGCTCGGCGGTGCTGGTGCAGCTGTCCGCCGTGATCTCGGCGCTGAACTCCACCGGCCGCGTGATCCTGAAGGATCACATCGCCCACTGCATCGTGGACGCGGTGGAGGACGGCGATACCGCCGCCATCGACAGCCTGAACGACGCCATCGACCGCTTCATGCGGTAACGGGCGCACGACAATGATAAAGAGGTGAGACAATGCCGGATCTGAAAACCGTTGCCAAGGTAGGCGGAAAGGCGGTCAAGGCCGCCGGAGACGTGCTGCCCAAGCTGGCGCTGCTGGGGAAAACGCTGGCCGTGATCTCCGGAACCATGACGGCGCTGACCGTGGCGGGCTGGGTCATCACCCGCGCCAACGAGAAGCGGGAGCAGGAATAACGCTATCCCAAAGCCTCCCCTGTGTAAGGGGAGGTGTCAAAAATTAACGATTTTTGACGGAGGGGTTGGCTGATAATGTAACAATCCCCCAGTCAGCCTTACGGCTGACTGCCCCCTTTACACAAGGGAGCCTTTACCTGTGCAAACGGTAATATTTATTGCATTGGCTATTCCACAGAAAGGACGAATCTACATGCGTAAAAAACAATTCAAAGCCGAATCCAAGCGCTTGCTGGATCTGATGATCAACTCCATCTATACTCACAAGGAGATCTTCCTCCGTGAGATCATCTCCAACGCCTCCGACGCCATCGACAAGCTGTGCTACCTCAGTCTGACCGACGACAAGGTGGGCCTGAACCGGCAGGACTTCCGCATCCTCCTGGCCGCCGATCCCGACAGCCGCACCCTGACCGTCAGCGACAACGGCATCGGCATGGACGAGGACGATCTGGAGCACAATCTGGGCGTCATCGCCAATAGCGGCAGCTTCCAGTTCAAGGGCGAGCTGGAGGGCAAGGAGACCCCCGACACCGATATTATCGGTCAGTTCGGCGTGGGCTTCTACTCCGCCTTCATGGTGGCCGACCAGATCACCGTCATCACCAAAAAGTACGGCTGTGAGCAGGCGTACCGCTGGCAGTCCGCCGGTGTGGACGGCTACACCATCGAGCCCTGCGAAAAGGACGCCGTGGGCACCGATATCATCATGCACCTGAAGCCCGACAGCGAGGAGGAGAAGGACGAGTACAGCCAGTATTTGCAGGAGTACACCCTCAAGCGGCTGGTGAAGAAGTACAGCGACTATATCCGCTTCCCCATCCGTATGCTGACCACTCACTCCCGCCGGAAGGACGGCAGCCCCGACGACAAGCCGGAGTACGAGGACGTGACCGAGTGGGAGACCCTCAACTCCATGGTGCCCCTGTGGCAGCGGAAAAAGAGCGAGGTCACCAAGGAGGAGTACGACAAGTTCTATCAGGAGCGCTTTGGTGAGTTTGCCCCGCCCCAGTCGGTCGTCACCGTGTCGGTGGAGGGCGCCGTCACCTATAAGGCGTTGCTGTTCATCCCCTCCCGCATGCCCAACCAGTATTTTACCGAGGATTTCAAGCCCGGTCTGCAGCTCTACAGCTCCGGCGTCATGATCATGGATCACTGCGCCGACCTGCTGCCGGAGTACTTCAACTTCGTCCGGGGCGTGGTGGATTCCCCTGACCTGAGCCTGAATATCTCCCGTGAGCTTTTGCAGCACGACCGGCAGCTGAAGGTCATCGCCGCCAATCTGGAGAAGAAGATCAAGGCGGAGCTGCTGCGGATGCTGAAGGACGAGCGGGACAGCTACGAGACCATCTACCGCAGCTTCGGCCGCCAGCTGAAGCTGTGCGCCCTGAACAACTACGGCGCCAACAAGGAGAAGGTGCAGGATCTGCTGCTGTTCTACTCCTCCAGGGAGAAGAAGCTGGTAACGCTGGACGAGTACGTGGCGCGTATGCCGGAGAGCCAGAAGTTCATCTACTACGCCACCGGCGAGACGGTGGATGCCATTGACCATCTGCCCCAGACGGAGCTGGTGAAGGAGCACGACTATGAGATGCTGTACTTTACCGACAACACCGACGCCTTCATCCCCGACCTGTTCGTCCAGTACAAGGACAAGCCCTTCCGCAGCGTGGTGGACGGTGAGCTGGAGCTGGACGATGAAAAGAAGCCTGACGAGACGGAACGCTACAAGGACGATTTCGCCTTCATGAAGGAGGTGCTGGGCGACAAGGTGACGGAGATCAAGGCCAGCACCAAGCTCAAGACCCACCCCGTGTGCCTGTCCAGCGGACAGGGCCTCACCTTCGAGATGGAGAAGTACTTCGCCGCCGTGCAGCCTGACCTGAACATGAAGGCTCAGCGTATTCTGGAGATCAATGTGGATCACCCTGCCTTTATCACCTTTGAAACGGCCCGCATCACCGAACCGGAGAAGGCGAAGAAGTACGCGGAAATCCTCTATAATCAGGCCTGCCTCATCGCCGGTCTGCCTATCGACGATCCCAGCGCCTACACCGACCTGCTGTGCAGCCTGTGGCAGTAAGAATAAAAAACATTCCCCGGCGATGGCCGGGGAATGTTTTTTATTCGCTGATCCCGCAGACCGACTCATACAGCAGCTGCAAATCGTACACGTCGATAGCGCCGTCACCGTTGATATCGGCGGCTTTCCGGAAGTCCGCGGCGGACAGGCCGCCTGACGCCTTGCCGGTCACCAGATAGTCGTACAAAAGCTGTACATCCGTGCTGTCAATGCCGACGCTGCCGTTCAGCTCCCCGATCTTTACGGTGAAATCGGTGGGAGAGAGAAAGTGCTGTCCCATCACGGCGGCGCTCTCCCCATCTGGCTGGTGATTACTGAGACTGGCTTTCAGGTAGTGGCGATGCACCTGCGCTCCCGCGTCCCACGCGGCGTCGGCCTGATACCACCGTACCCCCAGCTTGACCAGATCCCAGCCGTGGGATTCGGCGTTGACGCTGCCCGATACCACGCGGACGTCCACCCCCGCCGCCAGCGCCAGCCGGTACAGCAGCAGGGCATAGCCCTGCGATACCGCACGCTTGTTCACAAGTGCCGCGTAGGCGGAATACTTCAGCAGATTCGTGGTATCGTTCCGGTTTTCGCTGTCATTTTCCACATGGGCGCAGAGCCAGTCATAAATGGCCGCCAGCCGCTCCTCCGGCTCCGCCATCCGCGCCACCCCCAGATAGTCCAGCAGCGACGCAGCGGTCTGCTCCAGCTCCGTTTCCTGCCGGGCGGTGGTGAAATAGGTAAACGCGATGGTCACACCAAAGTAATTGCCGTCCCACGACGCGGAGTAGGTGACGCTGCCATACTGATAGCGCATGTAGTCGCCGCCGGTGGGATCCTGCGGATCGTGGCGGAACACCTCCGGCAGCAGCTGCTGCCGCACCAGCGTGGTCAGATACTTGGCGAAGCGCCGCCGCAGCAGGATACCGGCATGGGACACGCCGTCCGCCGCCAGCTGCTTCTCGCTTTTGCTGTAAGCCGCCGCGGCCTCCTCCGCCGTCAGCTCCGAAAACGGCCCGTCCGCCGGATAGCCGGTGTAGAAAAACAGTATCTGCTCCCGTGCCTTGAACTGCTGGTGCACATAGGCGGCTACGTCCGTCAGGCTGTCGTAGCGACCGCCGTCGCCCATGGCGTTCGTCTCCGCCAGCATTGCCGTGCCCGGCGCGTCATAGGTGACGCTTTCCGTCACGCCCAGCTCCGGATACAGGGGATTGCTGCAGACCACCGTGGCGGACAGCGGCGCATCCTCCGCACTGTACATCTCCGCCCAGACCTGACCGGGCAGCAGCGTGACGGCCATCAGTACCGCGCACAGCAGCGCCGCCAGACGCTTTCCTTTCCTGTCCACCCGCTCCGCCTCCTTTCGCTTAGATTTCCAATTATTGTCATTTTACCAGCCTAACCGCCGCTTGGCAAGTGGAAAAACCTGGAAACGGGAAAAAGAAAAGCGGCTTTCGCCGCTTTTCCGTTTTATCAACCGTTACAAACCGTCTCGTACAGCAATTGCAGATCATAGATGTCGATAGAACCGTCACCGTTCACATCGGCGTCCTCCAGAAACTCATATTCCATCAGTTTGGTCTGCGCAACGGGCACCTGCTGGGTCCTCAGGTACTGATACAGCAGATCCACATCCAGAATCGTGACTCCGCTGTAGCCGTTCAGTTCGCCGGGGCCAAGTGCCAAATAATCCCCCTCAAACCACAGAACAACCTCGTGGTTGAAGCACCAGTAGCCATATTGATAGTAGCCGTATGCTTCCATGGCTGAGGCGATGTTGCTGTTATTGTCCTGATACCACTGCCACACGGTGTTGTCGGTGTCATCGTCCGTCACGTACAGACGAATGATGCCGTTATTACGCCGCAGCAGGTTGGCCACCTTGCCGGGAAGACTCGCATCCTCGGTAGAAACGATCAAATGACTGTTGACCGTATAGTAGTTGGCCGCCGTGGCGGTACAGTTCTCTAACGGCACGTTATACGGCGTACCAGAAGGTGTGTGATCTTCTTTCAGCTTATTTGTGGTGATGTTGAAATAGCTGTAATAGGGTGAATAGGGATCGTCCGAACCGTTATACACGGGATCGTCCCACGTGGCGTCTACATAGTACCACTCTCCGTCGATTTTTGCCAGATTCCATGCATGGTTTTCTCCTGCGTAGCCTACCACATAGTAGCTCTGGATACCTGCGCGCATCAACAGATATTGCAGCGCAAAAGCATACCCCGCGCAAACGCCCTTGCCCTCCACCAGTGTGGTATAGCCGTTCTGCTCCTCCAGCTTACTGTAGGTATACGTGACTTTCTTGATCAGCGCGTCGTGCAGGTACAGCTCTTTCTCATAGTCGCTGCCGGTGGGCATACCCGCCAGGATCGTTTCAGCAGTCTCCAGAAACAGCGGCAGTTCGGTATTCAGATTGTAAATATGACTGTTGTAATTCAGTTGAATTTCACTGCAAAGCATGGTGTTTTTGTTGTACCAGAACGATGGCCGGGCCCAGAACAGCTCCGGATAGTCAGAGTAAAACGCAGCAGTAACAAGCCAAGCTTCATCATGGGTAACTTTCTGGTTTGTAGGAAGCGAAACCTTGCCTACGGTAAAATTCTCTGCCATTTCCAGCAGCCGATCATAAATTTTCAGGTAGACCGTACTGCGGGACATTTTCGCCAGCTTAGCACGGCCATACCGTGTCACGGATATGATATCGAAATAGGAGCTCCCGCTTTTATTACTGGTCAGAGCATTATTCAACTCCGCAGACGTAATCTCCGCATCCGCAGCTTCCTCTGCTGAAAACTGCTCAACTTCCAATTCGTGGCTGATAGGATCCAGTGTTGCCCTGCATAGCACATCAGAATCATCGGTATTGTCAGTGTCCTGATCGTTCCTTTCCTGCTCCGGTTCCTGCTCAGGCTCCTGAGGGTCGGCGCTTTCACTCTCCTCTGGAACTTCCGCGTCCGGCGTTTCATCGTCGGTGGGAGCGGGCGTCTGGTCGTCGGCAGGCTGTCCGTCTGTGGCGGTTTCCTCACTCATGGCAGGCTTGTCGCTCACGATCGGTTCTTCCAGCGCAGCGGCGCTGCCGCCGTCCGTCCCATCCGTCGCCCACACCTGCGTCGGCAGCAGCGTGACGGCCATCAACACCGCACACAGCAGTGCGGCCCATCGCTTCATCTTTCTCATAGTTTTCTCTCCCCTTTGTCGAAGATTCGATAGTACTATTTTACCAGCATACCCGGCATTTGGCAAGCGATTTGTCGGGCATTTTTAGTTTTTTCGGTGCGCCGCTTTGCAAACGGCGGCAAATACGGTATAATGGCGGCAAAGACTATCACACGTAAGGAGGACGCGCCTATGCTGTCCATCTGGATCGGCCGCGCCGGCAGCGGAAAGTCGGCGCGGGTGCTGGAGACCATCCAGCGTGAGCGGGAGAACCGTCCCCAGCTGCTGCTGGTGCCGGAGCACACCTCCCACGAGGCGGAGCTGGATCTGTGCCGCTTCTGCGGCCCCACCGCCTGCCGCAGTGCCGAGGTGCTGACCTTCCAGAGCCTTGCCACCCGTGTACTGGGCGAGACCGGCGGCCTTGCCGACGTGACGCTGGACAACGGCGGCAAGCTGCTGACCATGCGCCGGTGCTTACAGGAGCTGCACACCCAGCTGAAAGTGTTCGGCCGCCCGTCCCAGCGCTCGGCATTCCTGCACCAGCTGACCACGTTGGCCGATGAATTTTACGCCTATCAGATCGCGCCGGAGACGCTGTACCGCCATGTGGAGGACATGGAGGGCGCCATGGGCGATAAGCTGCGGGACGTGGCGCTGATCTTCGCCGCCTACGACGCCAAGCTGCGCCACGGCGGCACCGACACCCGTTCCCGTGTGCAGAAGCTCCACGACAGCCTGCCTCAGTCCCACTATCTGGATGGGAAAGACCTGTATCTGGACGGCTTTTCCTTCTTCAATAAGCAGGAGGAGAGCGTGCTGGCGCTGGCGCTGCGGCGGTGCGCCAGCGTAACGGTGACGCTGCTGGGCGATAAGACCGGCCAGCAGTTTCAGAACGCCGCCGCCCAGAAGGAGCGCCTTGTCCGCATGGCCCGTGAAGCGGGCGTCGAGTGCCGGTTGGCGTACCTGACCCGACAGGACGACAGCCCGCTGGGCCACCTGGAGCGCTGCTTCTTCGGCCATGACGCGGCCTGGGAGGGCGAGACCGACGCGGTGGCGCTCTATCAGGCGGCCACCGCCTACACGGAGGTGGAGTACGTCTCCGCCCAGATTCGACGCCTTGCCCAGCAGGGCTATCGCTACCGGGACATGGCTGTGGCCGCCCGGACGCTGGACGCCTACGGCCCGCTGCTGGAGTCCATCTTTCTGCGGGACGGCATCCCCGCCTACGTCAGCCGCCGCAGTGACATTCTGGAAAAGCCGGTGATGACGCTGCTGCTGTCCGCCGTGGACGCGGTGACAGGCGGCTTTGAGTACGAGGATATGTTCCGCTACCTGAAAACCGGCATGACCGGCGTGACGGAGGCGGAGTGCGACCTACTGGAGAACTACGTGATCCGCTGGGAAATTCGGGGCAATATGTGGCTGCGTGACGTGCCGTGGACGCTGAACCCCGACGGCTACGGCCGGGACATGACGGAGGAGCGGGCCGCCCGTCTGCAGGAGATCAACCACATCCGGGAAAAGGTGCGTCTGCCGCTGCTGGCGCTGGCTACCGGCCTGAAGGAGCGGCCCGCCGCCCGTGACAAGGCCCGGACGCTGTACGAATTCGCGGCGGCTGCCGGTGTGCCGGAGGCGCTGCGGGACAAGGCCGACGCACTGCTGGCGGCGGGACAGGTGCAGCTGGCGGAGGAATACGCCCAGCTGTGGCAGATCTTCTGCGGCGTGCTGGATCAATTCGTGGAAATTCTGGCGGACACGGAGCTGGACGGCGAAGAATTTGCCCGCCTGCTGCGTCTGGTGCTGACCCAGTACAGCGTGGGCACCATCCCCGCCACGCTGGATCAGGTGAAGGTCAGCGAGATCACCCGCAACGACCGCCACCGCGTCCGCGTCCTGTTCCTGCTGGGCGCCAACGACCACCTGCTGCCCCAGATCGACAGGGACGGCGGCGTGCTGGACAGCGACGACCGGCAGGCGCTGGCTCAGCGGGATATCCCCCTGTCCGACGCCACCTTCGACGCGCTGGATAACGAGCTGCAAAACATCTACGCCTGCCTTGCCCAGCCCACGGAGCACCTGCATATCAGCTGGCCCGTCACCGATGTGACCGGTGCGGAGCTGCGGCCCTCCTTCGTGGTGGAGCGTGTGGCCCGTCTGTTCCCCCGGACGAAGATATGCCGGGAGGACGGGGCCTATCGCCTGACGCTGCCTGCCGCGGCCCTGTGCGCCGCAGGAGACGATCCCCAACTGTGGCGGTACTTTGCCCAAAGTCCCCGCTACGCCGCCGCCCTGTCCGCCATGGAGCGGGCGCGGCACATGGAGCGGGGCAGCCTGTCGCCGGAGGCGGTGCGGTCGCTGTACGGCCACTCTATCGCCATGTCCGCCAGCCGCATCGACCGGGTGAAGTCCTGCCATTTCGGCTACTTCATGGAGTACGGTCTGCGGGCAAAGGAGCGGAAAAAGGCGGGCTTCGAGGCCCCGGAGATCGGCACCTTCCTCCACTATCTGCTGGAAAATGTCAACCGTGACGTGAAAGCGCAGGGCGGCTACGGACAGGTGGCCGACGAGGAGCTGCGCCGCATGGTGCGGAACTATGTAAAGCGCTACGCCGACGAATGCATCGACGACTATCCCCATAAATCCGCCCGCTTCCGGTATCTGTTCAGCCGGTTGCGGGAGACGGCCTACAGCATCATCCTCAGCATTGCGGAGGAAATGCGGCAGTCGGACTTCGCCCCGGTGTCCTTCGAGCTGAGCTTCGGCGGACGGGACGGCGACCTGCCCGCCATCACCGTTCGGGAGGGCGGCGCGTCCCTGTCCGTCTCCGGCAAGGTAGACCGGGTGGACGGCTGGCTCCACGACGGAAAGCTCTATCTCCGGGTGGTGGACTACAAGACCGGCCAGAAGAGCTTCGACCTGACGGATATCCGCTATGGTCTTGGCATTCAGATGCTGCTGTATCTCTTTACGCTGGAGCGGGAGGGCGCGTCCTATTTCGGCCATCCCATCGTGCCATGCGGCGTGCTGTACCAGCCCGCCCGCAGCGTGATACTGCGGCAGGATCGCGGCATCAGTGACGAAAAGCTGAAGGCCGCTCTGCAAAAGGAGCTGCGCCGCACCGGACTGGTGCTGGGCGAGCCCCAGATCCTGCAGGCCATGGAGCACAGCGCGCTGGAGTCCCCTTGCTATCTCCCCATCGGGGTGAAGAAGGACGGCGGCGTCACCGGCAGCGTGGCCACGGCGGCGCAGCTGGGCCATCTGGGCCGGTATGTGGACAAGCTGCTGCACCAGATCGCCGGGGAGATCGCGGGCGGCAACATCGACGCCGACCCCTATGCCCGCGGCCCACAGGACAGCGCCTGCACCTACTGCGCCTTTGCCTCGGCCTGCTATTTTGACGACAGCCGGGACAAGCGCCGTCCCCTTTACAAGACGGAAAGCGATGAATTCTGGGCCCTGATGGAACGGGAAAAAGGAGAGGAGGGACACCATGGCTGTTGAACTGACACTTGACCAGCGCACAGCGGTGGAAAACCGGGGCGGCAGCCTGCTGGTGTCCGCCGCCGCCGGTTCCGGAAAGACCAAGGTGCTGGTGGAGCGCCTGTTCCGCTATATCATGGAGGAGCAGTGCGCCGTAGACGATTTTCTGATCATTACCTATACCAAGGCGGCGGCGGCGGAGCTGCGGGGCAAGATCGCGGCGGAGCTGTCCAAGCGGGTGGCGGAGCATCCGGACAACGCCCATCTGCGCCGCCAGCTGTTCCGGGTGTATCAGGCGGATATCAAAACGGTGGACGCCTTCTGCGCCGCGCTGCTGCGGGAAAACGTGTACCGTCTGCCGCCGGTGGCGGGTCATACCCTGACGCCGGACTTCCGGGTGCTGGACGAGCAGGAGGCCACCATGGTGAAGGAGCGTGTGCTGGAGCGGACGCTGGAGGATTTCTACGCCGGCATGGACGACCAGCGCCGCCAGCTGGCGGAAACGCTGGGCGCGGGCCGGGACGACCGGGCGCTGGAGCAGCTGGTGCTGGAGCTGCACCGCAAGCTGCAAAGCCATCCCTACCCGCTGGAATGGCTGGAAAAGGTGCGCCGCGGCTGGGAGACGCTGCCGGAGGACTTGAGCCAGACCCCCTACGGTCGGATCATCATGGAGGACGCCGCCGCCAAGGCGGATTTCTGGGCGGCGCTGCTGGAAAAAACGGCAGACGGCATCACCGACGAGGTGGTGGCCGCCGCCTATAGCGACCGTCTGGTGGAGGTGGCAGCGGGGTTTCGGGGCTTTTCCGCCGCCTGCGGCGACTGGAACGCCATGGCCGCCGCGCTGCCCGGCTTCCACCGCCGCATGGGCGCTGTCCGGGGCGAGAACCCGGAAAAGGAGCACGTGCAGGCCATCGTCAAGCAGTGCAAGGACGACCTGAAGAAGCTGGCCGCGCCCTTTACCGTCACCCAGGCGGAGCGTCTTTCCGACCTGTCAGCCATGGCGCCCGCCATGCTGGCGCTGACGGCACTGACCGCTGACTTCTCCCACCGCTATCAGGCGGAGAAGGCCCGCCGCAACGCGCTGGATTTCTCCGATCAGGAGCACTATGCCATCGACCTGCTGTGCCAGCCCGACGGCCAGCCTACGGAGTTGGCTCAGCAGGTGGCCCAGCGTTACCGGGAGATCATGGTGGACGAGTATCAGGACGCCAACGACGTGCAGAACTGCATCTTCTCCGCCGTCTCCCGGCAGGAGCAGAACCTGTTCACCGTGGGCGACGTGAAGCAGAGCATCTATCGTTTCCGTCTGGCCGACCCCACCATCTTCCTGCGGAAGTACAACGCCTACGTCCCCGCCGGCCAGGCGGAGGACGGCCAGCCCCGCAAGGTGCTGCTCAGCAAAAACTTCCGCTCCCGCCAAAGCGTGCTGGACGGCTGCAACGCTATCTTCCGCAGCATCATGTCCCGCCGGATGGGCGAGATGGACTACGGCGCGGAGGAGCAGCTCTATTTCGGTGCGGCGTACTACCCGCCCCACCCGGACACGGCGGCGGAATACCACTTCATCGACGTGGCCGACACCGAGGAGGAGCGCTTCGACCGTGCGGCGGTGGAGGCCCGGTTCGTGGCGGAGCGCATCCGCCGCATGCTGGACGAGGGCTACGCCGTCTCCGGCGGCGACGGCCTGCGGCGCTGTACGCCGGAGGATTTCGTGATCCTGATGCGCTCGCCCCGCAGCCGCCTGAAGGCCTTCACGGCGGCGCTGGCGGCTCGGAACATCCCCTGTGCCGCTGACGAGAGCAGCGACTTCTTCGCCACCGTGGAGATCGCCGTGGTGTGGTCGCTGCTGCAGGTCATCGACAATCCCCGGCAGGACGTGCCGCTGATCTCGGTGCTGCGCTCGCCCCTGTTCGGCTTCACGCCGGATCGTCTGGCGGCCATCCGCGCCCTGCAGAAGGACGGCGACTACTATGATGCCCTGCTGCTGGACGACAGCGCCGACACGCAGGACTTCCTCCGCACACTGGAGAGCCTTCGCGCCGCCGCCCGGGACGAGACGGTGGACGTGCTGCTGTGGCGCATCTACAACACCTGCCGCTGCGCGGCGGTGTTCGGCGCCATGCCGGGCGGTCAGGCCCGGAAGGACAACCTGACGGCCTTCTACACCTACGCCCGGCAGATGGTCGGAGCGGGGAAAAAGAGCCTATTCGACTTCACCGCCCACCTGCGGACGCTGCTGGAAAACGGCGACGCGCCGGATCTCTCCACCCGCCAGAGCGCCGGCGGCGTGCGCATCATGTCCATCCACAAGTCCAAGGGTCTGGAGTTCCCCATCGTGTTCCTCTGCGACCTCAGCAAGCGGTTCGACCCCCGTGACGTGCAGGAGCCGGTGCTGGTGCACCCCCAGCTGGGGCTGGGTGTGGAGTGCGTGGACAGAGCGCGCAGCATCCGCTACGATACCGTCAGCAAAACGGCGGTGGCGCTGCAATTGCAGCGGGAGAGCAAGTCCGAGGAAATGCGCATCCTCTACGTGGCCATGACCCGCGCACAGGAGAAAATGATCGCCGTGGACTGCCGGAAGAAGGGCCGCAAGCGCGTGGCCGATCTGGCGGGTCTGGCGGGCGTTCCCACACCGCCGGAGGCAGTGGCGGCGGGCAAGTGTCTGGGCGACTGGGTGCTGCTGCCGCTGCTGTGTACCGCTCCGGGCGCCAAGCTGTGCCAGTGGGCGGACGTGCCTACGCCGGAGCAGACCACGGAGGACGGCGGCTGGCAGGTGTATCTGTGGGATTCTCCCGCCGCCATGACCGCCGCCGTGCCGCAGGAGGACGCGGCAGCCCCGCTGCCGGAGGAGCAGCCCTTTGACCCCGCGCCGCTGGTGTGGGCCTACGGACACGGCGCGGCCACCGTCACCCCCGGCAAGGTGACGGCCACCCAGTTGAAAGGCCGCGCCATCGACGAGGAGATTGCGGAGGGCGCGCCTACCCGCCGCCGTGCGGTGCTGTTTGAAAAGCCCCTGTTTCTGCGGGAGACCACCGGCCTGACGGCGGCGGAAAAGGGCACCGCCGTCCACGCCGTCATGCAGTACATCGACTTCCGCACCCCCGCCACCCCCTCGGCGGTGGCGGCAGAGGTGGAAAAGCTGGCCCAACGTCGGTTGCTGACGGCCCAGCAGGCCGCGGCGGTGGACTGCGCCATGGTGGCGCGGTTTCTGGCGTCTCCGCTGGCGGAGCGTATCCGCGGCGCGGACAAGGTGTGGCGGGAGTACCGCTTCTCGCTGCTGACCGACTCCGCCCTCTACGATCCGCAGGCGGCGGGAGAGGAACTGCTGCTGCAGGGCGTGGTAGACTGTGCCTTTGAAACGCCGTCGGGTCTGGTGGTGGTGGACTTCAAAACCGACCGCGTCACCCCCCAGCAGCAATCCCAGCGGGCCGAGGGCTACCGTCCCCAGCTGGAGGCCTACGCGCTGGCGCTGGGTAAGGTGCTGGAAAAAGACGTGTCGGAGAAGCTCCTGTACTTCTTCCACACAAATTCTACCGTAAAATTATAAAAAAGTGCTTGCAATTTGCCGCAAGCTGTGGTATTATCACAGTTGCGTTTATGGGTGAAAGCCCAGACGACAAGTGTACCGGAAAGGGGTGAACCAGAGCAATGAAGGAAGGAATCCATCCCAATTATCAGCAGACTACTATCAAATGCGCCTGCGGTAATGTGATTGAGACAGGTTCTACGAAGAAGGATATTCGCGTGGAAGTCTGCTCTAAGTGTCACCCGTTCTTCACCGGCAAGCAGAAGCTTGTCGATACCGGCGGACGCGTTGCCAAGTTCAACAAGCGTTTCGGCCTGGAGGGCTAAAAAGACACATGAAAATGCCTGTTCCCAATGGGAACAGGCATTTCAGCCTGTCAAAGAACGCCAGTTCTCGTTATGCGAGAGCTGGCGTTTTAGTC
>OOAE01001769.1_pt1 | contig 13896 bp, 10 predicted proteins | sample 1671271 | NCBI WGS metagenome assembly OOAE01 (sample SAMN06348139, study PRJEB24527) | human gut metagenome | biome: human gut; feature: ankylosing spondylitis patient; material: feces | host: Homo sapiens | place: China | collected 2015-10 | reverse complement strand
CCGTTTGGGTTGACTGTAAAGAATAAGAACGGAAAGAAAGTCTTTGACAAGGACCTGGTGCAGACCATGATGGCCACCGGTCACTACAACACTCAGGAAGACTTTGACCGTGAACTAAATTATAACGTAGTGGTGAAGATAAGTGAATCTTCTATTGTCATTACGATAAACGGATGGATAGCTGTAGAAATCGAGCCGGATTTATAATATAGAAAATCAACTGACTATGAAATATAAGAACTTCAGATATATCATGCCTGTGATGCTGCTTTTGTGGATGATGTTCACCACAAGTTCATGCGTCAGGGATGAATTTGCCGACGAGTCTGGGTCGGCTGATTGTAGTTCGGTCACTATCAAGGTCAAGATGCCTGAACTGTCGGTGACCGCTCCCGGCTCACGTGCTGTTGCATCGGACTTTGATACAATGGACGATATAAACATATTTATCGCCATAGGCGATGCAATAAGCGACCGCATATACCTGCCCTTTGCCTCTGTCAATGCGAGCGGATATGAAATAGTCCCCGGAGTCACCATTACTTATGAGGATGTCAATGAGTACCGGGAGTTTCATCTCAATTTCACCGACAAATATTGGGAGAATCATCCTGCCATACCTTTAAAGACTTGCCTCATATATGCCGTGGCCAATTGGGGCAGAGCCATAGGACCCAACGATGCAAACACGGTGACGCAGTTGCGAAATCTAAAGACTTCCTCAACAAGCACCGATATAAACGGCAATCCCCACAGCACGGTAGTGATGCCCAACCGAATGTTTGGAGAGATAGAGCGTGACTATACTACGCCCACCGATAAGCCGGGCGAGGTTACTCGTAATGTGGAAATCGAGCTGAATCGTACGGCGGCGATGGTAACGCTGGTCATAGACGGCTCGGGGTTGTACAAAGGCGTGGTGATTGATGTGAAAGATGTGAGTCTGCGCAACGTTCCTGTATATTGCACCATAGGCCGTGAAAACAAAATAACCGCTGAGGCCTCTCCCCTTGTGCCGATAGAAGGTTCGGTAAGCGAGTATGGCGACCGAAAAGGAGGTGCTTTGATATCGGGCGGCTACCGATTGGTGGGAACCGATACACAAAGTTGGACCGATTTTGGAAATGAAATGGGTTATAGGACAACTATAGGCAAGCACTATACCGACGGCGATTACAACGATGTGACAGTACAGCCGCTGTTCCTGTATGAGAACATGCACGGCGGCGATGCTTTCGGTGCCGATGAAACCGACCAGCGCTACAAGCGTCCTGCCGGCGTGGATCGTGACAAGGCCTCAATCGAGGCCAACACCAAGGCATGTTCCTATATCGAAATCAATGCCGACTATATGCGATATGAAGAGTACAATGGCAGTCCTGAGATTCGCGAGAAAGGCACTGCCACATGGCGTTTCTTCCTTGGACGCAATGAGTTCCGCAACTTCGATGTGGAGCGTAATACCCATTATAAGCTTTCTTTGACTCTTTCAGGCACGGGAATTACTGAAAATAACCAGACATGGCGAGTTGACGCTGAAACTAAGACATCGCAGGTTGTCGGAGATGCCAATATGGTTGTCGGCGGTGGCGGCGAGATGTTCTGTGTTGAGTTCACCGGCAACATTTCGGAAATTATGAAAAAAATGAAAATGAGCGGCAGATCGGAAGAGCGTCGTGTAGGGAAAGAGTGTAGAACACTTATGAATGGGCACAGGTATCTAACACCGGTGGAGCCAATGATTTTGAAACTGTTGACGACAAGCAGATGTGGTTCTATGTGCAACCACTTTTGCCTAATGATAATTCGACCACAGCTAATGAACGTTCTTGTGAAGTTACGTTTTCGGGTGTTGGTAACGGTGGCGATAAGACTGAGGTTGTTGTTAAATTTACACAGTATCGACCTGTTACATTCTCAATCACGCAGGCTGACTTGAATAATTATCCTACTGATGAAAACCTGCTTAAGGCCAAGGCCATGATTGAAAAGTATTATAATCATGACTTTGGCACGGGAAAAGATTTCGTGTTCTATGTCGACCGCGTCGACCGTGATCCCATGCAGTGGGGATTCAATGGTGTGTTGCTCGACAGCAATCAGGACACCGGCTTTGAGAATGTCTACCATCTTATCGACCCAAAACCTGAGGGTGATAATTGTATGGGCCATGTGGAATATGCCAAGAATTATCTGCCTACGGGAAAAGGCTGGAACGATGGCAAGCACATTGATTACTCGCGAGGCAGCTGCATGATGCACGCAGCGATGGAAAACCATTTCCAGCAATATTATCCCTATCCCGGCAATAATGTGTCTGTTTCCTCTTTAGTTAATATGACAACGCTTCCCTCTCGTCCTAAGCCGGGAACCGGAGCCGTTAATGATTACAGCTACTCATGGTGTGTGCCCTCGATAGTGGGATATCAGGTAATGGAGAAGCTTGATGCGTTCTACAAAGCTCACAACATTAATGACCGCGGATTTGATCCAAAGTATCCTATCACCAAGTGGGTTTCCTACTGGACATCCAATTTCGGTGCATTGGACCTGAAAGACAAATATCCCGAGCTGAATATTGACGGAAGGACACGTTCGTTTGCCTATCAGTTTGATATGGGCTTGGACAAGATAACTGAAAACGACTTGTATCCCGGTTATCTGCTATTGCCCCGCACCTCGATGTTGCGCTATCGACTTATTAACATTCGACCTGAAAATTAACACCTCAATTCCACATAATGACGGATTAAATAATTGATTTGGTGAAAAAGCGGCTTCGTGAAGCCGCTTTTTCATTTCCCCCGCTCCTATCGACCAATCACCCATCTATTTTCCGTTGATATTGGCCTTTTTGTCCCCAATTTTATATCGCGCAAACGTTTTTGTTAATTTATTGCTATAAAGCATTGTAGGTTTTTGATATAATCGCTATATTTGCGATTACAACTTCAAAAACGGTACAATCATGAGAAAAATTTTATTTTTAGCTTTGGCTGCCGGAGCGGCAGCACTTATCGTAGCGAGTTGCACTACACGTAAAAAAAGTGATGCGGCGCTCGCTCAGGCCGACAGTACCTATACCAATCTTAAACAACCCGATTGGAGCAGGAATGCTGTCATCTATGAAGTAAATCTGCGCCAATACACCGACAGTGGAACAATTACCGCCTTTGAGCGAGAACTTCCACGATTGAAGGAGCTTGGTGTCGACATTCTGTGGTTCATGCCCATCCATCCCATATCGGTCGACGGCCGCAAGGGAGAGCTTGGCAGCTACTATGCAGTACAGGACTACAAGGCTTTCAACCCCGAATTCGGTACAATCGACCAGTTCAAGAAGGTTGTCGACAAGGCACATGACCTCGGCATGAAGGTGATCCTCGACTGGGTCCCCAACCACACAGGCCGCGACAACGCATGGGTGACTGAGCACCCCGACTGGTATGTTAAGGACTCGCTCGGAAACATGGTAGGCCCCTACGACTGGACCGATGTCTACAAACTCGATTACAATAATCCCGAGATGCGTGCCGCAATGGTCGACGCGCTTAAATTCTGGCTCACCGATGTCGATGTCGACGGCTTCCGCTGCGATGTGGCAGGTGAAGTGCCTACCGACTTCTGGGACGAAACCCGCCCGAAGCTCGACGAGGTAAAGGAAGTGTTCATGCTCGCCGAAGCCAGCAAGCCCGAACTTCAGGTCAACGGATTCAACATGGGTTATAACTGGCCCATGAAGGACCTCTTCAGCGAAATCGCGGCCACGCAGGGGCAATACACATTCAAGGGCGAGGACGGCACCGTAAAGACATTCCCCGCCAAGTCGGCCGTGGCAATCGACTCGCTGCTTGAGCGTCAGGCCGAGGAATATCCCACCGACAGCTATCTGATGAACATGATAACCAATCACGACCTCAACTCATGGGAGGGCACCGCACAAGAGCGTCTTGGCAACCTCACCGATGCATTTGCCGTGCTGAGCTACACGCTTCCCGGAATGCCGCTCATATACACAGGTCAGGAAACAGGACTCAACCGCGCATTGGAATTTTTCAAGAAGGATGTGCCTCCCACTTGGGAACCGCGCAACCGCTACTTCGAGTTTTACCAGAAGCTCAACCACCTCAAGCACACCCAGCCCGCTCTGCAGGCCGGAGTACATGGCGGCGAGATAGTGCGTTACCCCACTACGAGCGACGACCTGTACATATTCAGCCGTTCGGTCGACAACACCACCGTCTATGTGTTTACCAACCTTGGCAACAAGACTCAGAACATAACCTATAAGGGCAAGGTTCCCGCAGGAAACGCCACCACGGTCAACTTCTTCACCGGTCAGACCGAGGAGTTCCCCGTCAAGCTCGCCCCCGGTGAATACTACATCTACGTTAATCGCTGATAATGCCTGTTAAATAATAATTGAATCACAGCCCCGTGACAAGGCCGGAACGCCTGCGTCACGGGGCTTTTTTATGCCCGATTTTGTCGATATGCCGATATTCGTTATTTTTGTATCCTCAAATAAGTCAGCCCATGAAAAGAATAGCACTACTCATTTTCACACTTGCGCTTGCCGTCACTCGGTTGTCGGCTTATACTGCCGGTGAGGCAGGCGACATACTCGCTGAGAATGCTGAAACGGCGACCGGTGTATGTCCCTTTGAGCTCGACATTGCGTCGACAATTACATCATTTTCATACGATAGTGATGAAAACATCTTTTCGGCCATGGTTCTGGTCAACACCGACGAGTTTCCATTGTGGATGTTTCTAAGGGATGAAGGTGACAGTTATGCCAAGATCGTCATGACGCGTTATATTTTGGGCTCCGAGCGTCGATTCCTTTTAAAGAACATTATTGATGCTGGTGCAATGTTCAGCTTCTGTTTTTATGTCGATTCGGGCGATTCTATAAGCTATGGACTGAATCTCGATGAATTGAAGAGTCTGTATGATTATCACATAAGCGATTCCGAGCGGTGGGCTATGACTCTTGAGGCGATGGTGCTGATCTTGAACTGCGACACGCCACAAAAAATCGACGATCTGCTTACATTGTCGGGCTATGAATGGGGTGATAATTGCGTCATTATAAATTATATGCTTGAAGATCAAGATATGCCTACTTTATTATGTGACATCCATGAACATTCTGAAATGATTAAAAGCGATACTGTGTCGCAAATCGAGGCTGACGATCTCAAGGAAATTCTTATGGCGGCCGGTGCAAACCTTGTAATAAGATACAGGAGCGCGCTGACCGGCGACAGCTGCGACATTGTAGTGTCGCCCGATGAATTTTAAGGCTGCATCGCCTTCAGCACGAGAGGCGCTTCGGGGCCCATGTTGAATATAAGGTCGAGCACGCTCAGCCCAGGTGTGAAGCCGTAGCGCGAAGCCCATATCTGATAATACTCCACATCACGCATTTGAGGCAGCGTGGATGTAGCATCGTCAAGTGTCACTTCGCGCGGATTGATGCCGAGAGCGTTGCGGCAGAATCGGTCAATGGCCGCGTCAAGCTCAACAAGGCTATCTATGTCGCCGCTGAACGCCGGCATCAGGTCATCGGCGTAATATTCAAAGAAGGGAGTGCGCCCGTAGGCCGAAAATATTGCGCCCCAATGCACGTGCCACCAGTCGCCGTGGCTCGACACCTTCACGTCACACACTCTTGTCGAGTGCCACTCAGTGGGTTTCTCGCCGTTGGCGCCCTCGATGGTACATCGGTGACACTCCTTGGCACGCTTGTTAAATCGCCGCTGCGTGTCGATTGTCACCGCACCATACATGGCCATAGCCGCATAGTAGCGGATGCTTCCGCAGTAGACCGGCGGAAGCACCAATGTAGTATCGGGGTATCGTATAAGGGGCGATGTCACTGCTTGTCGGGGTTGGCGGCTTTAAGAATGCGGTTCCAGCGTATTCCGCCGTTGAAAATGCTCTTGTCCTTGTCAAACGACACGATTACTCTCCACGGCTTGCCCACGATGTGGTCCTCGGGCACGAAGCCCCAGTAGCGCGAGTCGGCCGAGTTGTCGCGGTTGTCGCCCATCATGAAGTAGTAGTCCATGCCGAATGTATAGGTCTTGGCCGGTTTTCCGTCGATATAGACCGTGCCGTCCTTGATGTAGGCGTCGTCATGGCCTTCATAGTTGCGGATGCAGCGCTCATACATAGCCCATGTGCGGGGCGTAAGGTCGATTGTCGTTCCCTTGGCGGGAATCCATAGCTCACCGTAGTCGGCGCGGGTCCAGCCCTCCGATGCGCCGGCGGGGAACATGGCCACCTGCTCCGAGGCGGGTACCTTCATCACCTTTGTCACGCGGTTGTCGGCTTCAAGGGTGCTCTTCATTGCCGGAGTGAGCGGTGCCACATATATTGGCGGCACTGTTCCGTCGGGGTTGACCGAGAATCCGAGTGCCGTTATGTTTGCGATGTCGGCGGGATTCACAGGCACCTGATTGCGGTCGGCAACACTGATGCCGAGGCGTTCCCAGTCGTCGGGTGTCAATCCGCCGCGCACCTGGAAAAAGTGGTTGAATTGCACGTTCTCGGGCTGCTCGATAGCCTCCCCGTTGATGTAGATCACTCCGTCAACAATCTTTATGCGCTCGCCAGGCAGTCCTACGGCGCGTTTCACATAGTTCTCTCGACGGTCGACAGGGCGGTATATCACATCGCCAAACTGCTCCTTGTTGTTATGCACCGCAAATCGGCCGAGCATCTCCACGAGCGTGTAGTAGTCGGGATTGGTAACCTTGGTTGTCACCGTGTCGCCCGCCGGGAAGTTAAACACGACAATGTCGCCGCGCTCCACCTTGCCCAGCCCCTTCAGTCGCTTGTAGCCCCACTTGGGCCACTCGGTGTAGCTCTTGGTGTTGATGACCGGGAGCGTGTTCTGCACGAGCGGGAAATGCACCGGAGTCATTGGCACGCGCGGGCCGTAGGCCATCTTGTTTACCCACAGGTAGTCGCCCACGAGAAGCGACTTCTCAAGCGACGATGATGGTATCTGATAGTTCTGCCCTACAAATGTGAATACGAAGTAGACCAATATCAGTGCATAGACGATTGCATCGACCCAGCTCATCACGGCCCTCACGCTCTTGTTTTTGCTCTTCTTCCACCATGTGAAGGGGATGTAGCCCGTTATGTATATGTCAAAGAGCAACGGCAGGAATATGAGTACCCACCAGCTGCCGAGCCATGCCACCCATGCTATGAAGATGAGGGCTACTATCGTGAAGCGTATCCAGCGCGTGGTCTTGGTTTCGCGTATGCGCCGACGCAGGTCGTCGGCAAAGGATTGATTGTTTTCAGCCATCGTAACGTAGGGATGTTATTTTATCAAATCGAGCAGATGTGAGTCGGCGATGAGGCCGTGCATAAGTTGGTCCATCGTAAGGAATCCGCTCTTACCCGCAGTCCACTCGGCAGCGATTACCGCACCGAGCGCAAAGCCTTCGCGGCTCTTGGCGCAGTGCTCGATAGTAATGGTGTCGACTTCGCTGTCCCACTTGATTATGTGGGTGCCGGGCACTTCGCCTTCGCGCACGTGGTCGATGCGCAGCACATCGGCAGCGTCGTCATCCTCGCTCCACGACTTGATGAGGTTGTCCTTGGCTATTATGCCTTCGGCAAGGGTTATGGCCGTGCCGCTCGGGTGGTCGAGCTTGTGGATGTGGTGGATTTCGGTCATCGAGGGGTGATACTGCGGAAATCCGCTCATCATCGCCGCAAGGTAACGGTTGACGGCGAAAAATATGTTGACACCGAGCGAGAAGTTGGAGGTCCAGAAGAAAGTCGCTTCACCGCGGTCGCACATCGCCTTTATCTCGGGCATGCTCTCAAGCCAGCCGGTGCTTCCCGAAACTACGGGCACTCCCTGGGCGAATGCTCGCTTGTAGTTGGCCACCGCGGTGGCGGGTGTGGTGAACTCTATAGCTACATCGGCCGACGCAAAAAGGGGCGAATCCATGTCGTCCTGATTGTCGATGTCGATCTTGCACACTATCTCATGTCCTCGGCTCAAGGCTATTTTCTCTATCGCCTTGCCCATCTTGCCGTATCCTATAAGGGCTATTTTCATAATCAATAATTATTTACTGCAAAAATACGCATTTTACCTCTAAGCGCAAAAATTTATAAGTATAGCGTGTAAATACCAAAAATAAATTATAATTTTACATTTAAATCAAACACTATCACAAATATGAAACGATTTATTACCTGTTTCGCGCTCATGTCGTTGTGTGTTACGACATTCGCAGCGCCTTCACGAAAAGTAATCGACAACGGCGGCAGCGGCCCTTACAAGGCTGAGGCTATTTCCGAACCGACATTGCCCGGATTTGTAGTCTATCGTCCATGCGACATCGACGGTGCCGTGAAAGGCGAGGGTGCGGCTTTGCCTCTGTTTGTATTTGCCAACGGAGCATGTCACGATACCTCGCTCCCTTATGAAAGGATGCTCAATGACATCGCATCCTATGGATACATGGTTGTCGCACTCGGCGAAATGCAGGACAGCGTCAATGACCGTGAGCTGAAAACATCGCCCAACATCGACATGATACGTGCCATTGAATGGGCCGAGGCTCAGACCGGCAAGAAGGGCAGTGACTACTACAAGGGCATTGACACCGAAAAGGTAGTGTTTGGCGGACATAGCTGCGGAGGTGCCCAGACTCTTGCCAACTGCGCTGACAAGCACGTGAAAACCTGTATCATGTTCAATTCGGGCATGGGAAACATATCTATGGCCGATGCTTCTAAGGAGTCGTTGAAAAATCTGCACGGCCCCATCCTTTACATCGCCGGAGGTGACGGTGACATGGCCTATGCTAACGCTGAAATAGACTATGCCAACATCGATAACGTACCCGTGGCTTTTGCCAATCATCTGAGAGCCGGACACGGAGGTACGTTCCATGAACAATATGGCGGCTCATGCTCGCGACTGGCCCGCGCTTGGCTTGCATGGCAGTTCAAGAATAAGCCTGAAGAGCTTGATGTGTTCCTGAAAAACCGCATTGACGACTTCCCCGACTATACGATGAAGGCAAAGAACTTCGACGCTCCCGTCAACGATCCCTTCACGGTGCGTGAAAAGCACTGCAAGAGTCGTGACGGCAAGGACATCTGGGGAAAGGTCTACATCCCCAACACCGCTGAGGCAAAGAAGCCGCTGGTCGTAATGGCCCACGGCTACAACAGCAGTCACGGCGAGCCTCAGGCTTTTGCCGAGAGTCTTGCCATGCACGGTGTGGCAAGTTACATATTCGACTTCTGCGGCGGTGGCAACAACAGCAAGAGCGAAGGTGCCACTACCGACATGACAATATTCACCGAGAAGGATAATGTCGAGGACATAACCCGCACTGTGAAGTCGTGGGACTTCGTTGATCCCGAGCGCGTCGCTCTTCTTGGCTGCAGCCAGGGAGGACTTGTTGCTGCTCTCACCTCGGCAGTAAATCCCGATATGTTCAAGTCGGTTGTTCTTGTATATCCCGCATTGTCTATCCCGGCAACCGCTCCGGCTCAGCTTAAGCGTTTTGATGCCGACAACGGTAATCCCCAGGATGTGATGGGCATGAAACTCGGTCGTGATTATTATGCCAAAATCAACGGCATGAATATCCTTGACATGACAGGAAAATATAAGGGAAATGTGCTTATCGTGTATGGCGATAAGGACCCCGTGACAGCCGGAGGAATGATGGATAAGGCAGCCGACACATATACGCGCTGCACCAAGCTGATGATTCCCGGCGGCACACACGGATTCCCCTATTATGAGCATCACGAAAAGGCTACCAAAGGAATCATAGACTTCATTTTGGATACCATGGTTAAAACTAAATAGGATTGTAAATACACATTATTGCTTATGAGACTAAACATCATTTGGCTATTTCTTATTATTGCGTCACTTAATTGCAGTGCATCGCGAGTGATTGATAATTTCAACCGCGACTGGCGTTATGAGTCGGGCGATGTCGCCGGCGCCGAACATCCCGATTTTAATGACTCTGACTGGCAGCACATCGGTTTGCCCCATTCGTTCAGCACTCCCTATTTTTTGTCGACCGACTTCTACGAAGGCTACGGATGGTATCGCAAGAATTTCAAAGTTGACAAGAAAGAGCTGGAAGGCGTTTTGTTGCTCGACTTTGACGGAGTGTTTCAGGAGGCTGAGATATATGTCAACGGACAAAAGGCCGGAGTGCATCGAGGCGGATACACCGGTTTTAATGTTGACATGACTCCGTTTCTGCATGAGGGCGACAATGTCGTGGCTGTGCGTGTCAACAATCTTTGGCGACCGACCCTCGCACCCCGAGGAGGAGAACATGTGTTCAGCGGTGGCATATACCGTAACGTTAGATTGGTAAAGAGCTCGCCCGTACATGTGGCATGGTACGGAGTAGGTGTAACAACCGATGGCCTTAAGGCTTCCGGCGGTAAGTCGGCATCGGTCAACGTTGATGTTGAATTGGCCAATACGCGAGCCGAGAAAGGTGAATACACCGTTAAGTCGATTTTGAAGTCGCCCGAAGGCAATGCCATAGGCGAGTGCCTGTCCAGGGTCATGCTTTCGGGAGATTCGTTGACGATTGTCAAGCAGTCGTTTGACAACGTGAAATCGCCTCGTTTATGGCATCCGTCGACTCCGGTGCTATACTCGGTCGATACAAAGATATACAAAGGTTCGCGTGAGATTGACAATGTCACTACCGACTTCGGTTTCCGATGGTTTGAATGGACTGCCGACCGTGGATTTTTCCTTAACGGCGAGCATTATGTGATAAAAGGAGCTAATGCTCATCAGGACCAGGCCGGCTGGGGTGATGCAGTTCCCGATGGAGCTCATCGCCGCGATGTGGCTATGCTTAAGGAGGCGGGATTCAATTTTATAAGAGGTTCCCACTATCCTCACTCTCCGGCCTATTTGAAAGCATGCGACGAAATGGGCCTTTTGTTTTGGTCGGAAGCTCCGTACTGGGCTACCGCCGGACCGAAGGACGATGGTTCGTGGACGGCAAGCAGCTATCCTATTGTAGAAAAGGATTGTGAGGAGTTTGAGCAGAGTGCATTGGATCAGCTTGCCGAGATGATACGCATTCACCGCAATCATCCCTCAATAGTTGTCTGGAGCATGTGTAACGAGCCGTTTTTCTGCGCCGACGGAACATTGCCGGACGTAAAGAAACTGTTGACAAGAATGGTTGAACTGTCGCACAAGCTTGACCCGACGCGCCCCGCTGCAATAGGCGGCGCACAACGACCGCTTGGAGATGATCGAATAGACTTCTTGGGCGATATTGCAGGATATAACGGCGACGGAGGCACGATTGCTGATTTCCTGAACCCCGGAATACCCAATTTCGTCAGCGAATATGGCGTGACGGCGACCCTTCGCCCCGGAAAATATGATCCGGGGTGGGGCGATCTTTGGAAGGACGACCATTGGCGCGGACATGATTGGCGAAGCGGGCAGGCTATATGGTGCGCATTTGACCATGGCAGCATCTTCGGCCCGGCTCTTGGCAACATGGGCATAATCGACTACTTCCGCATTCCCAAGCGCTCATGGTACTGGTATCGCAATGAATACGGCGGCATCGCTCCTCCTGAATGGCCAGTTGACAACGCGCCCGCATCCATAGCCATAACACCGTCGTCAATCGAAGCGTCGACCGACGGCACCGATGACATACATCTGCTTGTCACGCTTCTTGACGGAGAGGGAAATGAAGTGACCGCTTCGCCCGATGTCACTCTCGAAATTGTTTCAGGGCCCGGAGAGTTCCCAACCGGACGCGCAATTACATTCAGCAACGGCACCGACATTCCTATTATCGAAGGCAAGGCGGCCATAACCCTTCGTGCTTACCAGCAAGGCAATACTGTGGTTGAGGCTCGGTCGGAGGGACTGCCGTCAAAGCGTATATCTCTTAAATTTAAAGACGGGCCTGAATATGACGCGTCACGTCATGCGGTTTCACCTCGTCCCTATGTGCGTTATGTGCGTGACAAGGGTGAGCGGTTGGCTACATTCGGGGTGAACAGCCCCACGTTTGCTTCAAGCGCCGCAGCCGGACATGCAGCGGGTTATGCTGCCGACGGCAACCGGCACACATATTGGCAGCCTGACGCGTCCGACAATAATCCGTCGTTCACTCTCGACACCGAGCGCGGATTGCTGTTGCGTGATGTCAATGTGGAATTTGTCGACGGACATGAGTGCAATCCCGTTATGGAGGCTTCGGCCGACAACGAGACATGGCATCCGGTCGATGATGTTAAAGCGTCAGACATGCGCGTACGTTTCCTGCGACTCTCCTTTAAGCCGGGTGCAACCCTTCCCCGTCTTTCGGGAATAAGTGTCAAGGGTGTGCTGTGACAATCAATCCTTGAGGGTACCGACGGGGACAACCAATACTCCGTCGGTGCGTCGATATGCATAATCGCCCACTGCGGTCAGCACCATCATAAACGACGGAGCCTCCATCTTTGTCGTGTCGATTCTGCTTTTCAGGGTGAGCAGGCTCTTCGCGCCTTCGTCGATAAGCTTATCACCGCCTAATTTTATCTCTACAAGTCCGTAGCTGCCGTTGCGCAAGTGAACTACTGCGTCGCACTCAAGACCCGTTTTGTCGCGGAAGTGATACACGGTTCCGTCCAGCGCTTGTGTATAAACCCTTAGATCCCTTACGCACAAGCACTCAAACAGTAGTCCGAAAGTGTTCAGGTCGTTTATCAGGTCGTCGGGGCCGAGCCCGAGTGCCGCGCAGGCAATGGACGGGTCGGAGTAGTATCGGGTGTCGGAGCTTCGTATCGCCGATTTGCTTCGCAGATTCGGATTCCATGCCGGCATGTCCTCGATTACAAATATGCTCTTCAGCGCGTTGATGTAGGAGTAGACGGTCTTGTCGCTCAATTCAACGGTGTCGTTTTCGGCGATGTCGTCCAGAATTGTCTTTGCGCTCACTTGTGCTCCTTGATGACGGGCGTATGACCGCATTATTCTGCGTGTCCTGTGCTCGTCGCGCTCTACATCGTCAACTCGTGAGATGTCTATCCTCACAATTGCCTCGTAGTAGTTTATGGCTTGACGCAATGCGGTCTTGTTCATGCCTTTGTCTACGGCTTTGGGCCATCCGCCGCGGCACATGATGAATGCTATGTCGTAAAGTGCCAGTCGGTTTTGTCCCCTTATCGGTGTGTCGTCCGACTGTTTGAAGAGGCTTGACAGACTTACATCACCCGATGAGTCCGATGATTCCCACAGCGACATCGGCCTCATTCTCAGCCATGAGAAGCGCCCTGTCCCTGAGTGCTTCATCAGCTCTTTGTCCTCTTTTGGCGGTACGGCCGAGCCGGTGAGTATGAATTGACCGTCTTTTCTTCGATGGTCTACTTCAAATCTCACGGCGTCCCATATTTTGGGGGCTATCTGCCATTCGTCGATAAGGCGTGGTGTGGCTCCCGACAAAATGTAATTCATGTCGGTGTCTACCATCTGAAGATACTGGGTGCGCCTAAGCGGGTCGTCCATATATATTACGCTGCCTGATGCTTGCTGTGCCGAGGTGGTTTTTCCGCAAGCTTTGGGGCCTTCCAATACTACGGCTCCCATGGCATCCAGTTCGTCTTTTAGTATGTTGTCGATTATTCTTTTTCTGTAGTCGTCCATCGTTTTTGCTTTATGCCTGCAAATGTACTATATTTCAATTGAATAAACAAATATTTTGCGATTTTGTTTCCGTACTTGGCACGATTTCGCTTCCGTACTTGGCACGATTTTGCTTCCGTACTTGGCACGATTTTACTTCCGTACCTGGCACGATTTTGCTTCCTCTTTAATCTCTAGTGTCGGGCATTGTG
>OOAE01001768.1_pt1 | contig 13900 bp, 16 predicted proteins | sample 1671271 | NCBI WGS metagenome assembly OOAE01 (sample SAMN06348139, study PRJEB24527) | human gut metagenome | biome: human gut; feature: ankylosing spondylitis patient; material: feces | host: Homo sapiens | place: China | collected 2015-10 | reverse complement strand
CGGCGACCACCGAGATCTACACTCTTTCCCTACACGACGCTCTTCCGATCTCATAGAAAGATTTTTAGAGTCGGGCGCGTTGAAGCTCCCGGCCATCATCAGACCGAGACTCGAAAACAGGACTGCCCGTGAGGTATATGATGATTACGCACTGCTTGACTTCTCTCTTCCTGAAGCTCTTGCTTTCGAGGATTTCTGCAGTGAACTGAGCGAGTCTTACGGCACCATCGAGCTTTACCGTCACTGGCGCTCGGAAGACACCGATTACGGCCAGTCGGTGTGCGCCTTTCAGGAACCCGGCACCGGCGTGATGTTTCAGATTTGCGCCACTACAAATTCCTGCGGGAAAATCACCGGAGTTGATGTGAAGCTGTACTTCTCTCTCGAAAGGATGCTTGCAGAGCTGCGTGAGACGCTCCGCAGAGCCGCAGTGCAATCCGGCAAGTTCGCATACCGCATATCGGAAGAAGAACTGCTGAGTTATTTCCTCTGATGACGGATGCCCTTGCCAACCACCTGATAGAAGTCATCGACTGGCACAGGACATGGATAAAGGCTGTTGATTTCGGCTCATTCCGTAACGGAGTGACCGTAAATGATGCGTCGATAATGAAAGTCACTTCAAAGGTCTTTCGCCTTGAAGTCAGGATAGGTCTTTACGGATACAGGCGCGGAACGATAATATCAATACCGGAAGACCGGATTGACAAGGCTATATCCGATTGTTCCGGCCATGACGGTTCGATGATTGCACGGATCAACACTCTTTCCCTGACATTCAATGATGTCAATATGATTTTCTCCAAAGCCTCGTGGGGAACACTCGAATTAGAACTTGAGGCGTAACAAGACAAAGATTACCAATATGCAAATGTTCCTTCATTTTTATCCGGCAATAGTCACCATGCTGTCGATGTTCTTCTATCGCCGTGACACACCGGGGATGCAGAAGTTCTATCGCCGGATGACGTTCAGCCTGTCGGCACGCAAACTTATCGTATCGCTCCTGATGCTGCTTATGCTCTCCTTCAACTTCTGCTATCTGCAGAGTTACGGAGTGAACTGGGCCCTCGGAGTGGGTACAGTCCTATGCCTTTCGATGTTCTCTTTCCGCATAACTGAACGCAGCATCTTCTGGCTGCAGACCCGCCTCGGCATTGGACTTGGATTCATAGCCATGCTGACCTGCGTTGTCGAACCGGCGATATGGCCTCTCTCAATGAATCTCTACATATTCTCCATCGGTTCGGTCTTCTATCCGTCGGAAGAACTGATGCGGCAACTGAAGTCGCCGGAGAATTTTTCCAGATATACCGCTTGTGCGAATAGCACTCTTATATCAGGATACTATTCGCGTTGACTCCGGAGGGTTGTCGTTCTGCAAAGTTAATCGCCGCATCCGGTTACTCTCCAAAACAGGCCGACGGTCTCGCAGAGATTTTGGTTCGTAAGATACGGCAACTTGTATGGCAGAAAACAACCCGTTTCCCGAAGCCAATGAGAATGGTTCTCGAAGGTGAGGGAAACAATAAATCCCAGCACTATGGATAAAGAATATGTAATGCAGATTGCGGACACTATCCGCCAACAGTTGCTCGCCACCACGCCCATGAACGTAATATGGTCATGGGGCGCACTCCACGGCTTCTTCGCCACCGAACACAAGGATATGGCAACTCTTATGTTCAAAGTGAACGGCAGGCTTTTCAAGGGAGACGTGTTAATCTCCTACAACGAGATGGACTATTACGAAATCTATCTCCAGGACGAAAACGGCATCCGGCTTGCTCACCCTGAGGTGTATTTCGACCAGCTCGGAGACATCATAGACGAGACCATCGAGCGCGGAACCAATGCCGCAGAATACAACGCTTTCTGCGAGGCTGAGAAAGTAAAGCTGATGCGCGGAAAGATTGGCTGAACTTGATGCGGAGACACAGGATGCCACCGACCGGCTACGGCACGGGGCATCCATGCTCTCTGCTGCTGACAGCGGCAGTCCATTTTTATCCCTTCCATTAAGACAGTTACCTCTTATAATTTGATAATAAACCTCTATTCAATTACCACATCTCTCAATGACCAAAACCAAGTATAACCGCCAGACGCCCCACAGCCGCCTATGGAACGTGAGGCTCACACCGGAGATTCTGGACTACCTCGCAGTACCTACCAAGTTCGGTGCTTCGAGGCTCAGTGCCTATCTTTACCTTCTGCACAATGTCGCGGAAACAAAGACCCCTTATAAGCCTGCCTATGGACAGACATTCAATCTGGAAACCGGCCAGCTCGTAATCTTGATTACAGACCTTGCCGACCGTTGGAACTGGGCACGCGAGACAGTGCGCAAGTTCTTCGACCAGCTTGAGGTTTTCGGACTTCTGTCGAAGACACCTCTTGACCGCTGTTCTCTCGTTACCATGACGATGGACTGGCCGGATGCCGCATACGCCCCTGCCTTCATTATGCCGCAGGTACCGTTCAAGGTGCCGGAACCGCTTGCTGACAAGTTGGACGAATGGCTTGACGGCAATATAACCGATTCCGAACTTGTAGAGACAATCGTAGAAACGCTCGAATCCTTTGACAAGGAAGACGATGATGCTTATTCGCACAAGATTATCTCCTTACAGTATTCACTGATTCGGCAGATGATTGGGAAATGGCATAACCGCCCGGCAGAGCTTCCCGAAACGGCTGACTCTTGTAGCATCGAGTGCCTTGGACGCATCTTCAATGTGTATTTATCCGGCAACTGGTCGGACTGGCTCCGTCTCCTTAAGGGTTACAGTCCCGGTCTCCACCATGAGACATCCGTTATCAAAGCGGTCAAAGAATCATCCTCTATTACGGATGCCCGGTCTGCGCTCGACGGATTCTTCAACCATTTGAAAGTCGATTTCATCAAGGACAGCCTCTAAAACGTGCCTTGCTTGCTTCCGGTAATAGCGGATACCCGAAGGTTGCAGGAGGCCATTCCGAGCCTCTCTGACGTGCGCTGTGCGCCTCTCCGGGTATATGCCTGACCGATTCCCGTGGTCATCGTCCAGGTCGGCTTATAGACAACGCGCTTGCGCGAAGTTGCCGGATTGTGAACCACCCGGGTAGCCTAATACCCCCTTCGGATTGAAAATCCTCTGGGAGTTGCCGTATCCGGCAGGCTGTTACGAGCAAGCTCGGCCCTTTTAGAACTGCGTTTAACGCTCTAATTTACACTTATATGGCTAAACAGGTAATTGACTTCCATGCCTCGGCAGGAATGTCAACCAATCAGTCCAACGAGCATCAACGGCGTTGGTCTGACAGAAGCTGGAATGTTGCCGTCAAGGGCGGCAACTATGACCGCACCCGGGCGCATCTCAATTTTGAGGTGGCCCGGGGAGGTGTAGTACAACCGATAGATCATACAAAGAGTATTCCCCGGCGCATCAAGGAGACGCTTGCGGAACGGGAAATAATCGACCCTAATGAGGAAATGAAGCGTAAAGGAAAGGAGCCTAATCGCCGAACCGTTGTCAATATCATCTTCGGAGGAAGCCGGGACCAGATGCACCGTCTGGCTTTCGGCAATCAGACAGTTGATTTGGAACATGGTGCGGACAATTCATCCATCACCAGATGTAAAGACATCGAAAATTGGGCGAAAGACATTTACAGATTCGCATGTGACAAATGGGGCGAAGACAATATTGTTGGTTTCTACGTTCACCTGGACGAAAAGAATCCGCACATTCATTGCACCGTGTTGCCAATCACGCCTCGTAATAAATTTTCGTTCAAGGAATTGTTTGCGGGTAAAGATAAAATCGAGTTCAAAGAACGCACTCTCCGGCTTCATAATGAGCTTGCCGCAGTTAACGAGCGATGGGGACTTGGTCGTGGTCAAAGCATCATGGAGACAGGGGCCCGTCATCGGACTTCCGAGGAATATCGCAGGGAACTACGTCAGGAGTGTAACGACCTGGAAGTTCAGATTAGCGATAGGCACGAGACATTGAAAGAGCTGTATGCGGATATCCGTAAGGCGGAGAAACGCTGCAAGGGTCTCAATACGATGATTGGCAATCTTGAGACACGCGAGGCAGACCTCAATGACCAGATTGACCGACTGGAGTCTGACCTCGAATCGGGGAACGGCGATGCCGAAGAACTGCGTCAGCGAATCTCCGGCCTTGAGGATGAACTTCGTGTCACCGAATCATCACTTGAAGACAAACGCCAAAAACTCAAGACCGCCGACCGGCAGCTCGCACAGCTTCAGGATGAATTGAAGTCTGCCAACGAGAAACGCTCCAATGCGCTGAGAGAATACCACAATTTCACGGAGAAGAACCAGGAGCAGATGCGCATGAGACTGACGGATGCCGTGTTCGGAAGGTCAGTTGTCGATATGCGCTCTCTGCTGGCGGCAATGACGCCGGAACAGAAAGCCGGTTTCGACGGGGAATTTCTCATGGCAATGGCTGAGAAACCCAACGAAATTCTGAAATGTGCTATGTATCTGTTCGCCGGGTATCTAGACGGGGCAATTCAGTTCGCCAAGGGAAGCGGCGGCGGTGGCTCTGCGTCCGACCTTCCGTGGGGCCGCGATCCGAATGAGGATGACCGTCGCTTTGCCTACCGTTGCATGATGCAAGCGCACAAGATGCTTCGTCCGGCGCCCAAGCAGGTAAAACGACATTGACAATGAATGAGTGCCGGAAAGTAGTGCCGATTTCATGATACTTATAAAGCGACTTAAATAATCAGCTGATTCATAGAGGATATTTCGCTGTCGCATCTTTTATGTTTTCCTTTGCACTCAAATTTCAAAACCAATCAGATGAAACACAAACTTTACATACTCTCAGTCGCTCTGATGGCAAGTGCCGTCAGTTCAGACGCTTTCGCTTACGCCCAAACATACCGGACACATCCCGGTGATGTCATGGAGCTTATCTACAAACCGTCAGTCTCATATAACAAGGATGTGGTCGAGTCTCCCGGATGGAAAGGCAACTGGTTCATCGGAGCCGACGGCGGCATCAATGCTTTCCTTGGCACCCCTATGGGATGCAATGACCTCGGCGGCCGCATCAAAGGACAGTTCGGCATCAACGCCGGCAAGTGGTTCACCCCGACTGTAGGCAGCAGGCTGTCATTTAACGGTTACTGGCTCACAAGTCCCGAAAGCAAAACCCAAACCGGATGGGGCGTATCCTCCGAAATCCTATGGAATCTCACAAACTCTCTGTATGGCAACCATGACAAGACCCGCTTCGGACTGATTCCGTATCTCGGTGTGGGGATGCTCCACAACAGACAGGCACAGACAAATCCTTTTGCCCTAAGCTATGGTGTCATAGCCCAATACGGACTTACTTCCAGACTGAAGCTGAATCTCGAATTAGGCTGCAAGACCACATTCTCTGACTTCGACGGATTCGGAACGGCAAACCGTTTCGGTGGTGACAACATATTGTCTCTGTCTGCCGGAGTATCTTTCACACTGGGCAGTCCGGGATTCCGCAAGGTCATTGATGCCAGACCTGTGATGCTGGATAACTCGCGTCTGCGGGAACTTTGCCTTTCACTCTTGGATGAGAAGGGCAGGTTGTCGCGTAAATCTTCCAACGATGACCGTATTGTTGCCGAATTGAAGAAGATTCTGGAGATTGAAGGTTTGCTTACACGATACGGTAATATCTTCAATAAGGAATATGACAATGACGATACCGTCAGTCATTACCCTGTCAATGATTATTCTGGTCTTAACAGTCTTCGCGCAAGGCTCAAGGGTGCTAAGAATGATTACAGTTCCAAAATGCTCATGGACATTGAAGATCTTGATGGAATTGATGATGAGACTGACTACATCGACAGCCTGATCAATGGTGAGCCTACCGATTCAATAGCCGGATTAGGATTTGCCGATAATGGTAGTGCCTCCTCGGATTCAGTTGCCGTATTGAATAATGACAATTATCTGGCACTCATTCAGTCCGGGAAGAAGTGCATCGGCAGTCCGATATTCTTCTTCTTTGACCTCGGAACCACTAATCTGACCGATAAGTCTCAGCTTGTAAATCTCGATGAGATTGCCCGTGTCGTCAAACAGTATGGACTTACTCTGCGAGTGACCGGCGCCGCTGACAGCGAAACCGGAACCGGTGAAATCAATCACCGACTCGGCAACGGCCGTGCCGATTATATCATCAGTCAGCTTCATCAACGAGGCATCAGCACCTCCCTCATAACCAAAATCAACCAAGGCGGCATCGACCGCTTCAATCCCGGCGAAGCCAACCGCCACTGCAAGATAGAGCTATTTCTTACTGCCAGATAAAATTACTTTTTCATAATTGGTTACTGATTTTTCGTAATGCGAAGCAGCCCGACCGTGAGGCCGGGCTGCTTTGTTTGTTCGCCCAGCATGTATTCAGTCTAACAGGTGAGAGACCTCGGCACGCCCGATAGCGGGAAGTGCGCAGCCAAAGACAAGGGTGTCGGTCGCGAGGCCGAATCTGAAGGAAGTCGGCGGCAAACGACTGGCCTGACGAACAGAAACTTGATATCAAGGCAGTCCAAGGTGGGTAAGGTTGCAAACGAAACCGAAGCCCGATAGCTATACGGAACCGCGGCTGTAAATCAAGCAGGCATAAGGCGGAAAGACTATAGAATACCTAACTGGGGAGGTCTCACGGACGCGGCGGAGATGTTTTTTTTTCAAAGTCGACGGAGTAAATCTTGCCGTGAGAAGTCAGCCGAGACCATAGTACCCGATGGAGATAGCATAGGGGAAGGGTCGAACCTAACCGAAGTGAACACCACAAACGCCATCAAATGAAAGGAAGAATGCAGAAAATACCGACACAGAGCGATAGCCGCCCTCCGAAGGATAGGCCGGAAGCCGAAAGCTACGAGGGGGTGCAGACTTACATGGACGTGGAGGAGGGATGTCTCACAACGGAACAACCTAAAACGGAATACCCACTTTTGGAGCAAATCCTGTCACCTGCCAATCTGAACTCGGCGTATCTGCAAGTGAAGCGCAACGGCGGAGCGGCAGGTATCGACAAAATGGACTGCGACCGGCTGCTCGGCTATCTCATCGAGCACGGAGAGGAACTGAAAGAGCGTATTCGCCAACGGACATACCGTCCGAATCCCGTCCGTAGGGTAGAGATACCCAAGGACAACGGAGGCAAACGCCAGCTGGGAATACCCACTGTGGTAGACCGCATGTTTCAGCAGGCGATAGCCCAGGTGCTCAGTTCCATCTATGAGCGTCAGTTCAGCGAGGGGAGCTACGGCTTCCGTCCCAAGCGAGGTGGCAAGCGGGCACTGATAGCGGCGACGAAGATAGTGGAACGAGGCTACCACTATGCAGTTGACATAGACCTCGAACGCTTCTTTGACACGGTCAATCACGCCAAACTGATAGAGATACTGCAACGAACAATCAAGGACAATGCAGTCATCTCGCTCATCCACCGCTATCTCAACGCAGGGGTTATGAACGGCGGCAAATACGAACCGAGCGAAGAGGGAACGCCGCAAGGAGGCCCTTTAAGCCCGTTGCTTGCCAACATCATGCTCGATGAACTGGATAAAGAACTTGAAAAACGCGGACATCCGTTCGTGCGCTATGCCGACGACGGATTAATCTTCAGTCGGAGCAAACGCGCGGCCGAACGCGTCAAAGAAAGTATCAGCAAGTTCATAGAGGGTCACCTCAAATTAAAGGTCAACCGCGAAAAGACCGAAGTCGCCACATCGGCAGACTAAAATTCCTCGGTTACGGCTTTTATGTCCGCAACGGCAAATGCCGCCTGCGACTGCATCAGAAGACCGAAGCCAAACTTCGCCGCCGCCTCAAAGCCATTACTTCGAGAAGCAATGGAATGGGGTATGGCAAGCGCAAAGTCGCCCTGCGGCAATACCTGCGAGGGTGGACGGAATATTATAATCTGGCCGATATGGGAGACAAGGTCAAGGCAATAGACCAATGGCTGCGCCGTCGTATCCGTATGTGTATATGGAAATCGTGGAAGCGTATTAAAACGCGCGTCCGCAATCTGATACGCTGCGGCATAGACAAGGGGAAAGCCTACGAATGGGGCAACACGAGCAAGGGATATTGGCGCATAGCCGACAGTTGGATACTGACGCGGGCACTTCCCACGGACAGACTTCACACAGCAGGCTATGACTGGATAGGCTGTTATTACACAGCGTCATCGCTGCCGAAAGGTTAGGAACCGCCGTATGCCGAACGGCACGTACGGTGGTGTGAGAGGTCGGTAAACACGAAAGTAGGAGATAAACACCTGCGATTAGTGTTTACCTCCTACTCGATCGTTACCCTTTGTGGGATTGTCAATCCCAGTCGTTAAGAGATTCAATATACCTGTCAACATCAAATATAGCAACATATTTACTGCGTTTCTCCTGACATTCGGAGCAGTTGCAATCATTTGATTGAATATGAACAGTTTCAATCACTGATGACCCCTCTTCGATTTCTTCTTCCATAATTATTTGGCGACATCGGCTTTGAATGAGTTAGCCGGTTTGAATGCCGGGATATTATGGGCCGGGATCACAAGTGTGGTGTTCTTGCTGATGTTACGGGCAGTCTTCTCGGCTCTCTGTTTGACGGTGAATGAACCGAAGCCACGGAGATATACATTCCCTCCGTGGGCAAGACTATCCTTTACTACTGTCATAAACTGCTCCACAACGGAGAGAACGGCAGCCTTGTCGATGCCAGTGGTCTTAGCTATTTCGCTAACTATATCTGCTTTAGTCATAAATTCTGTATTGAATCTGATTTATATTCCAAATGCAAAATTACAAAAATTTATGGTAATTATTAGTAATCACGCGGTCGATACATTCGATACATTCGATATGAGCATAAAAAAACTCTCTGCCACCATATTGGATAACAGAGAGCATAGGATTGGGATTGATTGAGATTTACGGGCGATAAAACAGTTCCAGTTCCATCCATCGGCGACGGTAGAGACCGGGATGTCGGCGACCTTTGTATTTCGAGAACGAGGTGTATTCGTGATGGATGTCACGATCCCCAGATTTCAGCTTCTTGAGGAGCATACTATTCTGGATGCGGCCGCTGCCGACATTATAGGCGAGACAGGCAAGCAACAGGCTGTCCGCACCGTAGCCACGGTAATAGGCACAGAGCCGTGACAAATCTTTTCTCAGTATCCGGTCGGCTTCCGCATGGGTGTATTGCCGTTTTCGGTAGTTCTCGCCTTTCTGTACCACATGGCCGTATGCTATGGTCGGCCAATGTTTCGGTTCGTGGAGAGTTTCGTAATGCCGGATCAGGACGCATGCACGTTCAAATGGAGGCAACGCCATCAGGTTTGACTTGCGGGAGTCGGAAATTGAGGTGGCGTTAGCTGTCATTGCTGACAGCAACACCACCATAATCATCATAAGCCCCTTCTTCATCGACGGCAACCTCTTGGCAGTTCCATCGCTGCAATCTCTTCCTCTTCCCGGTCCTCTACCTTTGGCGTCTCCTTGAAAGGCACTTCTTCGGGAACCAAAGTCGGGTCGAATACGGCCTGTTCCTCAGAATAAGGCTGAACGGTCTGCCCGTTTTCAAGCTGCTGGCTGACATCCTGCATCCGATAGTTGATAACCGCCGTGGCCTTCTTGACATCCGACATGACAGTGCGGATGAAATCCGGGGATTCTTCAAGTTCTTTAAGCCATGACTTGAGATAGGCGGCGGAATCACCCTTTACATGCTTTTGTACTCCGTTCTGCTGACATATAAGTGCAGAGCCGAGTTCGGCCACCAGTTCCTCACGGGCATAATTATCATCACCGAAAGTACAGGCTTTCAGACGGCCGAGACGGGAGGACGCTCCGGTCGAATGGGTCATCTCATGTAGAAGTGTTCCATAGAAGCTCTCGCCGTCAACAAACTGCTCTTTCGTTGGAACAACAATATGATCCTTTGACACCGAATAGTAAGCCCTGTCCTGTTGCTCCGGCCTGATGGGACACACCCAGGCATTGTTCTCAATCATCGCATCAATAACCGGGAATGAGAAAACTTCTCCTTTCTGCTCGGGCAACTTCACGACGCACTGTTCCTCCAGCTTCGCATACAGTTCCGGACGGACTTGCTGCAGGTTTGTCTGTAGGCTCGGCAGGGGGCGCCTTTCCGCATTTCTGCGGTAGGTTTCCCCGAGCCTGCCCCCGAACCGTACGTACATGTTTCCATGTATACGGCTCTCCATTGATAATATCACTCTATTTCTCATTTTCGATTTTGGTATAGCATTCCGAACATACTGCGACTGTCTTGCGGTGTCTATTCAGCATTTGCCGTCCCCAAGATGTTGTATCTGACACCGTTTTGAGGGTGCGCACATGGTGCATAAGCAGTGATGCCTCTTTACCGCATAACTCACAGATATTCGCGCGAAGTCTTTCCGCAAGGGAGAGCTTTGGCACGAACATGGTGCAAGGTTGACGGTCGTACATTTCAGCTTTTGAGGGTGTTCTTTTTTTAAATCCACCGTTATAAAGCGTACGTTCTCGGCGTTGACCTTTATTGTCGGTATATGACACGGTAAAAATCTTATCCTTTTTGAATTTAAACAAGATTTGCCGCACTGAACTGTTTAGTTTCTGCGCGAGTGTCATATATAGACTATAGGACATAATGTATCCAAAATCAGCGCATGTTGCTGACACATTGTCGGCGATACAATAGTAGTTGTAGAAACCACGGATTTCAAGGTCATATTGGGCGACCATATCCTCGGGCTTCATTCCTACCATCGGGGTTCTCGCTTTAGGTTTCCATACCTCTTTACCATTTTCTTGGGAAAACTTGACCGCCCCGTATTGAAGAAGTTTCTTTTTTACGGTCTCAGAAGATAAGTTCAATCTGACTTTGCCATTGAAGTTACGTTGCAGAATACCGTTTCGGGTTCTTTTCTTGACATCAAGAGAGCGAACAGTCACGTCAAATCCAAGGAACTTGGCATTTTCTTGAGCATGGGTGATAAGGTTTTTTTCAGCTGATAACTCAAGATGTAGTTTCTCACTCATAAATTGTGTGATGTCTTCTTTAATCTTTTCGCATTCAGCTTTAGACCCTATGACCCCGATAAGAAAGTCGTCAGCATACCTGACATATTGGATGCGCCGAAAATTCGGGTCCATTAAATCAGAGCACTGCATATTTGATTTTCTTTCTTGCATCTCTTTCAATTGTTCAAGCAAGCGGGCCTTTTCCTTTTCATCGGTCTCAGCCCTCCATTTCTTGCGCAGGTTTACAGTATGGGTGTTTAGACAACAGTAAGCATTGTTTTTTCTCCGTTCTTTTCCCCTGTTGAAAGTCTTGGAGTATTCAGCCATATACTTGTCGAACTGGTCAAGATAGATGTTCGCAAGTATTGGGCTTATAATACCACCTTGTGGAGTTCCAGAGTAAGTATTATTGTACTTCCAGACTTCGACATAACCTGCTTTAAGAAATTTCCATATCAGTCGAAGAAATCTTTCATCATTTATTCTCAGTTTGAGGATATTGATGAGAACACTATGGTCGATATTATCAAAGAATCCTTTTATGTCTCCTTCGATAAACCATCTGCTTCCCGTAAACCGATGTTGCAGACTTATCAATGCGGTGTGGCAGCTGCGGAATGGTCTGAAACCATGCGAAGTATCCTCAAAATGACCCTCATATATGGCTTCAAGAATCATTCTTGCTACTTCCTGCACCAATTTGTCTTCAATTGTCGGTATGCCTAAAGGCCGCAGTTTTCCGTTCTTCTTAGGTATGTAAACCCTTTTAGCAGGATGAGGTTGATAACTCTCATCTTTCAGTTGATTGATGAGGGCGTTAATCCTCTTCAGTGACATTCCGTCGATGGTTTTTCCATCCGTTCCTGGTGTCATATTACCTGGTCTGGATTTTATACGTTCATACGCAACCATAAACAGTTCTTCATTGAAGAAAAGACGGTAGAGACGCTCATACTTGTAGTCCTTGACCTTACTGTGTGAGCATAGAGTGTTCAGTATTATTTCGGGATTTCTCATACGTCTCTCACGTTATCCTTCGATTTTACTGAAATTATCAACTGTGTCCCTTCGCCATGTACAAGCCGTTAACTTGCTCGGACTACTATGGACACTCCGTTGCCATATTGGGTTTTCAGAGCCTGTGCTCATAGCCTTGCGGCACCCCACTTTAGGCAATCTCCGTTTAGCACGCGTAATAACTGTTGGCATAACTGACTGTCGGATGCGACTTTCATCTTTTTCTCCGCTTATAGCGGTTTCGCCATGACAAGTTCCCGCCGCATTACTCGACGCAGTGTAATGCGGTGCCATGGTGGGGCGTAAGTAACTACCTTCCGCCTCAGTTACAACTTTGACCGATAGATTATCGTTCAACCATTCAGGCTTCATCCTTATGTCAGTTGTTCTCCCTTGCAATTCAGTCGCAGCATGGTAGTTAGCTGACTCATCGCTTTTCCGGAGTGCTATGTTCCCCCTAAGGATTTCTCCGCAGGGTAAGCCGGATGGGAGTAGGTAAAATAACATAGTTAAACTTTGTTGTACGGTTGTTAACAAACATTAAGAGCGATAAAATTCACGATTTTCATACTCTTGCTTTGTTCACTTGTGTTGTTGGAAACACTTACCTAACCTCTTGCCAAAGAGGTATTTATTACGCGACCTTTACGGACGCACGGTTGAGATTATACACCGGAAATGCCTTGATGAAGGGGAACACGTCAAGTTTCTTCCGCTCCTCCTGCGACATGGCCCGGTACTCGTCGGAGCTAATCTTCTTTCCGTCCTTGTCGCGCACCAGCATATCCCAGTATATGACGGGAAACGCCTTCTCGCCTTTTAGGACGTGAGCCTTGAAATTGTGCGCCTGCTTGAAGGTCAGGAACACCGGAAGCTCGTAACCGCGCATGGCGGAATGGAGCTGTAGGAAGAAGGAGTTGGAGCCGGAGTAGTTGCGCCCGGTCACGTTCTGGGGAAGGCCGACGGAGGACGCGCCCCCGATCCAGCCCTGCCTCCAGTCCGAAGCCATCATACGTTCCATGCGCTCTATCATCATCTGAGCGAAGCGGTCGAGGGCCTGCTGGCCGGAACTGTTGAATCCATCAGTTCCAGATGCCATAGGTCTCGTCGTCTATGAGCTGACGCTCCATCATGTCTATCTCGGTCTCGTCGTAGTAGAACTCCGCAGACTCTTCGGAGGGCTCGATGCCGTGAAGCCCGCACCATTCGAGGTATGATTCGGCGTTGTCGCTCTCCAGCATGAAGCGGAGGTAGCCGATATTGCCGTCCTGGAGGAGCTGCACAAGCTCGTCGTATTCTAATCTTGCCATTGTGGTATTGTTGTTCTGTTAAGGGTGATACGTCGGGTTACATTTTCATTGAGGCGGATTTCTCCATTGTCAGCGGCGCGGCCATCATTGCCGCTATCTCCTGTCCGAGATACTTGGCGGCTATCTGCTGGCGGGTCGCGCTTTTGGCCTTGAAGAGCGAATATCCGTCGTCGAAGGATATTTCCTGTTTGGAAGTGCGCCCACGGCCCTCGCCGAGGTCGGCCGACACCTTCCACTTGCCGTCGGAGCGGTCTTTGGCGACACGGACGCCCTTGGGGTCTATCCCTTCGGGCAGCTGGAACTGCGCGTAGTGGGAAGGGAGGTGCAGACGCTCGCCGAAGTTGCGCTCCACGAGCTGGCCCGGTGTCATCACGCGGTCGAAATAGGCGTTGAGATCCTCGCGCGATGCCGGGGCTGACATCTTCTTTTCGCCCACCTGGGCGTAAAACTTGTACCTGCCGTAGTCGGCGCGGGTCTCGTCGGTCTCCTTATAAACATTGAACTTGTCT
>OOAE01001756.1_pt1 | contig 13976 bp, 9 predicted proteins | sample 1671271 | NCBI WGS metagenome assembly OOAE01 (sample SAMN06348139, study PRJEB24527) | human gut metagenome | biome: human gut; feature: ankylosing spondylitis patient; material: feces | host: Homo sapiens | place: China | collected 2015-10 | reverse complement strand
GCTCTTCCGATCTGCAGCTTTTCCATTGCGCGCGTATCGTCGAGTACGTGCCGCATCATGCGGTTGGGAGTCTTGGTCTCCTTTTTACCGAGCGACAGATAGACAGCCTGCGGGCTGCCGGCAAATGGCGCCGTGCTGGCGCGATCGACAAAGTCGGGAAACCATAGCGACCCCGATGCGCTCGCGGCGCGGTCAAATGCGTCGGTTTGCCAGAGGGACCAGAGTGCGAAGAGGCCCGCGAGCGAGTAACCGGCAATGCCACGCCAGGTGGGCGGCTGAGGAAGCGATGACTCGACCTGGGGGATTATCTGATTCAGCAGCTCATCAAGAAAACCGGCAGCTTGGCCGCCGAAAGGCTCGGCATCGCGTACGGTCCCGTCGCATGCCCAGGGGCTCAGCTCGCGATTCCAATCGAGCCCGCCAATGGTGACGAGGGCGAATGGCGGACAGTCGAGCTCTCGGCAACACTTATAAACCTCGCTGCCGTCGCCCACGACCACAGGAAGGTAGATGACAGGCGCGCTTTCCGTATGATTCGAATAAACGGTTATCTGCTTTTGATGCGCTTCCATGACGGGCTTCTCTCAGTGTTGTGATATCGGCAGCCCCAATTGTCGCACGCCAGCGTATGCCGGTTGGGCTAGACCAAAGACAATCTCGTGCATCCCCTGCGGACGCATATGGAAAACGCCACCGCCGGAGGGGAGCTCGGCGGTGGCGTTGTTAAACGGTGCTGGGGCTCGGGGCCTTCGCGGGAGCTGCCATGTGCGCAGAGGCGTCTAAGAGCGCTTACGGCTCGCCATGGTGCCTGCGGCGATAGCGGCTGTTCCCGCAAGGACGGTTGCCACGATGGCCGCACCCGAGGTGTCGCCGGTTGCCGCGAGCACGCCGGTAGTCTTGGCTTTCGTGGTTGAAGCCGCAACGGCCTTGGTCGGCTTTGAGCCCTCAGGCTTGGGGTTCTGCTTGGTCTCGTCGGGCTTGGGGTCTTCCGGCTTGGCTACCTCGGGAGGTGCGATGGTCGTGCTTTTGGCGACTGCTTTGATATAGAGGGAGTCGACCGTGGCGTCGCCCGTGCCGATGGCTTGGCCTGCTTCGTAGATGCCGTCACGGAGCTTGCGATAGTCAATGACCTTGCCGCCTTCGGGCGTCTGGATGGCGGCGTTCTCAATCTTGATGGTGCCGATTGTCTTGCCGTCAGCGCTCATGGCACGGGCAAAGATTGCCGCTGTATCTCCTTCGACCGTTACCTTGCTGCGGATGATCGAGATGACTGCGGGTGTGACGCCCTCGCTGGTCTGGGCGATGATGCCGATGTTCTCGCCTTGGGGTTCGCGCCTCGTCTCGCCATCTTGGTTTTTGCTGTAGGGGATGGGGCCGTCGCCGTTCTCGACATAGCGGGCTATGGCCTTGACAACGGAGTCGCTGATGTAGATGTGGCCACCCTTCTCGTTGGGTCGATCGTTTCTGGTGGAGAATGCAGCCGAAACCTCGCCTTCCGCAAACGCGTCCACGGTGGAGCCGTTCTTGACGACGATATCGTCTTGGTAGGTGAAGAGGGCAATGGCGTCACCGTATCTGCCTTTACTTGCGCGGACTGTCACGTTTGCATGATCGAGTGTGATGCCCTTGTGGGCATAGACGCCATATTCAACACCGTTTGCGTTGAGGGAGGCGTTTGTGGCTGCGAGGCTGCCCTTGGCCTCGACGGCGGCGTCTTTCTCGGAGCTCGCCTTGACCTGGCTGCCGTCCGAGATATTGATGTTGCCGCCGCTCCAAATGGCCTCACCATCGGCTGAGCTTGCCTCGACTGTGCCGCCACCCTTGATGGTGAGGTTCTTGTCGGTTCCGATACCCTTGTCCTTGGTAGCCCTGGCGGTGACGGCCCCGCTGTCGTCAATCGTGATATTGCCGTTTGCCCTGATGCCATCCGATACGCCCGTGGCGTTGACGTTGCCCGAACCTTTGATAGCGAGATCGCCCTCGGCGTCGATGGCATCAAACCCAGCGCTCGTGGCGTTGACGGATCCGGCTCCGTCGATGTTGATATTACCCGTGGAGAGGATAGCGTCCTCAGTAGATGTCACGCTGAGCGTGCTGCCCGCGTCGCCTTGGATATTGAGCTCGGCGTTCTCATTCTTGCCATGAGAAGCCTTGATGCCTTCGATCCAGTCGGCAGTGACGATGTTGTTTCCCGAGTAATTCACGTTGAGCTTGCCTGCGGCCTGGATCTCGCCGCCGTTATAGTTGTTGAGCTTCAAGTCGTCGGCGCCGTCCCACGACCAGGTGCCGGTCTCGTCGCCCGCCGCAGTGCCGGCGTTGTATTTGGTTTCGCCGACCTTGACCCATTCCGCCGCGAGCGAGACGCTCGGCATGAGCAGCGAGCTCACCGTGAGCGCGCACACGGCGCCTACGACGATGCGGCGCGTCACGCGGCGCCAGCTGCCGTGCGCGAGTCCTATGCGACGGCGAACGTCGGGTTCGGCAACATGGGTTCCGGCGGTAGTGTCATTGCGTTTGGGGGTCGTGAACAAGGCTGCCATGGTTGCTCCCGTTCTCATAGGGCCTATACGGCTAGGTTCAGCGTATCTGCTGGATGTTGCCGGCGGTAGTGCCGTTTGGAGGGCAAAATGGCCAAAATGGGGGAGAAATAGGCCGCACGCCGGCGCAGGGACCGACGCTAAAAGAAAAGCGCGGGGCCGCATGGCGACTCCGCGCTTTATTGTTCAGCTTTTGCAGCCTTGCCCTTACGCTACGAAGAAGTAGACGGGGAAGGCAAGGGCTGCGATCCACCCGTCCTGTGCGAAAAAGTGTTTACGAACGTTTGCGACTCGCCAGGGCGCCTGCGGCGATGGCGGCTGTTCCCGCAAGGGCGGCTGCCACGATGGCTGCGTTCGAGGTGTCGCCGGTTGCCGCGAGCTTGCCGACGGTCTTGGCTCCCTTGGCTGCAACTGCAACGGTCTTGGTTGTCTTCGTGCCCTCGGACTTGGAACCCTCGGGCTTGGTCTTGCCGTGCTTTTCCTCGGGCTTGGTCTCCTCGGGAGGCACGATGACCGTGCTCTTGGCGACAGCGGCGTCATAGGGGGAGTCAATCGTGGCATCGCCCGTGCCAATGGTCTGCCCCGCCTCGTAGACGATGCCGTCGCTGAGCTCTTCCATGTTGCGATAGTCAATGACTTTGCCGCCTGCAGGCGTCTGGATGATGGCGTCCTTGATTTCGATGGTGCCGATCGCCTTGCCGTCCGCGCTCATGGCAAGGGCGAAGATAGCCGCCGTGTCTCCCTCGGCCGTGACCTTGCTGCGGACGATCGAGATGGTCGCGGGCGTGATGCCCTTCTCGGTCTGCGCGAAGATGCCGATGTTCAGGCCCTCGGACTCAGGGATGATTTCGTCGTTTTGGTCTCCACTGTAGTGGTCGGGGCCGTCGCCGCCGGTCTCGGCATAGCGGGCTATGGCCTTGACAACGGAGTCGCTGATGTAGATATGGCCACCCGCTTCGTCGGAGTAGAAATTACTGGTGGAGATTGCAACCGAGAACCTGCCTTCTGCGAGCGCATCCACAGTCGAGCCGTTCTTGATGACGATGTTGTCCTCATCGGTGAAGAGTGCGCTGGCTTCCCCGCCATCTGAGCTTGCGCGGACCGTCACGGTCGCGCCATCGAGCGTGATGCCCTTGTAGACATAGATGCCATACCCAACGCCACTTGCGTTGAGGGAAGCGTTCGTGACCGTGAGGCTGTTTTTACCGTCGATGGCGGCGTCTTCCTCGGAGCTTGCCTTGACCTGGCTGCCACCCGAGATCTCGATGTTGCCGTCGGCCCAAATCGCATTGTCTTTGATAGAGCTTGCCTCTACCTTGCCGCCGCCCTTTATGATGAGGTTCTCGTTAGCATCGATACCCTGATCCTCGGTGGCCTTGGCGGTGACGGTTCCGCTGTTGTCGATCGTGATGTTGCCGTCGGCCCTGATGCCATCCGAATCGCCCGTGGCGTTAACGTTTCCCGAGCCCTTGATGGTGACATCGCCCCCGGCATCGATGGCATCGTGCTCGGTGCTCGTGGCGTTGACAGTGCCAGCGCCGTCGATGTTGATGTTGCCGACGGAAGTGATGGCGTCACGAGAAGATGTCACGTTGAGCGTGCTGGACGCGTCGCCCTGAATATTAAGCTCGGCGTTCTCGTTCGCGCCATCCTTAACCTTGATGCCGCGGCCGTTGTCGTTAGTGACGGTGTTGTTGCCCTCGTAGCTCACGTTGAGCTTGCCCGCTGCCTCGATCGCGCCGCCGTTATAGCCGTTGAGCTTCATGTCGTCGGCGCCGTCCCAGCTCCAGGTGCCGGCGGCGTCGCCCGCCGCGGTGCCGGCGTTGTATTGGGTGCCGCCGACGTCCACCCACTCGGCCGCGAGCGAGACGCTCGGCATGAGCAGCGAACTTACCGTGAGCGCGCATACGGCGCCTACAACGATGCGGCGTGTCACGCGGCGCCAGCTGCCGTGTGCGAGCAGCGTGCGACGGCGCACGTCGGGCTCGACAAAATGGGCTCCAGAGGTTTTGTCATTGCGCTTGGGGGTCGTGAACAAGGCGGCCATGGTTACTCCCATCCTCATAGGGCCTATGCGGTTATATCCAGCATATCTGCAGGATGTAGCCGTCGGTAGTGCCGTTTGGAGAGCAAAACGTCCAAAACTTGCGAAGCAATACATCGCGTGTCCGTGTGGTGCCTGGCTTTAAAAGCAAAGCGCGGAGCCGCTCGATGCGACTCCGCGCTTTGCTGTTTGGTATTGCGAATCTTGCGCCTACGCTACAAAGAAGTAGACGAGGAAGGCGAGGGCTGCGATCCACATGAGCGGCTTGATCTTGGAGGCCTCGCCCTTAAAGAGCGCGACGATCACGTAGGCGATAAAGCCCAGGCCAATGCCGGCAGAGATGGAGTAGGTGAAGGGCACGCCGGCGACAATCATGAACGCCGGGAAACCCTGCGACACGTCGGACCAGTCGATCTCGGAGGCCTCGCTCATCATGAGGTAACCGACGTAGACCAGAGCACCGCAGGTGGCGGCGCTGGAAACGATGGTGACGATGGGGGAGAAGAACGCGGCGAGAATGAACAGCACGCCGGTGGTGACGGAGGTGAGGCCCGTGCGGCCACCGTCGGCAGCGCCAGAGGTGGACTCGACGAAGGTGGTGATGGAGGAGACGCCCATAAAGCCACCGGCAGCAGCGGCCACGGAGTCGACGACCAGGATGGGACGGATGTCCTCGACATTGCCGTCCTCGGTCAAGAACTCGCCCTGCTTGGCGACGGCCATCGCGGTGCCCATGGTGTCGAAGAAGTCGCTCATGAGCAGCGAGAAGGCAACGACGAGCAGCATCGGGTCGGTCAGGACCTTCACGATGGCAAGGTTGCCGTCGGCAGTGCTGGCAAACGGGGCGCCGAAGGTCGAGAAGTCGAGCGGTGCGATGAGGCCCTCGGGCGCATGGGTGACGCCCAGCGGGATGCCGGCGATAACGGCGACGATGATACCGATGAGCAGCGAGCCCGGCACGTTGCGGGAGGCCAGGGCAACCGTCACGACGATGGAGATGATGCCGACGATAAAGGTGGGGGAGGTGATGTCGCCCAGACCGACGAGTGTACCGGCGCCAGCGGTGATAATGCCGGCGTCGCACAGGCCGATCATGGCGATGAACAGACCCAGGCCCACCGAGATAGCGTGGCGCAGAACCACGGGGATGGCGTCCATAATGGCCTCGCGCAGGCCGCAAAGGACGAGCAGCAAGATGACGACACCCTCGAGGAAGATGACGCTCATGGCCACGTGCCAGTCACCGCCGCACATGGTGGTGGTGATGCCCGCAATCATGGCGTTGATGCCCAGGCCCGACGCGCATGCGAGCGGACGGTTGGCGAAGATGCCCATGCAGATGGTCATGATGCCGGCGCCCAGGCAAGTGGCGCAGGCGAGCGCTCCCGCATCGATGCCGGCGCCCGAGAGCACTGCGGGGTTGACGGCGATGATGTAGGCCATCGCCAGGAATGTTGTCAGTCCAGCGCGAAGTTCGGTCCCGATTGTGGACTTGCGCTCACTGACGTGAAAAAGTTCGTCCATGCATACCCTTTCCTTGTTCGGCCCCGAGTTTAGGCCGATTGACACGAACCCACCCACTATATCGCCTTTGTGAAGTTGGTGTTCCTCACATGTTGATGTTCGGCGGTTTGTAACGGACGGGCGGTATCTTTCGCATGAAATTGTGTAGGTACCGTATACTTAAGCGGTTACAACGACCCCTATGGAGGAACGTATGATTAAAGAGCTTTGCCACGACGAGGCTATCCTGTCCCAGCGTTGCGAGGTTGCGACCGTCGAGGACGAGTCGGTTGCTCAGGACCTGATCGATACCATCAAGTCGCTCGACGATGCCGGCTGCCTTGCCGCTAACCAGATTGGCGTTACCAAGAAGGTTTGCGTCTACCTGGACGACGCCGGCGAGCCCCACGTGCTCTACAACCCCCGTCTGGTGTTTGGCCTGGGTGCCAGCAAGATGGAGGAGAGCTGCCTGACGCACGAGGAGGTCACCAAGTCCACGCGCTATATCAAGTGCAAGGTTGCCTTTGACCAGATCGTCGACGGCAAGATGAAGGAGTGCCGCCGCGATTACGCAGGCTTTGAGGCTCAGATGATCCAGCACATGATTGATCACTGTCTTGGAAAGTTGGTCTAAGGGGACCAAAGCACCGCACCTCGTCGTTTTTAGTCCGGGTATGACATTGTTGTCATGTCCGGACTTTTTTGTTTAGCGCTCCTTTGTTTGGTGACAATGACCTTAGTAAGAACATTGAGCTAGGAGGCGCTATGTGCACGAGCATTCGATTTACCGATAATTCCGGCCACATGTATCTGGGCCGCAACCTCGACTGGAGCTTTGGATACGGCGAGCAGGTTCGCGTGGTGCCCCGCGGGTTCCACATCCCGTACTCGTTTATCGACGATGCGACGGCGGCGCATGCGGTAATCGGTATGTGTATCGATTACAAGAACTATCCCATGTTTTTCGATTGCGGCAACGATGCGGGCCTGGCTGTGGCGGGGCTCAACTTTCCCGGCTATGCCGAGTATGCCGAGGGGCCGGTTGATGGCAAGACCAATATCGCGGCCTACGAGTTTCCCCTGTGGGTGGCGGCGACGTTCTCGACGGTCGACGAGGCCGAGGCTGCGCTGCGCGATACGGTGATTGTCGCCAAATCTGCCGGCGAGGGCCTGGGCGTGTCGCTGCTCCATTGGATTATCGGCGACAGCCAGCGCAGTATCGTGGTCGAGATGATGGCCGACGGCCTGCATGTATACGACGACCCGGTCGATACCCTTGCCAACCAGCCGACTTTCCCGTGGCATATGGAAAACCTGCGCACCTATATCACCGCCACCAGCGATTTTCCGCAGACGGCGACATGGCGCGCCGCCGAGCTCAAGCCTTATGGCGCTGGTGCCGGCATGCGCGGTATTCCGGGCGATTGCTATTCGCCGAGCCGTTTTGTAAAGGCTGCCTACCTCAATGCCAATTACCCGCAAAAGGGCAGCGAGGCCGAAAACGTCGTCCGCATGTTCCGTTCGCTCGAGGGCGTGGCGATGATCGAGGGAGCGTCCAAGATGGGCGACGGCAAGTTCGAGAAGCCCATCTACACCGGATGCTTTAGCGCGCGTACGGGCAATTATTACTACGCGACCTACGATGACCCATCGATTCGCTACGTGAGCCTGATGGATGCCGAGGGCGCGAGCCCCGATAGGCTCGTGGTTCCCGAGCCGCGCCGTTCGTAGCTCACTGGTTCGTTGCGACATAAAACGGCCTCGCACCTCTTATGAGATGCGAGGCCGTTGTCGCCAATGGCTGGTGGCGTGTTAGAAGTTGGCGTCGTTGAACTGGTTGCTCTCGAGTCCGTCGAGTTGCTGTTCGGGCGTATCGGCGACGCTCTCGAGCAGCTCGGTGGGATCGACGTTCATGCTCTTGCCGGCCTCGTTGCCGTTGACCAAGTCGTCCGAGAAGATGTCGACCTCCATTTCCTCGGCCTCTTCGGTCTGAACCTCGAGCGGCACCTGGGTGCGCACAAGTTTGACGGCCGGGCGCATGCGAGCAAAGAGCGGTACGTACTCAATGATGATGGCCGCGTTCTCGAGACCGTACCAGCGTGCCGGGCTTCCGCAGGCGCGGCGGACGGCGTACTTGATGGCCATCACGCGGTGGTCATTGCGGTTGATGTCCGTTTCGGGGGCAAGCATCTTGCGCAGCATGCAAAAGCGGAAGTCACCTACGTTGCCGCGCGTCTCGTAGATGGAGTAGGTGTGATGTTGCGGCGGCAGCTCGCCCGATGCCATCAGGTCGCCGACGATCTGACGCAGATAGGCGTTGACGCGCTGGTTGACCTTAAAGCCCAGGTCCAGGCGCACGCGGAACAAAAAGTCCGTGCCAAAGGTCTCGACGGAATACTCGTGCGTATAGGGTTCGTCGGTAACGTGCACGTTGATGAACCAATATGCCTTGGCGCGCTTGGGGTGCTTGTCCAGGATGGAATAGAGCACGTCGCGGTCGAGTGTGAGCGGGTCGGGGCTGTTGGTGAGAAATACCAGATTGTCGGCGAGCACGGGATAGGTCTCGTCATTGCGCAGGCGATTGAGCTGGTCGATGTACTTGGAGACGGGCAGCAGGATCGTCTGCGTGCGCTCGATGGCGGTGCCGCGACGCCACACATACATAAGGCCAAACAGCAGTGCGGCCAAGAAGATCATCACATAGCCGCCGTCAAAGAACATGGTGAGGCACGAGGCGAAAAAGCACAGCTCAATGGCGCCGAAGAGCAGGGCGAAGACGCAGGCGCCCAGCTTGTGCTTGAGAATGCCGGCGATATAGCTCGTCAAAAGCGTGGTGGTCATAAGCATGGTCACGGTAATGGCGAGGCCGTAGGCACTCTCCATGCGCTCGGAGTTTTGGAACAGCAGCACGATGAAGATGCAGCCGACCCACATGATGTTATTGACGAGCGGAATATAGAGCTGGCCCTTGGTGTCGCTGGGGTAGTGGATGCGCAGGTGCGGCATAAGGTTGAGGCGCGTTGCCTCGGATACCAGCGAGAACGAGCCGGTGATGAGCGCCTGTGAGGCGATGATGGCCGCCACGGCCGAAAGCACGATGGCAAAGGGGCGTAGGGGCTCGGGGAGCATCATATAGAACGGGTTGACGATATCCATCGCGAGCATCTGGGGGTTGGAGTTATTGGCGAGTAGCCAAGCTCCCTGACCCAGATAGTTGAGGATAAGGGCCGCCTTAACAAATGGCCAGGATGCATAGATGTTTGCCTTGCCCACGTGGCCCATGTCCGAGTAGAGTGCCTCGGCACCGGTTGTCGACAGGAAGACAAAGCCGAGCACCATAATGCCCGAATGGTTGATGGGCGAGAACAGGAACATAATGCCGCGGATGGGGTTGAGCGCGCGCAAGATGGACAGGTTGCCGAGCATGTTGAACAGACCGGCGCCTGCCAGGAACAGGAACCACAGCGTCATGAGCGGGCCGAAGAGCTTGCCGATTGACGAGGTACCGGCGCGCTGCATGGCAAATAGGCCGCAGATAATGATGATGGTGATGATGATGACGTTGGTCTGGCCGTCGCCCAGCAGCGCATGGCCCCATTCGATGGTGCGCAGACCCTCGATGGCTGTGGTGACCGTGACGGCGGGGGTGAGGATGCCGTCGGCAAGCAGTGCCGCACCGCCGATCATGGCGGGCAGAATCAGCCATGGTGCCACCTTGCGTACGAGGCTGAACAGGGCGAAGATGCCGCCTTCGTTGTGGTTGTCGGCCTTCATGGCGATTACCACGTACTTGACCGTGGTCACGAGCGTCATGGTCCAGATGACGAGCGAAAGCGCGCCCAGGATCATGTCCTCGCTGACGGTACCGATGCCGCCGTTGTTGGCGACGATTGATTTCATGGTGTACATGGGGCTCGTGCCGATGTCTCCGTAGACGACGCCGAGCGTTACGAGCAGCATTCCAGCGGAAAGGGGGATGGCTCCATGCCCGCCCTGCCCGTGCTGGCCTTGGAGGCTTGCCTCCAGCTTGTTGTGTGCCACGTGGACTCCCTTAGACATCTGGCCTCTGCAAAGAGCAGTGGACCTTTATGCCATCTTTATACATATAAGAGCAGTTTGGCACATCGGGGTGTTTTAGACAATAATCCCCATCTGGGGATTATTCATGTACGCAGGTAGCATTTCAAAGCAGGGGCTTTTAAGCACGTGCTGTCTGGGCGATGCCAGCCTTGGCGTTTGCGCGTTTGCCGGCGAGTTCGCAAAAAATCGCGCCGCCGATGATAAGCGCGGCGCCCATCAGGCGGACCGGTGTTATGGCTTCACCCAAAAGGGCGGCCGAGAACACGACCGCCGAAAGCGGCTCGAGGTAGCCGACGACGGCGACGGTCTGGACGGGCAGCTTGGCGACGGCGCTAAAGTAGAGCAGGCAACCAATGCCGGTGTTGACGACGCCGAGCATAGCGACGGCGCGCCAATCAATGCTGGCGGCGACGCCGGCGGACAGGAACGAGGGAGCGCCCTGCGTGATGAGCGTGAGGGCCAGTGCGGTCACAAAGGCGGCGCTCACTTGGAGTGCGGACTTCTCGAGGCCCTCGATGTGCGGCGCACCCTTGCTGGCGATGACCATCAATGCATAGCAGAAGGCCGAGGCGATTCCACAGACGATGCCCGCAATGGGCATATTGCCGCCTAGACCTTGCGCTGCAATGAGAAAAGCACCGCAGGCGACGGCGACAAAGCCAGCGATTTTGCCGCCGGTCAGCTTTTCGCCAAAAATGAGCGGGGAGAGGGCCATAACGATGATGGGGCCACAGTAATACAACAGCGAGGAGATACCAACGCCGATCGTCTGATAGGCGCGGAACAGGAAAATCCAGCTGGCGCCCAGCGCGGCGCCCGAGACGATGAGCGCTGCGGCCTCGCGGGGGCGAGACGGAGCCTGCAGGTTATGGCGCTTGGTTATGAAGAGGATGGCGGCAAGGGTGAGAGCGCCCAAAAACGTGCGCAACAGTACGATATCGGAGCTCGGCAGCGCGATGACAGCGGCGATGATGCCGTTGGAGCCAAACAATAGCAATGCTGCTAAGTATGTAAACAGTCCGTTGTTCAAGCGCTGACATCCCCTCTATATCCGAGCATCTTCACTATGGGTGAACTGGCTTTAGAAGAAAAGCGAATATAATGCATGGCTGACATGACAAAATATCATGCAAGGGTGGAGCACTGCCGTGGAAACGAATATTCAAAAGATGCAGGTGCTGCTCGAGACCGTGCGGGCCGGCAGTTTTACGCGCGCCGCCGAGCGGCTGAGCTATTCGCAGTCGGGCGTGAGCCGCATGGTGGGCGATCTTGAGGCCGATTGGGGCTTTAAGGTGCTCGACCGCAGTCGCGAGGGCGTGGCTCTTTCTGCTGACGGGCGGCAGGTCATGCCGGCTGTCGAGGCGCTCTGCGAGGAATTCGTTCGCTTGCAGCGACGCGTGGATGAGATGCGTGGGCTCATGCGCGGCAAAATCTGCATCGGTACGTTTTCGAGCGTGGCGACCCACGTGCTGCCGCCGGTGATTGCTCGTTTTCGTGCCGATTATCCAGACATTGATTACGAGTTGCTGATGGGCGACTATTCAGAGATTGAACAATGGGTGGCAGAGGGCCGCTGCGATCTGGGCTTTATCCCGCATGAGCCCCGAGAAAATGGCATGACGTCGCGGTCTTTGGCGCGCGACGAGTTGATGGCGGTGGTGCCGACAGATTCGTTGCTTGCCACGGCGGAGTTCGTCTCTCTTACCGATTTGGCAAGAGAGCAGTTTATTCTGCTGGAACGGGGTACCGATGATGAGATTACGCCGCTATTCCGTCGGGCGGGGCTGTCAGTGCGCTCAAAACTGTCGACTTGGGATGACTATGCGATTATGGCTATGGTCGAGGATGGCTTGGGCGTGAGCATTCTTCCCGCGCTCATCTTGCGTCGCTGCCAGTTTGATGTTGCTGTGCGTCCGCTCGAAGGGCATCCCCATCGGCAGATCAACGCCATATATCGAACGGCCGATGTTTCGCTTGCCGCCGCTCGTTTCCTCGAATACCTCTAAATGAGTGCACGCCGTTATCGCCTTGGGATAAATCTCGAGGTCTTGCTCATTTTATTTTTGAAATTGAACTTTTCGAAATAGCACGGCGCTATACTGCTGCCTAAATTGAACTCAGGTTCAATTCGTGTTGTATAAATTGAACTTTGCCAGCAAGGAGGTTCTAGTGGCCCAAGAGACGTTTAGCGATCGTCTGCGACAGGCTATGTCCGATTGCGACGTTCGCCAGTCGGACGTGATCCGCGCATCGGAGATGCTCGGCAAAAAACTCGGCAAGAGTCAGATGAGCCAATATGTGAGCGGCAAGACGATTCCGCGGCGCGATGTGGCTGAGCTGCTCGCCCGTATTTTGGAGGTCGATGTTACCTGGCTGCTTGCCGGCGACGCCGATCAAGGCGAGGCATCATCACCCCGCAACGATTCCAAGCCCGAACCCCATCCCTCAGCTCAAATTGCAAGGAGCACCACCATGCGTACTTTTTCTAAATCCACCAAGCTCGATAACGTCCTGTATGACGTGCGCGGTCCCGTCGTCGACGAGGCCGCCCGTATGGAGGACGAGGGCGAGCGCATCCTCAAGCTCAATATCGGCAACCCGGCGCCCTTCGGTTTCCGCACGCCCGACGAGGTCATCAAGGACATGCGCCAGCAGCTGCCCGACTGCGAAGGCTATTCCAACTCGCGTGGCCTGTTCTCCGCGCGCAAGGCGATCATGCAGTATTCGCAGATCAAGGGCTTGCCCAACGTTCAGATGGAGCATATCTACACGGGCAACGGCGTGTCCGAGCTCATTCAGCTTTCGATGAACGCGCTGCTCGACAATGGCGACGAGATTCTGATCCCCAGCCCCGACTATCCGCTCTGGACGGCGTGCGCAACCCTTGCCGGCGGTCATCCCGTGCACTATCTGTGCGATGAGCAGGCGGATTGGTATCCCGACCTGGAGGATATGGAGTCCAAGATCACGAGCGCGACCAAAGCCCTCGTCATCATCAACCCCAACAACCCCACGGGTTCCGTCTATCCGCGCGAGGTGCTCGAGGGCATCGTCGAGGTTGCACGCAGGCATCAGCTGATGATCTTTGCTGATGAGATCTACGACCGCCTGTGCATGGACGGCTACGAGCACGTCTCGATTGCCTCGCTCGCTCCCGATCTGCCCTGCGTCACCTTTAGCGGTCTGTCCAAGTCGCACATGATCGCGGGCTATCGTATTGGCTGGATGGTGCTTTCGGGCAACCAGCGCTGCATGAGCGACTTCATCATGGGCATCAACATGCTCTCCAACATGCGCCTGTGCTCCAACGTGCCGGCTCAGTCGATCGTTCAGACGGCGCTCGGTGGCCATCAGTCCGTCAACGACTACATCCGCCCCGGCGGCCGTGTCTACGAGCAGCGCAACTTTGTGTATGAGGCGCTCAACAAGATTGACGGCATCTCGGTGGTTAAGCCGCGTGCGGCGTTCTACATCTTCCCCAAGATGGATGTGAAGAAGTTCAACATTACCGATGACGAGCAGTTCGCCCTTGACCTGCTGCACGAGAAGAAGATTCTGATCACGCGCGGCGGCGGCTTCAACTGGGCTGAGCCCGACCACTTCCGTATCGTGTACCTGCCGCGCATGGAAGTGCTCAAAGAGTCCCTCGAAGATCTCGCCGACTTCTTCGATCATTACCGCCAGAGCTAGTGGGATAGAAGTTCCGCACTATGAAAAGCTCCCTGCAGTTGTTTTGCTGCAGGGAGCTTTCTTGAATCGGCGGAACTAAATAACGATTCCGCAACAGTGGTCGATTTCGTGTTGGATGATCT
>OOAE01001734.1_pt1 | contig 14195 bp, 19 predicted proteins | sample 1671271 | NCBI WGS metagenome assembly OOAE01 (sample SAMN06348139, study PRJEB24527) | human gut metagenome | biome: human gut; feature: ankylosing spondylitis patient; material: feces | host: Homo sapiens | place: China | collected 2015-10 | reverse complement strand
CATACGAGATGGCCACGTGACTGGAGTTCAGACGTGTGCTCTTCCGATCTAATACTTTGCAATATCACATTAATAATATTTAATGTTATATTGCAAAGTATTTTTAATTCCTTATTCACCTTCCATCGCTTATATGACAACACAACTAAAAAACATTACAGAAAAACGTATTTTTTATAATCCAATCTTGACGACATTTGTCGATAGTGTTTAAATAGATTCTGCTTCTAATGTATGAAAAAATTTATTTGAAAATACTACTTTGGGATTATAGATATGAAAACGATAAAGTCAAAAGAAATGGATATGTTAAACGGGGGATTAGTTGGCAAGCTGATCCTTTTTTCACTGCCACTTGCATTCAGCAGCATTTTACAGCAATTATTCAACTCCGCAGATGTCGCTGTTGTCGGCAGATTTGCCGGAGATAATGCGCTCGCTGCAGTCGGAAGCTGTGTGGCTCTGGTCGGCATCTTTGTCAACCTGATTGTCGGTCTGGCTGTGGGACCAAATGCCGTCCTCGCTAATCTGATCGGTCAGAAACAGCGTGACAAGATCAACGATATGGTACATACGATCCTGACATTTGGCACAATCCTCGGACTTGGGCTTATGATCCTCGGCTTTGCCTCTGCCCGGATCATTCTGGAATTATCCGGTACTCCGTCCGGTGTTCTTGCCGAAGCACTGTTATATATCCGCATCTATTTCTTAAGCATTCCGTTTATGACCGTTTATAATTTTGGAGCTGCCATTCTGCGAAGCTTCGGTGATACCAGACGACCAATGTTCTATCTTATCATCTCCGGTATCGTAAATGTCATCCTGAATCTGATCCTCGTCATCTGCTTTCATCTGGGTGTTGCCGGTGTTGCCATTTCCACTGTAATCTCTAATGTTATCAGTGCTGTTATGGTCATGGTATATCTTTACCGCAGAGATGATGAGTTTGCATTCCGGTTCAACCGGATGAAGATTGTACGCCCATATCTGCGCAAGATCCTTCAGATCGGTATTCCATCCGGTATCCAGGGAACCATTTTCTCGATCTCGAATGTTTTTATCCAGAGTGGTATTAATTCATTTGGCAAATTTGCGATCGCAGGTTCTTCTCTTGCGCTTAATTTTGAATATTTTACCTATGACATTGCAAATGCATTTGCACAGGCAACGGTCACCTTCACCAGCCAGAACTATGGCGCAGGAAACATCAAACGCTGCAAGAAAGTGTTCTGGTTAAACATGCTGTTTGGCATTGTCTTCACAGAGATTCTCGCAGTTATCTTTATCGTATGGAGTGACTTTTTCGTCGGAATCTACACAAAAAGTACAGCAGTCGCTGCCTATGCTTTGATCCGTATGTATCATGTCTGCTCACTGGAAGGTCTGACCACTACTTACGAGGTTGAAAGTGCCGCTCTCCGTGGTATGGGCAAATCAGTAGAACCTGCAATCTTCACCATCTTAGGAACGGTTGTCTTCCGTCTGATCTGGCTTGGAACCATCTTCCGTATATTGCCAACATTTGACTGGCTGCTGAATGTATATGCGGCTTCATGGATATTTACCGGATGCGCACTGTTTATCGTGTATGTAAGATATATGAAGAAGGTGGAGGGGAATTTTGCTTTCACCCATCAAAATATGTAATAAATTATTAAATTAAATACTTTTTTGTCTGTCAAATTTCTGGTATATTGTATACATATATTATTAAAGGGAGGGTAACATATGAGTCAATATCATTCACTATCCAATGAAATTTCTGAACGGATCAAAGAAGACCGCATAAAACATACAGAAAATCCATACGCATGTAAAGATACACAGATCATCAGGCGATATGCGAATCATGACAATCCAAAACTCTGGCGTCCTGCTTTTGTAATGGACGTCGAAAAAATCCTACATAATAATTATTACAATCGATATTCAGATAAAACGCAGGTTCTATCCTGCTATAAAAACGATGATGTCTCCCGCCGTGCACTTCATGTACAGTTAGTTTCAAGAATTGCACGCACAATCGGCGCAAGTCTCAATCTTAATCTAGATCTTATCGAAGCGATTTCACTTGGTCATGATATCGGACATACCCCTTTCGGTCATGCAGGAGAACGTTTCCTAAATGAATTATATTCAAAAAATACAAGACGCTTATTTAATCATAATGTCCAAAGTGTCCGGGTTCTGGATAAACTGGTTTGCCGAAATGTCAGCTTACAGGTTCTGGATGGAATTCTTTGTCATAATGGTGAAATGGAACAACAGGAATATACCCCTAAAAAACTAAATACTTTTGCTGAATTTGATAGAAATGTTGAAAGTTGCTATACCGACATCACTGCAAATAAAAAACAAATCCCATCAACTTTAGAAGGGTGTATTATGCGTATCAGTGATATTATCGCATATATCGGAAAGGATCGGCAGGATGCAGCCAAGATTGGACTTGTTCCAAAACAGCCTCCATTCTCCTCCGGGGCTATTGGCACTACAAATGCAGAAATTATTAATAACATGACTGTCAGTATTATAGAAAACAGTTATGGAAAATCATACATCAGCATGGACGAAGAAATTTATGAAGCTTTTTCCCTCGCAAAAAAAGAAAACTATGAATGGATATATGGTGATCCTAAAATTGAGGCTATGTACACAAATAATGTCAGACCAATGTTTTATGAACTTTATACAGAACTATTAAAACAAGCAAAAACCCATGATAAAAACTCTATTCTGTACAAACACCATATTGAATATCTGCGAACAGCCAATAAGGCTTCCCGCTATTTTAATGTAAATACTTTCATAGATGAATACTGGAATAGTGATCCGAATGACATTGTAGTTGATTTTATTGCCAGTATGACAGATGATTATTTTGTTGATCTATATCACTATCTGTTTCCAAATGGAAAATATGATGTAAATTATATAGGATATTTTGATACTATTTCCTGATAAATTTCATACCTTGTTCCCTCTTGGGTAGGGAACAAGGGTATATTTACATAAAACCTGAAACGGTCTCTTTAAAATGAATCTCTCATCCACCATACGGTTTTATCTTCCTTTAGTTCTTTATCTATTTCCTCAATATTGATTCCCTGCTGTTCTGCTAATGATTTTATAAGTATTCTGAGGTTTCCTGCATAAGTAGCTGTATTCCAATAGTTTTGTCCAAAATGCACACTCAATTTCTCCGTAACATGCTTGATTTCTTTTCTTATATATTCTTGTATCTCCTTCTCATTCAACTCACCTTCAGAATGATCCAGAATATATCTTAATGCACTTGCGAAACCATGTTTATTTTGCAAATCGCCAGACCCTGCATTTCTGCAGGCATCTGGCGACTGCCTTCCCGGTGTCACTTACATCGACACATCTATGACATAATGCCCCTTCTGATCCACCACCGCGGACACCGTCTCGAACCCCGTCTCGAAATCGAGATAGTATCGATCATCTCTGTAGGTGAACACAACCTCACAATTCATCTGGGAAAGCACAGACATGACTTCCCCAAGATCCTGTTCAGATCTTCGGATCACCTGCTTCTCCAGATTTTCCTGCCGGTTCTTCGGCATCTCCAGATAATGAAGATACAACGATGTCTCCAATGCTCTGAAATTGCAGATGCTTTTGTGAAAATAACTGCTGACGATCATGTAGACCACATATGCGGTCTGTTCCTGAATGTTGTTTCTTTTTTCTGTAAATTTGTATGCCATATCAGCACCTCCATTGAAAATAATATAAAAAAGGTATATATCCGGACAGACTTTTAGCCTCGTCCTAATATATACCTTGTCTTTTCAATTATTTTCGATGTTTTTCCATTATATATAAATGCAGATAAATATGCAAGTACTTTTATCTATTTGCACTATTACTCTAAATGAGTGGACCATGTATGCCAGTCATATGGATCGTATTTATTGATATCTATATAATAATCTCCCTTCATTAATTCTTCGATGGTATTATATTCATTTAACCCAAACTCAGCTGATGCGGAAGTTAATGTGCTGTTAACAGGTCTCTGCCATCCTGTAGGATCAAACTTAAATTCTGAACTGCCAAATCCATAGCCCTGAACCTCGCACCTTACATATTTGCCCGGCTCCATAAAAATCAATGTTATCATATGTCCAGCCGAATCATGTGCGATTTTACTTGCAGGAGAATAGTATCGGCTGTAGTCGTTATAAAGTCCATCCTTCCCATCATACGAACAAGACAGTATTATGTATGGATAACCAAGCTCCATCATAGCATTTGCCACCGTTGCCGCACCCCAGCATGAGTACTCCGTATAGGTGTGATTTTGTATCCAATATTTAAGTGCCGTATATGTTTCATAATCTGTCATGTTTGGTGCACATTTAGCAACATCTTTTAACATATCTTTTAGAAGCACTTCGCTTTCATAAATATACACAGGTTCTATGAACGGATTATATCCTCTATATTTTCTGTAGTCATATTCCTTGGCTTTTGAATATCCATTTGATACCAGTGTTACAACCTTTGCATCACCAAAATATACACCTACCGATTGCTTTTTATCCAACAGACAGCTTGCATTTACAAGTATGTATCCAACATAGCCCTGCTTATAAAGGGCCTGCTGCATTTTATCTTCAACCGGCATTTCATTATAATATGTCACCGATATATTTGTTGCTACCTGAACATCTTTTCTGTTCGGAATGTATTGCGAATGTGAAAAACTGCTAAATCCACATTTTTCATTATATTCTGTATGAATTATAAAATTATCCTTCAGCCTCTGCTTAATAAAGATCGGAAAATAGCACTGTGCAAAATTCTTTGAAGTTCTGTCCTTTACATCGCCATCATAACTCGAATAACCGGTATATTTAAAGAATGGAAATGCGTCCTGCTTGTATGCAAGCTCTATCCCATTTACTGTCTTAGTAGTCATATGATAATCTGGTACCGGTACCTTTTTCGTTACTTTAGACCATTTGGAATAATATTTTTTCCCGCCTATTTTCTTATAGGAACGTATGTGGAATGTATATGTCGTCCCATATTCATAAATCTCAACATTGTAGTTGCTATAATAAGCTTCTATTTTCTTCTTTGTTAATTTATTTCCATTTTTCCCATTATTTTTTACTTCTATGTCATATCCATCGATATTCATAGCCGAATTGTCATCCCAGCTAAAGCATAAAGCATCCCCATAATACTCACCGCTCTTAATTGTGCCACTCAGACCTTTTACCGCAGGAACCGCTATGCTATATTCTATGGTTTTGCTTCCTTTTAATTTTTTACCTTTATATTTGCCTTTTAAGGTAACTTTAATTTTGTACTTACCCGGTTTGACGGGCTTTTTAGGATATGTAACCTTATAGTTCTTCGGTTTTAATTTCTTCCCCTTATACTTCACTGTAACTTTCGGTTTAATTTTCTTTCCTGTATAAGCATAAGTTTTTTTACTCGTAGCTACCGTCCATTTCGAAGTTGTACCTTTTGCATAAGTCTCTATATCGGCTCCCTGAAATGCAAATATACCGAATACTAATAAAATAACTACGGCTAGTAAAAGTCCTCGTTTTCCTCTCATATAATGTTTCTCCTCCCAGGGTATTACCTATATTCTTCTATCAGTTCAATGGCTTCTTTGATCATACCGTCACAATGCGGTTTCTTCTGACCGCCCGCCTGTGCATTTGCTCTTAACAGATCAAAGCAATTTATCATACCATTATGATTCTCTTTCATCTTTCTCTGGAACTCTCCTACGATATGAGGATCTGAGATTCCCAATGCGCCAAGTACCATCAGTGCTCCTGTCACAGCTCCACATGTACTGCCTGACTTCATTCCTCCACCAAAATTTGTACCAAGTGCCTTCATCTGGCTCTCCGACAAACCAAGCTCCTCTGCATAGGTCATCATTATCGTTTCCGCACAGTTCGGGCACATCGCATTACTTCTTAACTGCATTGCTTTTTCTATGTGTTTATCCATAAAAAACCTCCTGTTTATCATTTGTATATCTGGATATAAAAATACCCATTTGCCATTGTTTTTAATGAGCAGCATACTTTTCGGTAAAAATCATCTGCTGAATTAAAAAATATAATTGTAAAATTATTATACAAGATACAAATACCATCGCAAATACCTTTTCATCATTTTTTCACATGCCTCAAAGAAAAGCTATCTAAAAAAACAAAACGATGTGAAATAGAGTAGTTGCTATTAGTCGCAAATTAGTAGCAGAGCAAAAGAAAAAGTCTCGGAATTTGCTTATTTAGCGGGTTCCAAGACTTGTGGTTCTTATTCAAACTTCCTACAGGTTAAGTTATTTCCTGTGTATGAGTAAGTGTTTTGCTATCAGAAACAGTATCTTTTCGTCTATTTCTCACGATTATTTTCTGTTTTCAAAATTTCAGGTATCATTCGGGTATCACGAATGGGTATCAGTGCACCTACTGGTAGTATGACTCTGATAGCGGGAATATACCAGGACTTTTTACCTTACGCATTATACTTATGTATTGCTTTCAGACTCCATTCGCTTAATCTTTTCTTCTTGCTTACGTTCTCCCTCAACGTTAATTTTATGTTCTATTTTTATTATACCTATAATCTCTTGAATCATTGTTAATACTAGGCAAATACACGACAGAACACGTGCTATACTACTTATATTTTTAATCTTTATAGCAGCCACCATGAAAATAATCAATCCAATTGTCAAAAATAAGATATACGTTGAACTTACCCAAAGGTACTGTTTTCGTTCATCCATTTTACTACGTGCATATGATATTATCAACACAACAACTGACATCATTGCAACAATAAAATCGATAACATTTGCCACTTGCGGTATAAACTGATAATATAACAAATATGCCAGTGCTCCTATAAATACAGAGAAAACAATTGCAGGAATAACAAGTCCCAGACGATTTATAACCTTTTGTATAATCAGGTACATTGCATCTCTTTCACCTTTTTCATTATCTTTGGTATCTTGTCTTTCGTCACTTCCTTCGAGCAAATTCCAAACTGCCGAATTTTCTTCATATAAAAGTTCTATGTGTTCAATATCATGTAAGCAAAATACAATAGACATTTTATTACCACTATTATCTCTAATTAATTGATTATCTGCTTTATTAAATATAGAATAATCTATAAGTGCTATATATGAATCAGCATCATGCTCATCCATATATTTGAAAGTTCCACTATAAAAGTATTCCGAATCCTTCAAATATACCAAAAGTATTGTCTTTTTATCAAAATCAATAACATCCTTGAACATATTATTTCCAAGCGTTTTCTTACCTAATCTACTTAGATTGGCTCTTGTCCAATTGCTATTGTACACTTTTGCCAAAAGAATAGCTGCAACTATCGCTGTAATCACATATATAACAACCTTAAGATTATCATCAAAATCCATTCCTACCAAAAAATAATTATGTATGGTTGCAAAAGAAGCTTTGATGAATGCATTTACAAACAGGCTCCAAATTCCAACTAAATACAATTCCATCTTTAAACTAGTTAACCAATTAAAAATTGTTATAAATATAAAACCAGCAAAAAACATATTCACTAATTCATTTACCGCACTTATCAATTCGTGTAAATCTATAACTATTCACCTTCTTTCTTTGACTGATTCTGATTGGAATTTACACTTTGTGAAACTGGTCTTGTTTGATTTAATATACTAACCACTGTTTGTGTATTATTATTCCCGTTTGTATTCCCAGTTAATGAATGTATTAAATAATTTTGATTTTTCTTTTCTTCTTTATTACCCACTATTCTTCCTCCTTATCTTCTGCAACGTGCCATTTTCTGCAGTATGTTACAATCAAAAAAATTATACCAAATCAATATAACTCTATTAATTGGTACCTTCCAGATCCAGCACCTAATACCTTACTGCTTACTTTTTAATCATCAATGCTCATTTTCTGAGCACCATTGCTCACTTTTTTATCGGCACTGCTTACTTTTTTTGCACTACTGCCTACTTTTCTGAACAATGTAACCTTAATTCCATCGCCAAACTCTTCAAATAGAGGTTCTGACAAACCATACTCAGCACATCTGTTATATAATCTTAGAATTACAATCCCCATGACTCTATAATATACATATAGCAAAAAATCTCTGCAATTGTCTCATTTCTACACCTTCATTTCATCATTTCGCCTTATATTGCTTACAGTATTTTTCAAAGCAAGCAATATAGGATTTTAGGTCATCCGCACTAGGAATATTGCCATTAATAGCTCTTGCCTGATCATGACACCATGCTGAACATTCCGTCATCCCATGTTCCAACTCTGTATACAAATTTTGTGTAAAGGGAGCTTTCTTAAGTCTTTGCGTCTGAACACACGGATTATACCTTTGTATGGCATCATTAAATAGTATTTCCTCAACAGCTCTTTCCCAGCTTTCCCTTAAAAGTTCGCACCACTCCTTTGCTCTATAATAATATATCTCCTGAGTTGAAAATTGCAACAATTCCCTGTAAATCATTCTTAAGTTTACCGATTCTATCTTTTACATTCATTCCCTGCCATGGAATTATTGACGAAATATCACCTGGTTCATTACATATCTTGCAAATTGTTTCCTGCTCAAATGTAACACCATTTTTCCCAGCTTCAGTTTTTAGTTCCATAAAGAAAGTTATTTCATGAGTAAATATTACAACCTGACGATGCTTTGCTTCTTCCAACAGTCTATTAACAATTAGGCTTGCCAAAATTTGATTCTCAGAGTTCTAAATAGCGATTATTTTTATATTTTCAAAAATTCAAGTATCACAAATTATACCTCCGAATTTGTTTCACACAAATTTGTTAAGTCTTCCACTTTTGCCATTTCGGCCAACATTCTAGAATAACATAATAATTGAATTCTTATATTTTCTAACTCTTTTCTAAATTCTATACATGATTCTGGATTTTCAAATTCTCTAGCCAAACATCTACGATGCCACTTAGATAAAAATGGTCTTAATATTTGGTTAAGAACAACCACCGCAATTTTAGTAAAGTTTGGAGCTAGCCTTCCCTTCGTCTTTAATATTTCTCTGGTGATTGGAAAAAGTGCATATATACTGCTTAATGCTGTCTTTTCATCGCCATAATCTTCATCCAACTCCTGTGTTGCTATTCTAGTTATTAATTCAACATACATATCCCATGCAGCTGTCATATCATCATCTGTTGCCTCAAACTCTAATTGTGCAAATTTTCCATTAAGTTTTATTGATTTCAATCCCCATCTTCTAAACAATTCACCAAATGTCTGTTTCCTTTCCATTATACGATTCTCCTTATATACGATTCAAGTTCATATGGATTGCTCACATTTTGTTCTGCATTTTCAAACAAAGTTCCGTATGGTGCATCCACTATTTTTAATTTCTGTGCATATATTTTAAATTCTTCTGGACTTTTTATTGTTTCTTCAACTTTAAGATAATCAGGGAAATCGTCCACATATCCAACTAGCAGTGCAGATGCTATTTTCTTTTTTCCTTTTTTTGAATAACCAACCTCATAAGGAACCCACCACGATTCTTTCGTTTGATCTGACACCAATATCAATATATGCGTACTACATTTAAGTGCTTTCTCTATGGAATCAACTATTCCTTGTGCATCCTTTTCTTTTGTCTTTTTTTGTAAATCTGAATCTTTTTTGTCTAAATATACATCAATATTATTTAGCATTAAATATCTTGCTACTGCTTCAGCCGCATCCATATCTGAACTTTTATGTGATATAAACACACACACTTTACTATTATTTTGAACAACTTTATTTTCGTATATTATTCTACCATATCCCCTAATTAATGCTCTATTAATCCCTGCCATATATTCACCACTTTATGAATTTCTTTTTCTGAGCGGACTACTTAAATTAGGCATAGTAAATCTTTTACTATATGCTCGCTCTATTGCTTGTTCAAGTTCAAATTTACTATGTGGCATCGATATAACCTCACAATAATCTGAATTTTCCAATATACGATTAGGTATATTATGTTCTTTATTTGGCAATAAAATTCCTAATACCCCATTTCTTTCATTACCAACAGTTTTAAGCATGCTATAGTAGATTTCCCAATCAACCCACCATCTTCCTCCTGTATCTTTTCCAATAAGTACAATAGTCACTGATGACTGTCTTATCTTCGGTCTTATGTAATTATCCTTAATAGTATCATCTGATAAATATCCTATGTCTAAATTTTCCAACGATCTGTCTGAAAATACCATTCCTGAATCTCCAAATTTTCTTCTGAAATTATCAGCATCACTCTGGTCTAAACGATGTGAATAACTTACAAATACGTTTCTCATTTAAAGTACCCCTTTCTTTTCATTAAGTTTTATCCATTTTTCCATCAAATAATTTACAAAAGCTGAACATGACACTAACATATACTTTGCATCTTCGCTTGCCACATTAACAAATTCAATACTGCCGTGCCTTATTCCACCTGAATCTGAAGTATATCCATACAACTGCTTAAATGCACTTTCCATTGCCGGATGTATATTAACCCCATTTTCTTTTAATTTTTTCAGTGTATTTCCTAAGGTTGCCGTTCCTCCGGAAAGCCCTGTTATAATACTGCACATAGCTTCAACGCTGCTTATTGATTCCTTTACTGAATTTTCATAATCTGGTTTCTGTCTATTAGAATATAACTCTAAAGCCTTTGTCATATGTATGCTAACAGATTCATACTCCGAATTAATTGTTTCACCTATTGCCGTTAATTCACTTTCACCTATAATAGGTACAACTAGTCCATTCAAAATTCTATATGGAGCAACTTCCTCTTCAAGAATACGATTAAATTCTTTTATTATTTGTTGTAGTTTATCCCCTTCCATTAATCTAAGGTATTTTTCAATAAAATCGTAAATTCGATACCATAGCCCTCCACTCTGAACTACATATTTGTGTAATTTTTCAGCGTTTTAATCTTTTGCAACCTTATTAGCAGGAAATTCATATCTAATTCCCATTTCAAGCATCATATCTTCAATGCCTGTTGTGTACGAAGTATAATCACCAGTATCATAATAGTCATACTCTACTTTATAGAACACATTCCAAATTCGTTCTCGTAATTCCATACTTGTACTTCTTAATCCATTAGGATTGGTACTTATAACTCTATTTCTTGTAGAAAAAAATTCCATAAAATCTCCTATTCTATTTGCTCATTAAGAATCTCAATCCACCCACTATCATCACTCTCAAATAGCTTTATGAACTTTCCAAAATTACTGCTACCAGTAATAGAATCATCCAACTCTAAATTCCTCACTCGCTGGCACATATCCACATAATTCTCCTCGGTAACATGTTTCATAACCTCTTGAATTTGATCTGCCCTTCCTTTGTAATTCTCTACTCCGGTATATTTCTTTATCAAAGGAGCATTCACTGGTTTTGCCGGAGATTTCAGATTTTCATCAGTCCAATGCTTAGATATAATCTGCATCGTACAAGGATTCCCAAACATAATCACTTCATCTGCAGCATTATCCACACCATGAAACTCATTAATCTTACGTTTAATGTCTTCATACTGCTCATGCGGTTTCTTTTCTGTATCGCAGAATACAAGTACAAGTTCGTCTGCTCCATTTTGATAGCGGTCCTGATATCTCGCTGGAATATTCCCATTTCCACCGGCATTAACCAATGAGATATCATATTGCTCATTCCACATTTTTAAATTCTTTAACCGATTTAGATATTCATATTCCTCATTGCCTTCGCAGATAATACAAATTTTGTGATTGTCAAAAAACTTAGGGAGCTTATTTGGCATCGGCATCATCCCCCTTTACATCACCTTTAATACTAAGCAAGGAATTGATTAGTTCTGGATCAGGCAATGCTCCAAGAGCACCTTTCCTATATTTTTCCATAACATCTGTCGTATCTCGTACGCCCTGCTGTGCTGTAAAATCTGCAAGTGAATACACATATACGCCGTCTGCATCCTTATGAACAAACCAAATCTGCTCTTTCCGGAACATTCTTTTGCAATCCATAAGATTTATATCATGTACTGTAAATATCATCTGTGCACTTGTATTCAATTCATTATTAAACATAGCAACAATCGCCCTAGTAAGCTTAAAATGAATACTGCTATCCAACTCATCCACGACTAAAATCCTGCCTTGTTCAAGTGCTTCAATTACATAGCTGGCAATAGCTGCAATCTTCTTTGTTCCTGTGGAGTCAAACATCATACTTGGCACATGGACTCCCTTATAAGTGGATACCAATCTGATTTGATCCATAATGTTCTCTGGAATATCTAGCACTTTCTCATCTGGCTTTTCGACGCCTTCACCAGTTTTCAGCTGTATCCTATCCATATCCACATATTCAAAATTATCCATGTATAAGTCAGCATTTTTTATGAACCCAACAACCTTCTGCTGCAACTGATTCTTATTCTTCATGAGTTCAATCGTGTGCTGCATAGGTATGTTATTCATATTGATGATATCAATTTTTTCTGCAAATCCGACAAGAATCTGCTTCATCTCGTAGATATGTTCGAATTTACTTGTATCTACCACATAGCATAACAAATTATTCTTTGATACAACTGAAATCATAGTCTGAACAGATTCATCAATACACTCATATATTTCACTAACAGTATCTTTTTTCAACCAACAAACTTCCTTTTCGTTGTTGTACTGATCTTTAAATATCTCCGAAAATGACTCATATATATATTCTTCTTTTTCTGCGTCATACTTAAAATCATAAGAAAACTTTCTTCCAGATGCCATAAATGTAACCCCTAATTCGCATACATCACTATCAGTAAATATATTCGGCATCAGTCCATTTTTCTTATTTAAAAGCACATTTCTTATTGCCCTAATACACTTAATTAAACATGTTTTCCCTGCATTGTTTGGTCCATATATTCCTACCGTTTTAAGGACATTAAAATTGTTCTCTTTATGAACATTGGCTCCAAATTTCTTATTTCGCATATCTGCTTTCATTGAAAATGTAATATCATCCTCAAATGCATAACAGTTTTTTGCTCTTACCTCTATAATCATGGCTCATTCCTCCAAGTCACTTTTCCTATTTACTTATCATTATTATATCATTAAATATTTTTTATGCAACTTTTTTTCATAAAAACTATTTAATTTTATAGATTTAACAATATATCATATTGCAAAAATGTAGCCTTTCGACTGCCCCAAATCACACATACACCACCTCCCTCACCACAATCTCCTCCGCACAAGCAATAATATTATTCATCTTCCCCACCCACAGCATCTGATTGTCCGCTTTTAACTGCTCTGTCACACCTTGCTTTACCTTCATCTGTTCCACAATCCTGTCCAGCATCTCATGGCATTCCTCATCAATATCATGCAGATATTCATTTAGCCTTCCATCAAGCAACAGCTCCATATAATATCCATGTTTGAACTCTTTCAGATACTCACATCTCATATGTCCAAACTTTCCGATATTATAATTTGTTCCCTCTGGCAACTGTAAATCCGGATAATAAATATCATCCTCGCCCAACACATAAGTAATTCCATTCTCTACAATAACTTTTTCCAATTTTCCCATAACTTTTATCCACCTTTCTACGATTTTTCTCACACCTCAACATCAATAATAGCCTCTGGCTCTTTTACAACCTTTCACATACACTCTGATTACGACATATACTGCCTGAACTAATAAAATAAAGCAACAAGATTCAACTTTACTAAAGCCTTTATCCAATCTCCAAAATACACAGTCACAGCTAAACTTATTACTGCTATTCCAACGCTAATCACATCCCAACAATTCTCCTGATATACTTTTGTAACTTTCTTTTCTACAATTACAATCAGTACACCTACAGCACTCACCCTATTTATGCCAAACTTACGTTGTCATTCTCTTACACGCGCTTCTAAATTTTTGCATCAATTGATTAAATTCATCTTCCTTCATTAAAGCATACATTTGTATCATATATTCCCTTTGAAATAATAATATCTTGCGAACTGAAAAATTGCACTCACGAAATATAGCTGTCCTATGATGCAATCTAATTCTTTTATCTTTTTCTTCTTTAAAAG
>OOAE01001733.1_pt1 | contig 14219 bp, 12 predicted proteins | sample 1671271 | NCBI WGS metagenome assembly OOAE01 (sample SAMN06348139, study PRJEB24527) | human gut metagenome | biome: human gut; feature: ankylosing spondylitis patient; material: feces | host: Homo sapiens | place: China | collected 2015-10 | reverse complement strand
TTCTCCTGTCATCTATTTCTCATCTAACTTCAGTACACTCATAAATGCTTCCTGTGGAATCTCTACATTTCCCACCTGACGCATACGTTTCTTACCTTCCTTCTGTTTCTCTAACAGTTTACGCTTACGGCTGATGTCACCGCCGTAACATTTTGCCAGCACATCTTTTCGCATTGCTTTTACTGTCTCACGGGCAATTACCTTGCTTCCAACGGCTGCCTGAATCGGGATTTCAAATAAATGTCTCGGAATCTCTTCCTTTAACTTCTCACACATCTTTCTTCCACGCTCATAGGCGGTATCCTTAAATACAATAAAGGAAAGAGCATCCACTTCTTCTTTATTAATAAGAATATCCAGCTTCACAAGCTCTGACTGCTCATAACCCTTCATCTCATAATCAAAGGACGCATATCCTTTGGAACGGGATTTCAATGCATCAAAGAAATCATAAATAATTTCATTTAACGGAAGGTCATATTTAATAACTGCACGGGTCTGCTCAATATATTCCATACTCTTATAGATACCACGGCGTTCCTGGCACAAATCCATAATGGCACCTACATATTCGGATGTCACCATAATTTCTGCTGCAACCATCGGCTCTTCCATATATTCGATTTCGGATGGATCCGGAAGATTGGATGGGTTTGTCAATTCTATCATGGTACCATCCGTCTTATGTACCCGGTATACAACTCCTGGTGCTGTCGTTACTAAATCAAGATTAAATTCTCTCTCTAACCGCTCCTGAATTACCTCTAAGTGAAGCAGTCCCAAGAAACCACAGCGGAAACCAAAGCCCAATGCAATGGAAGTCTCCGGTTCAAACTGTAAGGCTGCATCATTTAACTGTAATTTTTCCAAAGCGTCACGAAGATCCGGATATTTGGCTCCATCTGTTGGATATAATCCACAGTATACCATCGGATTAACTTTCTTATATCCCGGCAATGGTGCATCACAAGGACGCTTTGCCTCTGTTATGGTATCACCCACACGGGTTTCTTTCACATTCTTAAGGCTGGCAGTAATATAACCTACCATTCCGGCTTCTAACTCATCACATGGAATGAACTGTCCGGCTCCGAAATATCCTACTTCTACTACATCTGCTTCTGCTCCGGTTGCCATCATGCGGATGGTTGTCCCCGGTTTTACGGAACCTTCCCGGATTCTGCAGAATACAATAACACCTTTATAAGCATCATACACAGAATCAAAAATCAACGCCTGAAGAGGCGCTTTGGCGTCCCCTTTTGGTGCCGGTAATTTATGCACAATCTGCTCTAATACTTCTTCCACATTCAACCCTGTTTTGGCAGAAATCCGTGGTGCATCCTGTGCCTCAATTCCAATCACATCTTCAATTTCTTCTACTACTTCTTCCGGCCTTGCACTCGGCAGATCAATTTTATTAATGACTGGAATCACTTCCAGATCATGGTCTAATGCCAGATATACATTGGCAAGGGTCTGTGCCTCAATCCCCTGTGCCGCATCTACTACCAGCACTGCACCGTCACAGGCAGCAAGACTTCTTGATACTTCATAGGTAAAGTCCACATGTCCAGGTGTATCAATCAGATTGAAAATATATTCTTCTCCATCTTTGGCATGATATATAATACGGACTGCCTGGGACTTAATGGTAATTCCACGTTCCCGCTCCAAATCCATATTATCTAAAACCTGCGCCTGCATTTCGCGGCTGGTCAGAAGCCCTGTCATTTCGATAATACGGTCTGCAAGGGTTGATTTACCGTGGTCAATATGGGCAATGATACAAAAATTACGAATCTTACTCTGGTCGATTGACATATATTTACTCCTTCTTTATTCCATGTTTCAAAAGGAAATCCGTCCACAGGGAATAATATTTTCCCAGCAGGTGAATCTCATCATAAGTATATTCCGGATTCAGATTTCCTGTTTCGTCAGTCACTACTTCATTTACATCAATATAAAATATATCGTGATTATTTGCAAGCATTGCAATTCTGTCATTCCGTTCTTTGATTGCCGGATTGTTAAAAATCGGGTCAGTCTCTGACTTTTCCTGTTTTACATACATAATGCCCTGTAAGAAAATCAGTGCATCCGGCTGTAATTCCCGGATATGATTGACAGCTTCTTCATATTTTTTCATAAAGCTGTCTACTGTACCGGTTCCCATTTCGTTGATTCCAATCATCAGATAGACTTTACCAAACTGATGCTCGCTTAATGCTTCTTCAACGGTAATCTTCGCGCCGTTTTCCTCGACAATCGGCGTATCAAACATATCATAGACCGTAAGTCCGATACTGGCATAATAAGTTGCATTATCCCAGCCGCCATAATCCCTTAATCCAACGGTTCTGGAATCTCCGATAAATACCGCATCATCAAAATAATCCTGGGTTACATCGGTAAAAGTATAAGTCTTATCCTCTTCTGCCTCCGTATCTGCAACTGCTTCTGTTGCTTCTTCCGTTGCCGGCTCCTCTTTGTCAGCATATACGCCTTCCAAATCCTCCTCCGGTTCTGCCTTATCCCATGGCAGAATGCCCTCTTTGGATGCCTGCATCATGCCAGCCACCGCCGGAACCTTCGGCCAGTCCTTATTATATTCTTTATATGCGCCCTTTGTTCCGGCTAATGCGACACCGCTTACCAGCAGCATACTGATTGCCGTAACAATAAGAAGCGGACATTTCTTCCATTTCTTCATGACAGCCTCCCATTAAAAACTAAAATACATAAACGGATTGTTCAGTCCATTTGCAATCTGATAAATACAAATCCATAATACAACAAACAAAATTGCTTTCATCCACCACTTCTTCCAGCATTTTTTTAATATCTTATCCATAAAAGGAAGTGATACCACAAATGCCAATAGGAAAAACACTCCATAGGTTCTGCCGTATTTCAGATAATCGCCTGCATTGACTGCGATTCCGGTTCCAAAGAACGGGAACAGTCTTGCAAAATATACTTTCAAATCAGATAACTTCGTAATTGCAAACACGACCCAGGTCAGAGGGATTACAAACCAGATGTAAAGGTGTGCCAGCCATCCATGTTTCTCCAAAAAATTTCTGATTACAAATCGTTCCAACGCAATAAATACAAATAAAATCAAGCCCCATAATGGAAAATTAATGGTAGAACCATGCCACATTCCGGTTACAACCCAGACAATCAGCAGATTGAAAAATGTCCACGCATTTCCCTTCCGGTTGCCTCCCAACGGAATATATAAATAATCACGGAACCATCTTCCCAGTGTAATGTGCCACCGGCGGTAAAACTCAGACACTGTCCTGGAACGATACGGATGGTCAAAGTTCTTCGGCAAATCAAATCCAAGCATCTCTCCGATTCCGATTGCCATCAGGGAATATCCCTGGAAATCAAAGAATAACTGTGCAGAATAACCGAATGCTCCCATCCACGCTAACGGTGTGGAAATACTCTCAAAGCCAATGCCCTGAATATCACGCCAGAGAATTGCCAGATGATTTGCAATAATTACTTTATATCCCAATCCTATTATAAAAAGAGTCAGACCATGTTCGATTTTCTCCAGACGGATTGGATGTTTCTTTAACTGCCCTGCCATATCGGCAAACTGGGCAATCGGTCCGGATATCAGCTTTGGGAACAAAAGGATATAAGTTCCATACTCCAGATAATCCCTCAACGCTGCTGTTTTCTTCTTATAGACATCCAGCACATAGGAAAGCATGGTAAAAGTATAAAAGCTGATTCCAAGCGGAAGCGACAATCTTGTATACTTAAATATACACAATAATCCGATATTATAGCAAAGCAAAATCACAAGCATGGTATTTCTGCTGCTCTTCCTACTTATATGATCCATCAGTAATACCAGAATGTAGTTCAGGCTCATGGAAAACAGTAAAAGAAGTGCATCCTTCCAGTTTCCCATGGCATAGAATACCAGACTGCCAAAGAAAAGTACCGGATTTTTATACTTTACCGGTACCAGATAATATATAATAAGAAAAATCGGCAAAAACCGAAATAAAAATTCTAAGCTTGAAAATTCCATGATAACTCCATATCTTTCGTTTTATTTTACGCATCTCTTTTATTATATAAGAAATGCAAGTGATTTCAATGTGTTTTTCCGAAAAAGTTATTACATTTTCATTACGAAATATTTTTCTAATTTTCTCCATGCAACACTCTGTTCAAAAGGTCTGCCAGTGGAACCATGGCATTGCGTGCCTCCTCCTGCGTGTTGGTATAGGAACCCATTTCGATCAAAAGATATTTCTCTTTAAAATGCATATTATACCGGTATCCTTTTAAATAAATCGGGCGGGTAAGATTCGGATAATACTCTGCCGCTGCAATCTGCATCTGCAGGGAAAAAGCAAGATTCCCGGTAAGGTTTGGATTATTGAGATAAGAAATATCTCCTAACGCTTTTGTCCGGCTCAGTCCGTTAAAGAACATAATCGGTGCCATCTGCACCCCGTTTACCTCCCGCACCATATGCTTATCCACTGCATCACGATGTAAATCTATTACCACTTCTATGCTCGGATTCTCTGTTAACAGCTGCTCAATGGGTCCCTCCGCATTGGCATAGGCGTGATCTCTGTCTCCCACATCATACTGTCCCATATGATGTATGACCTGAAATCCATATTTTTCCTGTAACAGGCTGGTAAGATATTCCCCTGTTCCCATAACGCCCGTCATTACATCATTTGGGTCGGAATCTGCAAACATTTCCTGGGAATGGGTATGGTAAATCAGAATCTGCGGCTGGTCTGCCGGCGTTTTTATGGTTAAATCCATATTTAACAATTCTTCTGCATTTAACTGACTGCTATTGATGGTTGTTGTATTGTCCACCTGATAAAAATTCTGAATCAGATAATCAAAATCATTTAATTTTTCTCTTGGAATCTCCACCAACGGCTGAGAGCTGACTGCTGTATGATCCGGGGCTGCCGGCTGCTCTGCCGCTTCTGCTGCCGCATCTGCTCCTGCCTGCGCATTTTCCTGCTCCATTTCTGCCACTATGCAGTCCTGATTCTCTCTGCTGGCTGCCTCCGCCATCTGCTTAGCCTCTACTTCCGCTTCATCCTTTCCTTCCAGTGCAACAATCTCTTCTTCTGAAAGGCTGCTCTCAATTGTCGTATCATAAGTCCTTATGGTATCTGCATATCCGATAAGTGGTATCTGGTCTGTCACTTTTTCCAGCAAAAAATCACTCAGTGTCTGTTCCTGCCTGCCCTCTGCCATATAGGCAACAGTCGGAATATACTGTCTGGTCATGGACATGGATATCTCATTTTGTATATAGGAAAAAAACGTTTTGCCAGTGTTTCCCTTCCGGTTCCCGCTTTCACCATAAGAAAAAATGCATACAACAGAAAAAGTGCAATAGCAGACTGCCTGTACCATTTTTTTCGTTTCCTGACCAGTTCCGTTTTTCCCTGATATCTTTGCCCATAGACTCTCATGCTGCCAGCACCTCCTGTTCTGCCATAGCAAACACTATATTCTATGCAGCTTCTGTCCCTTTAGAACCGGGAGAATGCCAGATTCAGTCCCTCTGATATGGTATAGCTCAGCCTTTTTACCGCTTCATCAATATCTTTTGGGGTTACAAACATTGCATTCAAATGTGGAGATAAAAGTTCTCTTGCCAACTCATGCTTTTCAATTTCATCCAGACCTGCCAGCCCATTTCCCACACTTTTTAGCTGCGCTGACTCCCGCATGGCTCCAATTAAGTCACTCATGGTATCCGAAACTATCGTTGCGGCATCTACTACGGTAGGAATTCCTATGGCAATTACCGGAATTCCCATGCTTTCTTTATTAATGGCGTGCCTGTGATTGCCCACACCGGAACCGGGATTGATTCCGGTATCCGTAATCTGGATGGTACGGTTCAGACGCTTCACGCTGCGGGCCGCCAGTGCATCCACCACAATTACAATATCCGGTTTCGTCTCTTCAATGACTCCCCGGACAATCTCTCCTGATTCCATACCGGTCTGTGCCATTACGCCCGGCACAATTCCGCTTATCTGGCTCGTCGCCTTATTTCCAAAGGCATATTGTCCATATTCCTTGATAATGTGCCTGGTAATCATCATATTATCTACTACATAAGGTCCTAATGCATCCGGTGTCACTTCCCGGTTACCAAGACCTACTACCAATATTTTGAGTTCATCTTTTTTCCCCGGCAGCATGGTTTCAATCACTTTTGCCAGCTGCCCGGACACTTCTCTGTGATAATCCTCATCTTCTTCCATCATGTCCGAAGCCTCAATGGTAATATATGTTCCCTTCGGTTTTTTCATTGCCTTTGCTCCGTTTTCTGTGTCAATAAATACCCTTGTAATCATGATTTCCGGTGAAATTCTTTCCTCATCCACCCGTACTCCCTTTACTTCAATATGATCTTCATCAAATTTTTCTCTCGTCTCTAATGCGAGGTCTGTTCTTACCTGAAACATAGCTTCACTTCCTGTAAATAATTTTTCCAAATAAATTTTCTTTATTATTTTTTACATTTTTTCTCCAAATATGTATTGACAGATGTAAATATGTGGGATAAACTATCATAGTATGTTTACATTAGAACGTCCGTGTCCGGCTTTAATGAAACAACCAAAAACAATAAAACAATCATATTGGAGGTGTACAGGTTGGCTAACATTAAATCTGCTAAGAAAAGAATTCTTGTAAATCAGACCAAAGCTGATAGAAACAAGGCTATTAGATCAAAAGTTAAAACATCTATTAAGAAAGTAGACGCTGCAATCGCTGCAAACGATAAAGAGGCTGCTGCTGCTGCATTAGTTGCTGCAACATCTGAAATCAACAAAGCTGCTACTAAGGGTGTTTATCACAAGAACACTTCTTCTAGAAAGATTTCACGCTTAAACAAAGCTGTGAACAAAATGGCATAATTGCCGGAAGAGCATAGATTATAAACGATTATAAAAAAGAACGTTTCGTACCGTCATTCGAAACGTTCTTTTTTATGCACTGTATTTTACAATCAGAAGTTCTACGGCTAACTGGTCTGCCATTCTTCCCGTCTTGACATCCTCTTCTGCCTGTCCGCAGTCTTCAATTGCATCCTTTAACTGATTTATTTTAAAAGCTCCTGCCTGCCGAAGATTCTTCTGCACTGCAAAGCTTGGCATCCCTGCAGTCTTTGCAATACTGACAGCAGGATATCCTTTTGCTGACATGCTTTTTATCAAAAGCAGATTCTGGAACTGTCTTGCAATCAGGAATAAAATCCGCATGGGTGCTTCCTTTAATGCTAGTAAATCGTAATATAAGTCCAAAGCCTTCTTCTGATTCCTGGCAGAGATGGCATCAATCATTTCAAAGATTTTATTTTCCGTCTGTCCGGTACAGATCGCCTCTACATCTGCCGCAGAAATCTCTGTCTTATCCAATGTATAACAGATAAGCTTTTCTAATTCCTTATCAATATTTTCCATATCGGAACCGGTCTTTGACAGGAAAAGCTGCATCACGGACTGGGTAATTTTCTTCCCTTCCCGCTGGATTCTGCCCAGTATCCAGCGAACCAGCATATCTTCCTTCGGGGTCTCAAATTCTACGGCACTTCCAGCCCTGGATGCCGCTTTAAATAATTTGGAACGCTTATCCACTTCTTCTTCCACAAAAACAAAGCAGGTGGATTCCGGCACCTGGCTCATATATTCTGCCAGGTCATCACAGCTGTTTTTAAAGAAGCCACTGTTTTCCACCAGAATCATACGCTTTTCTTTAAAAAATGGCAGTGTCTCCGATAAATCAATCAGTTCCTTTGGATTAATATCCTTTCCCTCATATGCCGAAAAATTCATCGTATCATCCGGCTCTACCAGTGCATGTTTTAGCTTATCACGATACTGCCGTTTCAGATAGTCTTCCGTTCCATATAAAAGATATACGTTTTTTAATTGTCCCATTTTAATGTCATTATCTATTGTTTTCATAAAGGATATTATACTATATTTTTACTTCTTTATCAAAGTATACTTACCGAAAGCTGTGAATTGTGATCCTTCCCTTTTCCTCTTCCAGCGAAATCTGACCACCTTCCATCGTATCAAAAATTTCTGCCGAAGCTTCTTTTAATCGATTTATAGTCTCCTGATGAGGGTGTCCATATCGGTTGTTTTCCCCACAGGAAATCAATGCCAGTTCCGGCGAAAGTGCTTTTAAAAATTTTTCTGTCGAGGAATACTTTGAGCCATGATGTCCTACTTTAAGAAAATCTACTTTCCACAACCGCTGCTTTTCTAAGAGCCAATTTTCTTCTGCTTCTCCGGCATCTCCGGTAAATATCCCGGAAATATATTTCGTCTGATAGAGCAATATCATGGATTTTCCATTCTCATCCTCTGCCTGATACTCTCCGTCCGGAAGGAGGCAGCTTATGGTATCCTCGCCACTTCTTATGCAATCTCCTTCTTTCATATATACGATGGGAATGTTTCTCCGCTCTGCCAGTGCACATATGCTCTGATAATTCTTTACATCCGGCTGTTTTCCAGGCAATATAATATTTTCAACAGAATACTCCGTCTCAAGAACTTCTAACAATCCGTTCACATGGTCTTCATCATAATGGCTTATAAACCAATAATCTATCTTCGTGATTCCATTGCTTTTTAGAAATGGCAAAATCCGATACGTTCCCACCTTAGACACATCAGAGCTTCCGCCATCCAGAAAAAGATTGGTATCTTCCCCCAGTCGTACATAGATGCCATCTCCCTGCCCCACATCAAGAACTGCCATAAGATGATTACTCTTTACCGGACGAAGAACCAGAAGTAACAGCACGCTTCCAATCAAAACAATCGGAAACTTTCTAAAGAGTATATTTGTATTTCTATTCCCATCTCTGTTTCCGCTTTTCTTTGTCCGGTTTTTTATCAGCAAGCAGGTGGCTGCAAGCATCAGATAATAGAATATGATGCGCTGTATCGGCCACTTTCCTACTATCTTCGTAGCTCCCGGGAGCCGGCTGCACCAGCTGACTCCAACATAAATTCCGTCCAGCAATAATTCCAACATCATGATTACCGGTCCCGCAAACAGCCTTCCTACAACAATTTTTACCATACACATGAGCAATGTTGCAGCTATCCCGTTTATTAAAACTGCGCTTAACAAGGAAACTATCAGTAGATTCAGAATCAAAGCATAGACCGGCACTTCATAATAATAGTATGCCACCAGTGGAAGTGTTGTAAGTTGAACGGAAAGCGAAACTAAAAAGTTCTGCCGGATTTGCCGTTTCCATTTTTCCCGGATTTTATTTGCCGGCTTACCGCCTGTCTTCCGTTCCTGTGTTTGCTGTTTTTGCATTTGCTGTTTTTGTATTTCCTGTTTTTGCTCCCTTGGAAACAACTGTCCAATACATTTTGCCACTACTACCACACCAAGAATTGCAGCTACCGAAAACTGGAGTCCTGCATTTTCAACCAGATACGGGTTTTTCCATAAAAGCACCAGCACTGCCACAGAAAGAGCGGTTCTGCTATCATAGCTTCGCCCGGACAGCTTGGCTGCCATAAGAAGTGCAAACATAATCCATGCCCGGATAGCAGATATTCCCATCCCGGTCATTTTCACATAACAGAACAAAAATACAACCGCTGCCGTACAGGCACAAAGAAAATTTCCTTTTTTTCTAAGAAGTCCATAACAGAACAGTCCAATGCAGGAAATATGCATTCCACTGATTACCAGCACATGGCTGGCTCCTGCCTGTTGAAAGACTGTTGAAACCTCCTTTTCCAAAAGTTCTTTATCTCCTAAAAGCATTGTTCCAAGAATCCCAGCATTTCTTTCCGATAAATTATTTATATAATCTTCTTTTAACTTTTCTTCTATCATAAATAATTTCTCTGCCAGTACATCTTCTCTTCCATATTCCCCACAAATCCTTTCGGCATCAAAATGATAATCCATATTCAGACTGTGATAATATTGAAATTCATCATAATTACCATCATTGGCAGCGCGATTCAGTTGTCGGATATTTCCTTCTAATACAATGGTTGTTCCAATACGACACGATTGGTCAGATGGTTCTTGCTTCAGTCGAACCAGGACAGAATTGGTTTTATAGGTTTTATCTCCAATCCGTAAGAAAACATGATTAAGATATAATCTTGTCTGATTGTTTTTTCGTTCTTTTTTCTCTATCTTCCCCTGTAAAATTGTCTTTTCATTTTCCGTCTGCCAGCCTCTGGAAGCATCTGTTTCTACAGAAAGGCTGGTCTCCTGCTCTTTTAAAATCGTCTCAATGGTATAGCTTTGCTGCTGCATATACCAGATTCTTGCAATTCCCAGCAGAAAAAATCCTATTCCAAGTACTGCTGTAAACCGGTATACCCTCCGTTTTCTTTGCCGCAGGGCATACAGCAGATACATCTGACACCCTGCCACAAAGCTGATAAGGATAACTTTTATGACCGTCGGAACAGACAGGCAGACAATAATGCCACACAGGAACAATATCGTTCCATAGCATAAGGGGCGTTTTATAATTTCGATATAACCCCTCCTAAATATTTTTCTAAGATATTTCTTCTTAATATGTTACTTATAAGATACTTCTTCTTAAGACCTTCTCCTAAGGTGTCTCTTCTGTTTGTGCTTCTGTAGATACCGTCTCGTTCTCATCTGCACTTACCACATAGTCAAGGTTCCGTTCATAAAGCTGGTCTAATGCAAAACTATCCCGGTAAACACCGCTGGTCTTTCCATTTACAGAAATCTGCACCTTACTGATGGTTGAAATCTCCGATAAAGAGTCTACAATAGAATAAATGACAATTGGCTCCTGTATTTCATAATTCTGATTCAGGAACGCCTCATCTAATGTAACATAGCAGGTTCCATTGGTTGTCGTAACATTGACAAGATTTGTTCCTTCCGGAAGTGGTGCTTTCAAATTCTTATCATCCGGTCCCTTTAAAAGATTCTCCATAATCAGTTTTTCCAAGGAAATGTTACTGCTATACTGTACTTCTTTTTCGCATTCTACCAGTCCGTTTCCATCAGCATTTGCATAATATAAATGTAATGTTGTTGTCTGAATGGAATTAATCTGTTTTCCCGGATTCTCAACAAAGCTTTCTTCTGTCATCAGTCCGATTACATTATCCCGGCTGTCTGCCAACGGTGCATCTCCCACATAAAAAGATACATATTTTACATCCGGAAGCTGTACCAGTGTCTTTACCACTGCTGCCCGGCACAACACCTCATCCGTAGACTGCATTTTGGAATAATTATCATTAAAGTAAAGGAACAGCTGATTGCTTTCCAGTGACCAGTCTGTAATTGTAACATCACCAGGAACCGGTTTCTGATACTCCACACTATCCGTATTGGTGCACAACGCATCTAAAAGAGTGGCTATCATGTCCTCTGTCTTGCCCTCTTTTAAATCATATGGCTGCTCTACCACTTTTGTTTTTTCTTTATTCAGATAATAAATATGATACGCCGAGTCATCTGTCTCCTGTCTGCCACACCCTGTGAACAGCGATACCAGAAGGATAAAACTCAGCCATCCTGCAATTTTCTTCATGCCAGACCTCCTAGGCAATGTAATTCAGCGGAATCCGCACAGTAAAGAGCGTTCCCTCACCCTCTGTACTAAATACCTTAATTGCACCACGGTGCATTAATATTGCATTTCTTGTAATGGCAAGTCCAAGTCCGGTTCCACCTATTTCTCTGGAATGGGACTTGTCTACGCGGTAGAATCTTTCATAAATATGCTCTAAGGAATCCTCCGGAATACCGATGCCGGAATCCTCTACCTTAAGATAGAAATACTGATAATCTGCATTCAGGGACACATGTACCCAACCGTCTTCCTTATTGTATTTGATTGCATTTTCCACCAGATTGGTAATGGCAAGCGTCAGCTTTACCTCATCAATTTCCGCTGTAACAGGCCGGAAGCTTTCCAACACCAGATCTACATGCTGTTTTTCCGCAATCGGTTTTAATCTCTTTAAAATCAAATCCAGCATCTCATTGATGTTAACTGACGTGATATTCAAATCTGATGCAGACTTGTCCATCTTAACCAGCGAGAGCAAATCATTGATAATTTTATTTTCACGTTCAATTTCATTTCCAATGTCTAACATAAATTCACGATACAGTTCTACCGGAACATCTTCCTGTCCATTCAGTGAGTCTGCCAGTACCTTCATAGAAGTAAGCGGTGTTTTCAGCTCATGGGACACATTGGACACAAATTCCTGTCTGGAGTCATCCAGCATCTTCATTCTGCTATAAAGTTTATTAAATTTTTCCGAAATCTGAACTGTTTCAGAATAATCCTTAATCATCAGCTCCCCATCACTGGTTCCATATCCATTCTGAATCTCAGCAATAGAGGATGCCATATTCTTCAACGGGTTTGTCAGACGAACGGATAAAAATACGCTGACTGCAAACAGTAAAACTGCCCCGAAAATCTGAAGCACTAATGCAGCATTTCTCATATATTCCAGATTGGCAAGAATACTATCTGTCGAAACACTGATAAGAAGCACTCCGATAATACTCTTCTCCCCTGACTCTACGTTATCTGTAGTCAGCGGAATCGTCATTTCCACATAATGATTATCCACATCATAATTCATAGAATCCTCACCGCGGAATGACTTTATGACTTCTTCTGAAATAATTGTTTTATCGGTATCCAGATCATAAGTATCTTTTATAATATGAAAAGAAGAATCTATCAGAAGAATTCTTCCATCATAAATACGTGACATCTGCTGCAACTGTGAAGTGATGCTTTCCGACTCCGCTCCATTGATATAATCTGTGGATACCATCTGGTTTGCAAGAATCTTTGCCTGACCAATTACATCTACACTCCGGTTAGAAACCGCATGTTTCTCATACGCAGTTAAAATTCCGGTCCGGATTAAAATTCCGGTCAAAATACCAATCAGCATAAAAAGACAAATCAGCCGGAATTTCATGCTTTTCAAAAAATTACGAATACCTTTTTTTCTATTCATAAGTCTGTACCTTCATCCTCTGCTTATCGCTGTTATTTCTGATAGAAATAACCTACACCCCATTTCGTATGCACATATTTTGGCTCACTCGGATTCGGTTCAATCTTCTCACGCAGTCTACGCACATGAACATCCACCGTTCTGACATCGCCCGGATATTCATAACCCCATACCAGATTCAACAGATTCTCACGGCTGTATACCTTATTCGGATTCATAACAAGAAGCTCTAACAAGTCAAATTCCTTGGCTGTCAGATTAATCTCTCTTCCCTGAACAAACAGTCTGCGGCTCTCACAGTCTAATTTTAAATCGCCGCTCTCTATCACTTTGGAATTTTCTTCCTTCGGTTCACTGGCAGCAGTTCTTCGCATAATTGCTTTGATTCTGGCTTTCACCTCAAGAATATTAAACGGCTTGGTAATATAATCATCTGCACCATATTCCAGTCCTAAGATTTTATCCATATCATCGCCTTTTGCTGTCAGCATGACAATTGGCATATTAGAAAACTCCCGGATTGCCTGACACACTTCAAATCCATCCATCTTCGGAAGCATGATATCCAGTAAAATCATATCAAACTTATTCTCCTGTGCCAGATGCAGTGCCTCTTCACCATCATACGCACAGGTTACTTCCATTCCATCCTGTTCCAATGAAAAACGGATTCCTTTCACTATTAATTTTTCGTCGTCCACAACCAGAACTTTTTTTGCCATTTTACACCTCAGTTAACCATTATATTATCTTTTATTTTTTCAAAAACGCCATTTTTAATTCCGGGAATATTCATTAAATCTTCAATGGTCTGAAATGCGCCATTCTTTTCCCGGTAAGAAATAATTGTCTCAGCTTTTGATTCTCCAATTCCGGAAAGTGTCATAAGCTGTTCCTTTGATGCAGTATTCAGATTAATTCTGCCATCCTCCGGCTCTGCTGCCGAATCAGCACTCCCTGTCTGCTGCAAAAGGTAAGTTTCCTGATCCGGCACCTTTATCATCTGTCCGTCAACAACCGGTTCTGCCTGATTGAGTGCCTCTTTTGCTGCAGCATCCTTTAAGCCTCCTGCCAGTTCTAATACATCGCAGACCCTGGCTCCTTCTGCCACTTCATATAGATCGGAAGAGCGTCGTG
>OOAE01001718.1_pt1 | contig 14311 bp, 8 predicted proteins | sample 1671271 | NCBI WGS metagenome assembly OOAE01 (sample SAMN06348139, study PRJEB24527) | human gut metagenome | biome: human gut; feature: ankylosing spondylitis patient; material: feces | host: Homo sapiens | place: China | collected 2015-10 | reverse complement strand
TCTGAATACGTTTAGCATCTTCCCTATTTATTCCAAATTCTTTGAACAGATAAAAGCAAAAGTGGAGAATGGCAGTCAGATGTATAAACTGAAATTACATACGTTGTGGTCTCATTTAAAAAAGGATGGATATATCGGAATTATTGGATATTTTGACACTGTAAAATAGATAAACGCAAAGAGGGGAGAATTCGTAATGAAAAAGAAAAAATGGAACAGAGTTTTGCCGGGGTTTCTGGTAATGGTGACAGTTATATCACTTTTGTCAGGCTGCGGCGGCAAAAGTGCGGAAAAAGAAGATGCAGAAACAATTACGGTGTACTTATGGAGCACAAGCCTATATGAAAAATATGCACCATACGTTCAGGAACAACTTCCGGATATCAATGTTGAATTTGTAGTAGGGAATAATAATCTGGATTTCTACAAGTTTCTTAAGGAAAATGGTGGATTGCCGGATATTATAACCTGCTGTCGTTTTTCACTGCATGATGCGAGTCCCTTAAAAGACAGTTTGATGGATCTTTCCACAACCAATGCGGCCGGTGCTGTCTATGATAGTTACCTTAGCAATTTTATGAATGAGGATGGAAGCGTAAACTGGGTTCCGGTGTGTGCGGATGCACACGGTTTTATAGCCAACAAAGATCTTTTTGAAAAGTATGATATCCCTCTTCCAACAGATTATGAAAGCTTTGTTTTTGCTTGTCAGGCATTTGACAAAGTGGGAATTCGTGGGTTTACTGCGGATTATTATTATGATTATACATGTATGGAAACACTGCAGGGTCTGTCTGCATCAGAGTTGTCTTCTGTAGAAGGTCGCAAGTGGCGTACTACCTATAGTGATCCGGATAATACAAAGAGAGAAGGTCTGGACAGCATCATCTGGCCGGAGGCTTTTGAAAACATGGAACAGTTTATTAAGGATACTGGTCTGAGTCCGGCTGATCTGGATATGAATTATGATGATATAGTTGAGATGTATCAAAGTGGAAAGCTTGCAATGTACTTTGGAAGCTCTTCTGGAGTAAAAATGTTTCGGGATCAGGGGATTAACACAACATTTCTTCCATTCTTTCAGAAGAATGGTGAAAAGTGGCTTATGACTACGCCGTACTTTCAGGTGGCTTTAAACAGTGACCTGACAAAGGATGCGACACGCCGGAAGAAGGCAATGAAGGTGCTGAACACAATGCTTTCAAAGGATGCACAGAACAGGGTCATTAGTGATGGACAGGATTTGTTAAGCTACAGTCAGGATGTAGATCTTAAGCTTACTGAGTATCTGAAAGATGTGAAACCTGTGATCGAAGAAAACCATATGTATATCCGCATTGCGTCAAATGACTTTTTCTCTGTTTCCAAGGATGTGGTCTCTAAAATGATCACAGGAGAATATGATGCAGAGCAGGCTTATCAGTCATTTAATTCCCAGCTCCTTGAGGAGAAATCCGCTTCTGAGAAAGTAATATTGGATTCAAAGAAGTCTTATTCTAATCGTTTTCATAGCAGCGGCGGGAATGCGGCGTATTCGGTTATGGCCAACACTCTGCGTGGTATTTATGGGACAGATGTGCTTATTGCAACCGGAAACAGCTTTACAGGAAATGTGTTGAAAGCCGGATACACCAAAAAAATGGTGGGAAGTATGATTATGCCAAATAGTCTTTCAGCTTATAGCAGCAAAATGAGTGGGGCTGAACTGAAAGAGACAGTGAAAAACTTTATAGAAGGCTATGAGGGAGGCTTTATACCATTTAACCGTGGTTCTCTGCCTGTGTTCAGTGGCATTTCTGTGGAAATCAAAGAAACAGATGATGGCTATACATTGAGTAAAGTTACAAAGGATGGAAAGAAAGTTCAGGACAATGATACTTTTACAGTAACCTGTCTTGCGATACCTAAACACATGAAAGCTTATCCGGCAGATGAGAATATTGTGTTTGATGGAGCAGATACAACTGTAAAAGATACCTGGACAGAATCTGTATCAGAGAGTAATGCCGTTCTTGCAGAGCCCAAAGACTACATAACCTTGAGGTAAGAAGTATGGACATTAAGAATAATAATAAAGACAGAAAGAGAACTGTCATAGGAAAAAGATTTGGGATAGCGGCCTTTATAGCTGCTTTTGCGTGCATTATTCTGCTGATTTTCCAATATTTTAGATTTGTATCGAAAACTGTTTATGAGGAAAGCGTTTCTCATCTGACGGAAGTTTTTCATCAGTCTGATAATATGCTGAGAGAACTGACAGATAAGAATCTGACTTATCTTCATATGTGGGGTGATAATCTGCAGAATATCACCAGTGAAGACGAAATCCGTGATTATATAAAGAAAGCACAGGAAAATGCAGGCTTCGTAGAATTTTATTTTCTGTCAGCTGACGGGAACTATAAGGTTGTAACAGGCAATACCGGATATCTTGGATTACAGGAAAATATTGAAGAGGAAATCCGGCAGGGAAATGATGTTATTGCGAAGGCAGCAGTTCCCGGAAAATCCCAGCTGCTTGTTTTTGCTACTCCTAAGGCTCATGGAATTTATCAGGGATTTGAATATGATGCGATTGCTATTGCCTATGAAAACTCTGATATCGTAAATGTACTGGATATCTCTGTTTTCAATGGAAATGCCCAGAGTTTTGTTGTTCATCCGGATGGTCGTGTTGTGGTGGATCATTCTTCTGCATCATGGGGGAATGTGTATAATATCTTCGGGTTTCTAAGAGAGCATTCTGATATGTCTGAAAAAGAGGTCAATGAGCTTTTGGATAAGTTTAAAGCAGGACGTACCGGTGCGATGCTGCTAAATCTGGATGGAAGGAGTTACTATCTGGTCTATGAAAAATCGGATATCCAGGACTGGATATTCTTAGGACTTGTACAGGCGGATATCGTCAATGACAGTATGAACAGTCTGCAGCGTAGTACGATACTTCTTGTCAGTGCGGTTGTGTTATGTATTGCCGCATTCTTTATAAGCCTTGTTATTCAAAAAAGCAGGATAAACTTAAAGAAAAAAGATACGGAGATACTGTACCGGGATGAGCTGTTTCAAAAGCTTTCAATGAATGTGGATGACGTTTTCCTGATGCTGGATGCAAAAACATACCATGCAGATTATGTTAGTCCGAATGTGGAAAACCTGCTTGGCATTACGGTGGAACAGATTCGTAAAGATATTAGTATTCTGGGTAAACTGCATACGGCAGAACAGGGAGATCCAGAGAAAAATTATCTGGAAGAAATCCAGGTTAATGAACAGAGAGAATGGGATTTTGAATATGTTCATCTGAGGACAGGAGAAAAACGCCGGTTCCATAATATTGCAATGGGAAGTGAAGTAAACGGCAAAAAGAAATATATCCTGGTTATGTCGGATCGTACAGCTGACTGGAAAATGAATCAGGCACTTTCTGAGGCAGTACGTGCTGCAGAGACAGCAAACCGGGCAAAGAGTACTTTCCTTTCTAATATGTCTCACGATATCCGCACACCAATGAATGCGATTATCGGTTTTACAACACTTGCGGTAAGTAATATTGATGATAAAAAAAGAGTCCGGGATTATCTGGGTAAGATTCTTTCCTCCAGTAATCATCTTCTCTCACTGATAAATGATATATTGGATATGAGCCGTATCGAGAGTGGAAAAATTCATCTGGAAGAAACTGAGGTAAGTCTGTCAGATGTACTTCATGATCTTAAGACCATCATAAGTGGGCAGATTTATGCAAAGCAGCTGGATCTTTATATGGACGCAATGGATGTGAAAGATGAGGATGTTTATTGTGATAAGACAAGACTGAATCAGGTACTTTTAAATCTTTTGTCTAATGCAGTTAAATTTACTCCTGCAGGAGGAACTGTTTCTGTCCGGTTGAAGCAGTTTCCGGGGACGGTAAAGGACAGTGGACTGTACGAGATCCGGGTAAAGGATAACGGAATCGGCATGAGTAAAGAATTTGTAAAGAAGATTTTTTCTCCTTTTGAGAGAGAGCGTACTTCCACAGTCAGCAGGACTCAGGGGACAGGACTTGGCATGGCCATTACCAAGAATATTGTAGATATGATGGGTGGAACGATTGAGGTTCAGACAGAACAGGGCAAAGGTACTGAATTTATTGTCCGTCTGCCATTTCGGATTCATTTTAAGCAGCATCATACAGAGAAGATTGCAGAACTGGAAGGTCTTAAGGCACTGGTTGTCGATGATGATTTCAATACCTGTGACAGTGTGACAAAAATGCTTGTGAGGATTGGAATGCGTTCAGAATGGACACTTTCCGGAAAAGAAGCTGTTCTTCGTGCACGACAGTCTATGGAACTGGGAGATGCATTCCACGCTTATATCATCGACTGGCGTCTGCCGGATATGAATGGTATTGAAGTCACCCGCCAGATTCGCAGCCTCGGTGATGATACACCAATCATTATCCTGACTGCTTATGACTGGTCAGATATCGAAGTGGAAGCCAGAGCTGCAGGGGTAACTGCTTTCTGTTCAAAACCAATGTTCATGTCAGATATCAGAGACACGTTGATGATTGCCATTGGACAGATGCAGGCAGAAGCAGAGGATACATCTCATTTAGCAGCAGGTTCAGATTTTAGAGGAAGATGTATATTGCTTGTGGAGGATAATGAACTAAACAGTGAAATTACAGTGGAGATTCTTAATGGATATGGATGCCAGGTTGATACTGCCGTAAATGGAGCAGAGGCAGTTAAGAAAATTAAGAATTCGAAGCCGGGTGATTATGATCTGGTGCTGATGGATGTGCAGATGCCGGTAATGAATGGATATGAGGCTACCCGCCAGATACGTGCTCTGAATGACCCGGCACTGGCTGGAATTACCATTCTTGCCATGACTGCCAATGCATTTGATGAGGACAAAAAGAAAGCACTGGAATGCGGTATGGATGGCTTCTTAACCAAACCAATAGTTATTGAGGAATTAATCGGTGTATTACAGAAAAATCTGAAAAAATAACGTTCTGTATGGTTGCAGGTATATAATGCAGGTATAACAAAATATATGATAACGATAATAAGAAGATAATACAAAATATACAACAAATTGTACAAAGCTACTAAAAATATTTGAAATAATTATATAAAAATAGCAATTGTACCCAATAAAATAATGTGATACAATCAAGGAAACTAAAACAAAAGAAATAGTTTCCTTGATTTTTTGTTTTATAAGCGTCACTGATACACAACATTAAAAGGAGCATTATGGATAATAAAGAGAAGATTTTACAGGCAACGATACAGGCATTTAATCAAAAAGGCCTTAAATTTACAATGGACGATATTGCTTCTATTCTTGCAATGAGTAAGAAGACAATATATACAATTTTTAAAGATAAGAACACTCTGTTTATGGAGATGGTAGATTATCTGTTTGACACGATTAAAGAGAGCGAATCAAAGATAATAGAAGATGATACATTATCAACAATTGAGAAGATAAGACGTATTCTTGGAGTTATGCCTGAGAGTTATAAAGATATTGATTTAAGACAATTATATATGTTAAAAGACAAATTCCCGGAGATATACAGACACGTTGAAGAACGTCTGGAGAATGGCTGGGAGACAACGATTAAGCTTTTGGAACAGGGGATTGAGGAAGGAGTGATAAGACCGGTTAATTTATTGATGTTTAAGATGATGATGGAGGCATCAATAGAACAATTTTTCCAAAGAGATATTCTTATGAGAGCAGGAATGACATATACACAGGGACTTGATGAGATTGTGGGAATATTATTAGATGGTGTGGCAGTTAAGGAAGGTAATTGATAATAAAAAGGAGAAATATATAATGCAGGACAAATCAAAGGTTATATTTAACAATGAAATTGATAGAAAGGCATATAGAAAAGCTATTAATTCCAAAAAGAAATACGCAAGAAAATATGGTGATGACAGCAATGCCGACTATAGGGTGACAATAAAGAAGAACAAATACATAGGTGATATGCTTGGCGTGTATGATGTGAGAGTTGCAGATAAGCCTGCCAGCGTATCTAATGGTAATAAAGAAGAATTTGAAACTGATAAAGGTATTATAGTTGGCAATATAAGAATGGGTTTTGGACATTACAGAATATCAATGGCGATTGCTTCAGCGGCTAATGCACTTGGATATGTTCCTTACTGGATGGATCTTAATTCTTATGATAATACAACCTGTACTAAAGTTATAAGGGCACAGAACGACCTGTATTCACTTGGTTCAAGGTTATCACAAAAGAGCAGGCTGTTTAACAGACTGGTGTGGGAACCAATGAATTACGAGGGTTTCAGAAAGCTTTCCTATAACGCTTCAGACCAGAAGAATGCAGAGCTTATGGCACCTGTATATAAGAATGTTCCTAAAGATATTCCGGTTATTGCAACTCACGTATGGCCGGCACAGGCGGCAGTACACGCAGGTATGAAAAATGTTGTTAATGCAATACCGGATAACTGGCCAATGGCATTGCATTTGTCAGAAGGAAGTATTCATACAGTCCAGACTCATTATGCTTATCAAGGTTACAGGATACTTAATGGAATGGACGGCAATAAGGTGTTAAATGAAATGCCAGCAGAAAGTCTTGTATACACAGGACATTATATCGACCACGAGCTTGTAGCTAATATTGAGGCTGACTGCAATGCAAGAATAGCAAGAAAACAGAACGGAAAGCCTATGAGATTTCTGCTTACAATTGGTGGCGCAGGTGCACAGAAAGAGATATTTGCCCATATAATTAAATACCTTATTCCTTATATTAAGAAGAATAAGGCAGTGTTATATGTTAATGTTGGTGATTATAAAAATGTATGGGACGAACTTATAAGAGATATCCCACAGATGAGAGAACTGGCAACTGAGCATTTTGACAACTGGAAAGACACCAAGGCATTTGCTGCTAAGGCATTATCAGCCAGCCAGATAAACAATTCTGATGTAGTGACAGATAACAATAGAGATGATAATTCTAAGAATATTACAGCAGATAATTCAAGTGAAGACACATCTGATAATATAACAGGTATCCACGGCTTTTATCACAAGAATATATTCGAGGCAGTGTATTGTACTAACCTTTTGATGAGGAGTGCAGATGTGCTTGTTACAAAACCAAGTGAATTAGCATTCTATCCAGTGCCAAAGTTATTCATAAAGAGAGTTGGCGGACACGAACAGTGGGGTGCTGTTCATTCAGCAGAGATAGGTGACGGAACACTTGAGTGCAGGGATATACCTCATACTTTACAGATGATAAAGCTGTTTATGGAAGATGATACGTACATTACAGATATGTGTGAGAACATAAAGAAGAATAAGCAGATGGGTATATATAATGGTGCATATGAGGCTGTCAAATTAGCAGTGAATATGAAGAAATCAGACATTTAATACGGCGTGCAGTAATCAGACACTTAAAAAATATGAAGAAATCAGACATATAGAAAGAAAAGAGGTAGCGTATGGGGCTTAATAAGAAAGAAATGGCATCTTATGGCATAGGTGCAGTTGGCAAAGATATGGTTTATATGTTTTGTGCAAGTTATATTCTGTATTATTATCAGGATATACTTGGGGTTAGTGCGATAGCAATGGGAATTATACTTCTTGCCGCACGAGTATTTGACGCATTTAACGACCCTATAATGGGTGTAGTTGTTGCAAAGACAAGAACCAGATGGGGAAAGTTCAGACCCTGGCTGTTTATTGGAACATTGCTTAATGCTGTTGTATTGTTTCTGATGTTCTCTGCACCACCAACACTTGATGGCGGCGGACTTGTTGCGTATGCCGCAGTAACTTACGTTTTGTGGGGCGTTACTTACACAATGATGGATATTCCTTATTGGTCAATGATACCTGCATTTACAGAGGGCGGCAAGGAAAGAGAGAATATGTCAACAATGGCACGTTCCTGTGCAGGCGTAGGTTCAGCACTTGTTACAATTATTACAATGCAGTGTGTATATATGCTTGGAAAGGGCAATGAATATGCAGGTTTTAAATGGTTTGCACTTATAATATCGATACTGTTCTTTGCTGCAATATTTATTACCTGCCTTAATATTAGGGAAAAATCAACAGTTGATGTTGAAACAGTATCAGTAAAGCAGATGTTCAAGGCACTTTTCCAGAATGATCAGGCTGTTACAGTAGTTATAACAATTGTTCTTATTAATACATCTGTGTACATAACTTCTAATCTTGTCATATATTTCTTTAAATATGATTTTGGCGGTGCAGACTGGTACAACGGTTATACACTATTTAATACATTTGGCGGTGCAATACAGATATTATCAATGATGGTATTGTTTCCGCTTCTTAGAAAGTTTTTGAACACAATAAAGATATTTTATGTAAGCTTTGTTATGGCTATTGCTGGTTATATAGTTTTATTTATTCTTATATTCACATCAATGTCGAGTGTGTTTATTTTGTTTATTCCAGCATTTTTCATATTTGCGGCAAATGGAATGTTATTAGTCTTAACGACTATATTTCTGGCGAATACGGTTGATTATGGCGAATTTAAGAATAAGCGAAGAGATGAGAGCGTTATATTTTCAATGCAGACATTTGTTGTAAAGCTTGCTTCAGGCATAGCCGCATTAGTTGTGTCAATATGCCTTTCAGTGTGCAGGTTAAGCAGTAATACAGACGTGGTGACAGATGCTGTGGGTGGTGGTTCGGTAGTAGGACTTAGAATGACAATGACAGTAATTCCGATAATTGGTCTGCTTATCGCAGTATTTTACTTCCACAGAAAGTACATTTTAACAGAGCAGAAAATGGAAGAGATAACGGAAAGAATTAAGGAGAGCCATTAATGATAACGATTAATAATAATATGTATGTGCTTGATACTGACAATACATCTTATGCGTTTGCCGTGCTTGGAAGCGGGCAGTTGGAGCATTTGTATTATGGAAGAAAGTTACACGCCAATGAGGCTGTGATGACAGAGAAGCATACATTTATTCCGGGTAATACTAATGTATACAATAAAGATTATTCGTCTTATTCGCTGGAAGATGTGTGCCTTGAAATGTCATCATTGGGAAAAGGCGATATAAGAGAGCCTTTTATCGAAGTCACATATCCTAATGGAAGCAGTACAACGGATATGGTGTTTGACAGGGCAGAGCTTATACAGGGCAAGGAAGAATACGATACGCTTCCGGGGTCTTATGATGATAATGGAGAGGTTGAACAGCTCGTTATCTATCTTAAGGACAGGAATTATAATCTCACACTGGAGCTTCATTATTATGTATATGAAAAATGTGACATTATAACGAGAAGTGCCAAGCTTGTTAATTCAGGAAATGAGAGCGTAAGGCTTGAAAGATTAATGAGTATGCAGCTTGATTTAAACGAGAGTGATTATGAATTGTCGTTCTTTAATGGTGCGTGGGCAAGGGAGATGAATAGAAGCAGAATATCCCTTCGTGCCGGTAAGTATGTAAATGAGTCTGTAACAGGAACATCATCGAACAGAGCTAATCCATTTTTTATGATAGGAAGAAGTTCAACGACAGAAGATTATGGCGAATGTTATGGATTTAATCTTATATATAGCGGCAATCATTATGAAGCGGCACAGGTTAATTCATATGGTAAATTAAGGCTTGTATCGGGAATTAATTCAGCTATATTTTCTTATATTATTGAAGCAGGAAAATGTTTTGAAGCTCCAGAGGCAGTGCTTACTTATTCATACCAGGGGTATAATTCGATGAGCCATAATATGCACGAGTTTGTAAGAAAGCACATTGTGCGTGGAAGCTGGCGTGACAAGGAAAGACCAGTTCTTATTAATAGCTGGGAAGCGGCATATTTTAATATTAATGAAAGAAAGCTTGTGAAGCTTGCAAAGGCGGCTAAGGATACAGGTGTTGAACTGTTCGTTATGGATGATGGCTGGTTTGGTGAGAGAAATGACGACACAAGTTCATTAGGTGACTGGACACCGAATAGCAGAAAGCTTCCAAATGGAATAGCTGGCATTGCTGATAAGATAAAAGAATCCGGGCTTAAATTTGGAATATGGGTTGAGCCTGAGATGGTGAGTGTGAACAGCAGATTATATGAGGCACACCCTGAATGGGTAATTGAAATACCAGATGTAGAACATTCAGAGGGACGGAACCAGAGAATTCTTGATTTAACCTATGAAGCTGTTCAGGACTATATAATTGAGAAGATGAGTGAGGTGTTCTCATCAGCAGATATATCTTATGTAAAATGGGATATGAATAGAATATTCAGCGATTATTATTCTAAAAATCTGCCATCTGACAGGCAGAAGGAAGTATCGCATAGATATGTGTGCGGCTTGTACAGATGTATGAAGGAGCTTACTAATAGATTTCCTGACATATTATTTGAGGGCTGTGCGGCAGGCGGCAACAGGTTTGATCTGGGAATGTTATGCTATTTTCCGCAGATATGGGCAAGTGATAATACAGATGCACTTTGCAGGGCACAGATTCAGTATAATTACAGCTATGGTTATCCGTTATCGTGTATTTCAGCCCATGTATCGGCAAGCCCTAATCATCAGACATTAAGAAATATGCCGTTAGAGAGCAGATTTGCAGTTGCTGCATTTGGGCTTCTTGGCTATGAATGTAATATGTGTGATATGAATAAAGAGGAATTAAATGCTGTGAAATGTCAGATTGAATTGTACAAGAAGTTAAGAAATGTATTCTTTACTGGTACATTTTACAGGACAGAAAGCTTTGAAGAAGAAAATGCAGGTAATGCCAGTGTGTTAAATAATGGTAAAGGCAATATGGCAGAATGGACAGTAGTATCAACGGATAAGAAGAAAGCCGTCGGATTAATTATGCAAAAACACGTTATACCTAACACACAGTATGCCTGTTACAGGGCTAAAGGTCTTGATGAAGCTAAGAAATACCATTTTTACAACAGAAAGCTTCAATATGATATTAAAGAATTCGGTGAGCTTGTTAATATGGTATCGCCAATACATATTAAGCAGGGTTCTATGTTACAGGATATACTGTCAAAGCTTAAGAAAATGGACGGGGAAATAGAAGATTATGTTGCGTATGGAGATACACTTATGTATTCAGGTGTTAAGTTAAAGCAGGGTTTCAGTGCAACTGGATATAATGAAAATGTCCGATTTTTTCAAGATTTTGCAACGAGATTATATTTTATGGAAGAGGTAGAAGATGATGGTTGCATCACAATTATATAATACTACTGAATTAACTGAAGTAATTAGTTCGGGCGGTATTGATAATATATTAAAGGATTTATATATTGATAAAAGTCAGCTTGAATATCAGAGAAAAAGATATATTAATGCTCTGAACCGCTTCACACAGTTATATGGTGAAGGAGGTGTGCTTATATTCAGTGCGCCGGGAAGAAGTGAGATTGGCGGTAATCACACAGACCACCAGAATGGAAAAGTTCTTGCAGCTTCTGTTAATCTGGATATTATCGCAGTAGTAAGACCGGTTAATTCCAAGGATAGTGTATCAGAGGAAGGCAGTTTATCTGGGCATAGTGGTGTTAATGCCGGAATTATAAGAATTGTGTCGGACGATTATCCAATGCTAGAAGTGTCATTATCGGACACGGATATTAATAAGGATGAATACTCAACCACTAAGGCACTTGTTAAAGGTGTGATTGCCGGCTTTAAGAAAAAAGGTTTCAAGACAGGAGCATTTGATGCGTTTATAACAAGTGATGTGCCTATGGGAGCAGGACTTTCATCATCTGCGGCATTTGAAACACTTATAGGAACAATACAGTCACATATATATAATGCTGGAAAAGTATCGGCAGAAGATATTGCGGTTATTGGACAGATGGCAGAGAATGAGTATTTTGGCAAGCCTTGTGGACTTATGGATCAGATGGCATGTTCGGTTGGCAATATGGTCTATATCGATTTTAATAATAAGGAAAATCCAGTTGTTAATAAGCTTGATGTGGGTATTAAAAAATTCGGATACAGCCTGTGCATAACTGATACTAAAGGTTCACATAAGGATTTGACAGATGATTATGCAGATATCCGCCGTGAGATGAATGCAGTTGCAGGTTACTTCGGACAGGAGGTTCTTCGTGGCATTACATTAAAGGATATACTTGATAATTTTAAAGAGCTACAGGAGAAGTTCGGTGACAGGTGTATACTAAGAGCAGTTCATTTTATAGAGGAAGATGAGAGAGTAGAAAATGAAGTAAATGCTCTTATATCTGGAAATATTGATGAATTCTTAAGGCTGGTATCAAAGTCAGGTGATTCATCTTACAAATATCTTCAAAATATATATTCAACCAAAGATACTGCCAATCAGGGCGTTTCACTTGGACTTATGATGAGTGAAATATTCTTAGGTGATAATGGTGCATGCAGAGTTCACGGAGGTGGCTTCGCAGGTACAATACTTGCAATTGTCAAGGATACTGCTATAGATGAATACAGAAGAAATATGGATAAAATATTCGGTGATGGTGCAAGTATGATATTACAAATCAGACATTGCGGAGGTGTCAGAATAATATGAGAAATTTAGAAGATATGAAGAAATCAGACAATATAATGAGTAGTGATGCCAAGGAAGGTACGGAAAATATTCCAGATATAGACAAGGTTATATCAGAGCTTGTCAATTATGCTTCAGAGAATGAACTGATAGAAGCTGATGATAAGATATTTATAGTAAACAGGTTGCTGGATATTTTTAAAAAAAACGGACTTGCAGAAGATAGTGAGATAATTAAGAATTCAGGTGTGCAGGAGCTGAATAACACAAGACCAATAGCAGATATCCTGTCGGACTGCCTTAAAATAGCAGTTGATAATGGACTTATAGAAGATACGCAGCTTAACAGGGATTTGTTTGATACAAAGGTAATGGGTGCTGTCACACCAATGCCTTCTGTTGTAAGAAAGCATTTTAAGGAGCTTTATAATAATAATCCAAAGCTTGCGACAGACTATTTCTATGAACTTAATAAAGCCTGCAATTATATAAGATGTGACAGGATTGAGAAAGACCAGAAATGGAAGTATAATTCAGAATATGGCACTATAGATATAACGATTAATCTGTCAAAGCCGGAGAAAGACCCGAAGGATATAATTAAGCAGGGACAGATGGCGGCAAGCGGTTATCCAAAGTGCCTTTTGTGTAAGGAAAATGAAGGTTATGCCGGTACGCTGTCACATCCTGCAAGGCAGAATCTAAGAGTTATACCGCTTGAATTAAGTGGTGAGAAATACTATATGCAATATTCACCCTATGTATATTATAACGAGCATTGCATAGTGTTTAATGATAAGCATATTCCTATGAAGATTAATAAAAGCACATTTAAAAAGCTTATTGAATTCACAGATATGTTTCCGCATTATACATTAGGTTCTAATTCGGATTTACCAATTGTAGGAGGTTCTATATTAAGTCACGACCATTTTCAGGGCGGTGCATATGAATTTCCTATGGCAAGAGCAGAATATGTGTATACATTCAAGCTGGATAGATTCAGTGATGTTAATGCAGGAATTCTTAACTGGCCTATGTCAGTAATAAGGCTTAGCAGTAATAATAAAGACAGCTTTGTTAATGTCTGTGATTATATATTAGATAAATGGAAGAATTACACTGATGAAAAAGCATTTATATATTGCAATACAGATGGTGAACAGCATAATACGATAACTCCGATATGCAGGCGGAAAGGTGATAATTATGAGATGGATCTGGTATTAAGAAACAATATTACTACAAATGAGTGTCCATGGGGAGTGTATCATCCATCAGCAAATCTTCATCATATAAAGAAAGAGAATATTGGTCTTATTGAGGTTATGGGAATGGCTATACTTCCAGCAAGACTTGATAAGGAAATGGGCATTTTAAAAAACGCTCTGTTAAATAATGAAGATGTCCGCTTAATCAGCGAAATTGAAAAGCACGCACAATGGGTTGATAGCTGGAAAGACAATTATAATATAACTAAAGATAATATTGATGAGATAATCAGATTGGAAATTGGCAAGGTATTTGTGCAGGTGCTTGAATGTGCCGGTGTATACAAGACAGACGATAATGGAAAAGAGGCATTTGTAAGATTTATAAAATATTGTCAATAATATTTACTTTCTTTGATTGATTAATGTAATGGGTAGATTTTAAAAATTCTGAATCAGAATTCATAGATAGTAAATTTATATTTTAATGATTTTATAAAAGTGGTGGTCAATAATAAC
>OOAE01001715.1_pt1 | contig 14326 bp, 16 predicted proteins | sample 1671271 | NCBI WGS metagenome assembly OOAE01 (sample SAMN06348139, study PRJEB24527) | human gut metagenome | biome: human gut; feature: ankylosing spondylitis patient; material: feces | host: Homo sapiens | place: China | collected 2015-10 | reverse complement strand
CAGATAGCGCACAGGCGGGTGTCCGGGTCCGGGCCATCCTCGTAGATAGAGGCTGCCAGCACCGGGTCAAGGGGCAGAACGGCCTCCCGAAAGTAGCGGCAATAGGCCCCTGTCCAATACTTGCCAAGCATATAACACTCACAATCCAGCGGCAGGCAGCCATACTCCCGGTCATAATTGGCGCACATCTCCGTGACCAGTTTTCGGATACTCTTTCGCTCGTCACGGGTCAGTTCCCGGCACATCAGAACTTCGGGCCAACTTGGCCCGAGGGGCGAAACTTCTTGCGGCAACGGTTTTTTCTGTTGCCGCACTCTTTTAAGTAGCGGCATCCGGCACAGCGGTCAGCGCCGCCACGGCCCGGGCGGGGGATCTCTTTCATCATCTTTTCGTAGGGGCTGTTGGTAAAGTTCATTCCTCGTCCTCCGTTTCTTCCTCAGTCTCCATATCGCCATAGGGGTCGGCTTCATCGTAGTCGTAATCGTCCTCGTCCAGTCCAGCGGCTTCATGCTTCGGACGGTAGACCTTGAAATAGTAGGCCGCACCACCGCCTACCAGCGCCACGGCGGCAACCATCAGAAGATTGCCGACAGGAAAGGCTGTGTCTTTTTCCGGTTCAGGCTCCGGCTCGGGAACAGGTTCAGGTTCGGGCTGGACAACCGGCTCTGTTACTTCAGGCTCCGGGGCTGCTTCTGCGAGAGCCAGAAGGTCTTTTTCCGTGACAGCGTTCAGGAAATACACATTGTTCTCGGTGCGCTGACGGTCAATGACCAGATAAAAAACATTCTCGCTGGGGGTGGTAATCGTGAAAAACTCCTTACCGTCCTCGTCGGTGGCATTATCCACCACCGTACCCGTTCCATCTGGGGTGAAGGGCTTGGTTGTGGTTTCCTCGGCGGCAGGCGGCTCGGTTTCTGCAACGGGCTCGTTACTCTGGGCATAGGCCGTGGCGCTCATGCAGGTAAAAGAAAACAGGGCGGCAGTCAAAACCACAGCCCTGCGAAAAAACTTATTCTTCATGTTTGGTATCCTCCTTTGCTTCGTCAGACTTCGGGCCAAGTTGGCCCGAAGCGGTAATACCGGGATTGCTGAAAAACTCAGCCAGTTCGGCGGGCGTCAGTTTCAGAGAACGAACAGCCTGAACAATCATGCTGTTTTCTTCTTCCTGACGCTGTTTCTCCAAATCCCGGATTTTGGCCTGCCACTCGGCAGCCTTCTCCCGGGCCTTCGACAGCTCTTTGTCAATTTTTTCAAGTTTGGTCATGGATAGCTCCTTTCTGAAAATCAGTTCAAGCGCCCAAAGGCGTAAAAGTGTTCCTGCCAGTAACTTGTATTGATACTGGCGTATTTAATAGGGTCGCCCGCATGGATCATCATTCCGCCGCCCACATAGATACCTACATGGGAAACGGGGCCATCGCAAGCATAGGTTTTCGTGAAAAAAACCAAGTCCCCGGGCTTTGCGTTGGCAGGTGATACATAGGAGCACTGGTTGAAAATTCCCGTGGCCGTGGTGCGTGGCAGATTATGAACGCCGCTTGCCGTGTAAACCCAGCAGACAAAACCGGAACAGTCGAAGCTGGTACTTGGAGAGGAGCCGCCCCAAACATAGGGCCAGCCCAGATATTTTTCCGCCTCCGAAATCAGCGCCGCAAAGGCCGGGTCGGAAAGGGCCTCGCCCGGAATGGTATAGTCGCTTCCGGGGTCATAGCTGCCTCCGCCGCTTGTGTAAATGTCATCCCACAGATAAGGCTTGTTGCCCTTGAGCTCCAAGGTTATGTCGTAGATTTCCTTCTGCTCGGTGTCCAAGAGGGAGTCAACCACCACGGGGAGGGTCTTGTTCTGGAGCCGCACATGGAGAATGTAATACTCATACGGCACTTCATAGGTGTCGGTGTGGGTCGTTCCATCCTCGTCCGTCCATGTGTCCGTTTCGGTGCGGTAGCGTATCTCCACTTCCTCGGTCAGCGTCAGTTTGTACTGTGCCTCAAACAAGGCCCGGAGCTCTCCCTGCACATTCTCCCGGGTGTAGGTGCGGAGCTTGGCAATCAGGTAAGAGGTCAGCTCATAGGGATTGTGGCCCAGCTCGTCCACTTGGTAACGGTACCCGTCATAGCCGGGATGGGTGCGCTCTATGTTGGCGATTTTCTCCCGGAGCTCATTTTCAAGGGCGGTATAGTCCTCGTTGGCCCCTAAAATATCTTCGTCCTCGGCGGTGTAGGAAGTCCCCACCACGGCGTTCATCATGCCCGTACCCAACGATGGAAGGGCGGAGAAAACGGAATTGAGTATCAGGAACAGGCAGAACAACAGCAGAATAATGACAGTGCCGCCCTTATGCCGCCGCACGAATTGAGCGGCATAGGCCGCCACTTTCTCGGTGGTGGTTACCGCTGCTCCCGCCGCCTTGGCGGTCTGCCTTGCGACCTCACGGGCCTGCTTGGCGTATTCCCGCTTGATTTTCCACTTCTGGGCCATGCGGGAAAGAAAAGTGCTGTTTAGCTCCGGGTTCTCCTGCACCATTTTCTGATAGTGGAGGTCTGCGTTGGCCTTTATTGTTCGCCGTTCCCACTTCCTGACCTGACGGGCCGGATGTTCCCGGATACGCCGCTTGGCATAACGGCTGACTTTATGCGCCCCGGCCTCTGCTAAAAGCTCGGTCTTGTGGGCTCCTTCCACACCAACATTTTCGTGCTCGACCTCATGGATTTTGCGGTGTCCATAGGCCCACACACCAGCCCCCGCCACCATGACCGCCTGTTTGGGAAGGCTGGGCGGATTCGGCGGCTCCTGACGGGATAGCTTTTCCTTTGCCATTTCCAGCCGGACAGCGGAATGTTCCGCCTTGGCCTCGGCTCGTTCTTTCTTTTTCTCCCGCTTGTCTTTCTGGTCTTTGCGGGCGGCCTGTTCCTCGCAAACGGTATCTTCCCGGGCTTCGCCCTCCTGCCGCAAGCGGGAGGACGGCTTTTCCCGTTCGCCGTCCTGCCTGAATTTCCCGGTGCTCTGGGACTTCGGGCCAACTTGGCCCGAAGCCTGCTCCCCAGCCTGACGGGTCACTTCTTCCTCGGTGAAGTGGAGCCGCCCACGCTTTACCCGCTTCTCGCCGTTTGTTTTCTTCGGGTCAACCTGTCCCGAAGCCCCCTTACTCATTCTGGGCCTCCTTTTCCTCCGGGCGGGTGGTCATAATGGAATAGAGCTTGGTATTCTTCGGGAAACGGTCAACAAACGGAATGGTCACATTTCCGAAGAACAAAAGGCCCTCGCCGGGATTGGAGTGGGTCACATAGGAAAGCTGGTGGGTACTGATACCCAACTGCTTCGCCAAAATCTGCCTGTCTCCCTGTGCCTGTGACAAAAGCACCATGAAATCAGAGTTTTCAAAGATGTTCTCAATCTGACGGCTGGCAAGGAGGTCTTTCACATTCTGGGTCAGGGCGCTGGGAACACATCCTTTTTTGCGGAGCATTTTCCAGATAGTCACAAAATAGCTGGAAGTCAGCTCGTCCTGCAACAGCACATGGAACTCGTCGTAATAGCACCATGTGGCAATACCGCAGGAGAAGTTGTAGGAAACCTGATTGTTGGACAGGTCGTTGAGAATGTGCATGGCAATTTTGCGGAGCCCGGAGCCCAGCTTCTTCAAATCGAAGCACAGCACTCGGGCATTTTTATAGTCCACATTGGTTTTGTGGTTGAACAGGTTGAGGGAGCCCGACACATAGATTTCAAGGGCCGTTGCCAGCCGCTTTGCCTCGGGTTCGCTCTGCTGGCACAGAAGGTCATACAGGTCTTGAAGCGTCGGCATGGGTGCGTGTTCCGGGTCGTTGAGCAAATCCCGGTACACCATGCGGGCGCAGCGGTCAATGATGGTGCGCTCGACGGGCTGTAAGCCGTCCTTGCCGCCAACAATCAACTCCATGAGTGAAAGAATGAAGTCGCATTTCAGACTGATAGGAGAAACCTCGTCATCCATACTCAAATCCAAATCCATAGGATTGATGAAATGCGGGCTGTTGGGGGCAATCTCTACCACAAGTCCATCCTTCCCAAACTGACGCACCAGCGGGGAATATTCGCCCATGGGGTCAAGGATGATAATGCGGTCATTGGTGGCAAGAAACACATTCACAAGTTCCCGTTTTCCGCTGAAGCTCTTGCCGCTCCCCGGAACGCCAAGGTACAGCCCGTTAGGGTTTTTCAGCTTCTTGCGGTTTGCCATGATGACATTATGGGAAAGGGCGTTCAGGCCGTAATAGATGGCCTCGCCGTCCATGCGGAGCTCCTGCGTCATAAACGGAACGAAAATCGCCGTGGAGCTGGTTGTCATGCCACGCTGTATCTCAATCCCGTTGTAGCCGAGGGGCAGACTGGACACAAGGCCCTGCTCCTGCTGGAAGTCCAGCCGCTTCAAAAGGCAGTTGTACTTCTGCATGATACCCGATACTGTGAACAGGTCGTTGTCCAGCTCTCGGCGGGTGGCGGCGGTATTTACCACAAGGAAGGTCAAAAGAAACATTCGCTCGTTGCGGCTCTGCAAATCATTCAACAGGTTCTTGGCGTCCTGACTGAAAGTAACGAGGTCAGGGGGAAGAATGTCCATGTCGTAACCGCTTCGGACGGCCTTTTTCTGTTCTTCCACCTTCATTTTGTCAATGTCGCTGACTTTCCCTTTGATGGTTTTGATGGCCTTAGCCTGATCGACGGTCTGAATGTGCATGGTAATGGTCATTTCAGCGTCCACCTCCAACAGCTCGGCAAGGAGCTTGTCGGAAAGTTCAGAGGCCATAATCTGCATATAGGAGGCCGCTCCCCAAGTGGAGCCCATGCGAAACAGCCGGGTCTGGCGGAAGTCAAAGCTGGTAGGGGCAATAAAATCTTTCGTTCCCATCCCGGTCTTGGGTATCATATCCCATGTGAAGCGGAAAGGCTCTGTGCCGCCGGGGTGAAGTTGGCCGTGGAGTATCTCTAAGCGTTCCAGCCCGTTCAGGGCCCGTGACTGTACGCCCAGCTTTTTGAAGTTGCTGGAAATGTCAGCTTCTACACGCTCCAGCCGGGGCCTTGCGGCGGCGAGGCTATCCGCCGACACGCCGAAGGTCAACAGCTTTGTCCGCACAATGCCGTTGTTGCTCTTGGCAATCTGGCCCTCCAGCATTTCCACATACTCACTCCGCATATCGCTGTACCCGTCCTCCTTCATGGGGATATTGAGCTTATATTTGCTCTCGGGGCGGCTTCGGTGGTTGATAAAGGAAAGCTGGAACGGAAGGGAGCTGTCGAAGGAATTGAGAAAAGCGCAGTAGCCGTCAAAGATGGCTGATTGGTCATCAGCCTGCGCCAACTGATAGTTAATGTCCTCGTATTCCATGCTCTTGGTATAGAGCCTGTCATTGACCCGGCAGATACCGTCCTTGAAAATCTCCCGGTACGGGATGGTCTGCTGTGCGGTCTGCGGCCCGACCTTTCTTGCCGGGGCCTGTTTCTTGGGCTTACGGTCAGGACGCTTTCTTTCTGCGCCCGGCCTTGCTGTCTTTGCGTTGGTCTGCAATCGGGTGTTCCTCCTTTCTGCTCAGAAAAGCGTAAAAATTATCGGTCTTATAGGGCCTGACCTTCGGCAATAAAAACCGTGTTCGGATAATGTTGCGGAGCACCTTTTCAAAAGGAAGCCCGTCTTTTTCAAACATGGCGAACAGAAAACACGGCATCATCAGCCCGATCATCAGGAACAGAGCCGTACTGTTCCCAATGTGAGAACGGGTAAACAGGTAAAACGGAATACCGATACCGCCCGCTATGGAGAAACAAATAAGCTGGCGCTTCGTCAAGTTGAAGGCCAGCTTTGTTTTAATTCGGCTCAAATCGTTAGGTACTGGCACATAGGCCAAAGAAATCACCTCCTTGGTACTTCGGGCCAACTTGGCCCGAGGTCATCGTTCTGTCTGGCGGGCCGGGGACTCCTTCCGGGCGGCCTGCGCCGCTTCAAGACCGGACTGCCTTGCCCGCCAATATTCGGGATTGTACCGCCTAATGGAGAGGTTGATATTTTCCTCAAAGGCGGCTTTGTCCTTGATACGCTCGGGTATCTGCCAGAGCTTCTTGTCCAAAAGTTCCCGCAGCACCACATCCTCCTGCGTATCTTCCTCAAAACAGAGGTAGCCGCCCCGCTTGAAGCCACACCGTTTGGCCGCCGGGGAGAGGAACGCCGCCACCTCGTTTGAAACCATTGTCCCGCCGTGGCTGGCGGTACTCACAAGGAATACGCCGGGGCAAAGCAGGTCACAGGTCTGCACCTTGCCCCACGGGGATTTACTCGGCCCCTGATACATCATCGTTCCGCCCCTTTTGCGGGCTTCTCCTTCGGGGGCCGGGCAGCTTTTTCCTTGGCCGCTTCTTTGGCACCGGCCTCCAACTGATCTTTGATGGAAGGCCGCTCCTGTGCTGCGGCCACCGCCTGCAAGCGTCCGATCTCCGCCGAGTAGGCCGTCAGGATCGCCCCGTGGAGCTGTTTTCTGAACTCCCCGGTGATGGGCTTGGCCGTGTCCCGGTAGCCCGTTTTGCTGGACTTGTCTGGCTTGCTGGGCATACCCACATACAGGCCCTTGTCGGTTTGCAGGATTTTGAAATCCTCCACCACAAAGCAGTCGTTGAATTTTACATTGGCAAAGCCCAGCAGGTTGCCCTTGGGCTCGATGGCCCGGACGCTCACATCCAGCTTCATCGGCGGAGCCTCCTGAACCGGGCTCTTGTTGTCCTGTTCCGTCATTTTTGTTTCCTCCTTTCCGGCCTCGGGCCAACTTGGCCCGAAGTTGCTTAATGCGCTCCAAAGATGGATTTAGACAGGCTCCCGGTCTTGAACAGCACGAAGCACAAAAGAACCGTGTACCCCACGCAAGTCCAGATTGCGTTCATCATATCGCCGTCCGTGGCGATACTCTGCACCAGCACGGCGTAAATCGCCACGCACACCATAATGAGCATCCCTTGGAAACCGACAGCGAACAGGGACTTGAAATAGTTGTGGCCCATGTGGCCGACCTCCCGGTTCACGCTGGTGGCAAAGGGAATGGGGGCAAGGCTCGTCATCAGGTAAATCTCAATCATACGCCCGTAGACGATGACGAAAATCACGATGTTTAAGGCCGTCATGGTGAACTGCACGAAGAAGGATTGCAGGAAGATACCAAGGAGCGGCCCCAGCTCCATCGCTTCAAGCTGGGTCTGCATATCGTTCAGTACATCCGGCGTGACGGCGGTGGAGCCTTGTATCAGGCCCGCCGATTGCTGAATGACCTGCTGGGACACATCGAACACCGCCATAACGATGTTGAAGGTGTTGGACAGTATCATCACCGCAACGAAGGTCTTGAAAATCCACTTGAAGAAGATCCATGTGTCGAAGTTGTGTAGATTGTTGTGGTCTATCAGCATTTGAATGAGCTCATAGGTCATCACGAAGGTAAGCACCAGCCCGGCAATAGGCAGGATGACCGTTTCGGAGAGCTGCCGTATCATGGAAAAGACCCCGGCGTTCCATGCCGCCGGGGTCATTCCTACCTGTGCCGCAATCTCTCCGACCTGCTCATTCACACCTGTAAAGAGCCCGCCGAGGTTTCCCATGATACCCTCGACCAACAGCCCTTTGAGCCATTCCGTGATAGCGTCGAAGATACTTTGCATAGCTTACTCCTTTGCGAAGATTAGAACAGGTTTGCCAGAAGCGGGATCAGGTTCATACCCAGCAGGACAATGCCGCCGCCAGCCATGAGCTGCTTCATACCCTGCGACTTGGAGGCAGGGTTGTCGGCTCCGTAACCTTCCAAGAGGTTGACGATACCCCATGCGCCGAGGCCGCAGCCGATAGCCATAACGAGAACCTTCAGAGTGTCAACAGCAGAAGCGAAAAATTCCATATACATTTCCTCCATTTAATAAAAGATTGAATTGTGGGTATCAAAAAAGCCGCCCTTTCAGGCGGCCTCCGGCCTCGGGCCAACTTGGCCCGAAGTCCATCTATCAGTTAAACGAAATCGTCTGCGCTGTCCAAATCGTCATAATTGAGAATGTCAGCGTCCTCGTCGGAGGCGTCCACCTCATACACCGTGTATTCTTCCTCGGGCTTTAGTCTCAATCGCCGGGAAGTCAGGCGTTCCAGATGGAAGGCGTTTCGTTTACTGTCATGTTCCGCTGTGTAGCGGTAGTTGGGGTGTTGCTTCAAATCATACTTGGGTGAAAAGAATGGGGGCAGGCCCCGAAGCTGTAACAAACACTTGTTTCCGGGCATTGTGGTGATCTCGCTGGTGGTCAAAAGCTCCCGCCCCAGACGCTGGGTATTGAGTCCATAGCTTTCGGACTGGCCCCGTGTGCGGCTGTCTGTCTGCATGGAGATCGTCGCTTTTCCCAGCCAGTTTTCCGAAATGTCCTTTAGCGTGGAAGCCTCCCGGCCTCCCAGAAACACAATGCTGTCCATGTTGCCCATGATGGTTTCGGCGTTGTCCTTATACAGGGCCTTGCACTGGCTCATGGCCTGATAAAAGAGGGTCAGACTGACTTCTCTTGACCGGATGACAGCCACGATTTTTTCCAGCCCCGGCACCTGTCCGGTGTTGGCCGCCTCGTCCCACAGCACCCGTACATGATGGGGCAGGCGGCCTCCGTATTTGTTGTCGGCCCGTTCGCACAGAAGATTGAACATCTGAGAAAATGCAAGGGCCACGATAAAGTTATAGGTGCTGTCCGTATCGCTTATCAGGAAGAACAGGGCCGTTTTCTCGTCCCCGAGCTTGTCAAGCTCCAACTCGTCATAGCTCATAATCTCCCGGAGCTCCGCTATATCAAACGGGGCAAGCCTTGCGCCGCAGGAAATCAGTATGCTTTTGGCGGTTTTGCCGCTGGCCAGCTTGTATTTGGCATATTGGCGCACAGCGAAGTGCTGGGGATTGCGCTTTGCAAGGCCGTCAAACATATAGTCCACAGCGTTTTTGAAGCTCTCGTCATCCTCCCGGACTTCCATGCTGTTTATCATTTCCACCAGCGTATTCATGTTCCGTTCTTCCTCCGGCCCCTCAAAGACGATATAGGCCACAAGAGCACAGTACAGAAGGGTTTCCGCTTTCGTCCAGAACTCGTCACCTTCCTTGCCGTCCCCCTTGGTATTGGCAATCAGGGCGTTGACGAACTTCAAAACATCGCTTTCCGTCTTGATATAGGCCATGGGGTTGTAGTGCATGGATTTTGAAAAATCTATGCTGTTGAACACCTTGACCTTGTAGCCCTTCTTCTTTTGCAGAAAATAGCCGCATTGGGAGAGTGTGCCGCCCTTGGGGTCTACCACCACATAGGAAGAATGAGCCTGCAAAAGCTGGGGCGTGAGCCAGAAGCGGGTCTTGCCCGAGCCTGACGAGCCGATGACGCAGGCGTTTAGGTTACGGGCGTTGGCTGGGATTTTTGGCCGGGTGTTCATGGTCAAGAACTCCGTCCCAGTCAGGATGACATTGTTTTCAAACTTGGGGTCAACAAATGGCTTTATATCGTCCTCTGTACCCCAGCGGGCCGAGCCATATTCCATATCCCGGCGAAATTTCCGGGCCTTTTTGATTTTGGACTGTACCACGAAATACAGTATCACGGCCCCAGCTACACCTACGGCAAGGTCAAGGAGGCCCAGCCCCGGTGCATAGCTCTGAAATACCGGGCCGATGGTCTTAACCATACCGAACAGCTTTTCTCCGAGGTTGGTTCCCGCCGCCATGCGGTAGGCTGTGCCGCACTTGGAGAAAAACCAAAATGCTATGAGATAAGGGAAATATGGAAGTACATATTTCTTGATTTTCTTACTTACCGTTCCTCCTTCACCGCCTCTCTGACCTGTTCTTTCTGCTTTGGCCTTGCCGCAATCTGCTCTACGAATTGTCGAAGCTGACCGAGGATAGACGGCCTGCCCTGACTGCGGCCCATGACCTTTTCCGTATATTTGCCGAAAGCCGCTTGAATGGCGTCGGCCTGATCTGCCTTGAAAAACAGCAGATAGTGGCCGGGGCCGGTCTTGTGGAAAGCGTAGTCCACATGGAACTCCTTGGCGATACGGTCAAAATCCTTGGGAGCCCCCACATATTTCATGGCGTTTTTACCGCCGTGGTGGTTCATCAGTTTCCGCACGCTCTGCCGCCCCTTGGGCCGTTTGGCGGCTTCTTGCTGTTTTGCAATTTCCGCAAATACCTTTTTGCAGGCCGCAGCCAGCACCTTACCCGAAAGTTTGGCCGCCTTCACGGATATAGCGATTGTCCGTTCTTCTACATATTCCTGCATACTGCCTCCTTTCCTCCGAGTGGGTCAGAAAACCGGACGCCTCGGAACATCGCCCGGAAGGGAGAGCCTCGGGCCAAGTTGGCCCGAGGTCTACCGTTCCTCATGGAAAGGCCCCGCCTTCTCCTTGTGAGGAGTAGGTGGGGCCTCCTTAAACTGTTTGATTGCCGCCAGAATAGAATGGGTTTCCTCCTTTTCGTCCCGGGCGTGGACTTTGGAAATACGGTACTCGTCTGGAATATCGTCCAGCCCGGTATAGTGCTCCACAAAGTTACTCCGATTATCCGCCACATAGCCGCCGGGAGCGAAGTGGCCGCCGTCATTGATACGAATATCTCGCCCGTATGCTTCATAGTCGATGTAGTCAATCAGGTGTTCAGGCACCTGCATAGCCTCAAAATCCTGAATATACATACGGCCCAGTTCTTCTTCGCTGTTGACATCGGAGTAAAAATCAAAGCAGTCAAGGTTCTGTGTCAGGTTGATTAAGTCCTTGACGCTGCTTGTGTACTCCCCAGCATCCATGACAGCCTCCAGCTTTTCCAGCTCGGCCGGGGTCATTTCTTCCAGAAGATGTGCTAAGTAATTGAGCTCGTCAAGGCTTTCATATTCCCCGAGATGGTCAGTCAGCCCCAGAATATCGCTGTCATAGTCGGTAATGAAATACTCCTCATACTGTTTTCCGTCTATACCAATCCGGGAAAAGAGGGCCTGCACTTCCTCAACAGTCGTAGGAAATTTTAGATATTCCCCAGCCCCGGCCCCTCGCTCCGGGTAGAGCCCCAGATTGGTCACATAGGCTTCAAACATCGTGGCGGCCCTGCTGGTTGACTGTCAGGATACCGTCAAGGGTAGTGGCCGTGATGTTCAGCCGCTTGGCTACGGCAATATCGTTTTTCACATCCTCGTCCACCTCGTCACCGCAGACCACAAGTACATGAGAGCGGCGCAGCATATCCCGGCGCATATCAATCCCGTTTTTGTGTTCCTCCGGGATAGCGTCGTTGATGAACAGTGGCAGATAAAGAATAGGGCAAATAGGAGAAAAGCCCGCCTCGTATGCCATGCGGCAATAGCGGGCGGCCAGCTCCATATCGGTATCAGGATCACCGCACCATGCGGCGGTAATATACGCTAAAGGTCTTTTCATGGTTTTGTACCTCCGTTTCTACATATTAAAAAGAGCCAGACAGAGGAGCCCAACCCCTCCGCCCCTTCCCGTGGGAAGGGGAACGGCTCAAAGGAATATATATCCCCGTCGCTTGCCGCCTAAAAGCATAACCGGGAGAAATCCGTCAAGGGTGCCTTTGGCACCGCCCATGGCGGCTTTGGCCCTTGACTGATTTTCCCGGATATGCTACCTGAAAACCGGCGACGGGGAATATTTAATATCCTTTGAGCTTCGGGGTGCGGGGCAGAGCCCCGCATACTGCCTCGGGCCAAGTTGACCCGAAGAAGCGTTACTTTTCCTGCTGGGCGGCCTTTTTCTCCGGCTTGGCCACTTCCTTCTGCTGGCCCTTCCAGTCATCCAACAGCTTGATGATCTGGTCTTTCATTTCCCTCGGAGTGGTTTCCTTCCCGAAGTATTTGCCCAGTTCTGCACCAGTTAAAATCACTTTGTCTACCTCCTTTTTATCCTCCATCATAATTCCGTCGATCACATCGCCATTCAGAACGCCCTTCTGGTCAAGCTCCCTCATGCGCTGGGCCTGCGAGAGCGAAGGGGCCGACTGCTGGCCTTCAATGGCAACGGCGATATACCTCTGATTTTTGGGCTTGATATAAGCCAGCTCCACCGCCGGGGTAAATTTGATTTGCCCGGCGTCCATCATTTTCTGCAAATCAGGAACAAGGTCATTGAGCTTGATATACCGCTGTACCTGTTTGACAGTCATTTTGTTACGCTCGGCTACGATCTCATTGGAGCGCCGCCCAGCGTCCTTCGGGTCAAGTTGGCCCGAAGTGGCCTCCTTGGCCCCTTGGTGCTTGATGGCCTCCAACTGCATTTTCAGGGCCTTGGCCCTTTCACTCGGCAGGATATTTTCACGCTGGTTGGTATTGTCCTCCACCATCTGCGTGATGGCCTGCTCGTCTGTCAGGTCACGGACGATACAAGGCATATCCACGAAGCCCGCAAGTTCGCTGGCCTTCTGGCGGCGGTGGCCCGATACGATTTCATACCCGCCGTCCTCACGGGGACGGACGATAGCGGGCTGGGTCACGCCCTTATCCCGGACGCTGGACACCATAGCCTTCATTTCCTCGTCGTTGCGGACTTGGAAGGGGTGGTTCTTGAAGGCATGGAGCTCGGACAGCTTGATATAGACGATCTGTTCGTCCTTGGCCGGACGGGGAGCCTCGGCGGGAGCCGCAGGCGTTTCAGCCTGAACGGGAACCTTTACCTCCGACGCACCCTTAGAGGGACTGGGAGCCTTGGGGGCTTTCTCTGTCTTTCCGGAGGGAGCGGCCTTTTCCGTTTTTCCCGGCTGTGCAGATTTCTCTACTGCCTTATCCTTCTTGCCGGGCGCTTCCTTCTGTGCGGGAGCGGCAGCCTTGTCCTTGTCGGCCTTGGGCGGTCGGCCCCGGCGCTTCGGTGCCTGTTCCTGCTCTTTGGGCTTTTCCTGCTTCGGCCCGTCCTCCTTGGTCGGCGTAGGGGAAGACCCTTTGTCCGGGGCCTTTGCCTCCTGCCTGGCGGCGGCTTTTTCCGCCGCTTTCTTCTCGGCCATGATTTCAGAGAAGTTAAAGACAGACACGCTGGCCGCCTTCTGCTCCTTGGGAGCGTCAGCGCCTTTCTCCGGCTGGGTGGGTGTTACCTGCTCGGGAGCCGTGGCCTTATCCGGGGAAACCGCTTCGGGAGCGGTCTGCTCCTGCTTGGGGGCCGGAGTACCGCCGCCCGCCTCGGGCTGTACCGGGGCAAGGCCAGCGTCCGGCCCGGTTGCGTCAGTCACAATTTTCGATTTTTCATCGGCCATTCGCATTACCTCCTTCTTATTTGATGGCATGAAAAAAGGGCCTGACCGTTTTCAGTCAAGCCCCATAGATAGGGATACCTCCTTTCCCTGCCCATGAAAAAACCGCCCTGTGTCTCGATAGGGCGGTAAATTCAGTAGGTTGGCAGTCCATTTTTAGTTGTTTTTATATGTATCCCTTTGTAAACCGACGCAAGCAACGGAGAAATCAAAGAAAAAAGTAAAAATAGTAAATAAGCCAGATAGGACTATGTTCGAGGTTTTTTGAAGCCCGTTGCCGGACTTCGTTGCCGACCACACACCCTGTCTGGCTTTTTTCATTTCAAGGAGGTATTCAATGAACGCAACAACAATTCAGAACACAAACACTAACACACAGCCTTGTTTCCGCAAGACCATCGACAAGACCACCTATATCGTGCGTGTCCATTTCAGCGAGACCGCAACAGAGACGATGGCGGACAAAATCAAGCGTATGCTTCGTGATGAAGTCCGTAAGATGTGAACTTTTTGTAAATTTGATTAAAAAGTCCTTGACAATTCGTTTCAGGTGTCCCCAACAAGTATTTTTGCAACGCAAAAGAAGCAGATGTATATACGTCTGCATTGCTTGCGGGCGCTATAAAGCCTCTCAATGTGCCTTCCAAATTTGAAAATCATTTTGCAATCAGGACCGTCAGCTTTCAAGTTCAACTTGAAGCTGGCGGTTATTTTTCTGCACAAAAATTTTCGCATTTGCAACTGCCGCAAGCAGGGCGAGTTGGTACCAACTTGCAATTTTTGAATCCGATTTTACAAATCCAGCTTCAAAACACTTGTTGGGCTTCGCCCAAACCCGATGTTCAGCACAAGAATGCGCTAGTTTCGCACCTTAACGACCGCTGAATAAGCAAATTTCTTGGAGAAAAATTTGTTTTATGAAAATCGTCGTTGATAAATTTAATATCGCACAAAACCGGAACTATTGCTTCCGGTTTTGAAGGCAAAAAGCGGAAGTATCACCTCCTAAAAAATCGAGCAATTTTATGGTATGCTCTATCCAGAGCCGTTCACAAGAA
>OOAE01001709.1_pt1 | contig 14399 bp, 8 predicted proteins | sample 1671271 | NCBI WGS metagenome assembly OOAE01 (sample SAMN06348139, study PRJEB24527) | human gut metagenome | biome: human gut; feature: ankylosing spondylitis patient; material: feces | host: Homo sapiens | place: China | collected 2015-10 | reverse complement strand
TGACACGGCGGTTGCGCAAGCCTTCCTTCATCTTGGCAAGGTCATACATTTCACTAGACATATTGGTCTGCGCAAAAGCGCTGCCTACTCCCATCAAAAGGGAGAATAAACCTACAAAAAACTTTTTCATCATGGTATTCTTCATTTTTCAAATTATGTTTTTCATCAATCTATCGGTTGTCACTTTCTTGTGGCATCCGACTTCCTTATCTTCTCCTCCAGTATCCGCGCCAGCCTGCGTGCCACTTTGGGATGCTGTTCATACACATTTGTGGTCTGGTATGGGTCTTCCTCCAAATTATAAAGCTGCACAGAGGGTGCATCCGGCTTTATCCGGGCATTTTCTATATCGCTGTTCACCCGATGGGTGAGCTGGAAAGCGGATGCCCCGCCCAAGTCATGGTCACCGACATTCTTTCCGGTAAATCCACCGCTGTTTTGTGCCGGAATATAGACCCACTTCCCTTTGCGAATGGAAAGATGGCTCTTTTGGGAAGGACAGATAATAATATGGTCCCGAATCATTTTCCCGGGATTTCCGATAAGGGCAGGAAGCATATTGAAACTGTCCGGCCCGTCCTGCTCCTGCAATTCATATCCTGTGAGGGCAGCCAAAGTGGCAAGCATGTCAACATTGGACATCAACTGGTTGGATACGCTGCCCGCAGGAATCCTGCCCGGCCAGCGGACAATCATAGGAATGCGATGCCCGCCTTCCCAAGCTCCGAACTTGAAACCAAGAAGCTTGCCGTTGATATGGTGTCCTGCCTTCCAAGCTCTCTGCCCTCCATGATTCAGCATTCCTCCGTTGTCACTGGTGAAGATGAGCAGAGTATTTCCCGCCAGCCCTTCCTCATCGAGGGTACGCATAATCTCGCCTACCACCCAGTCCAATTCATGGATTGAATCACCGTAAGGTCCTGCCTCACTGGTACCTACAAAGCGTTCGGCCGGTGTAAAAGGATGATGGATGTTGGTGGTAGCATAATACAAGAAGAAAGGTGAATCCTTATGTTCCTTTATCCACTGCACGGCCCGGTCTTTCAAAGTAGTGGCTACAGCCCTGTCTTTGTACAAACGGTGCGCAGCCGTGGCTCCACCAATAGAGTTGATACCGAATTTTTCATCGAACTCCTCCGTTTCTGCCCTCTTGCCTCTTACAAACGGGTCGTTGGGATCATAACCCACCACATGATGGTTCTCCACATAAACAAAAGGTGGATGACTGTTGAGAATAGGCACACCGAAGTAATAATCGAATCCCAATTCAAGTGGTCCGGGAGCCAGTTCCTTGTTCCAGTCCATCTTTTCGTCCGTACGGAATCCAAGATGCCACTTCCCCACGATGGCAGTGGAATAGCCGGAACGTTTCATCACATCCGCAATTGTGGTGCGTGCCGTATCAATTTGCAGAGTCTGATTCAGGAAGATTGCCCCCCAAATATCCTCACGGCAAGGATATTGACCGGTCATCAGTCCATAACGTGAAGGCGTGGAAACAGCCGAGGATGAATGAGCGTCCATAAAGCTACGGCCCTGCGATGCCAGACGGTCTATATTGGGAGTCTTGACCTTGGTGGCACCGTAACAACCAATGTCGCCATAGCCCAAGTCATCAACGTTGATAATGATTACATTGGGCTTGACCTCAGTGGAAGCCGGAGATTGCTGCGCGACGGCAGGCAAAACGCTGAATCCCATCCCTACTGTGAAGGAGAGAGACCCGGTAAGTAATTTGTGTTTCATATTTCACTCAATTTATCGGTTAATACAACATTATTAAGAATAGAACATCAATGAATCCTGAATATCTTTATCCCATTCAAGAACGTCATCCCTTTCACCGCCTCAAAGTTCACCGTAAGGTTTCCACCGGTTACGGCAACATGCAGTTTCTTGGATATGCAACGGTTCCCGCCTACTTCTATCGCCGGAGAGAAATGATTCAGCCAAGGTCGGTTGTTGACAGAAACATTGAAGACACTGCCGCGGAAATCGGCATTGTCTAGGGTAGCGACAGCTCCCAAATCGTAAGTCACCCGCTCGGAACGTGCGTTCAGGTCAGCAAAAAGAAGTTCTACTTCATAGTCGCCGTCGGGCAAGTCGAAGCGATAGGCCCTGATGTCCTTGCGTTTGGTCTGGAGCAAAGGAACATTACGGGTGTCTTTCACCTCGGCAGTGGTTCCGATACGTCCCGGAGAACGGCGGAAAATCTCTCCACCTATGTAGCCCCAACTTCCAGGAGTATAAGCTTGGTCGGGAAGCCAGCAAAGATCACTCTTGTCATCCGTAAAGAAACAGTTGCTGCCCACGTTCACTGCAAGTTCCAGCTGTCCGGAGCCGACTGCCGCGATATGGCGAGGCTGCATCTTCACAAAAATGTCCGAAACCTGCTCCACCTTCTTCCCATGGCAGATACCTGAAGCCACAAGCGTGTTTCGCCCCGCAACGAGAGGCACTTGCCACACTGCATGGCAATTCTCGATGCCTTGCACGGAGAGCTTCGTGCCGTTGACAGACAACTCCACCTTATCCAGATTGGAATACACTTTCACCGGATGTTCCACCGCTTCACCGTCCGAAACCACAGTCCGATGCTTCCAGTCATCCACAGCAATGTGCAGCACCGGAATATCCTTGCGCAGGAATGCCTGGAAATAATAGAACACATCTTTAGGACGGCGGTCATTGTACATCAGTCCTTTATTATTGATATGCGGCGTAGCCTCCTGGCGACTGGCAGAACTGAAATCAATGAAGTTCCACTCCGTGGCGCCCACTATGAACGGTCGCTTCATGATAGCGGGCAGATAGTATTCGAGGTACAACTGCTGCCATTGCATGGAGAAATCGAATATCTGCGGATCGAGCGACTGCAAGCGCGGGTCGGAACCGGCACCGAACTCACTGATTATTAACGGACGGTGCGGGTATTTACGATGCTCTTCGTCCACAAAGCGGTCGAAAGACTTGAAGTCGTTCTCATACCAGCCCTGATAAAGGTTCCAACCGGAAATGTCGGTGATATTGCTGAGACCGATTTTATTGTAAATCTGATTGCCGTGGTAGGCCATTGTACTCAGACGGTAGGCGTCTTCCCTCTTCAGAGTTTCCTCCAGATGCCGGGCAAGCGCCAAGGTATTCTCGTAGAAACCGTTGAGCCGTTGTTTCTTCACCCGATACTGCAGCTGGATAACAGCCTCGTTCATATACCCCCACATAATGACGGACGGATGGTTGTAATGCTGGCGAATCATTTCGCGCAAGGCGCTTGTGGCATTCGCGCGGAACTCGTCACCCAAAGCTATCAAATCTACTACCGGAATCTCCTCCCATACCAGCATGCCGAGTTCGTCGCAAGCACGCAACACGGCATCGTCCTGTGGGTAATGTGCCAGACGGACAAAGTTCACACCCATGTCTTTCAGCAACTGCATATCCCTGCGGTGCATCTCATCCGAAAGCGCTATGCCCATCGGCATCTGGTCCTGATGACGGCAAGCTCCCATAAGTTTCAGGGGTTCCCCATTCAACTTGAAGCCTTCCTGCGCATCCACGCTGAACCAGCGGACCCCCAAAGGGACACGTGTCTCATCTTTCAACACCTTGCCACGCACATCTTTCAAAGAAACTTTCACGCTGTACAGATAAGGGGAATCGGGCGACCACAACTGTGGCTTTTCCAACTGTAACCGTTCCTCGAAGGCGAACGCCCCGTCGGCATCTATCCGGACGCTGCGCAAAGATTGGGCTACGGTCTTCCCATCTGTATCCAGCACCTCGACGTCCAACTTCAACACCGCACGCCGCACATCACGGTTCACCAAAGTCCCACGCACACTGATTTCTGCCCTATCCTCACTCACGGAAGGCAAATCGACATAAATGCCCGTAGAGGCATAGTCGGTAAGGCTGATGTGCTGCTTTGCAGCACTGATGAGCCACACATTGCGGTAGATGCCGCCAAAGATGGTGAAGTCGCCGGACAAAGGAGGTATCCGGTCGTTCTGATTATTGACGTGCACCATCAGCAGATTCGGGGCATCGGTCCTTACTTTATCCGTAATGTCTACGGTAAAGGCAGAGTAACCTCCTTTGTGGGTAGTGAGCAGCTCGCCGTTGAGGTACACATCTGCCAGAGAATTGACACCATCAAATTTCAGGTAAAGCTGTTTATCCCGCATCTGCGCGGCATCCGTACGGAACTCTTTCTTATACCAGGAAGAAGCCCTGCGGTAGTTACGGGTAGAATAGGCATCCGCATTCCAGGTATGCGGCAGATGTACCTGCTGCCAACCTTCTTCATGGCGTTGCACTTCCTGCAACCGATTGTCATCACATGCGGCATAATACCAGCCGTCATTAAAACTCTGAACCACCCGCCCAGCATTGACAACCGGGTACATGGTGGACAGACACAATATTAATAAAAATATTTTCTTCATGTTTTTCAATAGATCATATTATCTTACACAAGTCAAGCAAATACTGCAAGAATACTGCATATAGTTTGCAGTGAAAATGCAGACAATATGCAGCAACAATGCCATTTCAACGCAGTGACTCGAATGCTGCATATTGCCGCCTTGGGAATCAGTTAGAGTAACTTGAACGCTGCTTTTTTTACGTCCCGGCAACTTCTGCCAATCATCACCTCAAAGTCACCCGGCTCGCATACAAAATCAAGATTGTAGTTGTAGAACTTCAGCAATTCGGGGGTAATCTTGAAAGATACTTTTTTAGATTCGCCGGCTTTCAGGAAAATCTTTTCAAAGCCTTTCAACTCTTTCACCGGACGGGTTACACTTCCCACAAGGTCACGAATATAAAGCTGGACCACTTCGGCACCGTCTCTCTTGCCGGTATTGGTCACAGTCACGGTAGCAGTCAGTTCGCCCTTATCCGTCATGCTAGTCTTGTCCAAAGCCACGTCGCTATAAGAGAATGTTGTATAGCTCAAACCGAAACCGAAGGGATAAAGCGGTTCATTGTCTATGTCTATATAGTTGCTGCGGAATTTCTGGAACCATGCACCGTCGGCAAGAGGGCGACCCGTGTTCTTGTGGTTGTAGAACAAAGGAATCTGTCCCACGCTCTTCGGGAAAGTCGTAGTCAGCTTTCCGCTCGGGTTCACATCACCAAACAGTACATCGCCGATGGCAAAACCTGCCTCACTGCCCGCAAACCATACATTCAGAATGGCCGGCACGTTTGCCTGCTCCCAGTTCAGTACCAGCGGACGACCGGTAAACAGCACCAGTACCACAGGTTTTCCCGTTTTCAATAATTCCTGTAACAGTATGCGTTGGGTGTCCGTCATTTCAAGATTCGTGCGGCAACTGCTCTCTCCACTCATTTCCGAAGACTCACCGAGCGCAGCCACAATAACATCCGATTTGGCAGCCACGGCAAGAGCCTCGTCCAGCAACTCCTTGTCCGAACGATTGTCACGGTGTAAAGAACGTCCGAACATAGTGGCACGTTTCTCATATTCGGCATCACTCATCAAATTACAGCCTTTCGCAGTCAGTATTTCGGCTTTACCGCCTGCTACCGCCTTCAAACCTTCAGCCAAAGAAGTAGCATTCTTCAATACGGCAGCCACACTCCAAGTACCCGGCATATTACTGCGGCTGTCTGCCAACGGACCTACCACAGCAATAGTGCCCTTCTTGGCCAGCGGAAGCACATTACCCTCGTTCTTCAGCAACACCAAGCTCTCCGAAGCAATCTTACGCGCAACGGCACGATGCTCTTTGGTAAAGATTTGCTTCTTGGCACGCTTCACATCACAGTATTTATAAGGATTATCGAACAAGCCCAACTTGTACTTAGCTTCCAAAATACGGCGACAAGCCGCATTAATAGCTTCTTCTGTCACTTTTCCTTCTGTCAATGACTTCTTGAGCGTACCTACAAATGCATCGCTCACCATATCCATATCGACACCAGCATTCAGCGCCAACGCGGCAACAGTCTGCGTATCGCCCATGCCATGGTCGGTCATTTCTGTAATTCCGGTATAATCTGTCACTACAAAACCGTCAAACCCCCACTGCTTACGCAATACATCCGTCATCAACCACTTGTTTCCAGTAGCGGGAATGCCATCGACCTCATTGAAAGAGGCCATCGCACTTCCCACACCGGCATCAACCGCCGCTTGATAGGGCAACATGTATTCATTGAACATGCGCTGATGACTCATATCTACTGTATTATAGTCACGTCCTGCCTCACCGGCACCATACAAGGCAAAATGCTTTACACAAGCCATAATCTCATCATTACGGTTCATATCCTGTCCCTGATAACCACGTACCATGGCCTGCGCAATGGCTGCTCCCAGAAACGGGTCTTCACCGTTGCCCTCGGACACACGCCCCCAACGGGCATCACGGCAAATATCCACCATCGGACTGAATGTCCAGCAAATACCGTCAGCACTGGACTCAATGGCTGCAATACGTGCCGATTCTTCAACCGCCTTCATATCCCATGTACACGACAATCCCAAAGGAATGGGAAACACCGTTTCATATCCATGAATAACATCCATACCAAATAAGAGAGGAATACCCAAACGACTTTCTTCAACCGCCTGCTTCTGTACATCGCGGATACGTTCCACGCCTTTCAGATTGAAAAGCCCGCCCACTTCACCGGCACGAATACGTTTGGCCACATTACTACTTTTAGCCTGACCGGTCGTAATCTCACCGGTAACCGGCAGATTCAACTGACCTATTTTCTCTTCCAGGGTCATCTTCTTCATTAAATCGTCGATGAAACGATCCATATCAACCGGAGATTTCTGTGCATACGCACTAACGGCAGTAAACACCAACAAGACTAAAAATAATTGTAACTTGAAAAGTAAATGCTTCATGTCTTTCATGCTTTTAATTGATAGAAATATTATTTTACTGCAAATAAAAGAAAAGCATGCGACAATCTCCACATCCCGTACTACAACAAAAGTACAACCATCACTAAAAAACAAAAGAGGAAGTACAATATTAGTACTTCCCCCATTAACATTTCACTGTAAAACAGCTATTTAAAGTTTATAAGAAAATCAGTCAGACTTTCTTCCGGAAGCAGGTTAAATTTCTTGCGCAACCGGTATCTTGCAGCATCAACCCCACGCGTGGAAATGTTGAGCAACTTCGCTATCTCCTTTGTCGGCATATTCAAGCGAAGCAATGCGCAAAAGCGCAAATCTCCTGAAGTCAAATCTGTATATTGAAGTTTCAGATTACGGAAGAAGTTTTCGTGTATACGGTCAAAATTAGCCTGAAACATAGTCCAATTCTCTTCATCGGACACTATATTGCTATTAACTAAAGTGAGCAGCTTATCCAAGTTTTTACGGCTATACTGTCCTAACAACTTTTGCCGCTGTATCTCTTCTTTCAAAGAAATCAGAAATTCCTGATGAGCAATATTTGTCATTACCACACCGGACAACTCCTTGCTTTTAAAACGCAAATCGGCCTCAAGCTGCTCCTTTTCCAACTCAACAATCTTCTTCTCCTGCCGCTCAAGCTCTGCCTGATGGGCTACGCGCTGCCGTTCAATCACACGGTCTTTCTTTTTCTTCACGAAACGGTAGACCAAATATTGCAACAAAGCCAACAGACACAATCCTGCCAAGATATAACTTCCCACAGCCCAATAAGACAAATACCACGGACGCAAAATCTCAAAAGGAAGCTCTACCGATGCCAAAACTCTATCGGTATCATATATCTCCACCTGAAAAACATAACTTCCATAGGAGAGCCGAGAATACTTCTTCTGCAAATAGCGTCCACCCGGTACCCATTGGTCAGAATATCCTTCCAACCGATACCTTACCTTATAAGTATAATTACTATAAACCGGATAACACAATGTAAAATTCACCGTATTAAACTCAGGCTCCACCTTGGCTCCCGGCTGCACGACCAATGTTTTCCGCTTACCACTGAATTCATCAATGACCCGCATTCCCGAAATCCATAAAGAGCGTCTGACCCGAGATTTATATAACGAGGAACTGTCCGTCTCAATACGGGCAATGGCATTGTTCAGGCAAAGATAGGAACAGCCATTCCTCACGTCATAAGCCACGCTTCCCCGTTCTTCCACCGTCAGACCGTCAAACAAAGAATATGGAATCCGGAGTTCGATATTGAAAGTATTTATCGCACACTTCACTAAATACACTATCCTATCACCCACAAACCAATAGTAATCTCCGTTCGCACGACTCACTGTCTTGATTCCCTTCAATTCCATCAATTGTTCATTCATTGTTTCATAGGGAACAATCGAATCAGTCATATCTTCGTAAGTATAGAAATATTCCCCATTAGAAAAAACTACCCGACCATTGATTTTGAACAAAGTAAAACTCCCACCTTTCACTTCTCCCAGGCCCTCATACTTCCGTACATCCTTTACCTGCTTCATATCCGGATCAATCCGAAAACGATACAAACCATTCCTTAAGTGTTTCGCCCAGATATTCCCTTGATGGTCCACCTCTATGTGACGGACCATATGACTGAATCCACGCAGAGACCGGATAAAACCATATGCTCCCGAAGTATCTTCCGTATATAGATTTAAAAGCGCATAAGTTCCTTCCAATAAAAAAGATTCTTCCTTCGATTCAATCTTTTCCATACACATCCCTCCCTTTACATCAGATACCAACTTTGACTTCAACCCCGATATAAGGAAAGTTCCTTTGTTATGCCCGCAAAAAATCTGTTTTCCCCATTCATCGACGAACCACGCTTGTTCTTCCAAACCCGGAACTAATTCAGTCTTTCCATCCTTAAGCCAATAAAGTCCCTGATTAGAAGCAATATAAGCTTCATTTTCCCTTACCAGAACATCATATACCATGCCTATTTTACGAAATGGAGGTTCATAATAATAGATTAAAGAATTGTTGTGTATATAGGCAATACCTTCATCCAAAGCTGTCCATATATTGTTGTCATCATCACAATATAATCTCAAAACAGTATTGTTCTGTAGTTTATTATCCGTATTGACCTTCCAAATCAGCTTTCCTTTTTTATCCAACGCATATATACCATCGGATATTGTGCCAACAACGTAGCAACTGTCTTTGGTCATCACCGCACGATTAATGGTATGCTTCCTGAATATATCATCACATTCGGTTTCCCATTTTTCTACCCTCCCATCTCGATAGAGGAGAAAACCTCCCTGATTACGGGTAAGCATTAAAACGGCATCATCATAAGGAAGCCCAGCCAAGACATCGCTATTTCCAAATACCTTTCTGGGAATAAGTTCTTCCATTTTCCTGTCGGAAAAGACACAAAGTCCACCATTTATTCTTTGAGAATAAAAAGTATTTCCAACCTGAAATAAGTTCAGCGGAAGGCTCTTCACCCGAATACCTTCCACAGAATTTCCATTATAAAAAAAGAGAGAACCAAACGATTGAAATACAATTTCCCCTTGAACGCAAACAATGTTCCAGATTTCGTCGTTATGAAAAGTAAAGTCCTTCACCTCATCTTTTAGCGAGTGATATTCAAGGGTATTATAAGGAGTATGAACAAAATAACCGAATTCTTCGTAAGAGCCTACATAAATTTTTCCATCTTCACTGATATATATAGCACGCACAATTCCTTTTGTCGGTAATTCATACAGCCGCCAAGCACTTCCATCAAATTCCAGCAGCCCACTGTTATTACCGAAATACATCACCCCTCTTTCGTCCTGAGCAATGGCCCAATTCTGAATACCGGCATTATAATCCGACACCGAATAGCTCCTCACTATAGGAGAAAAAGGTATGGGTGAAGCTTGCAGCAAACTACTGAAAACCAAAGACAAGAAAAACGTTATTGCAATTCTCATGAGTACTGTTTATAGGTATTTACCAGCAAAGATAAAGCTTTTTGCGTTTTCGTAAAAACAAAATCGCAGATTATCCTCTTTTATAGAAAGATAATCCGCGATAATATCCAAATCCAATTTATTAATTTTCAGCAGTTTTCTGTTTTCCCAAAGGAATAGAAACACCCAAGTAAGCATTGACATTCTTCGTATTCTTACCAAAGAACATATAATCTGTTCCTGCAAAGAAGGAACCCAGTTTCAGTGCCAGACCGAAGGTTTTACCGGCTCCTTGAAGTACGGAATAGCTGGCAGCTACATTGAAAGCATTCGTCGGACGGATGCAGGCAGAGAAAGTCAGCTCATTCAAAGTTTTCGGTTTGGCAAAACGACCGGTATACAAGGCACCCACTACCAGCCAATCATTCAGTAAGGCATATTCAGCGCCAAGAACCATTGTAGAAGTCAATCCACGGGTACGGCTCTTCTCAGAAGCCTCCTCCGTCTTGAGCTGCAACATGTCATAGTTAAGAATCTCGCCGCTGTTCACAATATCCATGAACTCCTGCTGCGAGGCCGGGTCAAGAAGATCATAAGTCTGCTCTGTATTGGCTCGCGCTATACTGGTATTCGATTTAGACCATTTGATAAAGCCCAAATCAAGAACTGAAGCAGAAAGTGTCAATTTATCCAGTAACTTGTAAGATACTCCCAAATCAATAGCCCCACCATATCCGGCAAAACCAAAACTGCCAAAATCGATTTCATCGATATAATCACCATTCTCATTCTCGGGAAGTTCTAACAGCTTTGACGAGTTCTCCAAAGTTGCATCCACTTGAATGGAAGCTTTACTCGTCACTCCTGAAGAGCCGACAGAAGGAGTTTCCACATGAATCTGGTTGATGTTCAGCTTTAAGTTACCGATACCCAGCAGCATCTTCACCTTACCGCCCACAGCCAGCCGGTCTGTGATATTCCTTGCAAAGCCAAGGCCGACTTCCGCATAGGAATTTATCTCAAGCTTCTGTCCATTAATGGTTTCGTTAATACCCAAATAGTCAGAAATATTGTCACCGAACTCCCGGCTGCTCATGTTATTCATAAACTGGAACATGGTTTTCGGTATGGCGGCACCGATATCATTACGCAACCCCACATTGACTGACCAGAAGTTCTTTCCTTTATACCACCCGGCAGACAGAATGTCGGTACTCAAATTCACATTCAAGTTATTGGTAGCATCCAGTCGGTTCATAAAGTCATTGCTCATGAAATAGTCGCTATCATCACTGTTCTCAATAATGTCCATAATATCCCTATACCCCAGGGAACTGGAGTTGACGGTAGCATTCAACGAACCTATCACGGGAATATTCAGATAACCGCGTCCCGGCATCAAGGCCGGATTGAGCTGCATACGCTGGTTACTTCCTTCCATAAAGTAGGAAGTGCACAGGAACTGGGCTTGTCCGGAAAGAGAGAAGCAAAGCAACAATACCACAGACAGCCATACTTTCAGAGAATTCAATTGTTTCATAACCTTGTCAATATTTTCATTATCACCTGCAAAAATATAAAACAAGTTAATACCCTACAAACAACTTAACCGAATAGTCGTGTATAAAAGGCTTATACAGAGACTATCCGGTATAAATTAAGGAGCAAATAAAAGAATCCTCTTAAGAGTGTCCTTATACTATTTCATCATAAACATGTTCATTTGCTCTCGTAGCGGTACTCAGAAAAACCGGGGCTGTCTCCTTTCTTTGTTGCAGAGACATTGACGTCACTGCCGGAGCAGTCAACATTTCCTTGTATTTTTCCGGAGCAGTGAGTATCTTTACAGCCTCTTTCAAATCATCATCATCTTTCAACTGCTGGATAATGCTTCCACGCTGGAAATAATAACGCTTGATGATTTCTACCGCAATCATGCTCTTGATGTCCTTGGAGAAATGGTCAAGGTCACGGTCCAGATTATGCGACAATTTTTTCTCCAACGCTTCAAACTCTTTCGAAGCATCAGTCAGATAGCCCTCAAATTCGGCCATCTCCTTCAGGTTCTTCAGCATCTTCTCTGTCTGCTGGTCGTATTTGAAGTCCGCCTTTTTCACCATCGCCTTGAAGTCCGCATAATCGGCATCTGTAATTTCAAACTGCTCTGCTGAAGAGATGGTAGGATGTTTCAAGCAATAGTCCGTAGCATAATTGAAAATAAGATTGTCATTGACAAGATAGAACAGAATGTTGGGCAGCTTCTCCTGCTTCACCGCAATGTCCGGAGTCACGCCTCCACCATCACGCACTTCACGTCCGGCAGCCGTATGGAACACGGTAGTAAGGCTGTCCGGAATACGTCCCACACTGCCGTCTTCATTCCGGTGCTTGTAGTCGATAGCCTGCACACAACGGCCGCTGGGAATATAATATTTGGAAGTCGTCAGCTTCATGGTACCACCGTATGGCAACGGACGGGTGGTCTGCACCAATCCCTTACCGAAAGTACGGTTACCGATAATGACCGCACGGTCAAGGTCCTGCAAAGAACCCGCAAGGATTTCTGACGAAGAAGCCGTTCCGCCATTGACCAACACAGCCAAAGGAATTTCCAGATCCAACGGTTCACGCAATGTCTTGTAGGTATTGCTGGCTTGCTTAATCTTACCCTTTGTCGTCACAAGTGTTTTTCCGCGAGGCAGAAAGAAGTTGGCTATCTCTATAGACTCATCCAGCAAGCCCCCCCCATTGTTCCGCAAGTCAATCACCAACGAAGTCATCCCCCGCTTCTTCAAGTCCAGAAAAGCCTGCTTGAACTCCTTGGAAGGATTCCCCGAGAAGGTGCTGAGATTGATATAACCTATATTATTATCCAGCACCGTATAATAAGGTATGAACGGCAATTGGATGGAACGGCGCACAATGTCGAAATCCAACGGTTTCTCTGTACCGGGACGTTGCACTTTCAGCTTGAAGCTGGTACCCACTTGTCCGCGAAGCATCTCGCTGACTTCTTGGTTGTTCTTTCCGGCAAGGTCCTTTCCGTCAATCTCCATCAAAATATCTCCGGCTTTCAAGCCTACATCGGCAGCAGGCATATTCTCATATGGCTCAGATATCATGGAACGTTTTAGTTTCGGATTCCAAGTAATCACAGAACCTATACCACCATAGGAATTCTTCAGCATCTGCTCCAATTCGCTTTGGTCATCTTCCGGATAATACTCCGTGTAGGGATCCAGCGAGTAGAGCATGGCATCAATGCCTTCACGGATAGTCTTGTTCGGATCAATCGTATCCACGTAGAACATATCCAACTCTTTCACAATGGAATTGAATATATCCAGATTCTTTGCTATTTGGAAACTACGGCTATCACCACTCTTAAACCCCCAAAAACAAAAGGCTCCTGCTACAATCAGCAAGGTAATCATCCAGCGTATCTTTAAAATTCTTTTCATAATATGTCTATGTGATAATATGCTAATTAATTAATAAAATTTCTTCCTTGATTTTTTCCCATTGTGCTACCTGAAGCTCCGTACCCACCACTTGTATCACATCTTTGGAGAGAAGGGAGCCTATCTTGCCACATTTCTCCAGCGAGTAACCACACGTCAGTCCATACAAGAAACCCGCCGCAAAATAGTCACCCGCTCCTGTAGTGTCCACCACTTTCTCTACCGGAGCCGCTTGTACCTGCACCATCTCTGTACCTTTACGAATCAGAGAACCATGGGCACCCACCTTTACAATGGCTATGCTACACATTTTGGCAATGATATCCAATGCTTCCTCCGGTTCCTTACCCGTAAAAGCCTTTGCCTCTTCCTCATTGGCAAAAACAATATCCACATATTTGTTGACCAACAGAGAGAAAAATTCAAGGTCTCCTTCTACTATATTGTAGCTCGCCATGTCCAAACATACTTGTAAGCCGGCCTCTTTAGCCAGCTCAATGGCACGGAGAATCATATCATGGTCTTGCACCAGATACCCCTCTATAAATAGGTAAGCATATCCTTTGAACATATCCAGCGAAAGATCTTCCGCCTTCAATGTAGAAGCCGCCCCCAAATAAGTGCCGAAAGTGCGCTCTCCATCAGGAGAAATGAAAGTAGAGGCTACACCGGACGGAAGGGTAGTGGAAAGCAATAAATCCGCCTCTGTCCCATGCTCCAGCAGACTATCCCGGAAAAAGTTACCATAAAAGTCATTGCTTACTTTTCCGATGAATCCCGTACCCGCACCAAGGCATGCCATTGCCCGAATTGCGTTTCCGGCAGAACCTCCGTTAGCCAGATGCGTCTCCATCCGGCTGAAATACTCACTAATTTTCAAGAACTTATCTTCATCAATCAGAGTCATACTTCCTTTCGGGAGCTGCATCTCCGTCAAAATATTATCATCCTCAATGATTGCCAGTGCATCAACCAAAGCATTGCCCAACCCAATTATTTTATCCATCTTCGATATTTTTTTTGCAAAGATATTGCATATTTCAAAATATCCTATTACTTTTGCAG
>OOAE01001694.1_pt1 | contig 14529 bp, 6 predicted proteins | sample 1671271 | NCBI WGS metagenome assembly OOAE01 (sample SAMN06348139, study PRJEB24527) | human gut metagenome | biome: human gut; feature: ankylosing spondylitis patient; material: feces | host: Homo sapiens | place: China | collected 2015-10 | reverse complement strand
TTGGAACAGCTTGCCCCATGGAGCGAGACTGCGAAAACGAACTGTCAAAACTAAACTGGAGTAAAACGCTTGCATCTATCATTTTGGTGCAAGCGTAATTCATGAGTAATGTAGCAATATTTTGCGCTTACCATTAATCGCAAATGGAGCACTTTGAATAAAAAAACGTTAAAAATTTTTCATCCTTTGTGCATTATATTTTTAAGTTTAATAGCGTATAATATCACACTTGATGAGAAAGATTATCAGCGAAAAATATTGAAGATATCAAATTTTGATATTTTTTTTGATATAAACTAAGACCTCGCAGGGTTTAGATTAGAGGGATAACGATGCAACTGAAAAATTCGACAGATTACGCAATTAGAATTGTATGTTACTTAGCGGCACAGGAACGGATGGTATCTACATCAGAATTGTCACGGAAGCTAAATGTTTCTGCTAATTATGTTCCTAAAATAGCAAAAAAACTGAAAGATGCAAAAATAGTCAATGCCTGTGAAGGTATAAATGGTGGCTATATGCTGGCAAAACAACCGGAGAACATTTCTTTAATGGATATTATATCGTGTGTAGAGGAAACAATGGCAATTAATCGTTGTTTGGAAGAAGATCGTTTTTGTCCCAGAAATTTAGAAGATACCTGCAAGATACATAAAATATTGTTGAGTTTGCAGAATACATACAATAATAAATTAGAGAGCGTAAAGGTTTCAGACGTTATCCGTCCTGGAGAAGATGAATATTTTGGACGATTTTATGTTGTATTAAAACTGAACTTGAAAGAAAAAAGCTACGAGTGTGTATATTCACATATCCGTGAAGTGTATGAGAAAGTAAGGAAAACAAAAAGTTATGAAGAGTTCATAAATCAATATATAGAAAGATATGTGTATACTTCTGATAAAAAAATGGTTCATGACTTCTTATCAAGTGAAGGATTAGAAGAAAGACTAGTTGATGGATGTATGGAAAAAGATCTTCCGTATCGCAGAATTACTGGAAAAGATAAGAATGCATATGTTTGGATGGAAGCAAAAAAATATATAGATGCAAATGAGAATACTGCAATTATTACCTTACATAATGAGAAGATTGTCCAGAACACAGTTATAAGGATGGAACAGGAACTCGTAAAGAAAGAACAGGATATGGCAAAGCAGTATTGGGATATGGTATCACTTTTAACTACTGTATTGAATCATAATCAGTTAGTTGAATCAGGGTATCAAGACGATATCAGCTTCTATACGAAACAGGTATATCTTCAATTGCAGAAGAATTATCCGGAATATGGAATTACGGATGAAGAAATTGCTTCAGTAGCCCATTTGGCACCGATTCATGATATTGGAAAGATAAAAGTACCAATTGAAATTTTGAATAAAAATGGAAAGTTGACAGATGAAGAAATGAATGTAGTAAAACAACATCCATTAGTAGGTGCAGCGATGACCCAGAGATTCCCAGAGGGGATAACAACGGAAAAGCTGAACAAATATAGCTATGAAATATGCAGACACCACCATGAAAGATATGATGGATCAGGATATCCAGACGGTTTAAAAGGGAATGCGATTCCGATGTGCGCACAGGTCGTTGGGATTGTTGATGCTTACGATGCATTGATCAATGATCGTCCATACAAAAGAAAATATGAACCAGAAGAGGCGATACGGATGATTTCAAATGGTGAATGCGGAGCGTTTTCTAAAAAACTGATCCAGTGCTTGACGGCGGCAGCAAAGCAGCCAGAGTGGTTAAAAGTAACAAAAAGTCAAGCATGACAGAAGATTTGAGGCGATTTTATGAACAAGAAATTGAGTGTTTTAAGACGAATTACAGCAGTTGTTCTGTGTGTTACATTATTATCTTCGCAAGTCGTAGTTGCGAATGCTGAAGATTCAGAAAGAATGAATGTGCAGACCAATAGTGAAATTACAGATATATCGGAACAGGATGGTTTCAGCAGTGATACATCTGAAATATCTGATATCACGGAAAGTGATATTCCTGATTCTTTTGAAGGAGAATCAGAGCCAAATACAGATATTAGTTCTGAAGTAACAGAGGAATTTGGTAATTCTGAAGATCAAGGATTTACAGATGGAGAAGAAACAATTATCGAGGATGAAAACACCTCAGATACTTTGGAAGAAGCAAATCCAGATTATGAAGATGGAAAAATATGTATCTACAATTACCAGCAACTTCTGCAAATCGGTACAGGAACACAGATGTTTTCCGGAGACAAAGATGGAAATGTTGGTGAAGGGGATAAGGTTCTTGCAGATGGTGCAGAACTTACCTATGCATCAGACGCTTCCTATTGTTTGATGAATGATATTCCAATAGATAATGAAAATGTCTGGAACTTCCCATCAGATTTTACAGGTAGCATCACTTCATCATCAGAGCGCACGGGCAACACAGTATATGATTCAGTGACTGATACGATTTATGTGTATAACCGATACCAGCTTGAATTGATGAAAGGGGAATCTTCAGACAGCGAACCTGTAATGAGCGAGGATTATATTGCTGAAAAAGTTGGAATGGGACAGGTTTTTACACTGGAAGATGGTTCCTATCTTACTTACAGCAAAACACATAATTATGTGCTTGCTTCTTCATTTACAACAGAAACACCGGAGCTTCTTGCAAATAAGGCTGGGACAGAGGAGACAACTAAGGATATTACTAGCGCTTATCCATCTGATTATGAAGGAAGAAATTATTTCGGTCAGGTGGTAAAAAAGATCGGTGATAAAAATTATATTCTGATTGGAAATGAAACACAGCTCCGGGCAATCGGAACAGATGCGGATGTGACAGAACCAATCTGGCGAGTATATGAAACAAGAGAGAAAAATGAGGGAATACTGGGGGGATATACAGACTGGAAACCGGCAGCGGATACATCAGAATACAAAACGGAACTGTATTATCCGGGTGATGCGGATATTGTAAAGTTTAATGATACATATAATTGGTCCGGAAAGGAATTGTATGCTAATAAAAACGGTGCTCATAAGCTGAACGATACAGAATATTTGGATAATCAATCTTGGGATATAGCTGGTACAAAAGCTACACAGTGTTATGTGTATGTAAGTAGTACGATTCAGGAGTCAGCCGATATGACAGTAACTGCAACAGAAAGTACTGCCAGTGATTCCGAAGCGGCATCCGTTGAAGCAGATGAAACTGTAAATGACAGTGATTTGATTGATATGATTCCGTCAGATAGCGAGGAAGCAGCTGAGACAGGAAGTGATGATGCAGAAGCTTTTACAAGCAGTGGGGATGAAAGTGGTTTTACTGATGATATAGATTCGGAAAGTATAACAGTTGATGAGAATAAAACTTATGTACTTACTTATGATACGTCAAAACATAGCAATACCAATATTGCAGGATCTGGATATAAATACAGTAAGGATGCGAATTATATTATCTTTCGTGATATTGATCTTTCCAAAGAAGGGACTAATTCTAATGGGAAAGATGATAACTGGACTCCTATAAAGAACTTCCAGGGAAATATGGAAGGCCGCAAGGGAATGACAGAAGGTGCTAATGTCAAAATCAGTAATGTAAAGATGGTACAGGACACAGCAATTAATCAGAGTGCTTATTCAAATGGAAGTAGCTCGGACACGGAATATGGTGTTGGATTTTTCAGAAGTTTATCGACCCCATATGACAGTTCATTACAGATTTCATCAAAACAGGTTGTCGTAAAAAATCTTACCTTATCAGGAGTTTCTGTATCAACGACAACGAATTCTATTAAAAAAGATTTTAGTTTGCTTGGTGTAGTGTTGACCAGAGTTTTAAAAATCCTGGGATTATCAAGTGGGTTGGAAAAGGATCCAAAATCTTTTTCAACAGGAGCTTTTGCCGGTGTTGTAAAAGGAAACGTACAAATATCAGACTGTCATGTAGAAGGATTATCAGGAGTGTCTAATGCAAACAGCTGGACAGGTGGTTTTGTCGGGTACATTTCAGGTATTACAAAATATGAAGCCCTTTCAGGAGTGCTTAAAGGAGTAACGGACGCACTTAGTACTTTATTAAACTTGATTCCAGTATTAGGTCTTGGGGATCTGATTACAACGCTTTTGAATGGAGGCGTTCTAAGTGTTGGAAACCTGATTCCAATTGGCTATGTGAATCCGGTGTTCAGCAATTGTTCAGTATCTGGCAATGATACGATATCTGGGCAGAATTATACAGGTGGATTTGCTGGTGAAACAATAGGTGCTGTAATGACTGGATGTTCAGTTAATGGTACTGAGAGTGTTAATGGTACAGATTACTCAGGAGGATTTATTGGTCGTGCTTCCAATGCAGTTGTTGCAGGTGCACTGGATCATCTGGGAATCCAAATAGCTGATTTCCCGGTCAATACAGTAATGCTTGGATGTAGCATTAATGGCAGTGCAAATGTATCTGCGACAGGAAGCTCTGGTAAGGAAAGTGGTTATGCAGGTGGATTTATAGGAGAAATGCGTAACAGTTATGCCGTGAACTGCAGTATTTCTTCTCTTGGTACAGTGTCCGGAAAAGATTATACCGGAGGATTTGCCGGCTTAGCAACCCTTGGTGCTGTTACATCTATTGATGAAAATAAAGGTCTTCTTGATCTTGTGAAAAAACTTCTTACAGGTTTGTTGAACGGTAATATTACGGATATGGATATTTTGAACCTGGTGGGACTTCGCCCTTCTGTTATAAGCGGATGTACCATTGACGGAAGTACGATATCCTTAGATGCCAGTGGCAAATATGCCGGCGGACTTGTAGGATATGCCGGAGCTGTTCAGGTTTCTAATACTTCAGAACTTGCAGATGGTTCAAAATCAACTACAAAAGCTTTGAATCGTATGCTTGCAAAAAACAGTATTTCTTACAGTTTTAATGAGCATTCTAATAGTATTACTGCATCAGAAAGCATGTCTGTTTCAGCAACAGAGAATGCTGGAGGAATCTTAGGTTACGCTAAAATGACCAGTGTCAGTGATGTCCTTGGCGGAACAGTTACAGCAGCAGACTACATGCGTTTTGAATGTAAAGATTGTTCCGTAAACGGAGGCTCTTTGGGACTTACAGTTACTGCGTCAAATCAGGAGAATGGTCGTGCCGGAGGTGCTATCGGTTATGGAACAGGTGGAGAAGTAAGGAAAACATCCGTCACAAATCTGAATTCTGTAACGGCTGGAAAGTGTGCAGGAGGATTTGCCGGATATTTCGGAAGTGGTACTCTTGCTAATGTTGGTGGTATTAAACTTCTTGGATTACCGCTTTTGAAAATTGACAGCCTTCTTTCTGTAGGGCAGATGATTGAGACGTTTACAGTTGACAGCACTGTTTCAGGTGTTTCGTCAGGATATAGTGTGTCTACTGGCAATGAGAAAGGTTATAGTGGTGGCTTTATTGGAGAATGCATTAGTGGACGAGCAAGGGACACTAAGATCAGCAACCTGAAAACTGTTACTGCATCTGCAACATCAGGAAAAGCCGGAGGCTTTGCAGGTTTTGCTAAAGCCGGAGATGCATTAAGTGCTGGAGATTCCACTACATCAAAACTGACAGGAATTGAATTAGAGAATCTGCTTGGAGTTGTCAGTGCCCTGAGACCGGAGTTCAATAATACTTCTATTGCCTATGTTTCGAATGGTTCTGACCCTCAGGTATCCGCTGATATGGCGGGCGGCTTTGTGGGAGACGGACAGGCAGTAGATATCAACTATGGAAACAACAATTCCGGATTCAAAGCAGACACGAATAGTGAGGATGGAACAACCGAAGGTGAGGCTGGTGCGATTGCAACAACAAATATTACCGGACTCTCTTATATAAAGGGAACCAGCTATGCCGGTGGTTTTGCAGGAAGGCTGATGCCTGGTGATGTGGCACAGACAGGTTCTATTAAGTTACTGGGCCTCTTAAATGTAAATCAGCTTCTCAGTGTTATGGATGTGGCTTATCCGAGAATTTCCGACTCTTCTATTGAGGGAGACAGCTTAGTTGTAACAGCATCCGGAAAAAATGATGATGTGGCTCTTGGAGATGCCGGGGGTTATATCGGTAATGGAAAAGCAGTCATGGTTAAGAATTCTGATGTGACCAATGTAAAAGAAGTCACAGCACCATATCATGCCGGTGGCTATATCGGAATTATGCGCTCCGGAAGTGCAGCGGAGGCAGGAGATGCCACAGGAGATTTTTTGAATAGTGTCCTTGGTAAGATCCTGAGTCTGAAAGAGCTGGCAAGTGTCCTTCAGGCGGCATCCAGCAAAATTACGAATTGCAAAGTTGCTGGTACCGCAGATGGTTTGACAGTTACGGCTGACAGCGGATTTGAAAACGCAGAAGGCTATGCAGGTGGCTTCGTTGGAGAGATGCAGAGCGGTCATGTAGATAATTCAGCAAATGCTGTTGATTCCGGAAAAGGAACGGCAGTAGAAAATCTTCTGAAAGTAGAAGGCCTTCGTTATGCCGGAGGGTTCGGAGGTCTTGTAAAAGCTGGAGCAGTTGCAGAGATTGGAGCTAAATCATCAATTCTTACAAAACTGGTTGATCTGACAGGATTACTATCCCTGGTCAATGCTTTTGTTCCGGTGATCAGTAATGCCAGTGTTAATTCTGTAGAAAAAGGGTTTACTGTTACCGTTACAGGTACTCTTGAAAAAGACAGCACCAACGATGCGGATGCCGGAAGTGCCGGAGGCTTTATCGGATGCGGAACTGGTGTACAGATCAGCAATTCCGATGTAAATAAATTGCAGCATACAGGTGTCAGTGAGCCAAAGAATCTGCAGCAGGAAGATGGTAGCAGTTATTACGGAAGCGACAGTGCATATGCGGTAAATGGTTATCGTTATGCCGGCGGCTATATTGGGAAAGCTGCTATGGGAAGTACGGCGGCTATCGGAGGTGCAAGCGTTCTGGATAAGGTACTTTCTGCCTCAAATCTGTTATCAGCGTTGACCGTAGTTGCATCTATCATAGACAGCTCAGATGTTTACGGAGCAACAGGCGGATTTAATGTTCTTGCAACAGATGGAGATGGTGATACCGGAAAAGCCGGTGGATATGCAGGAGAACTTCTTGGAGTTCAGATTCAGAATAGTAATTCTTATAATTTTGCACATATCATAGGGCGTGAAAGTGCCGGTGGATATGTTGGAACCATGGAGCCGGGGAGTGCGGCAGATGTGGTAGATGGATTAAGTGCTCTTGGAGGACTGATCAAGGCAGATAATCTTTTTGGCGTTTTACAGGCATTTGTTCCTGTGATCAAAAACAGTGAAACAACCTGTGTACCTTGTGGAGGTGCTGTGAGGGCTCAGGCTGAAAGTGATGACAGCATTTACCGTGGACTTGCAGGAGGATATGCAGGTTACAACTATGGCGGTCAGATCTGGGGAAACAATACGGATAACTGGAAAGGCTCTACATATGCAGGAACCGTAAGAGAATGTGCGGCCTATCGTATCCGTTCCGTATATGGAACGGAATATGCCGGAGGTTATACAGGACTGATGCGGTGTGCGAATGTTGCAGATACAGGAAGTCTGAAGGTTTTATTTGGTCTTATCAAACTAGATAATCCGCTGACGCTTCTTCAGGCGGTGTATCCGACAGAAAAGAATACAGCTGTTTATGGACCGCTTCGTGGACTGGATACGGATACCTGGAACAAATGGGTTGGTGCTGTCGGTTCTTATGGAAGTTACGGTAATAAATTACAGGCACTTGGTGAAGTCAATGATCAAGAACAGTTAAATGAGATCATTTCTCAGTATGCATATGGATACGCAGTCACAGCAGGAAGGAGCATTCTGGCAAGTAAAGCAACACAGGGCGGTTCTGCCGGAGGCTATGTAGGCCGTATGGAAGGCGGTACCGTGACAAATGGAACTGCAACAGATCTTCAGTCAGTGGAAGCCTTCAGAAGCAGCGGTGGATTTGCGGGTGAGATGCTTACCGGTTCTGTGGCAAACACAGGTGACGTTTCACTGGCAGGTCTTAAGATTATCGGTGCAGACGGTCTGGCGGCATTAAAAACCTTTGTGCCGGTTGTAAAACAGTCCCATGTGGACGGATATCGTTCCGGAGCAAGGATCAAAGCAACCGGTATTGCAGACAAAGACCTGGCAGGATTTGCCGGAGGCTATGTGGGAAGAATGATCGGCGGTCAGATCTGGGGAGATGAAAATACCTCTTGCAGTATCACAAATTTAAGGCGTGTAGATGGAACTTCCTATGTAGGCGGTTTTGCTGGAAAAGTAGATCCAGGTAGTGTGGCAGCTATTGATACAGCTACAAAGCAGGGACTTTTGAATAAGCTTCTGGATGTTCTTATGGTAAATGCTCCGGCAGAACTGATTAAGGTTCTGAATGCTACTGTTTCTACCATCCGCTGTGCATCTGTGTCAGCCTGGGATGACTGGGGCGTGATCGTAAACGGAACCTATCAAAATGGAAGCAATACCGGGTACGCAAAAGCAGCAGGAGGATTTGCAGGAAGTCTCTGCGGAGCGGTCCTCGGCGAGAAGGATACGCCGGGAAGCGGAATCCGTGCAGACAAGATTCGTTCCGTAGTAGCCGGTGAATATGCCGGTGGATGCTTCGGTATTGCGGATGTTTCCGGTGCCGCAAACATTAGTGCAGGTAATGAGACCTCGGTATTACAGTATCTTTTAAAACTTGGAAAAACCGATGTGTTGGATGCGTTCCGAAGTTATGTATATTACGGAAATGTCACAGGAAGTCCAGATGCAGGGCTTGGCGTCAGTGCTAACACAGCGACAAAATCAGGCCAGAATAATGAAGTAACATATAGCGGAACGGCTGGAGGATTTGGCGGTTCCCTGTTAAATGGCTCTGTCAAAAACAGCAGCGTAATGGGATTAAATTATGTAACTGGACTAAACAGCGTCGGCGGTTTTGTAGGATACTCCGGAAAAAGCGGAGTTGTAAAAATGGAGAAGCTGGATGTGCTGGGAGATAATGCAGGACAGCTCCTGGGCGGTGCCCTCGGCGTTCTGGATATTTTCGGTTCCCACATTGATGACAGCAGTGTGACAGGCATACCTGGAGGTTATACTGTTCAGAGTAAAGGCGGAGATGAGCAGATTGCGGGAGGATTTATCGGCTACGCAAATCTTGCCAGAATGTCAGGCTGTAATGCAGGAGATGCTCAAAATCAGGAAAACAGCCTGAAACTGGTAGAATCCGGTGGAACAGCTGGTGGCTTCGCAGGAAGAACAAGCTTTGCCTATCTAGCGGATGTAAAACTGGATTCCACAGTGGTGGATGCGTTGCTCGTAGTTCTGAATCAGCTTGTACAGGCGTTATATCTGGATAAGATCCAGGATTCCAACCTTTTGCATATCAATCTTGGAATTGTGAAGGTTGATGCACTGTATGAGGGAAATCTTCTCCATGTGAATCTGCTGGGACTGGATATTTCTGTCGGGCTGTCTAAAAAGTCGACAGAAAATAATCAACAGACAGATCTTGCAATCATCAAGATCGGAGATTCATCCATCAAGCTTCCTTGTGATAAAGATGGAATCATAACAAAAGATAATGATGTAAAGTCTAATATCAGTATCAATCTGATCAAGGCAAACAGGACAAAGATCACGGACAGCAGTGTGTATGGAATTAGTACAGGATATGATGTCTATGCAGGCGGAGCAGGAAATGATGCGGATGGTTCTGCAAATGATGGACGAAGCGGAGGTTTTGTTGGATACAACGATGAAGGACTGCTGAAGAATAACAATATGTATTACTGCGATGTGGTCCGTGGAACATCTAAGCTGGTGGGACCATTCAGCGGAAAAAGTGATCTGGACTCTGCATATGACTTTAATACAAAAGCAGGTGTAGAAGGCGAGAATAACAATTATCGTATCTACCGAAAACCGGCGATTAGTTTTGATGAGATCAAAAAGAATTCTAAACTTCTGACAGATACGTTCAGTCAGGAAAATGGATGGAGTATCTTCTCGATAAAACATGTCGTGCAGGTAGATGAGTATAACACCTTGCAGAATGCAGTTATGGCAACAAAAGATTCTTCTGAAACAGCAGATCTGAATGCATATATATCAGATGCAAAAGCTGTTCTGATGTCAGATGCCAAAACGACAGTCAATACAGGTGACAGCACATCACCGGAACCGTCTGATACGCAGGATCCATGTGATGAGAATGTAAACCTGACGATAAACAAAGTCTGGAAAGATTTCCGAAATATGGACAATCTCAGACCAGACTCTATTACGGTCACAATTTCCAGAAGCTGGACGGATGCGGAAGGAACAAAACAAACAGAAGTTGTGCCGGGATATGAAAACTATGAAATAAAAGGTGATATTTCAAAATCTACATGGCAGAAAGTGATTGAAACTCTTCCAGCCTACATAAAAGATGATGCTGACAAAACGCATTATTATGAATATTCTGTTACGGAAACGGAAATAAACGGATATACAACTACAATAAAAAGCTCTGATGATGGATTTACCTTCACGATTATCAACCGACATTTTGCACTTCTTCCGGACACTGGCGGAAAAGGCATCATGATGTTCATCGTAGCAGGTGGTTTGTTGTTAGCGTTCCTGCTTTATACCGGACGCAGAAGGAAACGGAAACAGACGATGTAGGAAAGGGGGAGTAGAGTCATGAGAGAGATATGGCTGCGTGGGGAACTTCCACCGTAAAAGCTGAAGGAATCCCAAGCGAACCAATAAAAAATCAAAAGAAAGTGAGAAGAGGAACATGAAGAAATTAGTATCAAGATTTATGGCAGTTCTGATGGCAATGACCATGATACTGTCCATGAGCATGACTGCATTTGCAGCAGATGCAGCAGATGCTCCAAAAGGAACCCTGACAGTCAACAATACAGTGGAAGGAAAGACTCTGGATCTGTATCAGATTTTTACAGCAACAAAAAGTGGCGAGAATGTAGCATATACACTGAACAGTGCATATGAAGGATTTTTTAAGAATAATACTAGAATTCCAGGATCTGAAAGTTTAACAGGCGAAGCTTTAAGTGAAGCGGCATATAACTATGTTAAAGAACAGGTCGGAGCAAATGGAGAGGCTGCTACAGCGAAAACATTTGCTAAAGATGTGCTTGGATGGATTTTAGATTCAAAGAACCATATTACAGCAACAAAAACAGTTAATACGACAGCAACTTCTACAGTAGTTTCTGATTTAGCATATGGATACTATTTAGTTTATCCAAAAGGAGCAACAGATACCTCCACAGCACCAGGAAATCAGACTTATACATCTGCAGCATCTTTAGTTAGCATTACAGCTGATACAGCTACAATTAACATGAAGAGCAATTACCCGACAGTAGACAAGAAAATCATTCCGGCACAGAGTGGAAGCGGAATTACAGTTGGTGCTATTGTAGATGCTTCATGGGATGGCAGCCATCAGATGGAATTGGACGATGAGAATAATCCTGAAGATACCATCGCACCACACAGCGAATCAGATGAAAAGAAAGCTGGAGATTTTGGAATTGGCGATACTGTCACTTATCAGCTGACTTCTAAAGTGCCGGACATGACAGGATATAATTCTTATACTTTTAAATTTAGCGATACTTTGTCCAAAGGACTGGACTTAAAAGAAGTACTATCTGTAAAAGTTGGAAATACAACACTTACTGCTAAGAAATCAGGAACTAATACATACGCACTTGCATATGACCAGGCTAAACGTACTTTAACAGTTACCTTAAATGATTTCTATAATTCCTATAAGAATCATACAGGCGAGACAATCACAGTTGTTTACACTGCAACCTTAAACAAAGATGCTGTAATCGGTATGAATCCAAATACCAACAAGGCGGTCGTTGAATACAGTAATGACCCGACAACAGGTGGAACAGGTACATCTGAGCCAAGCATCGTAGATGTACATACTTTTGATTTTACAATTTATAAATATTATTTAAAAGACCAGAATAATAAAGAAGATAAGACTGCACTTGCAAAGGCAGAATTTGAGCTTTACAAGGGAAACACAGAAGGTACTGCAGCAGATGAACAGGCGAAGGTTAATATTGTAGACGAAGGAGAAGGTGTATACCGTCAGGCAACAGCCGATGAAGCTAAAGCAACAGGCTTTACTTCTGCAAAAATTGTATCCGATGCTGACGGAAAAGTACTTGTAAAAGGTCTTGATGCTGGAACTTATTACTTAAGAGAGACAAAAGCACCAGAAGGATACAATAAGCTTCTCAGCGATATCAAGGTTGAGATTAAAGCAAACTATGATCCAAAAACCGGAAAACTGACAAGCTATTCAGTTGATTACACATACAATGGAACTACAACAACAGGTAAAGAAATTAAAGATACAAAAACTTCTCCAGAAGTAGCTGTAGAAAACAAAACAGGTGCACAGCTTCCATCTACTGGTAGCAAGGGTGCCCTCATGGTAACACTGGCTGGTATCGTTCTTTTCGGTGTATTAACAGCAAGCAAAGCTTTTGGCAAAAAGAAAGCAAAAAACTAAGACATTCTGAAGTTTAAGAATGGATAAAAAGACAGTTCATCTTCCCGGTATTGTACCGGGAGGATGTCTGCTTTTTCTGAAATGTCCAGTGTGGACTGGATATTTCAGAAGAAACAGACGAAAAGGTGAAAGGTATTATGAAGAAAGTAGTAAAAATACTAAGAGGAATCGGATATCTGATGGCATTTTCTTTAATCCTGTATCCGGTAGTGAGTAATTACATTAATCAGATGAACAGCACAACCATTGCTACAGATTATGAACAGGAAGTTTCGCATTTGTCGGAAGAACAGGAAAATGCAATGATCAAGCAGGCACAGGACTACAACGAAAGCCTGATCGGAATTGGTTCCATAGCAGATCCATTTTCAGAAAGCAATGAAAACCAGACAGAAGATGATGAGTATAACAAACTTTTGAAAATTGATGATACTGGAATGATGGGATATATTGATATCCCAAAGCTTGATGTTGTTCTTCCGGTTTATCATGGAACATCCGAAAAAGTACTGCAGTCAGGTGTAGGACATCTGAAAAACACCTCGCTTCCGGTAGGCGGTGAGAGCTGTCATGCGGTATTATCCGGACACCGTGGACTTGCAAATGCCAAGATATTCACCGACCTGAACAAGATGGAGGTTGGAGATGTATTTTATATTAAAGTTCTTCATCATACCTTTGCCTATCAGGTGGATCAGATTCTGACAGTATTGCCATCAGATACAGATGCTTTACAAATTGAAAAAGGCAAGGATTATGTAACGCTGGTCACATGCACTCCTTATGCAGTTAATACACACAGACTGCTTGTACGTGGCACCAGAATTCCGTATGAAGAGGCACAGAAGATAGATGAGGAAGTTGGTCTTCATCATACAATTCCATTCAATTTGATTCTATTGATTGGGGGAATTGTTGCTTTGATCATCATATGGGTGAGCATTAAATCTCATAAACGCAGGAAGGAGAAAAAACATGAGCAGAATAATTAAACATAAGCGAATATATATGTGTATGGCCAGTGTGATGTGTATGCTTTTACTCCTCATTCCGTTACCTGTGTCTGCGAATGATCAGGGAAGTATATTATTAAAAGCAACTGTTGAAGATGAGACCACGGTATATAAGCTAAGTAATATTGAATTTACGATGTATCAGGTTGGAACATATAAAAATAATTCATGGGCATTAGTGAGTGAGTTTGCAAAGTCTGGAGTCATATTTGATTTTGAGGATTCTTCTGCTCAGGCAGAAGCTGCAAAAAAACTGGGAAAATATGTACAGGATAACGGCATCCAAGGAATATCAGGGAAGACCAATTCCGATGGAGAAGTTATGTACAGAGATCTGGAAAAAGGTGTGTATCTTTTTGTGCAGACACAAAAAACACAAATTGGAAATCAAGTATATCAAAGCGAACCTTTTATCATAACAGTTCCAGGTAATTATGATGGTCAGATAATTTGGAATGTAACGGCAGAGCCTAAATTTAAAAATGAATCGATACCACCAATTACCACGAATACGCCACCAGTTTCAGAAGAACCATCAGGTGATAATAGCAGTCATACTCCAAATGTAAAAACGGGAGACGATACGAATGTAATTATGTGGCTTTCCTTAATGGGAATATCCTTAATCATATTTAGTATATGCAAAAGAAAATCCCATAAATAATATGAGAAGATCGGGAAATCCCGGTCTTTTCGTTTCGTTATATAACTGTCATAATCCAAAAACAAATACCTCCGGAGGTGCACCGTATGGCGTCACCTGGGAGAAAATGGGTTTTAAACCATGGGAAGATTTGAAAGAAAATGAGTGAGTTGCCAGTGCAATCTTATTTATCTCTTGTGACAGAAATAGGTTCCCGTTTTGCTGGAAGTAAGTCTGAACTGGAGACTGTGAGAAAAAGTCTGTAAATAAGATTCTACTATGATATGCAAGGGTGGT
>OOAE01001693.1_pt1 | contig 14530 bp, 4 predicted proteins | sample 1671271 | NCBI WGS metagenome assembly OOAE01 (sample SAMN06348139, study PRJEB24527) | human gut metagenome | biome: human gut; feature: ankylosing spondylitis patient; material: feces | host: Homo sapiens | place: China | collected 2015-10 | reverse complement strand
GGCGACCACCGAGATCTACACTCTTTCCCTACACGACGCTCTTCCGATCTCCGGAAACGGCGAAAAGGCAGATGCTTCGGAAGCTGCCTCCGTCTATACGATCTATCTCTCGCCGACGGCAGGGCTTGTGGATGTGGACGGCATGCTGATCGCCGACGATGCCGTCAAAATTACCGTCAAACAACCTTCCGGAGCCGTCGATTTTGCGGTTGCCGGCAACGGAATCGCCTATGGGGAGATCGACGTAAACTCCTCGAACGTCGGAGAAGCCTCGAAAGCGGATTTCTCGGTCGAGTTCCTCTCGGCCCGCGTCGCTCGTATTTCCGCCGAAATCGAAACCGGCGGAAAAACGCTGACGGTTGCCTATTACGGACTGTGCAAGAATTCCGACGCTTCGGAGGTGGGAGATGACGCAGACAAGGTGTTGCTGGATAAAGTTCCGCTGTCGTGGTACCTCGGCCCGGTCAAGGGCGTGGAGTCGCACAACTATTATATGGCCTTCACGGATGCCGAGCATACCGTATCCAAAGGGCGGGTGACGCTCAAAGAGGCGGGTTACCTTTTCGTGGCCGACCTCTATGCGGTTCCGGGCGAAGATGCCTACACGCTTCCCGAGGGTGAATATATGGCCAGCCAGCTCAACGAGGATCACACGTTCACGTCCCAATATACCGGTGTTCAGTATATCGACGCCGAAGGCAATAAGACCCAGTTGTCGCTGGTTTCGGGAGAGCCGTTGAAAGTCTCCCGCGAGGGTGACGTCTGGAGCGTTTCGCTTCGTTTCGTCGATACGGACGGTTCCGAAAAGAGCATCGTCTACGAGGGACAGCTCCAGATCGTCGATCAGCCGGAGGACGGCGGCTTCTACCTGCCGCAGATCGGACGCGACGTGGAAGTGGTCGGATTCAGCGCCACCGCGACCTATTACGGCAACATGCTCGAAGCAGGTACCGGCATGATGCAGATCAACATTTGCGACGAAACCTACGACACGGAGGAGGGGCAGGGCGGTCTCGCCGCTGCGCTCGTCGTATTCAACGACCTGTTCGGCAATCCGAAGGAAGCCGTGATCAAGCCCCACGAATATCTGGTCAACACCTCGTTCCAATGGGGGTCGTGGATGCCCGCCGTGGAAATTCCGATGGAGGGGCTGGTATTCCCGCTCGGCACTTATGTCCAGTTGGACGACGGAACCTCTTTCGGACAATTTTCCTACGGAAAGGAGGGCATCATAAAGATCGAGGATGCCGGTACGACCCAAGGTGAAGACGGCAAAGAAGAGCCGGTATACAAAATCGAGTTCAACCTCACCTCGAAGGACGGCTTTACCCTCAAGGGCTCGTACACCGGAGTCATTCCGATCACCGACGCATCCGACGACAAGTCCGATGACGACGGCACCTCGACGCTCGAGCGTGACTACGACATGGATCTGTCGAAGATCAAAAAGGCGCATTACTATACTTCGGATCAGGTCTATATCCAAGGCATCGGCTACAAACCGATCAGTTCCTACGGATGCGGTCTGCAATTCATCAATATCGGTATCGAATCGGTAGGAGACCGTCTTGAGGACTTCGTGGATCGCGAGCCGGGCGGTGACATCGTCCGTGTGGAACTTACCACCGAGCCGGGCAAGGAGAACGAAATCACTCCGGGAACCTACGAGGTGACCGAACAGCGCTGGCCGGAATTCATCAAGCCCGGCGTCATGATGCGCGGCATTATGCTGGACGGCGGTCTGCATGGCAGCCGGTGGATGCACCAGACTTATTCGATGTGGGGAGATGACAACAAGATCTTCGAATACATGGACGGACACGCCCTGCTCTACGACGGTCAGGTTACGATCACCAAGGTCGAGGGCGAAGGCAAGGAGAACTGGTACCGGTTCGAGGTCGACGGCATCTGCGTGCGCAAGCATCATGTGCGCGGAACGTGGGAGGGCCCTGTCGTAAGCCAAACGGGGCGTGCTGCGGCTGAGAAGGATCATCTCGAACCGCCCAGGCTGCTGCGTCGCCTGCCGGCTCCGTCGGTTCCGATGAGCCGCCTGGCCGAAGAACTGCCGGGCGTCATGTTCCAAAAGGCCGGAATGACCGAATGACAACAGAAAAACCGGATAGCGCGGGGTTTTCCCGAACCCCGCGCTATTAAAAACAATCGTTATGAAAAACTCGACCCATTACAGACTGCGCGCGCTGGCGTGCGCGTTGCTCGCATCGGCAGCCATGCTGGGTGCATGCGATGACGACGATCCCAACGACGACCCCGACCCCGGGAAGAAGCCTCCTGTAACTCTGACCGATCAAATCCAGTACGACGGAGGCGATCTCGTCGGCATCAAGTCGGCGATCTATGTCGCTGAAGAAGACGGCAGCCACACCTTTTACCTCTCGCCGACCGAGGGGCTGATCAATGCCGAGCAGATGAAACAGGCCGACGATTATCTGCGCGTGATGGTGGAGAGCCCCAAGGGCACCGTGAACACGGCCTCCGATCCGTTCGAAATCGAATACAAGGATATTTCGGTGAAAAAGACGACGATGAACGACGTCGCGAGCGTAGAACTCTCCGCCGATCTGGTGACGGAAACCCGGCTCAATCTCTATACCTATGTCGAATTGAAGAGCGGCAAGACGCTGATCGCCCGTTACCAGAATACCTGTACGGAAGAGCGTGACGTCGAACTGACGAACCAATACGAGATCGACAATCGGATCGCCGCCGTCGGAAGCGTCGTCGAGTGGCGCAATGTCCGCGAAGGCAACCGCCGCTTCTGCCTCTACGAGCAAGAGGGCCTGACCGCTCCCGAGGAGGGGGCTGCGGGCGTGGAGATTCTGCTTGCCGAGGAGCTGTTCGGAACGGAGGAAATCGACCTTGCGACAGCTGATCCCGCGAAGGTGCAGATTCGCTGCGGTGAATTCGCAACGGGCGCCGGGACGACCGGAACGCTGACGGCGAAGTACCTGACGGATAAATTCGGCACGATCGAGGGGCTCATCGTCGCGCTTGACGCTTCGAAAGATGGGAAGCGCCTGCGTGCCGCCTACGAAGGCACGTTCGCCGGAGGCTATGCGGCCACCAATACGATCAAGGTGACGGAGCCGGCAGCCGGAGGCGAGGCTGCGGCCGCAGCCGAGGCCCCGATCGCCGCGCTCTTCTCGCAGGAGCCGCAGGTCGGCAGCTACGTATTCGCTTTGGGCGATGCCGAAACGGCCGCAGCTCCGGCCGATCTCGCCAAAGGTCATTGGGCTGCGTATGTGCGGGTGCTGGCGGCCAAGTTCGACGGCGTGATCGACGTTGCGGCGCAGACCTCCGATTACTGGTTCCGGCTCTACGACCACAAGACCTATCAGACCTACTACGGCGAGGATGCGGGACTGACCGGTACGATCGAGACCCATCCCAATCCCGCTGGCGGCAAGGAGATTTATCTGCGGGTAAATCTGACGCTGAAAAACGGCATCGGGGTCGAAGCCGAATACTACGGTGTGCCGACGGCTGCGACGGCCGACGCAATGGATGAAGAAATATTGAAGCCCGTCAAACCGTTCGAGCCCTATATCAAATTCCTGGACAAGGATAACAAGGACATGCTGTATTGGCCCGTTACGGCGATGGAGGTGCGGCACGACCCGGCTTATCGGGATAGTTATACCGGCGATCTGCTATCGGGATATTGCTTCTATTTCCGGAATGCTTTCACCGAGAGTATCGATGCGGATAATACTACTCCGATGTTTTTCCTGCCGGACAGCTACCTCGACCATGAAGGAGAGATCGACCTGCCTGCGGAAGGCACGAATTGCAAATGGAACCTCAGGTTCCAGTATAGGTATCTGTCCTCATATAACGGGTACGGATATTCCGACAAGGCTAAGTACTGCATGCGGTGTCCCGAGAAGGCGGCAGTGACCGTCAAGCAGGAGAACAAGAAGTGGATCTTCAAATTCTCGATGGTCGATTGGGGAGTATTCAGTACATGGAACCCTGATCCGACCGGAACCGGAAACACCTTGATCATCGAATTCCGGGGCAAGGCTGACAAGTATTCGGGCTCGAAGCCGAACGACCTTGCAGACGATTTCTACGAATAGGCTGCGATCCGGCCGGTTCGGTGACCGGACAGGCGGATGACATCCCCCCCCCTCCGGGCTTCCGGAAGGGGAGGAGGAATGTTTCGGCTCCGCGCCGGGACACGAAGACGGCAAATTTTCTATAATCAATTTTTTTACCAGCGTTAAAATGGCGCATTTATGACCAAAAAAATCTTTCTATCATTGATGGCTGTTCTCGGCCTGCTCCTGTCCGCCCATGCGCAGGAACGGGAAATTACGGGTTCGGTCAAAGATCATGCGGGGGCCGGCATCGTCGGCGCCACCATTCTGGTCGAAGGCACTACGAAGGGTACGACCTCCGGTGCGGACGGCAGTTTTTCGATCAAAGCCGCACCGGACAATGTGCTGGTCGTGTCGTTCATGGGTTATCAGTCCCACACGATCAAGGTGGGAACGCAAACCCGGATCGACGTCGTGCTGAAAGAGAACACACAGGCTATCGACGACGTGATCGTCGTGGCGTTCGGTACGGCAAAAAAGGAGGCTTTCACCGGTTCGGCGACCGTCATCAAATCGGACGACATCGCCAAGTCGCAGCAGTCGAACGTAGCGCAGGCTCTGGCCGGAAAGGTCGCGGGCGTGCAGCTGACCAACACCTCAGGACAGCCGGGAGAGAGTCCGACGATCCGCATCCGCGGTTTCAGTTCGCTCAACGCCGGCAACGATCCGCTCTGGATCGTGGACGGCATGCCTTACTCGGGAGACCTGAACAACCTCAACCCGAGTGACATCGAGTCGATGACCGTGCTGAAGGACGCCGCCTCGAACTCGCTGTACGGCGCCCGCGGCGCCAACGGCGTGGTGATGATCACCACCAAAAAGGCCAAGTCGCAGGAGGCTCACGTGACAATCGACGCCAAGTGGGGCGTCAATTCGCGCGCCGTCCAGGATTATGCGTACATCACCAACCCGGCACAATTCTACGAACTGCATTACAGTGCGCTGAAAAACTACTATGTCAATTCGGGAATGAGTATCGGCGAGGCCCATTTGCGCGCCAATACGAATTTGACGGCCAATGCGAATGACGGAGGTCTGGGCTATATGGTCTATACGGTTCCTTCCGGGCAGGAGTTCATCGGCATCAACGGTAAGGTCAATCCCGCTGCGACTCTCGGCCGCCGTCTCGTCTATGAGGGCAAGGAGTACTACATCCGTCCCGACGACTGGACCGATGCGGCTTTCCGCTCGTCCCTGCGTCAGGAGTACAACGCTTCGATCTCCGGCCAGACCGGGAACGCCTCGATCTACGGATCGTTCGGCTATTTGAACAACGAAGGTATCGCCTACAACTCGGACATGGATCGTTATACGGCCCGTCTGCGCGTGGACTATCAGGCCAAGAAGTGGCTCAAGTTCGGCGCCAATGCCAACTACACGCATTTCCGCTACAACCAGATCGACGACAGCGGCGCCGGTAACTCGTCGGGCAACGTTTTCGCTTATACGACGGCCGTCGGTCCGATCTATCCGCTCTACATCCGCGACGGCGAGGGTAATGTCATGTACAACGAGGACGGCATCAAGCTCTACGACTACGGCAACGGCGACAATGCCGGTATGGAGCGTTCGCTCTTCCCCAACAGCAACGCCCTCTCGGATTCGCGTCTCAACAAACAGGAAGCCGAAGGCAATGCTTTCAACGGTACGGGATATATCGACGTCACCTTCCTCAAGGATTTCAAGTTCACGTTCAACGCCGGCGTTTCGCTCGACGAAACCCGCTCCACCTCGGTTACGAATCCCTGGTTCGGACAGTTCGCCAGCGAAAAAGGCATGGTCTCGAAAGGGCATCAGCGGAATTTCGACCTCAACCTGCAGCAGATTCTCAACTACACCAAGCAGATCGGCCACCATAACCTCAATGTGATGCTGGGTCACGAGTCCTACCAGAACCGCATTTACTTGTTGTCGGCTTCCAAAAGCAACATGCTGACGCAGGACAACGACGAACTGGCCGGGGCGATCATCGACAAACAGGGAGCCGGCTCTTACCGGGTTGAGTACAACAACGAGGGTTATTTCGCCCGTGTCATGTACGATTACGCAGGCAAATATTTCGCCTCGGCCTCCTATCGCCGCGACGCTTCTTCGCGTTTCCACCCCGACCATCGCTGGGGTAACTTCTGGTCGCTGGGCGGCGCATGGATCATTTCGAAAGAAAATTTCATGGAGAGCACCTATGAATGGCTCGACAATCTCAAGCTGAAGGCCTCGATCGGCTCGCAGGGTAACGACAACATCGGTAACTTCCGCTACACGAACACCTACACGATCGAAAACGCCAACGGAAAGGTCTCGACCGTCTTCAACGCCAAAGGATCCGAGAACATCACCTGGGAGACCAACTCCAACTTCAACGCCGGTGTGGAGTTCAGCTTCCTGCGCGGTACGGTTTCCGGAGGCGTCGAATATTTCCTCCGCAAGACGACCGACATGCTGCTGTCGTTCCCGGTAGCTCCGTCGCTGGGCTATTCGTCCTACTACGCCAACGTGGGCGACATGCGCAACAGCGGCGTCGAAATCGAGCTGAACTTTACGCCGATCCGACGGGAGCATGTCCAGTGGGACATCAACCTCAACATGACGCACCTGCGCAACAAGATCACCATGCTGCCTTCTGAACGACGAACCAAACAGGTCGATGGCTACTCCGGTTACGTGAGCGGCTCCACTTTCTTCGGAGAAGGGCTTCCGATGTACACTTTCTACATGAGGAAATATGCCGGTGTTTCGGACGAGGGCCTTTCGATGTGGTACATGGACGAGACCGACGACAAGGGCAACCTGACGGGCAAGCGCGTTACGACGACTGAATATGCCAAGGCATCGGACTATCTCTGCGGCGACCCGATTCCCGATCTCTACGGCGGTTTCGGCACGAGCGTCAATTTCCGGGGCTTCGACCTGAGCGTGGCCTTCACCTATCAGATCGGCGGTCTGGCCTATGATTCGGGATACTCCGCGGCGATGTACTCGCCGGCCAACAAGACGACGGGTATGAACTGGCACAAAGACATGCTCGACGCATGGTCGGCGGACAATACGTCGTCGAACATCCCGCGTTTGCAGTATGAAGATAAGGATCAAAACGGTATGTCTGATCGCTTCCTTATGGACGCCAGCTACCTGAACCTGCAGAACATCAACTTCGGCTACACGCTGCCGTCGAATTTCACCAAGAAGGTCGGAATCGAGAAGGTGCGCGTCTACCTTGCCTGCGAGAATGTCTGGTACTGGTCCAAACGTCAGGGATTCGATCCCCGCTACTCTTATTCGGGAGCGACGAGCCAGGCCACCTATTCGCCTGTAAGAACGATTTCGGGCGGCATCAACATCCAATTCTAATCGGCCTCAAACACTTTACGACAAACGACATGCATATGAAAAAAGCGACAAACATAACGCTCGCGACGCTGGCGGCAGCTTTGCTGGCAAGCAGCTGCATCAAAGAAGCCGACCCCTATGAAATAGCCACCGAGGATCAGGTCACCCTCGAAACGCTGATAGAAGGCATTCCGGCCTCGCTCGTACAGGCCGGTTCCGCAGGCTATGCAAGCGAAGGCCAAGCCTGGGATTTTGCCCTGCCGGCCATCCATATCGCCACGGAATCCATGACGGGCGACGTCGCCATTGGCGGCAATATCGGCTACGACTGGTTCGCACAGTGGGGAACCAACGAAGCGCTCGGCGCCGACTATGCCGTGGGTGCACTCACGTGGGACAACTACTATGCGTGGATCATGGCGGCCAACAACGTCATCAAACAGATCGACGCCTCGGATTTCGCGACGCTCGACGCCACGCAGAAGTCCTATCTGGGCTTCGCCTACGCCTATCGGGCCATGTTCTACCTCGATCTGGTGCGTCTGTACGAGTTCAAGGAGAACAATTACACTGAAGCGCCCGGGGTTCTCGGGCTGGGCGTGCCCATCGTACTGCCCGAGACTACCGAGGCCGAGGCCAAGAACAACCCCCGTGTCAAGGTCGACGACATCTACGATCAAGTGATCTTCCCCGACCTGGACAAGGCCGAAGAACTGTTGAGCGGCTTTACGGCTCCCGACAAGTATACGATCAGTCCGGCGCTGGTCTACGGACTGAAAGCCCGGGCCTGGCTTGAGCGCGGTACGGCCAAGAACGACGCCGAAGCCTATGTTTCCGCTGCCGAGTACGCCCGCTTGGCCATTAACGCCAGCGGCTGTACACCCCTGACGCAGGAGCAGTGGGAAGACCCCTCGAACGGCTTCAACAGCGCCATGTCGAACAATGCCTGGATCTGGGGCCTTGCGCTTCCGAGCGAGAGCGTTGCCAACCTGTTCTGCTTCACGGCGCACATGAGTACGGAGAATGCGTGGAGCGCCTACGGAAACGACGCCTGCCGCTGCATCAACAGCAACCTCTACAACAGTATCGACCTGCGCGACTTCCGCCGCCATTCGTGGCTCGATCCCGACCGCAAAGACCCGGAGAAGGAGTCCTACGACTACAAAAGCTGCCGCAAAGAGGGCAAGGAATACTTCAATGAACTGCCCGATTACGCGAACATCAAGTTCCGTCCGGCGCAGGGCGCTTATGAGGATTTCAAGGTCGGCGGAGCCGCAGACCATCCCTACATGCGCGTCGAGGAGATGTACTTCATCGAGGCCGAGGCCAAGGCGCATGAAAATCTTGGCGAAGGAATTCGGCTGCTCAATGAGTTCATGAACAATTACCGCATTGTGGGCGGAGGTTACGACTGTACGAACATGTCGTCGTCGGTTGAAAATTTCACCAACGAGCTGATGCTTCAGAAGCGCATCGAGTTCTGGGGCGAAGGCATCGTCATGTTCGACATGAAGCGGCTCGACATGTCCACCCGACGGGGCTATGTGGGAACCAACTCTCCTGCCTCGTACCGGCTGAATACGGAAGGCCGTGCACCCTACTGGAACTTCGTGATCTCGCGCGGTGAGACGCAGAACAACCCCGTCATCGCCACGCAGAACAATCCCGATCCTTCGCAAACGGTCAAGCCGTGGAACGGGTGATGACCATCTGCGATCAAGCTGTCAAATCTAAAAGCAAATTACCGTGAAGACATTCAAGCATATATTACCGTTCCTGCTGGCACTTCTTGTCCTTGCCGGCTGCGAGGACGACGTGAACTATACGCAGGGAACCGCGGAGAATCCCGATTGCTACGGTGTCTACTTCCCGAAGAAGCAGGCTACCCGGACCGATCTGGAGTTCGAACCGGGAACCCAGACCGAAGCGACCTATACGGTCAAACGGCGCAACACCGTGGATCCGATCGTCGTTCCGGTCGTCGTGAAGTCCAACGTCGAGAATATTTTCGTCGTCGAGCCGATCGCATTCGATGCCGGAGAGGACGAGACGACCTTTACGATCAGTTTCCCCGGAGCCCAAATGGGCACGACCTACACCTGCGATATCAACATCGAAGATCCGCGCTACGCTTCGATCTACGGTGCCGATAAGGTGAACCTTTCGATATCGCTCGTGCTGGCCAAATGGGAATTGGTCACCGACGAAAAGACCGGTGAGACCAAAGGCCGCTACCGCGACGACATTCTGGGCAACTTCGCGTCGATAAACAACCCCAATGCTAATCCGAATCCTGAAATTGAACTTGAAATCTACGAGCGTTCGGACAAGAAGGGCTATTACCGCATGAAAGCCTACACTCCGGAGCTGATGAACATCTTCGCCGGAGGACAGGTAAACCACGAGAACCGCAACGTCTGGACCTATGTCGATGCCTCGGATCCGAACAAGGTCTATTATCCCTACCAATCGACCGGTCTGACCCTCTTTGCCGATATGGGCGAGTGGTACATCGCATCGCAAACACCGGAAAATTTCGCCATGGACGAATCGGCCGGACAATATGGCACGCTCAATAACGGCGTGATTACCTTCCCGGCGCAGGGTATCGTGCTCGAACCGAGCGAAGGTGAATATGCCGGAAAATTCTTCTATGCCAACGCAAACGGTCTGCAGCGGATCATGCTTCCCGGAGCCAGGGTCTACGATTACTCGGTGGCCCTCACCAAAAGCGAACCCGCAGATGGTGTCGTCGAAATCGGCGCCACCCTCTCCGAGGACACCCGAGAGTTCCGCTATGCGATCTTCACGGGCAATTTGAGCGACGGCGAGGCGAGCCTCAAGGCACAGGAGATTGCCGACCGCAAGATCGCCGCGGAACTCATCAAGACGATCACTGCTTCGGGGACGATTTCCGTTCAGGATCTGGAAGGCGGTACCGGCAAGTACACGCTTGTAGGCTGCATCTACGGTTCGGACGAAGAGGCGAATCCGGAGGGCGGCGAAACGGCGTCGCAGAATCTGAAAATGCAGGGCTACGCTTCCATTTCGTTCGGATATATCGCCAAGGGCGACGAGGACAAGGTTTCCGTCATTCTCAACATCGGGCTCGAAGCCACGAACGAATTCGCGGGACAAGGCATTACGACGGACAATGCGGCGAAATTCTGGGCCTATGGCGAGGGGATTGAATCTGTCAAACACGGAGTCTTCAAGACAAAAGACATCCAAGGATTGGACATGACGGCTTTCCTCAAAGAGGAGGGCAAGGATTTCACCAAAGAGCAGCTCGACGCCATCAACGGCGGACATTACAGCGTCATGCTCACGGGGCTGAACGGCGACACGGAGTACACGTTCGCCGGACTGGCTTACAACGGATATGCCAGCAAACTCTTCACGGCATCCATCAAGACCACCGGTGTATACAACCCGGGATTGGAGAGCGAGTTCCTCTACTCGGACTTCCTGCCGCAGAAAGAGCAGCCCTCGAAGGAGTACCTGATTTCGACCGAATGGAACTATTATGCCGTCAACGTCATGGATGAGAAGCCGATGCGCCGGAAGATCGGCACGGTGACCATCGAAGACGATCAGATCGGTACGGTAACCATTGAAGACGACCCGACGCCAGACAGTTCGGTCGATCTGCTGACCATTACTGGGCTTACCGGTCTCACATTCGACGAAGGCGGTCGGATTCCGGCGGTCTACGTTCCCTCCACTGCTCCGCTCGCAGGCATAACCGGCGCTATCTCCCCGCTTCTTTCGCAAACGCCGATCGGTGTCATCAACGGAGAGGACATCCTCGCCGGCTGCGTCTCGGAGGAGAACCCCGAAGCCCTCTATGCGGTCAATTATCCGTTCATCGGAGGCGCCGTGGCCGACGGTTACATCTATTTCGTGCCCACCCCGAACTATGTCGAGCAGGGGGCCACGTTCCGTTATCTGTATACGTTGAGTACGACGACCCCCTATTCGATCCTTACGGACATGTTGCTCGTCGATCCCGCCAAGGATATGGGCGGCATTCCCGAACTGGCCGCAGAGCGGATTGCAGAATTGCGCCGAATGGCCGCAGGACTCCGGCAGCCGCGGAATTACGTCGAACGGCTCGAATTCTCCGTTTCCGCAGAACGCGGTTCCGTCAAAACCGTACCGACCGACTATGCGAAAGGATTCCTGCCCGCATCGGCTCCTGAAGCGAAAGTCGTAAGGGCTACGGTCGGATTCAGCGACGCTGTGCAGCGTGCGAACGGTTCGGGATCGGAACTCCGCTTCCGGAAAACGGCCGCTGCCGAAATCACGCTCAAGTAATATTGGATCGGGAGAGGCCGGTCGTCCGGCAAGTGCCGGCCTCTCCCTTCTTTCCAAGCCAAAAACAACCTGCCGGACTCAAAAATCAGCATGATATATGCATAACAAAACGAAACTCCTGATTTTCGCCTCCCTGCTGCTGGCCGCCTGCTCGACGGATCCCATGCAGGAAATACCGAACCGCGGGGATTCCGCTCCCGAAATCGAGACTTCGGACAAAATCTGCAATACGTCGGACGACGCCGTGGCCGGTTCGCTCATCGTAAAATTTGGCGAAGAAGCCATTCCCAGTCTCGAACAGAATGCGTTGAATGCGGCCAAGACCCGTTCGGCGCTGACCCGTTCGGGCATCGAATCCGTCGATGACATCCTGAACGACCTGCATGTCACCTCGCTGGAGCGCGTCTTCCCCGAAGCCGGCGAACACGAGGCCCGCACCCGTGCGGCAGGGCTTCACAGATGGTATGTGCTCCGGTTCGCATCGGAGGAGGATCTCGACAAGGCGGCGGAGAGACTCGCGGGTGTCGCCGAAATCTCGAAAGTACAGTTCCGCACCCGTCTCTACCGGGCTTCCGACTGCAAAACCTATCCGTTTCAAGCAACGGCGAACGGCCAGACCCGCGCTTTGGTTACAGCGGATTTCAACGACCCGAATCTTTTCTGGCAGTGGCATTACATCAACAATGCCGACCAGGCCGTTGCCACTACATCGGTGGCCGGAGCCGACATCAATGTGGCCGACGCATGGAAGCTCACGGCAGGTAATCCCGAAGTCATCGTCGCCATCGTGGACGAAGGGGTGAAATACACTCATCCGGATCTGGCGGCCAACATGTGGATCAATCCGAACCCTTCGCCCGAATACAAGAACCAGGACATTCACGGATGGAACTTCGCTGCCGACGGTCCCATTTCATGGGGTCAGAAGGGCGATTCGGGACACGGAACGCACGTTGCGGGCACGGTAGCCGCCGTCAATAACAACGGCATCGGCGTCTGCGGCGTGGCCGGAGGTACGGGCAAGGGAGACGGTGTGCGTCTCATGTCGTGCCAGATCTTCTCGGGAGACCTGACGGGTGACGCCCTCGTGTCGAGCCGTGCCGTAAAATACGCCGCGGATCACGGTGCCTCCATCCTCCAGTGCTCGTGGGGCATCAAGGCGGGAATATACACGTCGGACAACATGTTCATCAAACAATCGCCGATGGATTACGAGGCGCTTCAGTACTTCGCCGCCCAGAAGAACTGCGAGGCCCTCGACGGCGGACTGATCGTTTTTTCCGCCGGCAACGAATCGACAGCCATGTCCGGCTATCCGGCAGGCTATCGTGATTATATCTCGGTCACCTCGTTCTCGCCCGACTACCTGCCGGCCAACTACACCAACTACGGTCCCGGCTGCAATATCGCGGCTCCCGGCGGCGAAACGAGCGGTTTGAGCGGTGGGGAGAAAGCCGGCGTCCTTTCGACGCTCTGCTCCGAAACGAGCAACGGAGCGGATTACGGCTACATGCAGGGAACTTCGATGGCCTGTCCGCATGTCTCGGGCGTAGCCGCACTCGGCCTCTCCTATGCCCTGGAGAAAGGGAAGAGATACTCGCTCGACGAATTCAAGACCATGCTGCTCACCTCGGTCAATGAAATCGACTCCCGGCTGGGCGAAGGCTCGAAGGCCACGATCGCCGACGTGTCGATTTACCGCGGCAAAATGGGCACCGGCATTACGGACGCTTATCAGTTGCTCATGCAGATCGAAGGGACGCCCTGTCTGCAGGTCGCATTGGGCGAGGTGCAGCTCATTCCGCTGACGCAGCATTTCGGACAGGGTGCCGAAGACCTTACCTATACCGATATCCAGATGTCGGCCAAGGATATGGAAAAGCTTGGCATCAAGGCGGCTCCTAAAATGTATAATGGAAAACTGATGATCAAATGCACGAAACCCGGATCGGCCAAAATCAAGGTTTCGGCGATAGCCGGCGGTACGAAACCCGGAACGGGTGTCGTGATGGGCGGCATGGTCATCACCAAGGAATTCGCCGTCATCGCCCGTTCGGCCGGCGCAGCAAACGGAGGTTGGTTATAAAAACAGTGCTTGCAATGAAAAAACATCTTTATCATCTGCTCGTTTTCTCCCTGCTCGGCATTTTCGCCGCAAGCTGTTCGGATGACGACGATGCCCCCAACATTCAGTCGGAAATCGTAGGCGAATGGCGCCTCACTTCCTGGTCGGAGAGTGCTCCCGAAGGATTCGAGGTATACGTCGAATTCACTTCGGCAGCGACGTTCGGACTTTATCAGAAGGTCGAAACGTCGAACTACACTAAATACACCGGGCGTTATTCGATTGACGGATCCCGGCTGACCGGAGTGTACGACGACGGCGAGAGCTGGGGCAACGGCTACGATTTCGAGTTGACGAATGGCGGGAACACCCTGACGATGACCACCCGAACCGAGCCGGCCGAAACCAGCGTATATTCCCGGACGATCATTCCGGATGACGTGCGCAATGCCCGAACATCCCGTGCCGAGTTTTCTCTGGAAATGAGGCGAATGCTATAATCTGTAATATTCGCGCCGCTCCGCCATTAAGTGTAAGGTAAGGACAAGAAGATGCGGTTGAAACGCTAATAACGGTCAGACCAGTAACGCTTCAATGTGTGGAAGGCATTTGTCAACCGACAAATAATTTCGAGTGAAAATCTCTTACTATAATGTGTTAAAACATTAAAATAAAAAGTTCAAAATTACGAGATTGCTCACTG
>OOAE01001678.1_pt1 | contig 14632 bp, 14 predicted proteins | sample 1671271 | NCBI WGS metagenome assembly OOAE01 (sample SAMN06348139, study PRJEB24527) | human gut metagenome | biome: human gut; feature: ankylosing spondylitis patient; material: feces | host: Homo sapiens | place: China | collected 2015-10 | reverse complement strand
GATGATTACATGAATGGTGTGATCAAAAAGCATGAGCTTACAAGAGAGGATAAGGAGCAGGACCGCATCCGTCATGTGGATGTCTGTGATGCCAACACAGGCCCTATTTTTCTGGCGTGCAGATATCCGGCAGAGCTTCTTACTCTTATGGAAGAATGGAAAAATGCACATGTTCCTGTGTATGATTTTACTTCCGATGACGAGATCACACATCGTGTATGGGTCGTAGATGAGGAAGAAAAGATCCGGACTATACATAGTCTTTTTGGCGGAATCTCCTCTATCTATATTGCAGATGGCCACCACAGAGCAGCCTCCGCAGTAAAGGTTGGACAGAAGAGAAGAGCGGAGCATCCGGATTACACCGGAAAAGAAGGATTTAACTTTTTCCTGTCAGTGGTATTTCCGTATGACCAGCTGACCATCCTTCCGTACCACAGGATCGTAAAGGATATCAAGGGTATGGAACCCAAAGCCTTTATCGGAAGCATGAAGTTTAATTTTGAGCTGATGGCAATGCCGGGATTTCCATGTAAACCGGTGGAGAAACACTGCTTTGGGCTGTATGTAGACGGAGAATGGTTCCATCTGAAGGCATATCCGGATATCTATGCGGGTAAAGACAGCGTAGGTCAGCTGGATGTATCTATTCTTCAGGATAAGGTCCTGGGTCCGGTTCTGGGGATCAGTGACCCGCGTACCGATGAGAGGATCCGCTTTATGGGAGGAAACCACCGGCTGAAGGATCTGGCAGCAGCTGCAGATGAGACAGGAGGAGCTGCCTTTGCCATGTATCCTACATCCATGGAGGAGCTGATGACGATCGCAGACGAGGGTAAGCTTATGCCGCCAAAGAGCACCTGGTTTGAACCGAAGCTCCGCAGTGGTCTTTTTATCCATAAGCTTTCAGACTGATGCCGGAGGCTTTATAGATTTTTAAGAAAATGGTCAGGAAAATCTTAGGAAATCACTACAGATTGCTCACATTTGTCCGGTAAGATACAAGTATATTCTGAGCAAATGCGAAAGAGGGTTTTTCATGACAAACGAACAGTATTACGATTGTATCCAGCCATATCAGAACGCATGTCAGATCATGCGCGCCAAGCTTGAGGTGCTCAACGGAAGCCTGTATCAGAAGTCTTCCGTATCTCCGATCCACAATATCCAGGAACGGATCAAATCCAAGAAGAGCATCGAAAAGAAGCTGGAGAAGCTGGGACATTCGGACAGTGTGCAGAACGCCAAGGATCATCTCCGGGATATCGCTGGGATCCGTGTGATCTGCTACTTTATTGATGATATATACAATCTTGTAAATGCGCTGAAGCGGCAGAGTGAACTGATCTTTATCAGGGAAAAGGATTACATACAGAATCCCAAGCCTAACGGATACCGCAGCTTTCACGTGATCATTGCAGTTCCGGTGTATTATCTGGATACCATGGAGTATTTTCCGGTGGAGATCCAGCTGAGGACGATGACCATGGATCTCTGGGCAAGCATGGAGCACCGTGTCTGTTACAAGAAGCTTCCGGAACACAGGGATGAGCTGGCGGAGGCCTTCTGTCAGTATGCAGATATCCTTGGAAAGATCGAGGAACAGTTTGAAGCCTACAATGAAACAGGAATGCTGGAGGAGATCACACCTGCCCAGATTACTGAGAATCCGACGGAGGGATAGGAATGGAGATCGAAGAGGAATTTATATCCGGTTTCTGCCGTACCATGAACGGGGGCGAAACCGTCTGCTGTGAGTATACACGGCAGGAGGACAGCAGCAGGAAGCTGACCTTTATGGACTGCGCGCATGAAAGATGTGTAAACACAGGCGCCTGTGAGATCTTCAAACAGGCCCATGAGCTGGAGCAGAAATAAAAGATCAAAGAAAAGAAAACAGTGAAAAAGCAATAATGATAAAACAGTAATTATAATAAAACAGCAATTATAAAAAATCACAGAATACAGGAGGAGTGCGTATGAAGCACACAGTAGATGCAATGGGGAAACAGTGTCCGATCCCGGTTGTGATGACCAAGAAGATCCTTGACAAGGCAGAGCAGGGAGACGAGATCTTGATCTTGGTAGATAATGAAACAGCAGTAAACAATTTGAGCAGACTTGCCGGAAGTACCGGATGCAGTTTCGTATCCAGAAAAACAGAAGGTGGTTACGAGATCAATATGACAGTAAAATCTGATCCTGCTGCAAGAAGCCAGGCAGAGCCTGAGATCGTCTGCACACCGGCTGTTCCGCAGGGAGATTATACCGTTGCCATCACTTCCGATAAGATGGGAGATGGAGATCCGGAGCTTGGCGGGATCCTGATCAAGGGATTTGTGTATGCGCTGACACAGCTGGAGACACCGCCGTCAGTTATGCTGTTTTATAATGGCGGAGCCAGACTTACTGCACAGGATTCACCATGTATCGAAGACCTTAAGACCTTACAGGAGCAGGGAACCGAGATTCTGACCTGCGGAACCTGCGTGAACTTCTACGGACTGAAGGAACCGGCAGTGGGAACCGTAACAAATATGTATACCATAGCGGAAAAGCTCACAAAAGCAGGAAAAGTGATCCGCCCGTAAACAGAGAAACATATAGAAACAACAAAAGTATATAGAAACAATAGAAACTTACAGAAACAGACAGAAACAAATAGAAATACACAGAAATGCCGCAGAGCCATTTTGAAGCCTGCGGCATTTTTGATATCTGGTTGATATTCGCTTGATATCCGGTTATGAGCAAGCAACGAAGAGGATCGGATCGCAAATATCCGCCTGACTTAGTTCCGAACTTACAATTCCACATCAAGCTGCTGCTCCTCAATATGATGGCGTTTTGCATAGCCGGTGAGCATCAGCGTCAGTGCACCGTCGCCGGTCACGTTGCATGCAGTTCCGAAGCTGTCCTGCAGTGCAAAGATGGTAAGCATCAATGCAGTGCCGGAGCTGTCGAATTTCAGTATTCCGGTGATGATGCCAAGGGATGCCATGACGGTTCCGCCGGGAACACCGGGAGCTCCGATGGCAAAGATACCCAGAAGAAGGCAGAACAGAACCATGGTACCCGGCGTGGGAACGGAACCGTACAGGATCTTCGAAATCGCCATACAGAAGAAAACCTCTGTCAGAACGGAGCCACATAGATGGATGTTTGCAAAAAGAGGAATCCCAAAGCTGACCAGATCCTTGCGGAGAGGTTTTGCCTTGGAGGCACACTGCAGTGCAACGGCCAGTGTGGCTGCAGATGACATGGTCCCTACGGCAGTCAGATAGGCAGGACCATAATGGCGGACAACCTCCAGAGGATTTTCTCCGGAATAGATGCCTGCAAGGATGTAAAGAAGAGCCATCCAGATAAAATGCCCGGCAAGCACCAGTACGATGATCTTCAGAAAAACAGGCAGCTGTCTGGTGATGGTTCCCTCGTAGGCAAGGCCGCAGAAGGTAGTGCCGATAAACAACGGAAGAATGGGGATGATGATCCGAGCCACCAGAGAAAGAACGATTTTCTGAAATTCATCCAGGAGCCCAGTGATCAGCTTCGCCTTTGTCCAGGTGGCGGCAAGTCCCAGCATCATTGCAAAAACAAGAGCACTCATAACGGACATGATCTGCGGGATCTCCAGCTCAAAGATCACCTCCGGCAGCCGCTTCAGTCCTGCAGCATAGGAATGGATGGACAGATGTGGAATGATGAGAAAGCCAGAGGCTGTGGAAAAAAGCGCTGCGCCAACAGAGGAGCCGTAAGCGAGGACAACCGCAACTCCCAGCATCAGCGAAGCATTTTTGCCAAGCCTGGTAATGGACGGAGCGATAAATCCCAGCACGATCAGCGGCACGCAGAAGGTAATGAGCTGGCCCAGAATGTACTTGATAGTAACTGTGATATTAAGAACTGCCATGGAGATTCCGTTGGTGCTGTACCGGTTCAGGATAAGCCCGGCTATGATCCCCAGGATCACAGCGACCAGCAGCTTAAATGGCAGACTGTTGAAAAAAGATGTTTTTTTCATTGGAAAACCTCCTCGGATAGTATAAAATAAAGCCAGAGTTTATTATAAAGGTATTTGATAAAAATCACAAGGAGGGTCAAATGATTTATCTGGATAACGCGGCTACAAGCTTTCATAAGCCGGACTGTGTGCCGCGTGCTGTGGTGGAAGCCATGCAGCATGCAGGAAACAGCGGAAGGGGCAGCAGCGGCGAAGCAATGGCAGCCTCAAGGCTTATTTTTAATACAAGATGCCAGATCGCAGAGATGTTTGACGTATGGGGACCGGAATGTGTGGCCTTTACATCCAATGACACGGAAGCGCTCAATATCGCCCTGCAGGGAATACTTCATCCGGAGGAGGGAACTATCCATGCGATCTGTACGGAGATGGATCACAACAGTGTGCTCCGTCCGCTGTACCGCCTGGAAAAAAAAGGCATGAAGCTTACGATCTTGCCGGCAGACCGCAAGGGACGGATCTCCCTTACGGAGCTTGAAGCAGCCATCCGTCCGGAGACGAAGGTGATCGTCTGTACCCACGCTTCCAATCTGACAGGAAATCTCAATGATATCCATGCCATCGGTGAGATCGCACAGAAGCACCAGAAGCTTTTTATTGTGGATGCTGCCCAGACAGCAGGAGTATTTCCGATTTCCATGAAAAAAGATCATATAGATATTCTTTGCTTTTCCGGACATAAGGGCCTTATGGGACCCCAGGGCACAGGAGCCATCTGTGTTCGGCCGGGGGTATCTGTGGAGCCTCTGAAGGTAGGCGGAAGCGGCGTCCTCACCTTTCAGAGAGAGCATCCGCAGGATATGCCGGAGACACTGGAGGCAGGCACCCTGAACAGCCACGGGATCGCAGGTCTTGGCGCAGCCATCAGCTGGATTACCGAAACCGGAACAGAACAGATCCGAAAAAGAGAGCAGCAGCTGATGTGGCGTTTTTATGACCAGGTAAAGGAAATTCCGGGAGTCACCCTGTATGGAGATTTTTCCAGGGAAGAACGCTCCCCTGTGGTGACTCTGAATATTGCAGAGATGGACTCGGCAGAGGTGGCCATGGTTCTTGATGAAGAGTACGGGATCAGTGTAAGAGCCGGCGGCCACTGTGCACCGCTGATGCACAAAGCACTGGGAACCGAAAAAACAGGAGCCGTCCGCTTCAGCTTTTCTTATTTTAATACGGAAGAAGAGGTGGACACTGCTGTCGGGGCGGTAAAGGAGCTTGCCGCGGAATAAACAGCGAAAGACGGACAGAAAGGACACAAAGAATGTATCAGACAATATATGATGTGGTAGAAAAAAGAGGGCGTGTAAAAACAGGGATCCTTCTGAACGGAAAGGATGCCGGGCTGAAATATCTTTTGGAAGAAAGCAGCTTTTTTTATCCGAAGAGAGCAGAAAGAAATAAAGAAGCAGAAGAATTCCTGAAGGCTTCCGTGGAAGCAGCCGTGGAAACCGGCGTTGTGAAAAACGGAGACCGGGAGATATTTGTGGAAACCTACGAGAAGAATCCCAGGCTGATCATACTGGGTGGCGGCCATGTTTCTCTTCCGGTAGCAGAGATCGGCAGGATGCTGGGCTTTCATGTAACAGTCATGGATGACCGGGAGGAATTTGTGACGGAGGAAAGATTCCCCATGGCAGATGAGAGGATCTTTGGAGATTTTGATACCCTGTCCGACAGGATCCCTCCCTATGAAAATGCTTACTATGTAGTGGTGACACGAGGCCATCTGGGAGATTCCGCCTGTGCAAGAGCGATCCTTAAGAGACCCTTTGCTTATTTCGGAATGATCGGAAGCAGGACAAAGGTGCGGATCACCAGGGAAAAGCTCCTGAAAGAGGGCTTTACGGAGGAACAGCTGGATCAGATCCATGCCCCCATCGGACTCCCCATCGGAGGACAGATGCCGGCTGAGATCGCCGTGAGTATCATGGCAGAGATCGTGCAGGAAAAGAACCGGCATTTCCGCACCTACTGTGATGAGGAGGTGGAGGCAGCAGTACGCCGCAGGACACCGGGAATCATGGTCACGATCATCGAGAAGAAGGGCTCCTCACCAAGAGGAACTGGGAGCAAGATGTTCGTATTCCGGGACGGAAGCATGGCAGGAAGCATCGGCGGCGGAAAAGTGGAGTTTGAAGCCGGAAAACACGCAGTAAATATCCGAAATACGGAAACAAAGGTTTACGAGCTGGGACAGGGGGCAGGAGATCTGGGGATGATCTGCGGCGGAACTGTCCGGGTGCTTTTTGAGCCGGTAAATATGTGAAAGAACCGGCCAGGACTTGCATAATATTGCAGAATCGTGTATATTGGACGCAGAGAATTTTTTACCGGCGTATAAGGAGGAATCAGATAAAATGAAGAAAAAATGTATTATGGCTTTGATAATAGGCGCGGCTTTCCTTGCACAGGGCTGTGGATATGAGGAAGGAACCGATGCAGTGGTAACAGTAGTAGATTCCACACCGACGCCGGAGCCCACAGAGAAGCCGAAGGCAACTGCAACACCTACACCAGAAGCAGCGGCAGCAGATTCCACAGCAGACGGAGCAGCAGCGGCAGCGGATTCCACGGCAGACGGAGCAGCAGCGGCAGCAGATCCCGCAGCACAGACAGTAGCTACGGAGCAGACCCCAAGCGGCATCAACGTACAGGCACAGGATGCCACCTACTATGCAGTGGAGGGTGTGAATTTACGTTCTGACGCCAACGCAGAGGCAGAATTTGTGGCAGGTGTCCTTTCCGGAGAATCCCTGAAGTGTACCGGTGTCTGTGACAATGGATGGATCCGTGTGGATTATAATGGCCAGACCTGCTACGCATCCGGTGATTACGTCAGCACAACACCGCCGGTGGGCGCAGTGGCAGCAGATACTACCGCAGAAGATACTACCACAGAAGCAGCACAGTAGAGCACAGACTACAGGCTTTTGACCAGATCAGGGAAATCCTGATCCTGCTTTAATTGCAGATATCTCCTTGATATAATAAAAAACAGGCAGCTGCATCCGATGAAAGAACATCGATACAGGCAGCCTGTTTTTTTGTTTCGGCATATAGTCCGTTCAGAACACAAGGATCATGCCAGCGGATCGTACCCGCAGATCATTCCGGATAAACAAGACGGTCCGGCTTGATATCGTAGAGAACCTCGTTCAGGAATTTCTTTGCCAGATATTTTGCCATGCCAAGGTTCATATCCAGATAATTTCCGCAGTCCTTGGGAGAAGCTCCCGGGATCTCACCCTCAAAATCGCGGATAAATTCAAACATTTCAATCATCAGCGGAACGATATCTCTGGATTCATAATCCCCGTTAAGAAGAAGATAATTTCCGGTACGGCAGCCCATAGGACCCCAGTAAATGACCTTCGGGCCAAACTCCTTATGGTTCCGCAGGAAGGTAGCTGCCAGATGCTCCATGGCGTGAAGCTCGGCTGTGTTCATAACAGGCTCCTCATTGGGAGAAGTCATACGGATATCGAAGGTAGTGATCACCTGATCTCCAACCGGATCCTTACGTGAAACGTATACGCCAGGCTGAAGCTTGATATGGTCAATGGTAAAACTTGTGATCTTTTCCATGTTGATTCCTCACTTTCTTATATGTACGGAGCCCATAATAAGCTCCATACATGATTTTAGCAGAGAACCGGAAGAGATACAAGGCAAAACAAAGGGAATCCTGCACCTGGTTCCGTGCAAAGTTGACTTTATGAAAAGATGATGTTAAACTGAGAAAAGCTTACAGGGGGAGAGTGAAAAGCTCACCTGAAAATGCCGGAACAGGCGTTTTCGGGATCTGATAAGGAGGACTTATAAATATGAAAAGTAAGGTTTTAGCCGTATTATTTGCGACAGCTCTTACCGCAGGAATGCTTTCCGGATGCGGAAGCACAGACAGTACTTCTGAAAAAGCAGACCAGAAGGAAGAATCTCTGGAGGAAGAAACCTCAGAAGGACAGACAGGCGTAGATGAAGAGACAGCAGCCAATGCAGTGTCCGAGGAGGAGGCTGAGGCGGCAGGCTTTTCAGACCATGAAGAAAGCACCGATGATCAGGAGGCTTCCGGTGATGCAGAGGACATTTCACATGAAACCGAAGCTTCTGCAGACAGTACAGAGGATACAGACAGCGCAGACGGAGAATTTTCCGATGGTTCCGAGGATGCACAAATGGCAGGAACAACTGTGATCGATACCAGCCAGCAGCTGACAGGAACCCATCATGCTGCCATCACCGTAAAGGATTATGGCGAGATCGATGTAGAGCTGGATGCAGACACCGCACCCATCACAGTCACAAATTTTGTAAAGCTGGTACAGGACAATTTTTATGACGGTCTGACCTTCCACCGGATCATTGACGGATTTATGATCCAGGGCGGAGATCCAAACGGAGACGGAACCGGCGGAGCAGAGGATACCATCAAGGGCGAATTTTCCAGCAATGGAGTGAAGAACGATATTTCTCATGTAAGAGGAACCATTTCCATGGCCCGCAGCACAGATCCGGACAGCGCAAGCTCTCAGTTCTTTATCGTACAGTCCGATTCCACACATCTGGATGGCGACTATGCTGCATTCGGACACGTGACCTCTGGGATGGACCTTGTAGATCAGATCTGCAAGGATGCCAAGCCGACAGACGGCAACGGAACCATTGCAAAGGATCAGCAGCCGGTGATCGAGAGTATCCGTATGGTTGACTGACAGGAGGGACAAGGATGCTGAAAGGGAAAACAGTGCTTCTTGGCATCACAGGAAGTATTGCTGCATACAAGATCGCATATCTGGCAAGTGCATTACATAAGCTTCATGCAGATGTCCATGTACTGATGACAGAGAATGCAACGAACTTTATCAATCCGATCACATTTGAAACACTGACCGGGAATAAATGCCTGGTGGATACCTTTGACCGGAACTTTCAGTTCCAGGTAGAGCACGTATCCATTGCCAAGAAGGCAGATGTTGTGATGATCGCACCGGCCAGTGCAAACGTGATCGGAAAGCTGGCCAACGGCCTTGCGGACGATATGCTCACCACTACGGTAATGGCCTGCAGATGTCAGAAGATCCTTGCACCGGCCATGAATACCGCCATGTATGAGAATCCCGTGGTGCAGGACAATATCCGGAAGCTGCAAACCTACGGATATGAGGTGATCACACCGGCCAGTGGCTACCTGGCATGCGGGGACACCGGAGCCGGAAAAATGCCGGAGCCGGAAACCCTTCTGGAATATATCCTGAAGGAAGCCGCCTTCCAGAAAGACCTTGCCGGCAAAAAGCTCCTGGTAACGGCAGGACCTACCCAGGAGGCCATCGACCCGGTCCGCTGTCTCACCAACCATTCATCCGGAAAGATGGGATACGCCATTGCAAAAATGGCCATGCTCAGAGGAGCGGAGGTTACGCTGGTAAGCGGACCTACTGCCATTGAGCCGCCCCTTTTTGTGAAGGTCGTACCTGTGACATCTGCCAGAGATATGTTCGAGGCAGTCACCGGTTTAAGTGATGAACAGGATATCATCATCAAGGCTGCCGCAGTGGCAGACTACCGTCCGAAGCAGGTCAGCGAAGACAAGGTTAAGAAAAAAGACGATCAGGCTTCCATAGAGCTCGAGAGGACAGACGACATTCTGAAATATCTGGGCCAGCACAAAAAGCAGGGCCAGTTCCTCTGCGGATTTTCCATGGAGACCAGAGACATGCTCCGTAATTCCAGAGCCAAGCTTGAGAAGAAAAACCTGGATATGGTGGCAGCCAACAACCTGAAGGTAGAAGGCGCCGGATTCCAGGGAGATACCAATGTCCTGACTCTGATCACACAGGACGAAGAAGTGTCACTCCCGCTTATGAGCAAGGAGGATGCAGCGTTAAAGATCCTGGATAAGATCCTTCTGCTTACCACAAAGGCAGAAGCATAGCCACAGAACCGGTCAGAGAGCCGGTTTTAACAACGAAAAGCGGAACAAAAAGATCACCGCTTTCCATCACCGTATTGTATCCGCAGAAAACGCCGGGAAATGCTGTATTTCCGGAAATATTCACAGAGCGGAACGGTAACAAGGAGGAGAAGAAATGAAAAACAACAGATTTACAACAGCGCAGCTTACGTTACTGGGCCTGATGGCAGCGATCCTTCTGCTGATGGCCTACACACCACTGGGATATCTGAACATCGGGCCACTGGCCATTTCCTTTAACGTGATCCCGGTAGCCATCAGTGCAGTCGTCCTCGGACCTGTAGGAGGAGCCGTGGCAGGTGCGATCTTCGGCCTGACCAGCTTTCTCCAGTGCATAGGAGTAGGCGGCTCCAGTGCAATGGGAGTTGTGCTTTTCGGTATCAATCCGGTATTTGCCTTTATCCAGCGCTTCATCCCACGTCTTCTGGACGGTATCTGCCTCGGATATATTTTTAAAGGCATGCGAAAGGTCAGCAATACCTATGTGGCATGTGCAGTAACCGGATTCTTTTCCGCATTCCTGAATACCCTGTTCTTCATGGCAGCACTTGTAGGACTGTTCGGAAATACCGATTATGTAAAAAATCTGATGGGCGGTCATAACATCATCATCGGCTGCTGTCTCATGGTAGGGATCAACGCAGTATGCGAAATGATTTCCTCCACAGTGATCACAGGAGCAGTGGGAGCTGCACTTTCCAAGGCACATCTGATCCCATCCGCACAGATCAGCCGTGAGAAGACAAAAGCATAAAGACAGGGAAAATAAAATTATGATATTAGCAATTGATATTGGAAATACCAACATAGTCGTGGGCTGCATCGATGACAAAAAAACATACTTCATCGAGAGACTTGCTACCGTAAGAACAAAAACAGAACTGGAATATGCCGTAGACCTGAAAACCTTACTGGAAATCTACCACATCAAAAAGGCAGACATAGAAGGCTGTATCATTTCATCTGTAGTCCCGCAGATCACCAACATTGCCAAGCTGGCAGCAGAAAAGATCCTTAAAAAAGAAGTCATGGTCCTGGGACCAGGAGTAAAAACAGGTCTGAACATCATGATGGACAACCCCGGACAGCTGGGCGCGGATCTTGTGGCAGACGCTGTGGCAGGATTAAATGAATATCCGGTTCCGTTTATTGTGATCGATATGGGAACCGCCACTACAGTTTCTGTTGTCAACAGCAAAAAGCAATACATTGGCGGAATGATCCTTCCTGGCATCGGGATATCCCTGGATGCACTGACAGCCAGAGCATCCCAGCTCAGCGGGATCAGCATCGATGCCCCGAAGCATGTGATCGGGCGCAATACCATCGAATGTATGAAAAGCGGCGTGCTCTACAGCAACGCAGCAGCTATCGACGGGATCATTGACCGGGTGGAAGAAGAGCTTGGTGAGAAAACAACCGTGATCGCAACAGGCGGTCTTGCAAAAAAGATCATTTCTCATTGTAAGAAAGAAATCATTCTGGATGAGGACCTTCTGCTCAAAGGACTCCTTGTGATCTACAAAAAAAATAAATAAAAACAAAAAAATCAGCTGCCGGTGCAGGAAACACGTACCGGACAGCTGATTTTTTTTTACTGTAGAAATGCTCTGCGGAAATCCTCAGGCACAGGTGCAAGGAAACACATAGGCTCCCCGGTGATGGGGTGAGCAAATTCCAGCTGGAAGGAATGCAGGGCCTGGCGTCCGATCCGGTCAAAAACCGGATGATACAGAAAATCCCCCGGCAGCGGACAGCCGATATACTTCATATGCACCCGGATCTGATGAGTCCGCCCCGTATCCAGATGCAGCTCCACAAGAGCATATCCATTGCTGACTGCAAGACGCTCAAAATGAGTCACGGCAGCCTCCCCACGCTCAAAATTAACCTCCCTTGTGATCACAGAAGCATCCATTCTCGCAACAGGAGCGGAAATCGTCCCCCTTTCCGGCAGGATCCCGTCAGTAAGTGCAAGATAGGTACGTCGGATCTGGCGCTGCTTCATCTGGGCAGAGAGAAGAGCTCCGCTCAGAGGGTTCTTGGCAAGCACCAGCACCCCGGTGGTATCCCTGTCCAGCCGGTTGATGCAGCGGTAGACAAAAGCCTTCCCCTGCTGCTTATAATACCAGGCAACACCGTTGGCAAGGGTATTCTCGTAGTTCCCGGCAGAGGGATGCACAGGCATATCAGCAGGCTTGTTCAGCACAAGGATATCCTCATCCTCATACAGGATATCCAGAGGTAGCGGTACCGGAATAATGGAAAGCTCCGCTCCGTCCCCGGTCTCTTCCGGAACAAGGATCCGAAGAACATCCCCCTCCCTCAGGACCGTTCTGCCAAAAGCCGGCTGCCCGTTCAGCAGGATCGCCTGCTCCGCCCGCTTCATAGTAGTCAATATATGTTTGGAAAAACCCTTTTTCCGAAGAAATCCAAGAACATTTTCCCCGGACTCCCCGGTTGAGATCGTATAGGTAATAATTCTCTCCATAGAAAAAAATCCTTTTCTGAAATTTGGCAGGCCAAAAGCCAGATCGCGCGGCCTGCGGATATAGTATAGCATTTGGGGAGGGAAATGTCGATTAGGCATAAAAAAAGAGCTGGTACAAGAGGAAATATCCTTGGACAGCTCGTGGATTATGGGATTTGTGTCGCTTATTATCTTCATTAGTCACAGACCAAAAAAGATATATTTTACAGCCATATGTAAGGATACCATTGATATTTTCCTTTGTCAAGGCGTGCCAAAGATATGAAACATGCTAATAATGTCGTTTTTTAAGCATCATATGCAGTCATTTTCTATCAAAAAGTGAATAAACAGTCTGATAATCATCGAAATCTAACATTAGTGGTCACTAAAAGTGGTCACTTTTTTCTTGCGCAAATCCGCGTAAAATCAATACTTTTCAGGCATTTTCCTCTTTTCTTTCCAATTATTAGTGGTCAAAATCGTGGTCAACTGTGCCGGAAAAGCCAGCATTTAACAGTGTTTCAAGCTCTTTTTCGCTAATGAAGATATTAAGCGATACCTGACAGCAGAAAGAGATGCCATGAAAACAGGATACAGTATCAAAACATGGAAAATGCGGCTCTTTTGTCCGGAAAAGCAGATGATCGAAACAACAGAAGCCCTGTATCGGGAAGCCGTAGCCTTTTACTATGAACTCCTGAAAGAAAGAGAAGAGCTCTGGGCCGAAAATCTGCTGACCATCCAGGGACATCTGGAAAAACTCACTGTTCCCGGAAGAGACGGAAGAGAACCAAAGTACATCCCGCCAGGCGGAAAGCTCCCCGTTTACTTTCGGAGATCTGCCATGAACAAAGCTGCAATGGCAGTAAAGACCGCAGCAAGCGCAGAAAGCTTCCCCGAAAAGATCGATGCTAACATCACCTTTTTCAAGGGAATGTACAGAGACCTGACAGACACCTCCGTAGTGCTGAAGCTCTGGAACGGAAAGAAATGGATCTGGGTACCCTGCGGACTTACAGGACGCCCTTTCCCCAAGGAAGCAGCGATCCTTTCACCGACACTGGTCCATGAGGAAAAATGGCTCATGTTCCATGTCCCTGTCAAGCAGGAAAACTCCGATGCCCGGACAGCAAAGGAACGAATGCAGGAAGGCGCCAGAGTATGCAGCGTCCGCTTTACCAATACGGACAGCTTTGCAGTATGCACAGTTCTGGATGAAGGATCCAGGCAGCTGGCTGTAAAAAACTGCAGAGGCGGAAATGCATACCGACATCATTGCAGAGCTTTGTTGAAAAAAGTAGAAGCATCCAGGGCATTTACCGATAAAGACAACGTCAGTCAGCCAAACAGGAAATATTACATGCATCTCAAGCACCTGAATGAACATTATGCACATCAGGTCAGCAAGGAGATCATAGATTTCTGCAAAGAAAAACACACCGGGATACTGGTACTGCCGGAGTATGATGAAGATTTTTCCAGGATATCCATGTACAGGAGTGGCAACTATTCGCCCCTTCACTTAAGTATCCGCATCCGGAATTATCTGAAATACAAAGCCTGGGCAGAAGGAATCCTGGTACTTGAGCTGCGCGCCGACGGAACAGAAAAGCAATGTTCCATCTGCGGAGCCACCGGAAAAAAACAGGGCAGCATATTCATCTGCCAGAACGGCCATCAGGTCAACCGCTTCCTGAACGGCGCCCGAAATCTGGGCCGCAAATGCCAGGAAAGCTTCCGGAAAAACAACAAACCAAGTTAATAAGCGGCAGGAATGCCTCTTATATATAAATGCTGAGTGATCAGCAAGAGAGGAAGCGCCAGTGACGCCTCCTTTCCGGTTGAATACCGCCAGGCGGCCCAACGCAGGCGTCGCCGAAGAACCACCGGTTTGGAGTGATCCGAAGGATGGGGGTGTATTCGAAGTTATAAGAATTAAGAGTAGTTAAAAATATATTTATGCGTATAACATACGGGTTTGTTGAACTTATATATCTAAAAAGCCTGCAAATGAGAGAGATATTTCTTATATAAATGCTGAGAAGAGAGTTATGAAAAAGAGGTAATACTAAAAAATCTCATTCCGATGTATACATAAATATTTTGAGGGATAAAGGAGCTAGAGAACATGAAAGTATGTTTAGTAGGTTCATCAGGTGGTCATTTA
>OOAE01001677.1_pt1 | contig 14632 bp, 16 predicted proteins | sample 1671271 | NCBI WGS metagenome assembly OOAE01 (sample SAMN06348139, study PRJEB24527) | human gut metagenome | biome: human gut; feature: ankylosing spondylitis patient; material: feces | host: Homo sapiens | place: China | collected 2015-10 | reverse complement strand
CAGCCCCCGTTGGAATTGTGCTGTCTATTGTAGCGGTTATTCTTTTTACCGGGTTATTGTTGGGACTTGGCTTTGTTTTAGGAAAAATTCCGGGATTAAATGAACAAAACGACTACCTGCTTCAGGCAATCGCAGAATTTATCATTCTGATTGTTTTCCTGATTATAACCTTTGTGATTGGTTATACCCGTATCTTTACGGAAAATGTTGCCGGCTGGCTCAGAAGTTTATATACCGGCGGCTTCTTTGTGGTTTACTGTCTGTTCAGCCTTATTGCACAGATTTATCTTTGCAGTATATCAAAAGCGGGAAATGTAAGACCTGCTTTGGAAATTATATTCTATATAGTTGCTATTTTTCTGGTTGGACTGGTAGAAGAACTGGTTTTTCGAGGTGTCATTTTTAATCTGTTACTGAACAGTTTTCCAAAAACAAGAAAAGGCATTACCGGTGCCATTGTTTTAGGCGGCGTCCTCTTTGGTCTGATGCATTTTGTAAATATTCTTTCCGGAGTGAAATTTACAAGTGCGCTGATTCAGGTTATCTCCGCTGCTTTGATGGGTATTTTATTCTGTACGATATATGCATCTACCCGCAATTTCTGGATGCTTGTCATTTTCCATGCCCTTGTTGATTTTGCCAGCCTGCTTTCCACCGGAATTTTCGATGCCGGAAATATTGTGTCCCAGATCAATACTTTCTCTGCAATTAATTCCCTGTCATTTATCATGCTGGCAATTCCAATGTTTGTTATGCTGCGCAAATCAAGACGTATCCGCTTAGAGATGCTCTACAACAACGTTCCGATTTATGATGATGAACACGAAGCTAAGATGCTTTCCATCGTATCTCTTGTTCTTGGCATCATCAGTCTGGTACTTTCCTGCATCGGCTATCTGATTGGGCTTGGTATTGTGGGCATTTTTGCAGCAATTCTTTCCAAGAAAGCCAAACCATATAATAACTCTATGGCTACTGCCGGAATGATTACTTCCATCATAGGAATTATCCTTTCTGCCATTGCTGTGGTTCTTCTCAGCGTGGTCTACTCCAGCGATATGATGGCGCAGTTTATGTGAAATTTCAACATGGAAAGCCCGGATTGCTCCGGGCTTTTCTTATACATTGTCTACATTGTTTAAATTTTTTCGGATACGAGGGCTATGCTTCTTCTGCCTTGTCATCCAGATTTACTATGATTATATTTTTTCTTGTAACTGCGCCAATCTCTTCCAATGCATTGAGCATACGGTATACGGTTGCTGTTCCAATGCTTTTGTCTTTCTTGGACGCTCTGTAATAAATTTCCTTACAACTGGAGCAGTTATCTTCTAAGATAATATCCAAAAGAATACGACGCTGCTTTGTCATCCGGCATCCCCGGTCTTTCAGCATCTTGATTATCTTGTCTCTGGTCTGTGTCGTCTGCGTCATGCCTGCCTCCAATCTAGATTAATGGCAATGTCCATCACAGTGCTTGCAGTTCACACCACACTGCAGTGATTTTCCTGCCTTTTTGTCTTTTACCATGCTTCGAATTATAAGTGCAACGACTGCTACAACTACAGTTCCAACAATAACTGTACCCATCGTAATCACTCCTTTCTGTTATGGCGGATTATTTTGCTTTTACTGTTACATTTAATGTCTGGCTTTCCTTATAAGGACGGAACAAAAGATAAATGAATCCGATGATTAAAAGGAATGCGACTACTGTTCCAATTCCAAATGTTCCTGCTGTAATTAAGGAACCAATCTGGAAGATACATAAGGATACAACATATGCAAGGATACACTGATATCCGATTGCGAACCAGAACCATTTTGTATTGTTCATCTCACGTTTGATTGCACCCATAGCTGCGAAACATGGTGCACACAGTAAGTTGAATACTAAGTAAGAATATGCTGCAAGTGCAGTCATGCTGCTTGCAAGGTTACCCCAGATTTCTGCTCCGTCTTCTGCAACTTCTGCAAATCCGAATAACTGTCCGATTGTTCCTACTACGTTCTCTTTTGCGATTAATCCGGTAATAGCTGCAACTGTCATCTTCCAGTTACCCCATCCAAGAGGTGCGAAAATCCAGGCAACTGCATTACCAATCTTAGCTAAGATACATTCTGCCTGAGCAGCTTCCAGCGCGGTTCCTTCCAGTCCGTCAAAGTTTAACATTCCGAAGCTTCCGTCTGTCCATCCAAAGTTCATTAAGAACCAGACTACGATAGTTGATAAAAGGATGATGGTACCAGCCTTCTTAATAAAGGACCAGCCTCTCTCCCACATGCTTCTTAATACGTTTCCAACTGTTGGCCAGTGATATGCCGGTAACTCCATAACGAATGGTGCCGGATCTCCAGCGAACATCTTTGTTTTCTTTAAGATAATACCGGAGCAGATGATTGCTGCGATACCAACGAAATATGCACTTGGTGCAACCCATGAAGCTCCATCAAATAATGCACCTGCGATCAATGCGATGATTGGAAGTTTTGCTCCACATGGGATAAATGTTGTTGTCATAATTGTCATCTTACGGTCTCTGTCATTTTCAATGGTTCTTGATGCCATAACTCCAGGAACACCACAACCACTACCGATTAACATCGGGATAAATGATTTTCCGGAAAGACCGAATTTACGGAAGATGCGGTCCATGATAAATGCGACACGGGCCATATAACCGCAGGACTCTAAGAATGCTAAAAAGATGAATAATACCAGCATCTGCGGTACGAATCCGAGAACTGCACCAACACCGGAGATAATACCATCTACAATAAGACCTGTCAGCCAGTCTGCACATCCGATATTTTCAAAGAAGTTCTGTGCTGCCGGGATAATCCACTCACCAAAGAGAGTATCATTGGTCCAGTCTGTTAAAATGGAACCTACTGTTGTTACAGATACATAATATACAATCCACATAACTACTGCGAAGATTGGCAGTGCCAGCCAGCGGTTTGTTACGATACGGTCAATCTTATCGGAAGTAGAAAGTTTTTTCTTGCCATTCTTGGTAATACACTCACCAATAATGCTTGAAATATATACATATCTTTCATTTGTGATAATACTTTCGGTATCATCATCAAATGCATCTTCCATTTCTTTGATTTCTGCAGATACATCTGCTTTCTGTTTCATCTGCTCTGCAATCTTATCATCTTTCTCAAGAAGTTTGATTGCAAAGAAACGTTTCTGTTCTTCCGGAATGTCACTTCCTAATTTTTCTTCTGCTTTGCGGATGATGTCCTCCGCTTCTTTCGAGAACTCATGTACCGGAGCTCCAGCTTTCTGTTTTGCAGCTTCGATTGCCTTCTCTGCTGCAGCCATGATTCCGGTTCCTTTTAATGCAGAAATCTCAACTACTTCGCATCCTAATTTTTTAGAAAGCTTGTCGATATGTATCTGGTCTCCGGATTTCTTTACCAAGTCCATCATGTTTACAGCCATGATAACCGGAATTCCCAGTTCCATTAACTGTGTAGAAAGATAAAGGTTTCTCTCGATGTTGGTTCCATCTACAATATTTAAGATTGCATCCGGACGTTCGTTAATCAGGTAATTTCTTGTAACAACTTCTTCCAGTGTATATGGTGATAAGGAATAGATACCTGGTAAGTCCATGATTGTTACATCCTTATGACCTTTTAACTTTCCTTCTTTTTTCTCTACAGTTACGCCCGGCCAGTTACCTACGAACTGGTTAGAACCTGTCAGAGCATTAAATAATGTGGTTTTTCCACTGTTGGGATTTCCTGCTAATGCAATTTTAATCGCCATCTTTTTTACTCCTCTTTTCTTCTTTCTTTTATCATTTTTAAATTTCCTGCATAGAGCCTTTCTATGCTGTTAGTCCGATATTTCTTTTGTTAGTCGGGCTGTTTCAATGTTAGCTTAGCATTCCTTATGTTAGCATTTACTAACCTATATGCAAAAAAAATTTATTCTACTTCAATCATTTCTGCATCTGCTTTACGAAGAGAAAGCTCATAGCCACGAACTGTCACCTCTACCGGATCACCGAGTGGAGCAACCTTTCTTACATAAACGTCCACGCCCTTGGTAATACCCATGTCCATGATACGTCTCTTTACCGGTCCCTCTCCGGACAGCTTTTTCACCTTTACGGTCTGACCGCAGGCTACTTCTTTTAATGTCTTCATAATTTCCTCCTTCTGGCTGTTACACCATAATCTTATTTGCCATGTCTTTTCCAATTGCTACTCTGGATTCTTTGACATTTACAATCATATTTCCATTTACCTCGGATACTACTGTTACTGTACCACCGGCAACAAAACCAAGGTTTTCAAGAAATCTTCTTGTCTCTTCTTTACCGCCGACTTTCTTAATTACGTTCGGCTCTCCTTCTTTTACCATAGATAAAGGCATCATGTTCTCCTCTTTTCTATTGTGCTATTGTTAATTTTTTCTCATTTCATTGGTTAGTATATTCTAACTATCATTAGTTGTCAAGAACGTTTTTGAGAAAATTTTATCATTAAGAAACATTTTTTTGCTTCATTTTATGATTTGATATGTTCTGCTTAATATGTTATACTTACCTAAATTCATGTATTATTATAGAAAAAAACGTTAATGGGGGTGTTGTTATATGGCAACAAATGAATCAGCAGAAAATTATCTTGAGACTATTCTTATGCTGAGCAAAAAGCTTCCTGTGGTTCGTTCTGTAGATATTGCCAATGAACTTGGCTTTAAGAAATCCAGTGTCAGCATAGCAATGAAGAATTTAAGAGAAAAGAATCATATTACGGTAACCGATTCCGGTTTCATCTATCTTACCGACTCCGGTCGTGAAATTGCAGAAATGATTTATGAACGTCACGAATTCCTTTCTACCTGGTTAGAAAGTCTTGGTGTACCAAAGGAAATCGCAACAGAAGATGCATGCAAAATGGAACATGTTATCAGTAAAGAAAGCTTTACCGCAATCAAAAAAGCTTTGAAGCAGTAATATTACTGCTCCAAAGCTTTTTCTTTGTCTACAAACATCATAATGAATGCCATGAACAACACGGCTGCACATATCAAAATTGCTTTCTCTGCCAGTAATTTCACAAAAGCATTTCCAATAATCGCCCCTATTATAAACATCAGGATAATGCCATAATACAGCATTCCTTTAAACGCGGATTCTTTATTCTTCGTATAATGGAAATCACACCAGTTCTGTGTCCCGCTTCTTAAGTTTCCAATGCACATTGTCGTTGCAATTCCATTGCCATGTATCTTCCGGAAGCTCTCCACCTGTATGCCACATGCCAGTGAAGTCAGACTGTTGGCTGCCAGATTCATGCTCTGTGGAAAAAAGCATACCACAAATAGCACCAGTGCTTCACATAATACAGAAAGCTGCCGCCAGTGAAACAGGCTCTTATCTTTTGCATGTACCCGTACTACATCTGCCAGCGCTATTCCCACCGCAAATGCCAGCACCGGAAACAGATAACGCAGTGCCATTCCCCAATTTCTCTCCGATAAATTGATTCCGAGCAATAACATATTTCCCGTCTGCGCATTAGCAAATACTCCATCCCTGCACATATAGGAATATGCATCCATAAATCCTCCAGCCAACGCCAGCACGATTCCAAGTTCTATTGATTCCGACATCTGTCTGGAACGCCTCATAATTATCATCCTCTCATCCTTGGTTTTCTTCTTATTATACTATGGGTGTCAAGGGGTGGGATGAGGTCTCTACACTATTCTTATCTTCGTTTGGAATTTGCTTTTCAACCTAACATAACGCAACTATGGCTAAGCCAAGCACCATCGGCTTTCTATTCTGCATATTTTCTGTCTCCATTTGCATATTCAATATATGCAGCTTTCTTTTCTTTATCATAACCTGCTATGTCAAAGCAAGGGCTAATAACCAAAAGATGCAAAGACGAATTGCACAACAAGAGTCCTTATTCTATGCCGATATGCTGCGCAAAGATATCAATGCTGACCGAGAAGCACACGGAAAGAAACCTCTCGAAGATAAAGACAATCATAATAAGCCAGGATCCGGTGGTAATGATAAATTTGAAGACTATACAGATGACATTCCGCTAGACGGAAAAAACATCAAGTGCAGTACAACAGATTCTGAAAGTGGATGGTTTCGAAAAGGGAAACACAAGCATGTGTTTGCATATGGGATTGAAACTGCCTGCGATAAAAACGGATGGATTATAGATTTTACAATAAATCTAGGCAACGAGCATGATAGCAGAACTTTTAAAGACCTTTACGACAAGCTCACACATGTTGGAATGAAATACTGTATTGTTGATGCTGGTTATAAAACTCCGGCAATAGCAAAAATGCTTATAGACGATGGCGTGACACCGGTATTTCCATACAAACGCTCAATGACCAAAGACGGATTTTTCAGAAAACACGAGTATGTGTATGATGAATACAATGACGCATACATTTGTCCAGGTAATCATTTCCTGCACTACAGCACCACCAACCGAGATGGATATCGAGAGTCCAAAAGCTGCGGAAAAATCTGTGAAGAATGTCAATATTTATCTCAATGTACAGCAAGCCAAAATCATGTAAAACTTATCACAAGACATGTTTGGGAAGATTACATGGAAACATGCGAAGATATACGTCAAACAATTGGTATGAAAGATTTATATTCACACCGTAAAGAAACAATTGAAAGAATCTTTGGAACAGCAAAAGAAAACCATGGATTCCGATATACACAAATGTACGGAAAAGCGCGGATGAAAATGGAGGTCGCGCTCACCTTTGCGTGCATGAATTTAAAAAAGCTTGCAAAATATAAGAAAGAAAGGGGATTACAAATGGCATAAATCCAGTGGAAATATGGTCGTTTAAACTCAGACACCTTTATAGTAATAGGAAAAGAGCTCCGAGAACATAATTTCTCAAAGCTCTTTATCTACAGTCTGCTAGATACATGTATTTATATATCTCTAAAAGATATTATACGAGGACTGATAACAATGAAATTGATACACGCAGAATATAACCCGATGCACAACAGCATCGGCATTAACCACTATGACGGCTACATCCTCCGATTAACTGCAACCAAGCAGAATCCGGGATACAAACTACTCCCAATTCTCAACGGTGCCTGAATGCTCTGGCAATTGATAATCTGCTAGAATATGCCCGGCTTGTGCTGGATGGCGAGATGCAAGCAGAGGTTGATACAGAGGATAGTTTGGAGTCTTTCTAAAGAATCAATCCCCTCTCAAATAGCGAGAGGGGATTAGCTCATCCATAGCAATTCATAAATTACCTATTTTTTAACCATATGTTATAGTTCGTTTCTGCATTCTTCGCTTCATGAGATTTAAAAATTCGTTTCCAATCTTCCAAATTCAGACTATATAACCATTCTCTCACCTTTTCGCATTGCTTAATACTAATTTCGCCCTGTTTTCTATACCACTCTTTAGCTAATATACGTGCAGCATACCTCGATACCCCTAACATACACAATGCCACAGAAACTACATTATTAACACCAAAATAAATAAATGCTGGAATCAGCGGATATGTCTCACCCTTATCTTCTTGGGGATTAACAATTCCTTGCGCCTTGAAAATAGCAGAAATCCCCCATGGGAGATTATTAATAAGCTTCGAATATATATATTTACCACATATATTCATTTTCGCTTGTGCATCATAGTTTTCATTATTAATGCACTTATCGGCTATTGCTCTTATGCTATATCCGTGAACCCACATTTTCGTTAATAAAGCAACATTCTCGGCATTCAACGGTGCATTAGCATCAAACATACCTAAGTTTATCTCTGGAATACTATTAACCATCTTGATAACATCCACTAATTGGTTATCTTTTCCACTAAATAATATACCACTTTCAGGAATGGACATATTTCTCTTACTAATTTCAAACATTAATTTTTTCATACTAATACTACTTATGCCTGTAGTATCAATAATGTCCATCAGTTTCTTTCTTGATAAATCCTCTCCCATCTTTCCAATATATTTTTTTGTAATTCTCACAAGCTTTTCTGCAAGTTCGTTATTTCCTTTTCGCTCCAAATTAGAGTACACATAACTACCACGCAGTAAGTCCTCAATTTCTATATCTTCGTATAATTTCTCAATGTGATATATATATTGCAGTAATGTTGATAATTCCCCATACTGTTCAATATAATATGACGACAAGCAGTCTTCCGGAATTTTCTCTATTACTTGTAATAAAGAAGATACTATTTCCTCATTCCTATTGGCTAAATATTCCCTAAACTGTTCTTCCTGCTCATTGCTACCACAGACTGCAATTACATGGCCCTCTTTGTCAACCAACGCGCGCCCAGCTCTTCCAGCAATATTCCAAAATTCAGATGCCGACATATTTCGCGAATATCCCTCTTTGGGTACCGTCATGCCTTGAAATATCACTGTAGCAATAGGAAAATTCATTCCCTGAGCCAATGTGGTTGTGGCTGCAACAACCTTGATAAATCCACGTCGAATAGCATCCTCTATCTCTTCTCTTATGCTGAGTGGCAATGCTGAATGGTGATACGCACAGCCCTTTAACAAAACTTTATATAGTAAACTATCTGATCCCATTTCAGTTTCAATCAATTCTAATAATGGAGATATTTCTAGTTTTTCCGCTTCTGAAATATCATCTTTATCAAGATATATTTCTGCAAAATTTTCTGCATATCGTTGTTGTGTACATAACACCAAAACTCCACCTATATGCTTATACTTTTCTGCAAGCAGATATGACTGCCTGGCCTTCTTTTTTTCTTGTCTTGACAACCTTTTAATATCCAAAGTGAATTCTTCATTATATACATCGTTGCATGCAGATGGAATATACTTAACTTGCTGAATACTTCCTCTAGGTGATAATGGTATATTCCTACTTATTCCTGTAAATTGCTGTGCAGGTTTCCAATTCACAAAAATATCTATTCCTCTATCATCGCTCAACCAACTTGCTATCTCATTTGCATTTTTCATAAATGGACTGAGCATTAAAATTTTTAAATTTCTATCGTTCTTTCTTAACATCGCCAGCAACAACTCCAGTTTAGCACCGCGCTCGCCATCTTGAATGTTATGTGCTTCATCCACAATAACCAAACGCAATTTATCCACAAACGGATGCTTCGATCTTTGCATAATATCAAATTTCTCTGGCGTGGTTACAAGTATATCTGTATTTTTTAATAAAAGCTCTTCTTCTATTTCATCTATGTCCATAAAAGGAATTGCTATGTCTACACTATATCCAAACCCTTCAAACTCCGTTTTCAAATCTCGTTTAACCTGATTCACCAACGCTCTTGTCGGAACTAAATACGCAATCTTAGCATCGCTATAAACACTCTTAGTCTGCATAATGTATAGTTTTGCTAACAAACTCTTTCCTGCGCTGGTTGGCATTTGTACAACTAATGCAGATTTAGTCATGTCAAACAAATTCTGCTCAATCGCATTCTTCTGAGATGGCCACAAATCAAATATTGGCTTTGAATTGCTACGGCTAAGTATCATCTCTAAATATTCGTCTAATTTCTGTGATATACCTTCTATAGACGCCCACAATGAATTTCGTATCATTGCCTTTAGAGCATGCATAATAAGTAACACCAATAACGCATCCTCTTGTCGTTCAATCTCATTAAAAGAATCTCTGGCAGCGATTATTTTTCTTATTATAACCTTTTCAACATTTGCAGGTTTTCCTGAAACAATATAGCTTATGTACGAACCTATTGCCTCTTCCAAATTGAAGCATCCTGTCACAAAATATATTTCTTCTTCTCCTTCTGGCACTAAATTTTTTGCAACAATATCCAATTCATTTTTTAAAATTTCTATTTCATCTATATCATTCCATCCATTTAATTTTCTTACTGCTAATAGAAAGACAATTATTGTAATAACATAAAGTTTTTCAAACGGATTATCGAATTGCTTAACATAACTTTCATCTAAACATTCATCCTTTAATAGCATTCTTACTTCTGCAATTTTCGAGCAAATAACCCCTGATGCCACTAATTGTGCCAACATTCGTATACGTTCTAATTCACCTTTATATTGCCCTGAGTAATATGTGACTTTTAATAACTCATAACCCTCAAGCAAAACATCTTTTTTATCATCATATTCATTAACTAATTTTAGTCCCAAATAGTGATACAAATAGGTGAAATCGAATTTAAGTTCATACTGTTCAGCCAAATTTTCTGCTTGAATCTTGTTACACAATTCACGTATATTCCAAATGCCAATAGTTTTTTTAGGTTTATCTAAATTCAATAAACTATTCAACTTTTTGGTCAACAATTCATTCATTAGTTTTCACCTCGAACACTTGAATATAAGTCATCAGCAAATTCGTTTAACGCAACATCAACCACCATAATATAATAATTTATAGTAGCACCACTAAATTTAGATGGGTCTGTATAAAAAATGCCAAAATCCGCATCCTTATATGTCGTTGCTGTTCTCAATAAAAACGGTACAATTAACATTTTCTTTCTTGTCTCTTGTAACACATCATTTTTCTCAATATCAACTGCTAATTCTCCAATAAGAGTAGCAAACTTATCAATATCAAATCTATCAAATGATTTAACCAAAGCTTTCATGAGTCTATCATTGCCTGTACTTAATTCTAATAATGATTTATACAAACTATCCTTCGTTTCCGATACCACTTCTGGCGGATTTTTCTTTGATTCTGATGCCTTCACTTCACAAATTACTACTTTCTGTAATTCAAATTCACCATTAACTTCTTTAAAAATGAATCCGAAATTATCAACTCCTCGTTTCGGCAAATCTGGGTCGTCTTCCTCCAAACTAATTCTTCCTGCAAAAGATACATCTAAATTTTTATGCAAATAATCTTTTGCAATAACTTCGCCAATTTTACTTCTAACGGGCTTCAGTTGGGTGCGGCCACCTTTTAGTGGATTAACTGCTGGATTGGGGGTATTATATCTTTCCATCAACCCACGCATTATTTCTTTTCTCTCATCAGACAACGACTCCGTTTTTTGTTCAAAACTTTCACCAAGTCCATATTCTTCTTTCAATACCGGAAGTATATACTGTAAAAAAGCTTCTCTATCACTTGAATAACCCAATTGAAAAGCAGTATATAGATGTTCGTCCTTTTTCTTTTGAAAAATAATATTACTATACAAGGCCTTTCCCCCATTTGCTTTAGTTTATGATACTTTCATTATAACAGAACTTCTGTATAAATAACACAAAATATGTTCTATTTCTTCTTTTTTACATATCCTTTCAAGATTTTTTATAGAAAGTAAAATTTTTTTCAAATAACTTATTGTAAAACTCTTGATTATGTACAATACTCAATTTTGCATAAAAATCACCCTTTTTCTCAGGATAATGTAATGCTATTTGATACAGCAGAATCCAAGATGTCATATTCTCCCAACACCACTCTATATCTGTAGCATCAATCATTTCTGGCCATTCTTCGATAATAACAATAATAGCCAAATCACATTGAGATTCAATTATTTTTTTATGTAGTTCTTGCGTAATTGAAAAATCTGTATACTTTAACAGATAAATCAACCACACAATTTCTAAATCGTGTTTCTTTTTTATCTCATAATGAAGTTTATCTACAATTATGTTATAAAATCTGTCATCCAATTCAATTCTATTTGATTTATATTCATGTATGATTATTTTGCACGCTAAGCCAAGTGCTTTCTCATCATTACATAGAACGTTTAATAAGTAACTTGCATACAATTTCTTATCCTCAACATGATACTCGTTTTTGTATGTTTTTAATAGATATCTAACTGCTCCTTTTTCTCCATTTTTCTCCATATTCAAAAATTTGTTAAACAATTCCACAATTTCAACTGAATCAATTTTTTTGTTTTTTCCGACCAATCGCCTTATTATTTGTTCATAATTACTAAACATATAAAATGGATATTTTTCATATGTCGTCTTTTCATTATTAATTCTAAAACTATATCTTTCAAAAATAGCTACCAACTTACTTTTAATATCTTCTAAATCACCCTCTTTATAAATAGCTATTTCATAATCGTCTGCATATCGAACAAACGTAAATCCACTTTCTCGTAATTCAATATCTACTCTAGCTAAAATTGCTTCTGATATTATTCTAGACATATACGGTCCGACTAATATTCCATTTGTTCGTGCTCCATTTAATCTTCTAATTCTATCATCTAAAGCAACATATTTTCTGTAGTTTTCATCCAGACTATCACGCAAAAAAGCTTCCTTTGCGCCGTCAATTCCCAGTTTTATTGCACTTAATGTATGTGTATATATACTTTTATAAAATTCAGAAATATCTATATGTAAAATTCCACTTGCACCTCTAGTCATCTGAATTTTATGAAGCATATTTCCCACATATACAGACCGTTCCCTTTCTTCCTCTTGATTTTCTGTGCTATCATTTATTGTCAGGCTTACACCGACGATAGCATCTCCATAAATATTGTCAACATCAATTATTTCATGTTCTTCATTCGCTATTCGCGAAAAAGAATTATAATCATTACCAGATATTTGTATTATATCAACCAATATATCCTTATTATCTCTCAAGAAATTTATTAACGAAATATAACCGGCCACCTCTGGTATGCTAATCATACGACGGTCACCAGCCTTCCCGAACCTACTCATGAAATATGAATATGGCTCCACTTTATCCTTATGCGAAGCTCCTGCCCCGTATATATTTATCGAATCCGAATTCAAATTAAAATTATCTGGAAGGTACTCTGAAAATATCCCCTTTTCTTTTATTAAATTCAATAATTTTTCCGTAACAGTTTGCTCTATCATTAGTATTCTCCTTTAATATTCCTATTTTTTCTAATACATCTCCACAAAAAGGGGTAACAATTTGTCCCGCTTCACCAGTCGTATCTCCTCATTCTGCTGCTTGGCCTTTTATACCATAGGTTGCATCTACACTATCTTCCAATTCCTTATTGGCTCATTTTTTAATTCTCGAACTTTATCACACCACTCACTATCAAGGAGACCAAAATTACAATATAATTCCAGATAAGCCAAACGCATCATTCCCATAACATCAATCTTTCCTGAAAACAATGCGTTTTAAACAAAATAGTATAGCCCCTTCTAAAATAGAGACATATAAAAATCAGCGTTATTTCAAAATCTTTTAGGTCAGGGAATGCAACTGATACTACGTTTTTATTTAGTTATTTTTTTGCTTAAAATTCTGCCAGTGTCTGCTTCAATCAACAAATTTAGTCCCATAAATGTTATGACACTTATATATTGGCAATCTTTTTTTCCAATGGACACTATAGTCTGCGGATTCAACGGCTTAATAATATCATCAATTTCCCATATTTTATTACCATTAAAATCGTATGCACCCAAATTATTTGTAGGATGTTCAGTTGAATACTTATTTCTTATTACCACACACTTCTCGAATTCTATTACCTGTGCTATTTTTTCACTAAATATAATTTGTTTTTCACCAAACCATACTATATTCTCTTTATATGAATAGTCTTTTTTCATTCTAGTCTACCTATCAACCTTTCATTTACAAAAGCATCTTCATCAATAAATTTACCCATTGTATCAAATTGCTGACCGCCTCCATTTCCCCAGCCTTCAACGGAATTAGCAATACCTGTTTGCAACTTAAAATCTGGGCTCACATTAACATCACAAATATGTGTTGGTTCTTTAGGCAATGCATATTTATCTGCAATTTGTGCTGGTGTCAAACCATCAATATCACTTTTTTTCATTAACCAACCACCTAGAGATGTAATTAGATATACTTATTAAAGCATCAATATCCAATCAAAAAAAGCTTTCCCTCCATTCTCATAATTCCCTCTATTACCATTATTGATTGATTCTTGTGCTATTTTTTTAGCCTCCTCAATGTTATTCATATTAATGTAGGCTAAACACTTTAGTACTTCCTTATCCATACCATCTTCATAATCAATAATATACTCATCAATATCATACTTTTCCATAAAATTATGACTACACTCATCTACTAATCCCAAAAGGTATTCCGCTTGCTCATCATATTTATCTGTAAGGTCTACTTCCCCTTTTTTTAATAAAATCGAAGGAGCCTTAAAAGCACCACTTGCCCTTAATGAATTACTCTTTTTGCTATTAGTTGGCATTTGCATAACCTTCCAAAAAATGTCATCATAGTTATAATTTTTAATATAGATTCTATAAACTAATTTCTGCGAATTTACAACAAGAAAATCACAATGAATAAATGTATCATCCTTTACACTATAAATGGTATTTGTTTTTGTTTTATATCCTCTTCTATCTGAAGACATATATATTGCTTTAATTAATTGCTTTTGTTGGTTTTTATCTAGCTTCATCTGCTCCCTCCTGTGAAACACAATATTGTATCTTTACACCAAGTTCGGCAACTTGATTTTGAACTGACTGTAAAAACTTTTCTGCATTAGCGGTTAAACTATATAAGAAATGAATTTCTATAATTCCATATGTTATATTTTCTCCTTTGTAGATATCTTCATA
>OOAE01001654.1_pt1 | contig 14855 bp, 13 predicted proteins | sample 1671271 | NCBI WGS metagenome assembly OOAE01 (sample SAMN06348139, study PRJEB24527) | human gut metagenome | biome: human gut; feature: ankylosing spondylitis patient; material: feces | host: Homo sapiens | place: China | collected 2015-10 | reverse complement strand
TGGCCACGTGACTGGAGTTCAGACGTGTGCTCTTCCGATCTATCAGTAACACCTCACTCTTGCGGGATTTTCAGTGAAACTGAATTTATCGCGTCAGAGGGCAACCGCCTACCGTTATGGAAGCACTATAAAAATATTTTAACATATTTCATTAAATGTTTTCGCATTAATCATTATCAACTATCTATCACTGATTACTGTTATAGATGGCGATGTGTAGTCTTATTAAAACATTTTTTGTCAATAATAAAAAATAAATTATTTAGGAGAATTTGTTAGAATGATTGCTCTCAACGATATCCTTTGCGGGGATTGTTTAAGTATAATGCAACAATTAGATGATAATAGTATAGCTTGTTGTATCACTGATCCTCCTTATAACTATGAATTTATAGGTCGTTCATGGAATGAAACAGAAATTAATCGAAGATTAGATAAAGTTAAAAATTCCAATTCGACATTAGTAAAAAACATCCCTTATGGAAGTGGCTTATCAGGAGGGGTTCGTAATTCTAGATGGTATGACAAGAATAGAAAAAATATTTTGGAATATCAGAATTGGGTAGAATCATGGGGAAAAGAATTATTCCGAATTTTAAAGCCTGGGGCATTAGTTCTTGTGTTTAACAGTACCAGAACCGCCGCACATATTCAAGTCGCATTAGAAAACGCTGGCTTTTATGCACGAGATATTCTCGTATGGCGTAGAAATAGTGGTATCCCAAAAGGAATAAATGTAAGAAAAAAATTGGAAAAAATGGGGGATGACAATGCACAGAAATGGAATGGCTGGCATAGCTGTTTAAGAAATGAATGGGAAGCTATTGTTATTGTCCAAAAACCATTAATAAATAATTACATTGAAACTTTAACAACATACCATGTTGGCCTTTTTCAAGCAAGAGATAATACTGGATTCCAATCCAATATTATTGAAAATATAAAACGTGAAGCTTTAGATGATTTTAATACTCATCCAACAGTAAAACCATTAGAATTAATGGAAAAATTAGTGAAACTGACAGTTCCGAAAGGAGATGGAAACATAGTACTTGATCCATTTGCTGGTTCAGGTACAACACTGGTTGCAGCCAAGAACTTAGGTATCAATTATTTAGGAATTGAAATAAACCAAGAGTATGTAAATATTGCTCAAAAGCGTTTAAAAATCGAATGATTTAGAAAGAGGTTGGAACAAAGCTCAGCCTTAAACAGAAAACGGCATTAGTCCAAATTTGTGGGTGGACATATTACAATATGTGGGTTGGGCTAGTCCAAATTTTGTGGTCGAGTTAGTCCATGCTATTGGGCTTCAATGGCTGGAGCGTATTGCTCCAGCCATTTTTGTCTTTAAAGAGTGAATTTATCGTATTTGTTGAGACAATAAAGGATTCGGTTACGGATTCGCTTAAAATTTCTAAAGCCGTTGGCATTTATAATAAGCTTCTTCAGAATTCTGTTCTTCGATTCAATGTAACTGTTATTTATGCGCCTGCCATTAATTGTTGTAAATGAGTTTAGTATTTCTTGTTTCCAATTAACTAAGAGACCATAAAAGTCATTGTATTCAGGTATTCAGGAGTCACCAAATCGGTTTTTAAGTAACTCATAGTTTTCTTCGAGATTGCTGGAAACTTTGTAATATTCTTCGCTCTGATTGAATTTCAGGTACAATTCTTTTAAGTTATAAGTAATTTCCAACTCTGGAAATTGAGCAAACAGTAAGTCTCGGATATCTCTTAAATTGACATAACGGCCTAAGGCTTTGTTGTATTTTGGTTCATTATCCAAGTCCGTAGTATGGTTAAATACAAAATTAAATTTTCTTAGAAGATACTCATAGGTATGGTTTTCAGTATTTCGTGCCCATCTTAGCCTAATCTTATTAAAGTCATCTGTAAGATGTTTGGTTACATGAAAGCTGTCTGCACAAACAATGGCATCCGGGAAACATATCTGTGCAACATCCCTAAAATTGTCATACAGATCCATAGATATATACTTTACGTTATTGAGTTCGCTGCGTTTGAGAGTGTAATTCTGTATATCTCCACGGATAGAGGCAAAATAGTCAATAAGGTAATGCTTTCTGCGAGCAGGAAGTACATCTATTACTTCACCCGTGATAAAATTCATGAGCAGGCAGCAGTAAAGAGAATCCATATCAGATTCAGGGAAATAGTGCTCATCCATGGATAATACCATTGGTAAAGGCTTACGCATAATATCTACGTGTTTGTCAAATAATCTTAGAACAGTAGCTTTGGAAACATGGTATCGTTCAGCAACACTGGTATAAGTGTCTTCGGGATGCTTTAAATCTTTCAAAATATTAATTTTGGTTTCGTGAGTTAGTCCGTCATTGGCTTTAGTAAAGGGATTAAGTTCGTTAAAAGAATAAGAACACTTGGGACAACGGAATCTTCTTTGGCGATAAACAATGCTACATTTACGGTTGACCAGTGTAGAGTGTGTGAGAGTTCGTGGGTAGTATCCATGAATTTTTACAGGTCCGGAACAGAACGGACAGATCTTAGAGGTAACCTTTAGCTTAAGATTAATAATGATTGAGCCGTCGGACTGCGCAATGGTTTGTAGTTCCTCAATCTTATCCTCTTGAATGTTAAGCATATTTGTGATAAACTGACGCATAGATAAAAAATCCTCCTTCGTCTTAGTAATATAGGCATTACTATTTTAACGAAGGAGGAATTATTTGTTTAGATGTGGCTTGTGCAGAAGTTTTAATCTGTACAAGCTATTATTTTTTGTTGAACAGGGAATTTTGGCCTGCGACCACAAAAGTTGTACTAGCTTGACCCGCAGATTTGGACTAGCTTGAGCACAAGAATGTACTAGCGAAACCACAAAATGTACCAGGTCTTAATCGAGCACAAAAATTGGACTAGGTCGACCCAACCACAAGTAATGGACTAATGCATTTTTTTGCCCATTTTTGAATTCATCACTTGACATTGTGGCAAAGAGGAGTCTGATGCCGATGAAGACGTACAAGTTTAATAACCTGGACAAATTTGGTCGATGACGTATAATAAGTTGCGCAAATTCAATTCAAAAAGATAGACATAGAGACTACCTTTGCTTACAATTAAGTTACCACACCAAACATTAAAGAAGGTAGAATCTATGTCTGGTAACATTATACAATTAAACGAGCAACTTATCCATAACGAACTTAAAACTATTGTGAAAAATAGTGTAGAAGAAACTCTCAATGCTCTTTTGGATGCAGAAGCTGACAAACTTGTACAAGATGAATGCTACGCACGTGAGCAAACAAGAAAAGATTATCGCGCCGGTCATTACGAAAGATCATTCTCTACTCAAGCTGGTGACGTTACTTTAAAAGTGCCTAAATTAAAAGGTCTTACTTTTGAGTCTGCTATTATTCAGCGCTACCAAAGACGTGAATGCTCCGTAGAAGAAGCCTTGGTAGAAATGTATCTTGCCGGCGTTTCTATACGTTGTGTTGAAAGTATTACAGAGATTCTCTGGGGACAGAAGGTTTCCGCAGGAACTATTAGTAATCTGAATCAAAAATGCTTTGCTCAAATTGAAGAATGGCGCTCCAGGAAGCTTACAGAAAAGTATTCCTATGTCTTTGTAGACGGTATTTTCCTAAAAAGATGTTGGGGAGGCTCCTTTGAAAACGCCTCTGTACTAGTTGCTATTGGCGTCACAGAAGATGGATACAGAGAAGTTATAGGTACAGCTGAAGGCCTCAAAGAAGATAATGAGAGCTGGAAAAATTTCTTTGTATGGATGAAAAGTCGTGGCTTAGACGGCGTTAAACTTATAATTGGCGATAAAAATTTAGGCATGGTAGAAAGCATAGGTGAAGTGTTTCCAAATGCCAGATACCAACGCTGCACGGTGCATATGTACCGTAATATATTCTCTGTAGTACCACGTAAAACTGTCAAGGAAGTTGCCACAAGATGCTCAAAGCAATTCATGCTCAGGAGAATAAAGCAGCAGCTAAAGAAAAGGCAAAATCAGTAATTTCAAGATTACGTGAGATGAAACTTAACAAGGCTGCCGATAAACTAGAAAATTGTTTAGAGGAAACCTTAACCTATATGGATTTTCCGTCAGAGCATTGGCTGCGTATACGTACCAATAACGTTATTGAACGTGTAAACAGAGAAATAAAGCGTCGCACAAGAGTGATTGGCACGTTTCCTGATGGTGAATCAGCATTGATGCTTGTATGTGCAAGATTGCGTTATATAGCCAGCAATGATTGGGGAAAAAACGTTGCTTAAACATGAAACATCTAACAGATATGCTTGCCGAAGAACTGTATTGCGAAGCAAAAATATCTTAAACTCAGCTAACTTAATAAGCAAAGGGATCTCAAGCAGAAGCTAGTTGGTATTTAATGGTGAAGTGCACTAACCGTTAAACTTATATAACTAAACTTCTGCTAGGATGTCTGAAAAAATTTGCGCAAAACTATTGACAGTACCGATTTTTTGCTTGACAGAGCTATAATATTAATATATAACTTAAGTGACATCCAGTTGGATGTGATTTTGGCCATTATGTGGCTGTTTATTTATTTATGTTGGCTCCCTAAGAAGAGCAGAAAGGAAAATTATGCAAATTTTAAATCTGACTCCGCATGTTGTTAATCTTTTGAAAGAAGAGTGTACAGTTCAGCAACGATCCGGTAAAATCTTTTTGAGACCGGATGTTGCTCTTGAGGATGCACTGATAGTATCTATTAAGCCTGAACCCAAGCCTTTGTCTATTACTCCCGATGGTGGTATAGACTTGACTTGTGATAACATTCGTTGCTACGGATCCATTTCAAAGGCTCAGGATAATTATGGTTTAAGTACTTCGTTGCTTAATAGCAATTTTGGAAGTTGTTTAAACTGGTTTGATTATAGGTTTGAGCAAGCGGATATAATCATTGTTAGTCAGCGTTGTGCTAATTATATCAACGCAAAAATTCCTCAAATCCAATTTAGATCGCAAGGCGAAACGCGTAGAATAAATTTATTGGATAAGTTTTATATCCCATTTAATGTTGTATATCCAAATCGTATAGCAGGTAGTCTTAGCCAGAGCGCTGATGGGCATAAACCACTGGGAGCGCTAGGAGTGCAAAAGGTCTGTGGTTATTTCGATTTAAGTTTTTATGCTGCAGCAATCGCGGAAAATTTGACCGTATCTATTCCTGGTTTATGTGAAGCAGCTTTGACTTATATTAACAGGGCTGATCGGAGTAACTTCGATGCTATTTATAGAGGCGCTCCTGAGTATAACTTGCGGATAGTAAATAACTATCTAGTTCAGCATGGATATCAGCCTTATCCGGAATTATATCCTCGTTAATAGATACTTCAACGCGATTTATGGGTGTCCCCCAAAAGTTGTGGTATGCGCTCTAACGTTTGTGTGGGTAGGCTTTAACAGTTCTGTGGTTTTGCTCTAACGAAATTTGTGGTATATGGTAAAAATGAGAGAGTTCTCATTTTTACCATATACTCTTTTTATTTAGGCATTAGTCCAAATTTGTGGGTTGGGCTGTTACATGAGTGTGGGTCAACCTAGTCCGTAGTTGTGGGTGGACCTATTACAATATGTGGGTTGGGCTAGTACAAATTTTGCGGTCGACCTAGTCCATGCTATTGGGTTTCAATGGCTGGAGTGTATTGCTCCAACCATTTTTGTTTTTAAAGAGTGAAGTTATCATATTTGTTGAGACAATAAAGGAAGCAGTGAAAGAGAAAAATATTGAATTTGCCAAAGGCTTACTGGCTGACGGCATGAGCATCGAATTTACTGTCCGCCATTCCAAGCTGTCGGAAGCAGAAGTACGTGAGCTTGCCTCCAAGCTGACAGCATAACAGTAAAATAGCATAAAGCTGCAAAAGGCGTTCTACCAAAAGCACGGTAGAACGTCTTTTTTATATAAACGCGCTCCGCATTCTCCCTGATTTATGCTATAATAAACTACAAGTATGTTTGCAGGAGGTTGCCATGTTTGCTGTTAATGTTGCGATAAATTTACCGGTAAAAAATTTATTTCGTCAGTTTACCTACAGTGTGCCGGAAGCACTGCAGTTTATAGACAGCGGCTGGCGTGTAGTTGTTCCCTTCAGTGGCCAGAAGGTGGAAGGCTTTGTGGTAGAGCGTGTGCCGCTGCCTAGTGATGAAGTGCTGAGAAGTAAGCTGAAGCCTGTAGAGGCAGCCTTGGGCGATACTCCTTGGTTTGATAAGGAAATGCTGGCTACTGCCAAATGGATGGCAGATTATTATATGTGCTCGCTGGCAGAGGCGATGCGCCTTTTTGTGCCGGGTAAGTCGAGCATTAAGCGACGTGCTGTGCGTGACGCGCAGGGACGCTTGCTTTATTATGTTTATAATGAGCGTTTGCAGGAAAAAACAGTGCTGGCTTACCGCCTCAATGTCGCAGGCAGGCAGGCGTTGGCTGAAGGAGTACTTGCCAAACGCGCCAAGGGGCAGCATGCTGCGTTGGGCATACTGGCGCAGGCAGCAGGAGCGCTTAGCGTAAGCGAGCTGGCGCAGCAGGGAGTGAGTGCTGCTGTGGCGCGCGCATTAGCGCAAAACGGTTTGGCGGACGCAGTGCAGAAGCGTGTGCTGCGCAACAGCTACAACACGGTGCAGGAGCGTGGCGAAAGCCTGCAGCTGACGGCGGAGCAGCAGGATGCTGCGGCAAAGATTAATCAGGCGATAGATGTGCAACGTGCGCAGTCATTCTTGCTGCAGGGAATTACCGGCAGCGGCAAGACGGAGGTTTATCTGCGCGCGGCGGCTCATGCTGTGGATGCAGGCTGGCAGGTGCTGATGCTGGTGCCGGAAATTGCGCTCACGGCACAGCTGGTGAAGCGCTTTCAGGCGTGGTTCGGCAGCGAAATTGCTGTGGCGCACAGTAAGCTGTCGCAGAACGAAAGAGGCGATGTGTGGTACCGCATGCGCACAGGCAGGGCAAGGGTGCTGATTGGCGTGCGCAGTGCTGTGTTCGCTCCGTTTGAAAAGCTGGGCTTGGTGATTGTCGACGAGGAGCACGAGGGCAGCTACAAGGAGGAGGACCACCGTCCGCATTACAATGCGCGTGATGTTGCCCGCACCCGCTGCCGCCTGACCGGCGCAGCTTTGGTGCTTGGCAGTGCCACGCCGGATTTATGCACGTATTATAAGGCACTGCAGGGCGAATGTACACATTTGCATCTTACGTCACGTCCTAATGGTGCTGCTTTGCCAAAGGTTGAGATCGTGGATATGCGCAAGGAACTGGAGGCACGCAATTTCAGCGTGCTGTCGCGCGCGCTGCAGCAGGCGCTGGTGATGACGGCGGCGGCGGGGGAGCAGGCGATTGTCCTCTTGAACCGCCGCGGCTATTCTACCTTTGTGATGTGCCGTGACTGCGGCCAGACGATTACCTGTCCGCATTGCGCTGTAGCAATGGTTTACCATAAGAAAAACGAGGATTTGCGCTGCCATTACTGCGGTAATACGATGCCGTTGCCGCAGGAGTGCCCGAACTGCCATAGCCGCCGTATTAAGTATTTCGGCAGCGGTACGCAGAAGGCCGAAGAACAGCTGCAGCAGCTGCCGGAGGTGCGTGTGCTGCGCATGGATCAGGATTCTACCGTGGCGAAGTTTGCGCATGCCGATATTTTGCGGCGCTTTGCAGGTGGCGCGGCCAATGTTTTGATAGGCACGCAGATGGTGGCGAAGGGACACGATATTCCTAATGTAACGCTGGTGGGAGTACTGGCGGCGGACAGTACGCTGCATCTGCCGGATTACCGAGCGTCGGAGCGCGCCTTTTCGTTGCTGACGCAGGCAGCGGGGCGTGCGGGACGCGGTGACAGGCCGGGACATGTAATCTTCCAAACCTATGATCCGGATAACCCGATTCTGCAGCTGGCGGTGACGCAGGATTACGACACCTTTGCCAAGCGCGAGCTGCAGGAGCGCCAAAATTATTTTTATCCGCCGTTCGCCCAGATGCTTAAGCTGCAGGTGGTGGATAAGGATGAGGGGGCAGGACTGGCATTGGCGCAGCAGGTTGTCTTTTATCTGCAGAGCTTGAAGCTGCAGGGTAAGCTGGAGGATTTGCTGATTGCAGGACCGTTCCCCTCGCTGGTGGCAAAAGCCTATGATCTGTACCGCTTCAATGTGTTGCTGAAGGCGCAGGATCTGAAGGAAACAAAGGAAGCGCTGCTGAACAGTGAATTTAAGGAAAAGCCTAATTTGTACTTTAATGTTGATCCTGTAAGTGTAATTTAACGTGGTAAATGATTGTATAAAAACAGAGTTTGTGTTACAATATAGAAAATTTAACACTGCTAATGCCGGTAGAATGTTGCAAAAAATCTGCCGGTGTCAGTAAATTGATTAATGGGAGTAATTGTTTATGAGCATGCAGATGGAATTTATCAAGGTGCTGCCTTCACCGCAGGCCTTAATGGAGGATTATCCGGTAAGTAAGGCTTCTAAGCTGCTGAAGCTGCAGCGTGACGAGGCTATAAAGAATATTTTTACAGGCAAGGATGACCGCTTTTTGCTGGTTATCGGGCCTTGCTCCAGTGATAATGAGGACGCTGTGCTGGACTATGTTTATCGTCTGGCCAAGCTGCAGGAAAAGGTGCAGGATAAAATTTTTATCGTACCGCGCCTGTACACCAACAAGCCGCGTACTATCGGTGTAGGCTATAAGGGTATGCTGCATCAGCCTTCTCCCGAGGGTGAGGAGGATATGCTGGGCGGTATTATCGCTATCCGCAAAATGAACGTGCGCGTGGTAGAAGAAACAGGCCTGACCGGTGCGGAGGAAATTCTCTATCCCGAGGTTTTCCGCTATCTGTCCGATTTGCTGAGCTATGCCGCAGTTGGTGCGCGCTCCAGCGAGGACCAGCTGCACCGCATGATTGCCAGCGGCGTAGGCATTCCCGTAGGCATGAAGAATCCTACCAGCGGCGATTTGTCCGTTATGCTCAACAGTGTGGCGGCGGCGCAGCATGAGCAGGAGTTCCTGTTCCGTGGCTGGGAGGTACGCACCAAGGGTAATCCGCTGGCGCATTCTATTTTGCGCGGTTATGTTGACCCCATCGGCAACAGTTTCCCCAACTACCATTATGAGGTGCTGAAAATCGTTATTGATATGTATGCAGAACGTCAGCTGCAGAATCCGGCGATTATCGTGGATACCAATCACGCCAACTCCGGCAAAAAATATCTGGAGCAAATCCGCATTGCCAAGGATATTGTGCATTCCCGCAAGCTGAACGCTGATATTAACAGAATCGTCAAGGGTCTGATGATTGAAAGCTATATCGAGGACGGTGCTCAGGGCGTGCATGACGGCGTCTACGGCAAATCTATTACCGACCCCTGCCTGGGCTGGGAAAAAACGGAAAGACTGTTGCTTGACCTAGCGGAAGAATTGTAAACTGATAAGTATGAGCTGCTGCGGCGAAGGCTGCGGCAGCTTTTTTTGCATGCAAAAAAGACCGCCTGCTTCAGCGGGCGGCCTCTAAATTTTCTTAGCTATTAAAATGTTTCCAGCAGCTTGTAGCCACGACCGATGAGGAAGGTGGCAGTTTCCGGCTCGTTGGTTTTGAAAACTACTACCGGCTTAACGTTATCACGGTTAAAGGAAATATACAGATAGGAAATGTCGATGTTGGCACCGTGGATAGCGGCAAGAATTCCGTCCAGATAACCCGGAGTATCGTTCATCTCTACGGCAATAACCTTGTCCTGACGGCATTGGTAGCCTTCTGCCTTCAGCACCTCGATAGCAGTTTCTGCCTTGTCCACAATCAGGCGCACAATGCCGAATTCTGCGCTGTCGTTGGCCAGCATGGTGTAAATATTGATATTGGCTTTAGCAAGAATGGTAGTGATTTTGAACAAACCACCCTCATTGTTTTCGGTGAATAAAGAAACCTGGTTCAGCATATGTAAAAATCCTCCCTCAATTATCATAATCATAAAGCATACTGTACAGTTGTTAGCTTTTGTTTGCTTGATAATAGATTATAGCACAAATTTCGGTGACAAGAAAGATGTTTTTGTAAAGTTATCCTAGTGTAACGCATGCTATTGTGAATTAAATGAGGACAAAAATAATATTTGTTTTTGTTTTGAAGGAAGCAAATAACAGGTTTTTGGGTTAAGGTTGATGCTTGCTAACCATTTCAATCTTTAGCGTAAATGTTTCAGTAGACTTCTGGTTGAAACGAATAAAGATTTCAAATTACTTGATTTTTCGTATGAAAGTGCTATAATAATTCTTGCAATATATGAACAAGCATCGAAGTGTTTGCAAGAAGGCGGAGGTTGATAGTATGGGTATGAAGAAATTATTAGCAGTTTTATTCTCGGCTTTACTGCTTGTAGGCGTTGCCGGCTGCGGCGGCAACAATGCGCAACAGGGCGCGGTGACACAAAAGGTTATGAACGCCAAAACTAAGCAGGATTTTGAGCCTGTAACAGAAATCAAGGAAGGGCGCAAAAATGTCTATGCTGTGCTCAAGGTTATGAAGGGTAACTACTGGGAAGAAGTTATCCGCGGTATTAAGGACGGTGCAGCCAAGGCTGACGTTAACGTTTATGTAGGCGGCGTTATGAAGGACGGCGACTGGGAGCTGCAGCGCGATATGGTCAAAGAGCTTCCCAGCAAAAAGGCGGACGCAGTAATACTTGCTCCGGCGGACAGCTCTAATATGACGGCAAGTGCGAAAACACTGCGCGAGCAGAAGCTGCCGGTATTCTTGGTTGATACCACATTGAGCAGCCATGATTATGATGCAGCTTTCCTTACCAACAATCTGGAGGCAGGTGCCGAGGTTTGCCAACAGATGGTAGAGCAGATGAAGGCTAACGGTGTGAAGGAATCCGAGGAGGCAACAGTTCTGGTACATGTCAGCACCTTGGCCAGCACTACGATTGCCGACCGCTTGAACAGCATTATGGCAAACTGGGGTAAATTTGCTCCTGCAAGCTGGAAAATCGAACATGATTATATTATTAACTACGGTGATGAAGCGGGCGCAGTTAAGCTGGTTACCGAAAAAATCAAAAACACTCATAATGTTAAAGGCATTATCGCCTGCAACAACGGCTCCACCAATGCAACTGTGGAGGCTGTAATGGCTGCAGGTCGCAAGGATGTTGCCGTTACCGGTTTTGACCTTGGCAAAAAGACTTTACTGGGCCTGGAGGACAAGAACTATAGTATTGCCGTTGCCGTACAGAATCAGTACAAAATGGGCTACGAGGCTGTGATGGCTGCCGCTGCTGCAGCAAAAGATGGCAGCAAGCCTGCACAGAAGCTGGTAAATACCGGTATCCGTATGGCAGATAAAAACAATTATAAAAAATAGATAACAAAAAAGCTTAAGAGCCTTCTGCTTCTGACGGGAAATCCGCCTGGTGCAGAAGGCTTTTGCAGTATTTGCTTAAATATATGAGGAAGCCAGTGCAGAGAATTTGTTTTTTCCTGTAGTAATGTGTTATAATGAACTATTGGAATAGATACAAGGAGGAACAAAAATGGCTAAGTTAAAAATAGTGATTGCCGGCGCTCCGGTGCTGCGTGAGGTGGCTCAACCGGTAGAGCGTATAGATAAAAAATTGCAGCGTCTGCTGCGTGATATGGCAGAAACAATGTATGCGGCCGACGGCGTAGGCCTGGCAGCACCGCAGGTGGGTGTAAGCAAGCGCGTAGTAGTTATTGACGTAGGCGAAGGCCTGTACGAGCTGATTAACCCTGAGATTGTTAAACGTGAGGGCAAAGTGCTGGGCAGCGAGGGCTGTCTTTCCGTGCCTGATTACGAAGGCGAGGTAGAACGCTCCGAATATGTGGAATGCGAATTCACCGACAAAACCGGTCAACGCATGCTGCTTTCCGCAAGTGGTCTGCTGGCTATCTGCATTCAGCATGAGCTGGACCATCTGGACGGCATTCTGTTCATCGACAAGGCTAAAACCATTTCGCCTAAGCAGAAGGAAAATCCCGAGGATGCTGTAAGATAAATCCTGAGCGGGATATGAAAAAAAGATATACGGAGGAAAACAAATGCGTATAGTATTTATGGGAACACCGGATTTCGCAGTCGGCAGCCTGCAGGCGCTGTGCGAAAGCTGTAAGCATGAAATTCTTGCGGTAGTAACTCAACCGGACCGTCCGAAGGGACGCGGCAACAAGCTGCTGCAGACACCTGTTAAGGAATATGCGCTGGAGCAGGGCCTGACTGTTTACCAGCCGCAAAAGGTAAAAACCCCTGAATTTGTTGAGCTGCTGCACGAGCTGCAGCCGGAGCTGATTGTAGTAGCTGCCTTCGGCCAGTTCTTGAGCAAGGAAATTCTGGAGCTGCCGAAATACGGCTGCATCAACGTACACGCTTCGCTGTTGCCGAAATATCGCGGTGCGGCGCCGATTCAGTATGCCATCATCAAGGGCGAAAAGGAATCGGGTGTAACGATTATGCAGATGGATATCGGTATGGATACCGGCGCTATGCTGGACAAGGTAGTAGTGCCTATCGAAGAAAATACCACAATGGGCGAGCTGCATGACGCTCTGCGTGAGCAAGGTGCGACGCTGCTGCTGCAGGTTATCGACAAGATTGCGGCAGGTACTGCCGTTGCGGAACCGCAGAATAACGAGCAGGCTACCTATGCGACACTTCTCGACCGCAGCATGGAGCATATCGACTGGAGCAAAACGGCGCAGGAGGTACACAACCTCATCCGTGGCTTCAACCCTGCACCCAGCACCTTTACCAAGTTGCCGAACGGCAAGAGCCTGAAAATCTGGGGCAGTAAAATGACTGACAAAAGCAGCGCTGCTGCTGCCGGTACCGTTATCGAAACCGGCAAGCACAGCTTCTTTGTGGCTTGCGGTGAGGGCGTACTGGAAATCACCGAGGTACAGCCCGAATCCAAAAAACGTATGCTGGCGCAGGTTTTTCTGAACGGCCGCGGCGTACAGGAGGGCGACCTGCTTGCCTGAAGCAGGCTGTAAATTGAAGGAGTAATCTTTTAATGAACGAAGATAGTGTGTTTAAGCCCAAAAAACGTATATTTATGGCTCTGACCTCCATCAGCGCCATTTTAGGTGCGCTGATGTTTTATGTGGTCTGGAAGGTAACCTTTCCGGGACTTTATGAAATCAGCAGATTTTTGCCGATAGTCTTCGGCTTTTTCGGCGTACTTATAGTGTTGGCGATGCTCAGCGGCGTGCTGGGAATTGTTATGGCGCTGTTGGGAATACCGGTACTCAAAATTTTGTATTTTTGGGCGTGGAAGGCAATTAATATTCTTTTCCCCTTTGCGGTAGTACTGGGACGCTTGTTCAACATTCCCCGTGACCGCATCGAGCAGTCCTTTATCGAGGTCAGCAACAATCTTGTGCTGCAGCATAAGGTGAAGGTGCCTGCCAACCGAATAATGATTTTAACACCGCATTGTATCCAGCTGGATACCTGCGTACATAAGATAACCCGTAATGTAGAGAACTGCCGTCAGTGCGGACGCTGCAGCGTAGGTGCTATGCTGGGGCTGGCGCACAAGTACGGTTGCCATTTTGCTGTGGCCACCGGTGGTACGCTGGCAAGGCAGATGGTTAAGCAGGCAAGGCCGAAGGCTATTGTGGCCGTGGCCTGCGAGCGTGACCTGACCAGCGGCATTCAGGATGTATTTCCGCTGCCGGTGTTGGGCGTTTTAAACGAGCGTCCCTTCGGTCCCTGCTTTAATACACGGGTAGATATCAATAAGCTGGAAGCAGCAATTTTAGCATTTATGGAAGATGATGAGGAAGAAACAAAGCATGCGGAAGGAACAAAAAGCAAATTATCCTGAAAGCGCCCGCGGAGCAGCGGCGCTTTTGGTGCGTATGGTGTTGGAGGACGGCGCTTATACGAATATCGCGCTGAACCAGTATCTGCGCGGCAGCAGACTGAGCGACCTTGACAGAAGGCTGGCAACAGAGCTGGTATACGGCACGGTGAAGGCCAGCGGTACGCTTGACTGGTATCTGGCGCAGTGCGTCAGCCGTCCGCTGGATAAGGTGGCCGGTGATATTCTGGCGATACTGCGCATCAGTACCTACCAGCTGCTGTATATGACGCGTATTCCTGCGTCGGCGGCAGTAAACGAGGCTGTGAAGCTGGCACGCTCGGTGAGCCATGAGGGCAGTGCCAAGTTCGTCAACGGCGTGCTGCGCGGTCTGCTGCGTAAGCAGGAGGCAGGCGCGTTTGTTCTGCCTGATGCCGAAAAGCAGGATGCCGATTATCTGTCACTGAAATATTACCATCCGCGCTGGCTGGTGAAGCGCTGGCTGGGACCGTGGGGACGCGGCGGCACTGAACGCCTGCTGGCGTTTGATAATACGGCTGCGCCGGTGTGCCTGCGTGCCAATACGCTGGTGACTACGCGCGACAAGCTGTTGGCGGATCTGACGGAAATGGGTGCGCAGGTGCGTGCTTCCGAATGGAGTCCCTACGGCATTGTGGCAGAGCATCTGCCGTCGTTGCATACGCTTCTGGCAGCACTGCCGCAGCATTTTTATATTCAGGACGAAAGCTCCATGCTGGTAGCGCCGGTGCTGGCACCGCAGCCCGGAATGCGCGTGCTGGATATGTGCAGCGCTCCCGGCGGCAAGGCAACGCACGTGGCACAGCTTATGCAGGATAAGGGCGAGGTTATCGCCTGCGACATCCACGAGCACAAGCTGGAGCTGATTGCCGAAAATGCTGCCCGTCTGGGCATGAAGAGCGTCAAAGCACTGCAGAACGATGCTCTGCAGCTGCGCAGCGAAAGATCGGAAGAGCGTCGTGTAGGGAAAG
>OOAE01001636.1_pt1 | contig 15020 bp, 12 predicted proteins | sample 1671271 | NCBI WGS metagenome assembly OOAE01 (sample SAMN06348139, study PRJEB24527) | human gut metagenome | biome: human gut; feature: ankylosing spondylitis patient; material: feces | host: Homo sapiens | place: China | collected 2015-10 | reverse complement strand
GGAAAGGGGGCAGGGGGATAGGGATAGTAAGTTAGAAGTTTGTTTCAAAAACAGATTTTTTCTACAAGCTGTTGCGGTTGAACTTTCAACCGCATTTTTTTATTCTCCGACAGACAAAACACATCTGTCAGTTGTATTACATTCAAAGAGAAAAAACTCAGGGGGAACGATTTATGACGTCAGATTATTCTTCCGAGAGCATAAGAGAGCTTTATGAACGCAATTTCGACACTCTCTACAGAGTGTGCTATATGTATATGAAAAATATACAGGATACAGAAGACGCTGTACATAACGCTTTTCTGAAAGCAATCGAAACAAGAAAACAGTTTGAAAGCGAAAATCACGAAAAAGCATGGCTCATCCGTGTTGCTTCAAATATCTGTAAGAATATGCTCAAGGCGGCGTGCAGAAAAAACGAGCCGCTCAACAACAATATTCCCGACAGCAATATAAGCAATGAAGCAAAAGAGCTTCTCAGCGAGCTTTCAAAACTGCCCGACAAGCTGAAAATACCTGTGTATCTGTTTTATTATGACGGATACTCGAGCGAAGAAATAGGACAGATGCTGCATATAAGCTCTTCTGCGGTCCGCACAAGATTGCAGAAAGCGAGGGAGCGGCTGAGAAATGTCCTCGGTGACGAAAGGAGCGTTGAATAAAATGACAATTAAACAGGCATTCGATGAAGTAAACACTACAGACGAGCAGAAGAAAAACGGCCTTGACAGGCTGTTGCAAAGCGACAAGAAACGCAGCTTCATACCGCAGATAAAACGCTATGTTGCGGCGGCCGCCGCAGTAGTAGTCGCAGCAGGCACGGCAGGTGTCGGTATACATTTTGCGGTAACAAACAATCAGGGCGGACCTATAAACGTATCAATAGGCGACAACAGCGCCGCCGACAGTGTTATTACGCCTTCGGAAAACACAAAGGTACATTCCGAAAAGAGCGGAATGACTTTTGTTGATGATAAGGCATTCTGGGCACAGCTTGGCAGAATAACATATTTCCCGGTAGACATAACAACGGCTGTTAATACAGAAATCTATGCGGCAGATGATTTTGACAGCATTTTCTGCACGGATAAGCAGGTTCAGAGCGAAATACTTGATCTGTTCGATAGTGCAATTGACATTACGAATAAATATATTATTTTTTCCAATATTAACGAGGCAGTCGGCATATCATCGGATATGAGTGCACAGGAAATTGAAAAGTTCAAAAACAACAGTGCCAACTACTTTACAGGCAGAACTTCTTATAATGACGCGCGCTTTTATTATGCCGACAAAGCGTATTTCGGGTTTGACACCACAGAGGAATTTATCAACGCTGTATCACAGGTATACACAGGGGGTAACTCGGACAAATTTGAAGAATATTTTTTTGAGTACTGTCCCGATTATATCCAGCCGGCGGATAAAAATAACACAAAATCAAAGTTCGGCATAAATATAGACAAAGAGTTTCCTATACCAGAGCTGTACTCGGCGCATACGCAGTATTGCACGGCATTTTATACCGATGAAAGCCATAATTCTCTGATCCTGTTATCGCTTACCGCAAAAGACGGCGCAAACAACAGCAAAATGTTTGAGCTTGAATATATATCCATGAAGTATGTTGACGGAAAACTCCGTATAGTCGTTTCGCCTTATGACTATATATTTTTGAATTCTGTTTGCTACAATAATTATATGTTCAATTTCGGAATTGAAAACAAAGCGGGAACAGACGCGAAAACCATTGATATAACCTCTGTGGCTGGTGACAGCGACAACTTATCTCAGCCCGAAGAAACCAAAGCAGGAACAACAATTTCCGCAACTTCCACCGCACCTCAGACCACCGCAATAACAACCACAACAACCACCACAACCACAACAACCACAGCAACCACAACAACTACCGCAACCACAACAACTACAGCAACATCAAAAGCACCGACAACATCGGCAACTGTAAAGCCTGCCCCCGCACCGTCGGACACGGCAAAAAATGTTACTCTCAGAATGAAAGGCAGTGCCGCCTATCTCGATAAGGGTATGCTGCTTTATTATAAGGTCGACAAGGCATTCCTTACAAACAACGAAGTTATAAAAATAGAAGAACTCAAAATTTCGGAAGTGCCGTATATCAATACAAACGGCAGTGATTACACCTTCAAGAGCCTTGATTACGGCACATACGTTATAGGCGGTCCTATGATGAAGCCTACCGGCGACAACGGCTTTACGGTATTCACCGTAACCGAAAAGAGCAGTAACAGCGTTATAAATGTAGACCTGACTAACGGCACGCTCTCTGCCGGAAAATTTGAGGTCGTAGGCGAAACAAGCGATTTCACCCTGTCTGACCTTGCGGATATGTATTATGAAAGCATGGAAGTCAACGGTAAGAAATATGAGCTTTGCGACACAGATACCACAGACGGATGGTTTACAGGAGCTGTGATAAAGGATTACGGCAAGGGCGAGGACGGTTGCGTCAGAAAAATCTATGCAAACGGAAACGGCAACACCCTGCATTTCAGAATAAATAACAAGGATTATTACAACATATCCGATGTTATTTACCGTGAAGTGTCGTTCAGCAATGGCGATAAAACCATAAAATGCACAAAACCGTATGTCGGCTACGATGAATTTAAAAAGGTGACCGGCGAATATGCCGAGGATTCCGTAATAACGGTCACTCAGCCTGTGACAAGGGATAATTACGACAATTTCGGTTATATTTCAATAGACCCGCATAAAGAAAGCTGCTTTATTACCGACAATAACAACAAGCCGCTGAAAAATAAGACCTTATCCCTTACATATCTTGATGAGCTTGATATTGCCGATATAAAGAGCGGAAAGGCGGCATCAAAAACAAACAAATACGACAGAATGTTTGATATTATCAGTACGACCGGAAACGGAGCAGTATATACGTCTATGATACAGAAGGAAACCGGCACGACAAATATATATTACGGTTATGTCGGAGCATACGTCTGGAATGATGACACAGATGTAGATCCCAATGACGATAACAATACAATTCTGCTGTATCAAGTATCATCGGACGGCTTTAAGTATATCGGCACTTGCAAATACGGATTGATTAAATAAGATTGCCCCGATAAGTGTCATTATCCCCGCAATAAGCTAAAAGCCGTTCGCAGAGCTGAAAAACGGCTCTGTGAACGGCTTTATTCATACCTGCTACGATAATCGTTTTCATAAGCATTCCGGTATTTTGCGGTGTGCGGATTAACCTGCGTTCTGACCGCCGTAATCCCTCCCGCCGTGTTTTTTGCATCTCGCCAAATAAAAAATTACGTCAAACTACTTGACAACCGCATTTTAATATGATATAATAATCACGCTGTTCTAAAGACAGCAGGTCGGTTTACCGCTAACGAGCATATGCTCACCTGCCGAGGAATGGGAAGAATACTGAATTTTCTGCCCTTTTCTGTCTTACAGAGGAGGGCATTTTTATTAAATGTTTTTCCTTTTTACGAACAGTAAATCACGAAAGGAGAAAACAATATGCCTAGTGAGAAAGTTTTACAGGTAAAGCAGAATTACGTTGCTGAACTCGCTGAAAAGCTCAAGAAGTCCGCTTGCGGTGTGCTCGTTGATTACAGCGGTATCACAGTTGCCGATGACACAGTTCTGAGAAAGGAACTTCGTGAGGCAGGTATCGACTACTTCGTAGTTAAGAACACTCTTTTAAAGCGTGCAGCTGAGATGGCAGGCGTTGAGGGTATTGAGGATGTTCTCGAAGGAACAACAGCTCTCGCACTCGCAGAGGAAGACATCGTAACTGCTCCTAAGATCCTGTACAAGCAGGAAGAAGCAAGCAACGGATCATTCTCAATCAAGAAGGGATTCGTTGACGGTAAGGGCATCAGCAAGGACGAAGTTGTTGCATACGCAAAGCTTCCTACAAAGGAAACACTGCTTGCACAGCTGGTATTTATGCTTCAGTCCCCTATCCAGAAGCTCGCTATCGCAGTAAGCGAAATCGAGAAGAAGCAGTCCGAATCAGCAGAATAATTTCTGCACGGACGAAATCGGCGGCATAAACCTGCCGTAACACAAACAATGAAAACATATTAACGGAGGATAATTAAAATGGCTTCAGAGAAAATTTTAGCTATGATTGAAGAAGTAAAGGGCTTATCAGTATTAGAGCTCAACGAGCTCGTTAAGGCTCTCGAAGAAGAATTCGGTGTATCTGCAGCAGCAGTTTCAGTAGCAGGCCCCGCAGCAGGCGGCGCAGCAGCAGCTGAAGAAAAGACAGAATTTGACGTAGTTCTCGCATCATTCGGTGATGCTAAGATGGCTGTTATCAAGGCAGTTAAGGACGTTTGCGGTCTTGGCCTTAAGGAAGCTAAGGAGCTCGTTGAAGCTGCTCCTAAGGCTATCAAGGAAGGCGCTTCTAAGGCTGAAGCTGAGGAAATCAAGGCTAAGCTCGAAGAAGCTGGCGCTAAGATCGAACTCAAGTAAGTTCTGCGCTGAATACGCTTTTTCAAAGGACGGGTTCTGCCCGTCCTTTTCTATATGCAAAAATATAAAAAAATACCCTTGCAAACTCTAAAACGTTTCGCAAGGGTATTTTACAGATATATAATTAATTCTGCTTTGAATTGAGATATTCCTCGCAGGCTTTTAAAATCGCCTTGTCCTGCTCCCAGTTCAGCTTGTTCATAGCCTCCCCGTAGCTTAACAGCCAGTCGCCTATTACCTCTTCCTGTTGAATCTTCACGGCGGCATCCCTGTCAAACCTTCCCGCAAAGAATACGCTTGTCTTTTCGGTGTTGTCAAGCGTATGGAATGTGTACTCCGCACGGAAATCTTCATCTAATTCCGCTTCAAGTCCGCATTCCTCGAAAACCTCACGCAGAGCGGTTTCACGCTCGTTCTCGCCGTACTCGATGTGACCCTTCGGAAAGCCGATATGACCGCTGTTGTTCTTGATAAGAAAATATCTGCGGTCATCGCCGTCCCCTGTGTACATTACCGCACCGCAGGTCTTTTCATATAAGGCGAATATCTCAGAGGTGTGGAACTGCTCCTGAAAATGAACGGCGTTTACTATATTGCACTCACAGCAAAGCTCAGAGCCGACAAGCTCAGACGGTACTCCTACCCACTTGTCTTCGTTATCGTCTGTGCGCATAACAGTTGCGATGATAACACACTCTGCCTTGTCAACCGGCTTATCAACACCGAGAATATATACGTCCTGTTCCTCACCGTCACCGCCGAGAAGCCCTTCGACATAGCCGTAGTTTATCGGATATACTATCTCCCTGTGCTTTGGGTGATGTGTGCCTATCGGTCGGTCAACCGTCACAGTGACAGTCTTTCCGATATATGATTTGTCACCTCTCGGTATCTTTGTCATAGCTTTTCCTTTCAGCGTTACTGCTTTCTTGCAAGTTCGTATTCATCATCGTTTCTGAAATACGGGCAGTTGTAGTTGTCGCCCGTTATAAAACGGCGCATTTCGTCCTCGTCAAGATTTACAAGACAGGTGTAGCAGTCGTACTCGTCATCATAAACGTAGTTTACACAGCAATCACAGTTGGTCATGCTTTCTTCTTCCACTTCATCGAAATATCAAAAGCTGTCACACTGTGAGTAAGTGCACCGAGGCTGATTATATCAACGCCCGTCAGCGCAACGTCACGGATATTGTCGAGCGTTACGTTTCCGCTGGCTTCCAGCTTTGCTCTGCCTGCGGTTATCTCTACCGCCTTCTTCATATCCTCACAGCTCATATTATCAAGCATAATAACATCTGCCTTTACCGCAAGTGCCTCATTCAGTTCGTCAAAGTTACGTACCTCGACCTCGATCTGAAGCATATGTCCCGCTTTTTTACGCAGAGCGGTAACAGCCTGTGTTATACCGCCGTATGCGTCAATGTGATTATCCTTGAGCATTGCCGCATCGGTAAGATTGTAGCGGTGGTTTCTTCCGCCGCCTGCCACTACGGAGTATTTCTGTAAAGGACGTAAGCCGGGGAGCGTTTTTCTCGTATCTGCAATAGAAGCATCAGTACCCTCGACTGCCTTTACGCACTTGTTTGTGTAGCTTGCAATACCGCTCATGTGCTGTAAAAGATTGAGCGCTGTACGCTCAGCCTTCAGCATAGCGCAGGTGTGACCATTGAACTCAGCGATAACATCGCCCTTCTTTATAGCGTCGCCGTCCTTGAAATGAATATTCATCTCGATAGTGTCGTCAAGCAAGGTGAAAACACGCATTGCAACATCAATTCCCGCAAGAACGCCGTCAGCCTTTGATACAAAATATGCCTCCGAAATATCGTCCTCGTCAATAAGCAGGTCGGTGGTGCTGTCTATGTAGTTTATATCCTCTGTTATCGCTCTTTTTATCAGATCGTCAACGTAAAACTGTAATAATTTCATGATATAATGCCCTTTTCCTTTCCCTCTGCGACTACTTCGCTGAGGATTATGTAAGCAACTGTCGTCAGTGATTTTGCTTCGATATAGTCGGGAGTTACCTCAAAACCGCCGTTATCGAGCAGATTCTTCAGCTCCGTTACACGCTTTATATCCTTTGCCGCCTCAACATAGTCGGGTACAACGAAATAAGAACGCTGCATTATGTGTCTTATCTCGGTGCGTATTCCCTTAGGGAGCGGCTTGCCGTCGGGCGAGGGATAATCAGCCTCAAGCGTTCCAAGCTCTCTGTGGGTATTGTTCTTGTTTATGTCCTCTGCGATAAGACGGCTGAATACCAGCGCTTCAAGCAGAGAATTGCTTGCAAGGCGGTTGATGCCGTGGACGCCGGTATGCGCACATTCTCCTGCGGCATATAAACCCTTTACATTCGTAGCGCCGTGTCCGTTTACGCCGATACCGCCCATAAGATAGTGCTGGCAGGGGTATATCGGGATAGGCTCTTTGGTCATATCGTAGCCCTTTTCAAGAACCTTGTTATATATCATAGGGAAGCGGTTTTTGATAAATTCGGGATCCTTGTACGAAATATCAAGATAGAATTTGTCACTGCCCGTTTCCTTCTGCTCTTTCATCATATCCTTTGAAACTACGTCACGGGGAGCAAGCTCCTTACGTTCAGGCTCATACTTGTGCATGAAACGTTCCTTGTTGCAGTTGAGCAGATATGCGCCCTCACCTCTTACCGCCTCGGATACAAGGAAGCATTCACGGTTTTCGTGGTCGGCAAAGGCTGTGGGGTGGAACTGCACATAGCTTAAATGCTGAATATCAGCCCCCATATTATAAGCAAACTGTATGCCGTCGCCCGTTGCTATCGCAGAGTTTGTTGTATAATCGTAAACTCTGCCTATACCGCCTGTTGCAAGTATGGTGTTCTTTGTGGTATAATAACTGTGCTTTCCTTCGTGAAGCACATCAAACAGGAAATCGTCGCCTCGCTTGGTGAGACCGAGCAGGTGAGTGTTTTCAAGAATCGTGACATTGGACAGCTTCTTTACACCCTCGATAAGCGAAGTAACTATCTCAAAGCCGGTGCTGTCCTTGTGGTGAGCGATTCTGTGACGGCAGTGACCGCCCTCAAGGGTAAGGTCGATAGAGCCGTCCTGCTTTCTGTCAAAGTCAACTCCATAATTGAGCAGATTCTTAACGTCCTTCGGACCCTGCTCGACAAGTATGCGTACATTGTCGATATTGTTCTTGTAGCCGCCGGCTATAAGAGTATCCTTGATGTGCAGTTCGTAGTTGTCGTTTGACGTGTCCATTACAGCGGCGACACCGCCCTGTGCGAGAGCCGAGTTGCACAGCGTCAGCTCACGCTTTGAGAGCATAAGTATCTGCATACTGCTGTCAAGGTTGAGTGCGGCATAAAGACCTGAAACGCCTGTGCCGACAATTATTACGTCGTATTCTTTGAACTTCATAAAGATTACCACCTTTTGCGGATTACCGCATAAATTTACTTTATTATTGATTATTTATAAACCGGAAAGGAACATTATGAACGAATCAACCGTAAACAATCCGATCTTAAAGGAAAACGAATCGACCCGTGCCATACTCGCAGGAGTAGATACCGGCGAATATGATGCGGAAATATCTATGGACGAGCTTGAAGAACTGGCTGAAACCGCAGGTGCGGTGACTGTATGCCGTATTATTCAGAAACGTCCTGCTATCGAAAGTGCGACAATTCTGGGCGAGGGCAAGATTGAAGAACTCAGTGCCGCCGCAAAGGATCTTGACGCACAGCTTATTATATTTGATATGGAGCTAAGCTCAAGCCAGATACGCAATATCGAGGATATAACCTCGGTGCGTGTTATCGACCGCACAATGCTTATCCTTGACATATTTGCCGGCAGAGCAGTGACAAACGAGGGAAAGCTTCAGGTTGAACTGGCTCAGCTTAAATACCGTCTGCCACGTCTTATGGGAATAGGTACGTCATTGTCACGTCTTGGCGGCGGTATAGGAACGAGAGGACCGGGTGAAACCCAGCTTGAAACCGATCGCCGTCACATAAGGCGCAGAATAGATAAACTCAGCGATGAGCTTAAAGAACTTGAAAAACGCCGTGATCTGTCACGCCGCCGCCGTAAGAAAGATAGCGTATGCGTCGGCGCTATCGTAGGATATACGAATGCCGGAAAATCGACCCTGCTCAACGCACTTACAGGCGCAGGTGTTCTTGCGGAGGACAAGCTGTTCGCAACGCTGGATCTTACATCAAGGGCAATAGAACTGCCCGACGGAAGAAGTCTTACGCTTGTAGATACCGTAGGACTTATAAGACGGCTTCCTCACCACCTTGTAGAAGCGTTCAAGTCAACGCTTGAAGAAGCGGCAAGTGCGGATATTATCCTGCACGTCTGCGATGCGTCCGATCCTGAGGCAAGAGAAAAAGCACAAACAACGCTTTCTCTGCTGTCGGAACTTGGATGCGGAGAAATACCGGTAATAACCGTTCTCAATAAATGCGACAAGCTTGATTATGAACTGCCGCCCGCAGAAAATACCGTAATGATTTCCGCAAAGAACGGCACGGGATTTGACGAACTGCTGAAAGCCATATCGGATAATCTTACCGACAAGGTAAGCCGTATGGAAATGCTGATACCGTATGACAAGTCGGGACTTGCGGCGGCTCTCCACTCACACGGAAAGGTGCTGAGCGAGGAATACCTCGAAAACGGCATCGCCGTAACCGCCCTTGTGGACAAGTTGCATAAGTATGAGTATGAGGAGTTTGTCATCTGACGATATACATTACAGCCCGAAAGGGCTGTTTTGTTTTACCCGTCACAATCAGAGCTGTACCTCAGTACCTCCGACGGGACGAATAGAAAGAACGTGACAGCTTCCTGCGCCGAATACCTTTTCTATATCAACTATAAAGCTCTTTAAAATATCCTGCGGAACAAATGCCTGAATAGTACCCGCAAAGCCTCCGCCGTGAACTCTGCACGCACCCTTTCTTGTAAGAGCGTGTTCCGCAACGTTCAGTGCTATGCCTACCGCCTGATGCGTATAGTCCGAAACGGCAAAAATATTCTGTAAGTACTTGTAGCTTGAGTTTCCGCTTTCGTTTATCGAGCTTAGGAAATCATCGAAATGCTGATGCTTAAGCGAATGTACCAGCTTGTCCACACGCTCGTTTTCCTCGAAGAAATGGAGCGTACGCAAAACGGCACGGTCGCCGTACTTCTGTCTTAAGATACCCATATTGAGTATTACATCCGCACGGGAGATTTCACGCAGACATTCTGCGGAGAAGTAGCCTGCTATAGCTTTCATCTCACGGGGGATAGCGGCATATTCGTCTGTAAGGTCGGCATGATCTGCCTTTGTATCGATTATGCACAGTGCGTGTCCGTATGACGAGAAATCAACTGGGATATTCTCAATGATAGGTGCCTGTGTATTCTTGAAGTCGATAGCAACGAAACCGCCTACCGAGCTTGCCATCTGATCCATAAGTCCGCTGGGCTTGCCGAAATATTCGTTCTCGGCGTACTGTGCTATCTGAGCGATCTTCACCGCACTGACACTGCCTGCGTTATATATGCCCGAAAGTATATTTCCTATAAGCACTTCAAATGCCGCAGAGCTTGAAAGACCCGATCCCTTCATAACGTTCGATGTTGTATAAGCCTTGAAACCGCCTATATTCAGACCGTTGTTCTTAAAACCGGCGGCAACACCTCTTATAAGAGCGGCAGATGAATTTTTTTCATTCTCGTGAACAGAAAGGTCAGATATGTCAACCGAATCTTCGGGGAAGCCCTCGCTCTTTATCGTGATGATGTTGTCGTCTGTAGGCTCTACAACGGCGATAACATCAAGGTTTACACTTGCCGCAAGCACCTTGCCGTGATTGTGGTCGGTGTGGTTGCCTCCTACTTCTGTACGGCCGGGTGCGGAAAAATAACGAAGCTGCTCGCTGTCGCCGAAGATGCTCCTGAATTCCTCCGCAGATTTTTCATATCTTTCTCTCTGCGCCGCTACAGCACTTTCCGGATAAATCTCCTCAAGGGTGTGAATTGTCTTTTTTGCCATGATCGTTTCCTTTCATTTTGCTTTATCTGCTTTATCTTTTCTCCCGTAGGGAGTTTAATCCTTTTCCGTATAGAACATTCTGTACTTGGTTGAATTATGATAGCTTACGCTCAGCACAAGCCCTATCGCCGCAAACAGACACATTCCCGATGTGCCGCCTGCACTGAAAAACGGGAGCGGTATGCCGATAACGGGAGCGATGCCGAGTACCATTCCGATATTTACTGTTGTGTGGAATACTATAAGAGCAAATACGCCTATGCAGATAAGTCTGCCTAGAGTGTCCTTTGCGCCGCTTGCGTTTGACAGGATCTTAAGCGACAGAGTCGCTATAAGCACTACTACCAGAAGACAGCCGAGCAGTCCCATAGTCATTCCGATATACGAAAAAATGAAGTCGTTGTGAATTTCGGGAACATAGGTATAATCTCCTCCCGAAAGCCCAAGCCCTGTAAGTCCGCCCGAGCCTAAGGCTATTTTTCCCACACGCTGCTGCATATATATTCCCAGTGCTTCGTCCTCCTGCATCTGTGTGTCCCACAGTACCTGAAAACGTTTCTGCTGGTGCGGCTGCATGAGGTAATTCCATAAAACGTAGACAGCCGGAGGAATAGCCACCGCTATCATTACGAGATATTTCCACGAAAGACCTGCCGCAAACATCATGCATATGAAGATGAAAAGGAATACCAAAGCCGAGCCGTCGTCGCCCGTCTGCCTTATAAGCAGTGTAGGTATCGCCCCGTGAATGCACAGCAGGATAAAGTGTATCGGCTCGTTCATTCTGTCCTCAACCTTTGACAGATGAACGGCAAGCGAAAGTATAAAAGCGAGCTTCAGTATCTCAGACGGCTGTATCGTCATTATACCGAGATCGAGCCAGCCTATATCATCTGCGCCTTCACGCTGTATTCCGAGAGGGGTGAACAGCAGTAATGTCAGCCCCATTGCCAGCGGAACGTATATAAACCAGAGCTTCGCCAGATATTTATAGTTGATTGCCGCCAGTGCCATCGCTATTACAATTCCTGCGATAAAGGCTATGATCTGCGTCTTATACTGGCTTGCGGTAACTGCCGAGCTTATATCGTTTTCATAAAGGGTATACTGGATAAATACGGCAAAGAAAGCAATGCCCATACACATGAACAGCAGCAGCTTATCAAGTTTTCCGAAATAGGTCTTAATTTTGCTTAGAATAAGTTTCATAAAGCTGTGTTCCTTTTAATATAAATGCGGTTTCAGCCGCAGTCGATTTTACAATTACAGATAAGTATATTATACTCGAAAAATGCGCTCTTTTCAAGCGAATTGCAAATAAAAGCGTTCTTTACATCAATTTTGCAAATTAAATACAAAAAGCCGAAGAATTATCAACAATTCTTCGACTTTTTCAACAAGTGACATTAAAATATATCCTGCGGCATTACGGCAAGCAACAGGCAGGATACGCTCAGTATCCCTTTATTCTTATACTTTCGGTAAATACTGTCTTTGCTTCCGACAGCGACAGCGGACGTGAACAGTAGTAGCCCTGTATCCTGTCAATATCGAACTTCTGCACGGTATCAAGCTGTTCCTTGTCCTCAATGCCCTTTACACATACGGTAAGCTTACGGCATTTTGCAAGATGGATGACCGAGCTTACAAGCTCAGTGTCAAATTCGTCCTCGTGATTCATAAACAGCTTTGCCGGAAGATTCACAAGGTTGACGTATGAGTTTTTGAGGACCTTTAACGAAATATTCCCCGTGCCGTATTTATCTATGGCAATATTTACACCGAGAGTACGCAGATCGTGCAGGATATGTGTGCTGTCGCTGTAGAAAATGTTGGCTTTTACAGGAATTTCGAGTATCAGTGAGGACGGAGGGAGTGCGCTTTCTTCAAGAGCGTGACGTACCTGAGTTACGATTTCGGCAGATTGCGGTTCGCCTGCGGTAAGATTTACGCTGACGGTAAAATTCTCAAAGCCTGCGTCCTGTATCTCCTTGCAGAATTCGCACGAACGCTCCATTACCCAGCCGTCTATGACGTGGGATAAACCGAGATTTTCAGCCATAGGGAACAAAGTTGAGTTAGGAATATTGCCGTACTGATCGTCGTGCCAGCGTACAAAGCTCTCACAGCCGATTATACTGCCGTCAACAGCACTGAAGGACGGCTGAAAACGCAGTGAAAAGCCCCTCATACCGTCGTTTATACATTCTCTTATATGCTGTTCAAGGCTTGCCGCAAACATTCTTGTACGTTCAAGCGAGCCTGAATAGAAGGCATAACTGTTCTGCTTGAATTCTCTTGCACGGTACATTGCCGTGCTTGCCGCCTTGCAAAGCTCCTCTGCATCCTCGCCGTTTTCGGGATAGAACGCTATGCCAAGACTGCAATGGATTGAATGCTCATCCTCACCGAATTTCCACGGCTTTGAAAAACGGTGTATCAGCATTTCGACAAGATTTTTAGCTTCATTGTCGGTACAATCCGGAAGATTAAGCATAAAAATCGCATTTGTGAAATAATATACACCAATATCCTTTACGGGCAGGTCCTTAAGATACTGAGCGATACTGCGCAGCAGCATATCCGAATAGGTGTGACCGTAAACTGCGGACAGAGTGCGTGTGTTGGTGACCTTGAAAGCGATAAGCGAACCTTTTGTATTACGCTTCATTATCTTGTCAAGATCCTTGTTCAGCCTTGCACGGTTCGGAATATTGTAGATAGCGTCATAAAAGGCAAGCTGACGCATACGCTTCTGCGACTGCTCCAGCTTATCCTGCGTTTCCTTACGCATCATAAGCGAGGAGATTATCTGTGAAATGTTGCGGAGCTGTTTACGCTCACGCTGTGTCCAGTTATGTTCCTTTTCAATCGTCTGGAACATTATAAGGCTGTCAAAAGCACCCGAATTTATCAGCTTGAAGATAGCATACGACTTGATACCGAACTTTGCAAGGTCGTTGGTATCCGTATCCGAAAAAGCCGATGACGTAAGGCTCAGATCCTCACGTATCGAGGCGCAGTCAAGTGCGGTATCGCCGTCTATTTCAAGAGGGAGGTGGCGGTACTTGTAATCCTTGCACCAGCACAGCTCCTGAGTAAAATCATCACGGTCGATTATGGTTATCCTGTCAAGGTGAAAATAATCGCCTATAAGCTCTGTAACGGAGTTTAACGCAATATCTGCGCTTTTGCTCTGCATTATGATAGCGTAGATATTATTCAGCAGTATCTGCTCCTCTACATTCTGACCCAGCAGCTTGTTTGCATTCTGCGAATTGTCCATCTCCGAAAGAACTACAACAAATGCGTTTGCCATACGGGAAACTGTCTGTACAAGCGTTTCCCACAGCTGAATGTTGTCATCGAGCAATTCCTGCGTTTTCGCTCCCAGTATCCACGTTCCGCTGATAAGGTGATTTATGCGGATATTCTTTTTCTTCTGATATGCAAAATCATCGGGAGAAAGAGATTTATGCTGTGTTTTCGGCGCACATATCAGCTTTCCTTTTTCGTCAAATATGGCGGAATAAAGCTGTGGCACGGCAAAAGGACGCTGTATGCTTGTAAGGTAGTCGACATCAAGCACATCGGCAAGACCCGGTGCGCCTTTTTTAAGTTCGGACAGCTTTATGTTGTGCTTTTTGCGGAATTCGTTATATACAAGGTCGTCACCCGCTGTTTCAAGGTAGGTCGATACATCGCACATCGTTCCCTCAAAACGCACAGGTCTGCCGTACTCTGCATATACCGCCTTGCACGAAAGGAAAAACCAGTGATATTCATCGTTCACCATAAAACGACAATGAGCCTCAAAACGCTTTTCCTCGTCCTGTGATACATCGGTGAACATTTCGGTTATCGGAGGAATATCATCGGGATTTATCAGCTCTAAAAGAGAAGGGTAGGTTTTCTCGGAATGTTCGCCCGGATTTACGGTAAAGGGAAAATCCCGTGAAAAGCCGATTATTATATTTATAAACTTCTGACCGTTGGTGTTTAACTGCACCTTATTCGCCTCCTTGGGCTAATATGTATGTAATAGTTCAACATAGTAAACTGTTAAAGTGGGGCAACGCGATTAAATAGCTGAAATCAAAGGCAGTGAAAATGATTGCTTTACAGATATACGCAGTACCGCCATTATGATTTTATTTAATTTTACCATAAAAAAGAACGCAAATCAAGCTATTTTGTAAATTTTCACAACATTTTCGTTATATTTTTTGATTATATTCGGGAAAAAGCGTCAAAAAAGCCCGTAGCCTAAGCCTACGGGCGCAGATTGTTGAAAAAGTCTTGTATTAGATGTGCTTCTGTTATATTATTCAGCTTTGCCTACGATAGCAAGCTACCGATAGTTCTGTTTATCGGACAGCACTTCTCGGGTTCGCTATTCGAGTGGGTACACCTGTCAATATTAACGAGGGAAAGAACCAAAGAGACTAGGTGCAAGTCTGAGCCTCG
>OOAE01001634.1_pt1 | contig 15030 bp, 13 predicted proteins | sample 1671271 | NCBI WGS metagenome assembly OOAE01 (sample SAMN06348139, study PRJEB24527) | human gut metagenome | biome: human gut; feature: ankylosing spondylitis patient; material: feces | host: Homo sapiens | place: China | collected 2015-10 | reverse complement strand
GGCGACCACCGAGATCTACACTCTTTCCCTACACGACGCTCTTCCGATCTGTAACGGACCATGACAGCGTAGCCAACGTTGCAGAAGCGATGACGTTGGCGGCAGCCGCCGGCATCACACTGCTGCCGGCAGCGGAAATCTGCTCCACCAAGGAGGATTTGTCGTTTCATATTCTTGGCTATGGCATTGATATCCATAATAAACAGCTGTTGGAACTGATGCAGCACAACGAAGCGCTTTTAGAGCAGAAGGATGTGGACAGCATTCATCTGCTGGCGCGCGACGGCTGGCCTGTCGATGAAGCGGAGTTCGCCCGTTATACCTATGACAGACGCCGCGGCGGCTGGCGTGCCCTCGCCTATTTGATTGACAAGGGACTGTGCACAGGCGTGGGCGATTTCTTTCAGCGTATCTTTACGCCGGAGCATGACCTAGGCTTTCCGGAATTTCCTGCCATCAGCGAGGTAATCACAGTAATTCACGCTGCCGGCGGCGCAGCACTGTGCGCGCATGCCGCCAGCGGCTTTCACGGCCCCGGATTGGAGCGTGTGCTCGACATCCTGCGGACGGAAAAATTCGACGGCTTTGAATGTTACCACTCCAACCATTCGGAAGAAGGCACGCAGCGCCTGTTGCAGCATTGTAAAAAGCACGGCCTCTTAATCAGCGGCGGCAGCGACTGCCACGGCAGCTTCGTTCCGGGAAGACTTTTGGGACAGCCTTTTATCACTGCCAATATGCTGCGTTTGGACGGCCTTTTACCGCAGGACGTGAAATAATCCGAAAAATATTTGTTAAAACATGAAAAACGTTCGACTTTTTCCTCTGACTGTGCTATGATATTACCATAAAATATAACAAAGTTAACACTGACAAGAAATTCCGGCACTGAGCCTGCATTTACTTGTTGAGAAATTTTTAGGAGGCATTAAAATGCAAGAGTACAAACCGTTTAAATCCGGCAAGGTTCGTGAGATGTATGATGTTGGTGACAGCATTATTATGGTTGCCACTGACCGTATTTCCGCATTTGACCATATTCTGAAAAACATGATTGTGAAAAAAGGCACTGTGCTGACTCAGATTTCCAAATTCTGGTTTGATCTGACTAAAGACATAGTTCCTAACCATATGATTTCCGTTGATACCAAAGATATGCCCGAATTCTTCCAGAAACCCGAATTCACTGGCAACAGCATGAAATGCAAAAAGCTGAACATGCTGCCTATCGAATGCATCGTTCGCGGCTACATCACCGGCAGCGGTTGGGAAAGCTACAAGAAAACCGGCGAAATCTGCGGCATTAAGCTGCCCGAAGGCCTGCAGGAATCCCAAAAGCTGGCTGAGCCTATCTTCACCCCCAGCACCAAGGCTGAAATCGGTGACCATGACGAAAACATCAGCGTAGAGCAAAGCATCGAAATCCTGGAAAAACTGTATCCGGGCCGCGGTAAAGAATATGCTCTGAAGCTGCGTGACTACACTATCGCTATTTACAAAAAATGTGCTGCTTATGCTCTGGAGCGCGGCATCATCATTGCCGACACCAAATTTGAATTTGGTCTGGACGAGAACGGCGAGGTTGTACTGGGTGACGAAATGATTACCCCGGACTGCTCCCGCTTCTGGCCGCTGGAAGGCTACAAGGTTGGCCAAGGCCAGCCCTCCTATGACAAGCAATTTGTCCGCGACTGGCTGAGTGCTAACCCGGATGCAGGCTACGAGCTACCGCAGGATGTTATCGACAAAACCATCGGCAAATACATCGAAGCATATGAACTGCTGACAGGTCAAAAGTTTGACTTTTAATTCTGAAAATGCTTTAAAACTGTAACTTTTGTTGCAGTAGCAACAGGCTCAGGAAAAATTTAACGCTCTTTACAAAAAAATTGTTTACAACCATGGATATTGGTTGTATAATTTCACCATAAACAACAACGGAGTTGGAACAGCGCAAGCTGTCTGTTTCCGTTGTTGTTTTTTGTTTCTCCGATCACTGCAGATACAATACATTAGTGTAAGAGAATCCGTAAATAAAATAGTGCTTAATCGCGTAACGCATCACCACCGTAAAAACAGAGAAGGTGGTTCGTGGAAGCGGCCAATTGAGGGGACTTTTGGAAATGCTAAAAGCACAAAGCACTGACGGCTGAGGGGCCGGACAGCAGTTACGCGAAATAAAAACGCCCGCGGCGAGCGGGTTTTTTATTTTGTCACGAAAAGTAAAATTCCGGCTGATAAAACATGTAAACTTCACTAGCAATTATCCGCATAAAAAGGTATAATTAATGTAATAAATGTACGAAAAAATTTCCTATTTAGGATAGTTGGAGGTTTCATAGTGGCAATAGACACGTCATTACCTAAGGATATAAGAATTTTGCAGGCAGCGGAAGAGGTTTTTTCGCAGCATGGCTATGAAAAGGCTACGCTCGATGAAATAATAGCCCTGGCTGACGTAGGCAAAGGAACTGTCTATAAATACTTCGGCAATAAGGAGCACCTTTTCTACAAGCTGGTTGCCGATAAAAATGCGCCTTTTTTGGAGGAACTGCATCAGGCTGTCAACAGCGTCGACAGCTTTGAGGAGAAGCTCAAAAAATATTTTGAGGTAATGGTGCATTTTTACGTTGCCAACAGTACTCTGTGGCAAATTATCTGCTTTGAAATGCTCGGCGGCACCAATGGCTGCAGGGTTGAGCCTGACGGTGACGATTTTAAGGTTATCCCACGCTACAACTCTGTTAAAGTGAGCGAGGAAACGAGCGAACGCATTCTGCGCTATCACAAAATCCTGCATGATGAATATGATATTTTAGCTCAGCTGATTACTAAGGCAATGCAGGACAACCTGCTGAAGGAGGATACCGTGCCGGAGATTACCACTAAGTTTGTTTTCTTCGGTGTAGCCATGAGCATTTTTAACCAAAGCGATGATATTGCTGCCGACATGACGGACGAGGAAGCAGCAAGAATAATTACCGACCACTTTTTACGCGGCAACGCACGTTGACGCGCATACTAAAAACATCTGCCGCTAAGCGGCAGATGCTTTTGCGTTTGTTACAGTTCTTCGCCTGTTATTCCTCTACATAAGCGGCAGTAATGATACCGGTGTAGCAGGTGTGCCAATCCTTGTTGGCATACCATTTTTCGCACAGCTCCTTGTCGAACTTGTCCTCCGCCATGGTGTAGTGTTCTACAATTTTGCATTCCAAGTACAGGCCACAGCCCTTGATAACAGGAACGCTGACGGTCTCGCCTGCTTCCGTAGTCAAGCCTGCAGCAGCAAACTTGTCCAGATCACGTCCGGACTTGCTGCCGCAAAGACCGAGTGCCTGAGCAAAGCCCTCTTTTACCGGGAAGCTCACGGTAAATTCCGGGTTAGCGTCAATCAGCTCCTTGGTATAACGGCTTTGGCGCACCATAACGGTGAAGGTCGGCTGTCCCCACTTAAAGCCCAGGCTGCCCCAGCCGATTGTCATCGTGTTCTGCTTGCCGTCGGCAGCAGTAGTAAGAAAGGCACCCTTGGACAGAGTCTTTAAAATTGCTTCGCCCTGCTCAAAGGCGTTAATTTTTTTCATAGTCATAACAAAAACCTCCTCATTTGCTTTACAAGAATATTATACAGCGTTTGCGCAAATGATGTGTAAATTTTTAAGGAACTCATCGTGCCGGCACCCAAAAAGGCTCCCCTCCCGAACGTTGCCGTTCAGACGGGGAGCCTTAAAATTACGCATACAGCTCATGCCGTTGCACACATCCGATTCGCACTCAACGAAGCAGATGGTGCTTTATGGACAGGCGTGCCTTATTGCATTTTTTCTTTGAGCATTTTGGTAACCATGCCCGGATTAGCCTTGCCGCGAGATTTTTTCATAATCTGGCCAACGAGGAAGCCGATAGCCTTATCCTTACCGGCTTTATAGTCAGCAACGGATTGCGGGTTCTCAGCGATGGTTTCTTCAACCAGCTTGAGGATAGCGCCTTCGTCACTAACCTGCTCCAGACCGAGCTTCTTAACGAGAGCCTTCGGAGCCTCATCCTCTTTGAGCATTTCGGCAAATACCTTTTTAGCCAGCTTGCTGGACAGCACGCCGTCTTTAATCAGGTTAACCAGCTCTGCTAAGTGTGCAGGGGTTACCTTGAAATCGGCAATGGTAATGCCTTCGTTGTTCATGTAAGCAGATACATCGCCCAGCAGCCAGTTGGAAACTGCTTTGCTGTCCTTAGCGGTCTTAACTGCTTCATCAAAGTATTCAGCCATAGCCTTGGTGGAAACGATCTGGGAAGCATCATATTCCGGCAGACCATGCTCGCTCATCAGGCGTGCCTGACGCTGAGCAGGCAGCTCCGGCAGAGTTTCGCGGATACGCTCAATCCAGGCATCGTCCAGCTGTACCGGAACGAGGTCAGGCTCAGGGAAGTAACGATAGTCATGTGCTTCTTCCTTGGAACGCATGGACAGAGTTACGCCGTTAGCTTCGTCCCAGGTACGGGTTTCCTGAACAACGTGGCCGCCGTCTTCCAGAACCTCTTTTTGGCGCTCAACTTCATAGTTGATAGCGCGCTCCAGAGCACGGAAGGAGTTCAGGTTTTTGATTTCGGCACGGGTACCAAATTCCTTAGCGCCTTCGTGCATGATGGAGATGTTAGCGTCGCAACGCAGGCTGCCTTCCTGCATTTTGCAGTCGCAGACATCGGTATATTCCAGAATTGCTTTCAGATTTTCCATGTAAGCACGAGCTTCGGCAGCACTACGCATATCCGGCTCGGATACAATCTCAATCAGCGGTACGCCTGCACGGTTGTAGTCAACTGCGGAGGAATCGGAGGTGCTGATGGTTGCACCGCTGTGGTTCAGCTTGCCTGCATCCTCTTCCATGTGGATACGGGTAACGCCGATGCGTTTATGCTCGCCGTCAACAACGATGTCGATATGACCGCCCAGGCAGATAGGCTTATCAAATTGGGAAATCTGATAGTTCTTGGACAGGTCAGGATAGAAGTAGTTTTTACGGTCGAATTTGTTGTATTTCTGGATATCGCAGTTCAGCGCCAGGCCAGCTTTGATAGCGAAATCAACAACCTGCTTGTTCAGTACAGGCAGTGCACCGGGCATACCCAGGCAAACCGGGCATACATGGGTGTTGGGCAGGCTGCCGAAGGCAGTGGAGCAGCTGCAGAATGCTTTAGTTTTGGTTTTCAGCTCGGCATGAACTTCCAGGCCGATAACGGTAATATATTTAGTCATTATTTGTTACCTCCCAGCGGTGCGAATACTTTATGATATTCGGTTGCCTGTTCAAAGGTATAAGCAGCACGCAGAATGGTTGCTTCGTCCAGAACCTTACCGATCAGCTGCATACCGATAGGCATGCCGTCATCAGCAAAGCCGCAAGGAATGGAAATACCCGGCAGACCAGCCATGTTTACCGGAATAGTGGTTACGTCCAGCATGTACATGGTCAGCGGATCCATCTTGTCGTTAATGCCGTAAGCAGGAACCGGAGAGGTCGGGGTCAGCAGCACGTCGCATTTTTCAAACGCAGCTTCAAAGTCGCGGCGGATGAGGGTACGAACCTGCATAGCCTTGTTGTAGTATGCATCATAGTAACCGCTGCTCAGTACGTAGGTGCCCAGCATAATGCGGCGGCGTACTTCCTGACCGAAGCCTTCGGTGCGGCTCATGGTGGTCATTTCCGGAGCGGAGGTTGCATCAACATTACGGTAACCGTAGCGAACGCCGTCGAAGCGTGCCAGGTTAGCGGAGGCTTCAGCCGGAGCGATGATGTAATAGGTGATTACAGCATATTCGGTATGCGGCAGGGAAACCTCAACGATTTCAGCGCCCAGCTCTTTGTATTTTTCAACGGCCTTCATAATTTCAGCCTTAACCTTAGCATCAACGCCTTCACCGAAATATTCCTTCGGCAGACCGATGCGCAGGCCTTTAACGTCATTTACCAGTGCTTTAGTGAAGTCAGGAACCTCTACGTTCAGAGAGGTGGAGTCCATCTCGTCCTTACCGCAGATGCTGTTGAGTACCAAAGCAGCGTCGGTTACGTCTTTAGTGATAGGTCCGATCTGGTCCAGAGAGGATGCGAATGCTACGCAGCCATAACGAGATACACGGCCGTAGGTCGGTTTAATACCAACGCAGCCGTTGAAGGATGCCGGCTGACGGATAGAGCCGCCGGTATCGGAGCCCAAAGTCCAGATAGCTTCGCCTGCAGCGATAGCAGCAGCGCTGCCGCCGGAGGAGCCGCCGGGAACGCGGTCCAGGTTCCAGGGGTTGTGGGTTACACCGAAATGAGAGGTCTTGGTGGTAGAACCCATAGCAAATTCATCCAGGTTGGTTTTGCCCAGGAAAATGGTTTCATCAGCGCGCAGGTTTTTGATAACATGTGCGTCATATACGGGAATGAAGTTCTCCAGCATTTTGGAGGAACAGGTAGTGCGCAGGCCTTTGGTAGAAATATTATCTTTGATTGCGCCAGGGATACCTGCCAGCGGAGCGATTTTCTCGCCTGCGGCAATCTTGGCATCAACCTTGGCAGCCTGTGCCAGAGCGTTTTCTTTATCCAGGGTTACGTAAGCGTTAACCTGGTCTTCAACTGCGTCGACACGCGCAATAACAGCGTTAGTTAATTCGACGGAGCTTACTTCTTTGTTGACGAGCTTTTCATGCAGCTCGTGCGCAGTAAGTTTATACAAATCCACAGCGTTTGCCTCCTTCTTATTCGATTACGCGCGGTACCTTAAAGCCGTCATTGTGAACAGCAGGAGCGTTCTTCAATGCTTCCTCGTGGGATACGCCTTCTTTGACAACGTCCTCACGCAGTACATTGCTTACCGGCAGTACATACGGGGTAGGTTCGATACCAGCGGTATCAATTTTTTCAAGAATGTCGGCATAGTTAAGAATCTGGTTGAACTGTTCGGTGAATACTTCCATTTCAGAAGCAGGAACAGTCAAACGGGAAAGCTGTGCGATATGCTTTACGTCTTCAGCAGAAACTTTCATTTTTTCACCATCCTATAAAAACTCGTTTTATTTTTACAAATAACCTGTTTTATTATAACACATTTACTGAGCAAAGTACACTGAGTAAGGCGCTTCGTCAGCGATTGCGGGGATATTTTTAGGAAAAAGCGGCTTTTAAAATATTAGACAGCAAAACAATAAAGCCTCTCCTCGGGGAGACAAGGTGAATTGCCCGTAGGGCAAGAGAAGGCGCCCTGGGGCGGGTGGCATCGCGCAGCGATGACGGAGAGGGGTTCAACAAAATAAAATATATGCATAAGCACAACCCCTCTCAGTCGCCCTACTGGCGACAGCTCTCCCCCAAGGAGAGCCTTTCTCTTCGTATAGCATCCATACACACAAACATAAAAAGAACCGCCTCACGGCGGTTCTCTAAACTCAAAACATCTGGCGCTATTTCCCTTCTCGCTTGCTAACCTTAGTATACAGCCTTTTTAAAATATCCATTGCCTCATCCTGCTGCATACTGCTTAGCTGCGGCTTTACCTTGCGTCTGTTTTTATTTTTATAGCTGCCAAGAGCAATATAAAACTCTGTTGTCGTCGCATCATGCGCAAACAGCTTCTCAGCCTGCTTTTGCTTCTGCTCCGTAAGCGGCAGTTTTTGGATAAAAGCATCCAGCTCTGCCAAATCCTCACTTGTCACCTCTGCCGACGACAGCAGGCAATTCCCGCCCTTTTTATCGACAAAAAAGCAGCTGAAGGTACCCTGCCCTTCCTTAAAGGGATCATAATTAACCTCAAACCTGTAGCACAGGGTGCGGAACTGATGGTTCCGGTTCATATAAAAGGCAGACCATTCTACGTGTCTCATCTTATCTTCTCCTTGTACCGGCGCACAACCTATATTAACTGTCAGCAGTACAAGCATCGCCAGCAGCATTTTGGTGATTTTCCATAATTTACTGTGCATACCGTTCACCGCCTTTGTTAAGCCTTAATTGCGAAGCGGAGCTCTGTCCTTAGCCTTCAGGTAAAGCTGCAGAAACTGCTTTTGCATTTCCGCTCTTTGCTCCCCGCTCAAAGGCGCCGTCAGCTTCTTGACGCTTCTATCCTTATAGTTGGCGATACACACATCAAAAATCTCCATGGTTTCATCACAGACAAGCAAATCATCATCTACCGGCTCAGGTTCCTTGGGCGGTGCCAGCGGCAGTCCTTGGATAAGCGCATCCAAAGGCGCAAGCTCCTCGCGCGTCACAGGCACGCTCTCCAGCTCACAGCGCCAGATTTCGTCATTGAGATTTGCCGGAGCCTTAAAGCTGCAGTCATAAAGCATCTGCCCGCTTTTAGCATCCAAACGCAGCGCATAATTATAGCTATAATCATAATTCGAGCCGTTTCTGTATAATTGCATACTTGTCCATTCTATACGTCCCATGCTATCGCCTCCCCGTACCTGGGCATAAATCAGCTTTGCTGTAAGCAGCAGAAGCGCTGCCAATAACAGCAGATGAATAATTCTCAGTTTATTGCTTTTTTGTTTGCGCATGCTGCTCACCGCCTTTTGCTATTCTTCTGATGCTAGCATAGCGTATTTTTAGCAGCTTGTCCCCACCCGAAAGGCTGATTTCGGGTAGGAAGGGAGGAAAACTTTACTTTTTTCAAAAAGTTTAATTTTTTTCACTTCACCCTACCCGAATTTACCATTTGGGGTGGGGTGTTTTTCTGTTGCCTGATATATAATGCAGATGTAGAAAAGAATCGGCTGATTAATTATTGTAATATTCTTAAAGTTTTCTTTATATTGGCCGATTTAAAGAAAGGTGGTCTTGTTTATGCAACGCAAAAAATTAATCTCCAAAACCCTGACAACAGCTGTAATGCTTGCGCTGTACATCGGGGGGGCACAACCATCCATAACTTCTGCACATGACTATACTGACCAAATCACCGGTGCTAATGACGCTTATGCAGCTCATGGCATCCGCACTACTGTCGGTATGGAATCAACTTATACCTTCGCTGAGGGTGACGTAGTAAAATGGACTAACGCCTACCCTGCTGTTGAGGTTTGGGACGAAGGAACACATTTAAAATTTACTACGCCGCTAAATCTGCAGCTTGATATTAAAGATGGTGCTACCAGCGGTATTTATGCAGCAACCTCTAACTACGATACTCCCGCCAGGCTCACTGCCCAAGATGTGAATATCACAGGTCAGTCTACAGGCTCTAATTATGATATAAACAGAATCTATATTTCCGGCATTGAAACTTATGCTGCCGATATCAAGATAGAAAACCTCAATATCGACATTACTGCCGACGGCAAGCCGGAAAGCATTGCTGATTGTATTTTCATGGGCCGCGATCTTGAGGATGAAGACAGTGAGCATACTCTGACCGTAACCGGCGCTGCAAATATCAAGGCTGTTTCTAAAAATGGCTATTATGCCTGGGCTGCAGGTATTGAAGCCCAAGACCAGGCCAAAATGAACTTTGGCAAGCTGACAATCGCTACCGAAGCTATAGCTGAGAATTTAGCCCGTGCTAACGGCATCTTTGCAGCAGGCAACTCCGAAATCAACGCCGGAGAAACGCATATTAACGTAAAAGGCATTTCTCCGAATCCTGATGAATCAAGCTACAGCTATGGTCTTAATGCTATCCACAGCTCCACTATTACTCTCGGTGACAACAGCACTATTCACGCTGAAAGCAGCGGCGATGGTGCGGTTATGACCGTTGGTGTTCGTGCAGGGTACCATTCCGAGGTCAACCTGGGCATTACGAATATCAGAGCTGAAAACAATAGTGCCGAAGGTACTGTTGATGTACTATTTGTCGAAGATGGCTCCGTTCTTAACATGGCCGGCGGCAGCATAACCGGCGCCAACAATGCTAACAATAGAACATTCAACGCTATCAACGCTTACGGCGAGGATCCGGATCCGACTTGGCATACCGACACTATTGTCAACATCAACCAAGGTACAACTAACGATGTTGTAATCGTTGGTGACGTACGTGCAGCCAACACCGCCATCGTTAACCTTAACCTGAACACTGACGCTTCCAGCATTACCGGCAATCTCGACCAAAGCGGTCCTTATGTAGACAAGGATGATTCTGCCGCTACCATTAACCTCACCCTTGCCAACAAGGCTACATGGCATGCTATGGGTGAATACGGCATTGGTTATAGCTATCTGGAAAAGCTCACCCTGAATGACGGCAATATCACCATGACCAATGAAGAGGTGCAGAACATTGACGTTAATCACCTGCAGGGCACCAGCGGCGAGCTAACGCTGGAGGCTGATGCAAACCTCAATACAGGCTTCTTCCGCGTAAACAACGCTGACACCGACGCTGCCGCAGTACATACCTCTTATGCAGGCATCAATGCTGATAACGTGAAGGACGCAGCCGGCTTAGAAGGCCTTGTTAGAAACAGCCTGAAGATTCACGATGACAGTGCGGCAAAATTTGACGTTCAGGTAACCGAAGGTCTGCTCATCGGCCAAATGCAGGCAGATACCATCAACCATATTGACGGCAACACAATCGCCAATGTAAAAATTACCCAAAGCACTACTGTGGATGCTATCAGCCATATGCAAAACGCTGCAGCACTGTCCTGGAGACAAGAGGACGCTACTCTCAGCAAGCGTTTAGGCGATTTGCGTCAAGGCGATGGTGACCAGGGCTTCTGGGTACGCTTGAATCGCGGCGAATTTAAATATGCTAATGCCAAAAACCAGAATAATTTCTTCCAGATGGGTTATGATAAGGCTGATGGCGATTGGCATTACGGCGCTGCTATCAGCCGTAACAGCGGCAAAACCACCTACGGCGACGCAACAGCGAAAAACCGTAGTCTGGCACTCACCTTGTACGGCACCTGGCTGGGCGACAAAGGCCATTATGCAGACATCGTGCTGAAGGAAGGCCGCCTGAGCAATGATTACGATATCTCTACACCGATTGGCTTCACTCACGGTCAGTACAAAACCTGGGGCAGCAGCATCAGTGCGGAATACGGCAGAGAAATCGCTATGGGTGACAAGGCCTACTTCACTCCGCAGGCACAGCTTTCCTGGCTGCGTATTGCCGGTAAGGATTACACTACCGCCAACGGCATTGCTATCAATCAGGACAGCCAAAGCAGCACCATCGGCCGCTTAGGCTTCGAGCTTGGCAGCAGACTTGGCGACAACGGTAATGTATACGCCAAAGCTTCTGTACTGCATGACTTCGGCGGTAGCGCTGACACCCGCCTGAGCTACAATGGTGTATCCACCACCTACAGCAACGATTTGGGCGACACCTGGTACGAGGCAGGTATCGGCTTCAACCTCAAAACCAAGGATAACAGCTATCTGTATGCAGATGTTTCCAAAGCCTTCGGCGGCGACTACAAGACACCTTGGCAATGGAACGTAGGTATGCGCTGGACCTTCTGATAGGTTAAATTTCTTCAACTTACAATCTTATCCTATGCTATAAATAAACAGACAAAAAATTGTGCGGTCGTAAAAAGCCGCACAATTTTTGTGTTTATCTCTAAAATTCAGCTGAATTTTGCTATTGCTACGATATTTTATCATCTTTTAAAATAAAACCCACCCCAACCTACCCAAAATTCCCCTTTCGGGTGGGGCGCTGACACTCTTTTTACGCTATAATGAAGGCAAGATAAGGAAGGGAGATGTTCCTATGTTTAAAGAAAACGACGAATGTTGTGCTATACAATGCGAAAAATGTGGCGGCACCATGTATTCCGACGCTGCCAGCACCAGCTTCATCTGCTCCTTCTGCGGCAGCAAGGAGCCTTGGCCGAACAGCGAAAATATTCTTGATAGCGAAATCAAGTATCGCCATAAGCCTGTAGAGGTTGTCAACGGACTGGTGAAGCTGGGACACGTATACTTCATGGAGCCCTTGCCGGAGATGCTCAAAAACAACACCCAAAGCATCGAAGATAAGCTGGGCGTTTTCAGCGCCCTCAGCACCAAGGTTTACGAAGAAAGCCACACCATCAAGCTGCCCTGCCCGCTCTGCGGTGCCGATGTTACCGGCGAATCCACGCAGACTATTTTTACCTGCGAATACTGCGGTCACCGTCTGACGCAGGAGGAGCTGAAGGCCGGCGGCTACAACAAGGACCAGCTCATTGGCGCGGGCTCCCGCAGCTATCCTTCTATCGCCCTGCCCTTCAAGCTCACTAAGGAGCAGGCCTTCGGCAGAGCGCAACTGCTGATGAAGCGCGAGCCGATGTCCTTTAAAGGTGCGGAAAAAGCTATTAAAGAAAAATTTACGGCTTTCTATACGCCCTATACGCTGGCAGACCTGCGCGTCAAGGCACAAATCTCCAGTAATAAGGGCGACTGCGAAATTTATCAGGAGGTTTTGAACTGGGTATATCCGCAAACCTATGTCTTTGACGAAAACGCCGTCGATATGGTTGCTCCCTGGAACTTTGATGAGTTCGCCCCCTTCGACCCGGTATTTCTTGAGGGTGACGTGCATATCACCACCCGCAGCAATCTTTTCCCGGTGCAAAAATATCTTGACCGCATGATTAATGAGCAGCTTTGTAACAGGCTCTGCAAAAATTACGGCTTAAAAAATGTTAAGATTGAAAAATGGGCACGCAATCTCCGCAAGCATTCGGCTGACATCATGCTGCCGATTTATTATGTTGACTATACCGACAACAGCGCCGGCGAACGCTTCGTTATCGTAGTCAACGGCCAGACCGGCGCTGCCAGCGCCCGCTTCGTCAATAGCAAGGACAAGGTACGCAGCCTGCATCTGCCCGCCAACAGCAAGCTGCCGCGCTTTGCCGAAACTACTATGCGCACACCGCCGATGATTGTGCGCTATGTTAAGCCCAAATTCCTGCATGAGGTAATTCCGCCGGAGAAGGGCTTCAAAAAGAGTCTTTTCCAAATGCTCAAATTCTGGTAGAAATCCGGCTATAGCCGGAGCATAATAAGCCACCTCCTTGTACAAAAAAGCAGAGAGCTGTGTTTCACGTGAAACACGGCTCTCTGCTTTTATCGTTGCTGCAGGAAGCTTCCTGCTTTATTACTTTCAGAACAATGGCTTGCTGTTGCCGCCCTTCGGCTTCTTCTGGTTCTTGATGCGGACGCTGACGATAACCTCATCGCCTTCCACCGTCTGCTCCATATTAACCGGAATGCCGACGTCCTTAATAGCGTTGACAACCTGCTTAATACTGTTCAGGTAAATGCGGACATCGTTGACAATCACCATACGGCGGCGTTTTTCCTGCTGGTTGTCCTCCAACAGCTTATTGATATATTCCTCGGTCTGGCGCACGCTGTAATTCTTGGCAACAACAACCTCCAGCACCTCCAGACGCTTGGCATCATCATCAAGCTTCAGCAGTGCGCGCGCATGACGCTCGCTCAGACCGGCATCCACCAGCACCTTGCGTACAGCAGGCGACAAGCGCAGCAAACGCAGCTTGTTGGCGATAGTAGACTGCTTCTTGCCTACGCGCGCAGCCATAGCCTCCTGCGTCAGATGGAACTGCTCCATCAGCTGTTCGTAGCCTTCGGCCTCCTCCAGAAAGTGCAGGTCCTCACGCTGCAGGTTTTCAATCAACGCAATTTCCGCAATCTGCTGCGTAGTATAATCGCTGATAATAACCGGTACCTCCGTCAGCTTCGCCATACGGGAAGCACGCAGACGGCGCTCGCCGGCAATCAGCAGATAACGGCCGTCCTCCGCCGGCGATACCAAAAGAGGCTGCAGCACGCCGTATTGGGCGATGGAAGCAGACAGCTCCTCTAAGGCTGCCTCGTCAAAGCTTTTGCGCGGCTGATAAGGGTTGGGGAAAATCTGCCCGATGGGAACCTTGACTACCTTCACCTCATTAACGGCCTTACGCTCGCCGATAATACCGCAATCTGTATCCAATACCGAAAATCCATCATCTACTAACATATGCTTTCCCCCTATTTAGCGCCTAAGGGCTGTTTTTCCGGCGTACCAGCCTTACGCGGGTATTGCGCCGGTGTGCTTTTGATTTTAGCTATCTTTATTATAGCACGTCCATCATCCAGACCGGGTAATTTTACAGGCTCCGCACTGAGAATTTTGCCGCCAAGAATTTTTACCGCGGCCTCACCCTCAGTAATTTCCTCAGCAAACTTGCTGCCCTTCAAAGCGATAAACTGACCGCCCTTCTTGGCCAGCGGCAGGCAGTATTCGCTCAGCACGCTCAAACGTGCCACAGCGCGCGCCGTTACATAGTCATATTTTTCGCGATGCTTTTTATCACGGCCCGCATCCTCTGCGCGCAAATGCTCGCAGCGGATACCCTTAATTCCCAGCTCCTCAATCACCTGCTGCAAAAAACGCAGGCGCTTGCCCAGGGAATCAATCAAAGTTACCTTCAGCTCAGGGCAGTAGATTTTCAGCGGCACACCGGGAAAGCCCGCGCCGCAGCCGACGTCGATGACCGCCTTGCCCCGGAGATCTGCCAGCGGGAGCAGTGCCATGCAGTCCACAAAGTGCAGCCGCGCGACGGCGCCCGGCTCGGTGATGGCGGTCAGGTTCATGACTTTGTTCTGTTCGAGCAAAGCCTCACCAAAACGGCAGAAGGTCTCGATCTGCCCCTCGGAGAGGGGGAGCGGGGCCTCATGCTTCAGAATTTCTCTCATAGCGTCACTTCCGGATGAACAGGATGCCGATCGTGCCGGGGCCGCAGTGGCTCGACACGGTGCAGCCCGCGCGCGTCACGCAGACCTCGTCAAAGGTCTGGTATTTGGCGATGCAGCTCTTCGCCAGCGCGATGATTTCATCCGGCACGCCGGAGTGCGTGATGAAGATCCGGCCAAGCTCGATGTCATCCCGCCCGGCGAGCCGGTCGGCGATGTACGCCTCGAGACACTTGGCAAACGTGCCGCGATATTTTTTTGCGACGCCCATTTTGCCGTCCTTGACCTCGATGCAGAGATCGGAAGAGCACACGTCTGAACTCCAGTCACGTGGCCATCTCGTATG
>OOAE01001630.1_pt1 | contig 15055 bp, 17 predicted proteins | sample 1671271 | NCBI WGS metagenome assembly OOAE01 (sample SAMN06348139, study PRJEB24527) | human gut metagenome | biome: human gut; feature: ankylosing spondylitis patient; material: feces | host: Homo sapiens | place: China | collected 2015-10 | reverse complement strand
ACGACTAAAACGCCAGCTCTCGCATAACGAGAACTGGCGTTCTTTGACAGGCTGGAATATAATATTAAAGAGAGGAACATCCTTGTGGATGTTCCTCTCTTTAATATTATATTGGCCGCAAGCCCACCGCCTGCATGCCCTGCTCCCGGTGCCGCTCCCACACGGTGCGGCGGGGATAGGCCACCACGCCGTTGTTGTCCCACGGGTCGTTGCAGAGATAGTGGGTCTCATCATAGCCCACCAACAGCAGACAATGCTCGTTGGACACCCACATGAACGGCTCACCGCCGGGGATCAGGCGATACCACGGGCCGTTGACGGTGGGTCGCATATTGATGCTGCACCACAGCAGCACCGGCATGCCCCGGTCGATGTACCGGCGGCACAGCTCGTCGATCTCCGTGCCTGTCTCGTCCACCGCCTCATACCGGTCGCCCGCCGCCCGCTCCAGCGCCTTTACCATCACCGGCGCGTAGCAGCCCAGCGCTTCCGGATCACGAGGGTCGCCCACGAAACGCTCGCGGGGGTCGCAGCCCCACCATTGGCCGTCCCGCTGCTCCCACGGCCCGGTATCCAACGCGGTATCCAGAAAGTCATCGATGGTGATATCGTACCCCAGATAGCGCAGCAGCATCACCGCAGACACGCTCTCGCACCCGGTGGGAGCCTGGCCGGTCTGATCCAGATAGGGAACGTCGATCCTTTTCATGCCATACCTCCTGCTTGATATGGGAATATTGTACCATATCCGTGGAAAAGACGCAAGGCAGGTGTCCCGATGGAACACCTGCCTTGCACTTGTATACAGTAAGAAGAGAATCACATGGTTTCGCCGTTCTGTTTGCCGTGCAGCTTCTTCTGCAGCCAATCCTTGCCGTCCACATAGCGGGACACGATGAAGGACACCACATAGTCGCCGGCGGCATTGACCATGGTGGCAGGGGGATCCACCAGATTGCCGATGGCCAGTGCGATGGGATAGGCGATAGCCAGCTGGTCGGGGAAGAAGATGGTGCAGACCACCAGCTCGCCGGTGCCGCCGCCGCCGGGGATGCCGCTCATGGCAACGGAGGAGAACACCGCCACAATGATAGCCAGAATGGCCTTATCGGTGGAGAAGTCCATGCCGAACACGCTGAACAGGAAGGCCACCTTGATAATGGCGGACATGGCGGAGCCGTCCATATGCATCGTAGCGCCCATGGGCAGTACGATATCGGTCACGTCCTTGCTGATGCCGGTCTCCTCCGCTACCTCCATGTTGGTGGGGATGGTGGCCACGCTGGAGCAGGTGCCGAAGGACACCGCCGCCGGACGGAACAGCTTGGAGAACATGATCTTCGCGCCGCCCTTGCCGCCGCCGAAGCGGGCATAAATGGGGAAGAAGATGAACATATAGGCAAAGCTCATGACGTAATAGATCACCAGCGTGCGGCTGTAGTCGCGGATCAGCTCGGGACCGTAGGTGGCCACCAGATTGGCGAAGAAGCCGAAAAAGCCGATGGGCGCGTAGTAGGTGATGAGCTTCACGGTCTTCATGATGCAGTTGGTGATATCCTCCAGGAACTGGGCGGTCTTGGTCTCCGGGCCGCCATTCATCTGCACACCGAAGCCGAACAGGACAGCCGCCACGATCAGGGGCAGGATAGCCCGGCGGCTCAGCAGCTCGGTAAAGTCAGGCTTGGTAAAGAAGTTGACGATCATATCGCCGAAGCCCAGCGCCTCGCCGACCTCGCCCTCCACGATGGTATAGCTGCCGTCCACCAGCGGGAAGATGCGGCAGACGATGTACATCAGCACACCGGCGATAGCGGCGGTGACAAGGAAGGTGGCGACGGTCACGCCCATGATCTTACCGGCACGCTTGACGCTTTTCATATTGGCGATGGCGGAGCTGATGGAGCAGAACACCATCGGCACCACCACGCAGAACATCATGTTGATAAACACGGTGCCCAGGAATTCGATTTTCTCACCGAAGGATGGCGCAAAAGCGCCCACAAGGCAGCCGGCAATAATGCCGGTCAGCATACACAGGATAAACCAGTAGTTTTTCAGAAAATTCTTCATGTCGATCCTCCTCGATCTCTCACACGATGGTTACTGCTACCATTATATAAGCATTTTTTCAAATGTAAATCGGAAATATTGCCTTTACATATTGCAAATCTTGCTATCTCTCGGAGGGCGAACGATCAAACTGCTTCTTATAGGCTCGTGAAAAGGTGGAGTACTCCTGATAGCCGCACCGCAGCGCCGCCTCACCGGAGGGTATGCCCTGCTCCAGAAGCTGCTGGGCCAGCAGCAGCCGCTTTTCCGTCACGTAGCCGTGGATGGTGTAGCCCGTTTCGTCCCGGAACCGCCGCATCATGTGGTACTTGCTGATGTAGAACCGGGCCGCCAGCTCATCGATGGTCAGTCCCTCCGTCAGATGGGCGTTCAGGTATTGCAGCAGCGCCACCACCTTGCTGTCTCCCGCAGCGGCGCTGACGGTATCACCCGCCAGTGAAATGCGGTTCACCTCCACCATCAGCTGGGTGAACAGCGCCCTTTGCAGCAGCGCCGCGCCGAACCCCGCCTCCTGCTGGGACTGCTCCAGCAGGCCGAACAGCTCCCTCACACGGTCACCGCCGCCGGAGTGGTACACGTAGCGGAAATCCCGCTGGGCCTGCCGGAAGCAGGTCTCCAGATCGTCGCCGCCTCTGGACTGCTCCTGCAAAAACTCCGGCGAGATGTACAGGATAGCCCGCTCGTAGAAATCCCCCTGCTCCACAATGGGCCGGTGGATACTGCCCCGGCCCACCAGCACGTAATCCCCCGGCTGCAGGGCATACCCCTCGCCCTCGATGGCGTAGCCTGCCCGCCCCGCCAGCAGAATGATGATCTTATGAAAGGTATGGTAATGATAGGCGATCTCCTGATGCGATCCGTCGGCCAGATGAAACAGCCGGAACGGCTCGTTGAGATAGCCGCGCTTTTCATATTGTAACGGTTCCATTGTCTCTTCCTCCGCCGCACGTTTTGCCATTATATTAGCATGTGGCAAGCAAAATGTGCAACCCTCTGTTTTTCCAATTTCTTTCCAGTTGCAGTATATACGTATATTTATTCGTTTATGCATTTTTCGTTTTGTCGAAATCGCTGTCATTTTGTAAATTTCCCTCGTCTGAAACGGGCATTCCCACCAAAAACGTGGGATTTTATGAAAAAATATTCAAAAAACAGTTGACTTATATGCATTCCGGGTGTATAGTATCCACTGTCAACAGGAGTTGACGGCAAAGTAACTTTTCTCCGACTTCGGAATCAGGAAGGCCGGAGCGGAGCAAGCAAACAAGTTTATTGAAAGGAAATGAAAAAGATGAAAAAGTTTTTCGCATTGATGCTGGCCATGCTGATGGCGCTGAGCCTGGTGGCCTGCGGCGGCGGTAATAACGCTGCTGACGACAACAACGCAAACAACGGCGACGACGCCGCCATGACCAAGCTGGTGCTGGGCACCAGCGCGGACTACGCACCCTTTGAGTTTATGTATCCCGACGAGAGCGGCGAGATGGTTTACGGCGGCATCGACGTGTCCGTGGCCCAGTACATCGCTGACGAGATGGGCGTGGAGCTGCAGGTGGAGAACATGGGCTTCGATTACCTTCTGACCTCTCTGGATAAGGGCGACTTCGATATCGTGCTGGCCGCTATGGAGGCCACTCCCGACCGTCTGGAAAACGCCGACTTCTCCGATCCCTACTACACTGACGTTCCTCCCGCCATTCTGGTAAAGGCCGACAAGGCTGACCAGTACAAGACGCTGGCCGACTTCAACGGCAAGTCCATCGGCGCTCAGACCGCCACCACCAAGCTGGATATGGTCAATGAGATGGAAGGCGTCAACCCCGTGGCGCTGCAGTCCGTGCTGGATCTGGTGAACGAGCTGGTGTATGACAAGGTGGACGCCATTCTGGTGGACGGCGGCGTGGCCAAGCAGTATGCGGAAGCCAACCCCGATCTGGTCATCGCCGATGCTTCCGCTGAGCTGGGCGAGCCTGCTCCCTACTGCGTCGCCGTGCAGAAGGGCGACCCCAAGGGCCTGCTGCCTGCCATCAACGCCGCCATCGCCAAGATGAACGCGGCCAACATGCTGGAGACCTTCATCGCTGACGCTGACAGCCTGGCTGACGTGGCAGTGGAAGTTTCCGCCAACTAAAGCGAACTGACTAAACTACCTACCTTACCTACCTGACGCGAGGTGCAAAGCCGCGAAAACACGGCTTTGCACTTTCGCGCACTACGAAAGGAGACTGACGCCATGTGGTGGAGCAGCCTGTTTGAAAACATGCGCCCGTCCGATTTTTTCAATTTTTCCTTCTTCCCCAAGTACGGCACCGCCTTTGTCCGCGGCATCGAATATACGCTGCTGCTGGCGGTGGTTTCCGTGCTGCTGGCGGTGGTTCCCGCCCTGCTGCTGGCGCTGATGCGCCTGAGCAAGAATAAGCCCATCAAGTGGCTGGCGGGCGCGTATATCGCAGTGTTCCGCTCTACCCCTATGCTGGTGCAGCTGTCCATTATCTATTACGGCCTGTTCTACGCCATTTCCCTGCCCCGTATCACGCTGTTCGGCTTTGTGGATATCAGCCGGTTCATCCCCGGCGTGGTAGCGCTGGCGCTGAACAGCTCCGCCTACGTGGCCGAGATCTTCCGCGCCGGTATTCTGGCGGTGGACAAGGGCCAGACCGAGGCCGCCCGTTCGCTGGGTCTCAGCTCGTGGCAGTCCATGCGTCTGGTGGTGCTGCCTCAGGCCATCAAGAACGTACTGCCCGCACTGGCCAACGAGATCGTTACCATGGTGAAGGAATCCTCCATCTGCTCTGTGCTGGGCATGGCGGAGATGATGTTCGCCGCCAAGACCATTGCTGGTTCCACCGGTATTTCCCTGGCGCCCTATACGATGGCGGCGCTGGTGTATTTCTGCATCAACTACCCGGCCTCCAAGGCGATCGAGGCCATCGAAAGGAGAATGCGTCGTGGCGACAAGCAATAACGTTCTGATCTCGGTACAAAATCTGGTAAAGGAATACAATCATGGCGCCGTTCACGCGCTGAACGATTGTAATCTGGAGATTCGCAAGGGCGAGGTGGTGGCCATCATCGGCCCCTCCGGCAGCGGCAAATCCACGCTGCTGCGAAGCCTGAACCTGCTGGAGCAGCCCACCTCCGGTGCCATCTATTTTGACGGTGTGGATCTGGCGGACAAGTCCGTGGATATCAACCTCCACCGCCAGAAGATGGGCATGGTGTTCCAGCATTTCAACCTGTTCCCTCACAAGACGGTGCTGCAAAACATCACCATGGCCCCTGTTACGCTGAAGAAAAAGACGGCGGAGGAAGCCAAGGCACAGGCCACCGCTCTGCTGGAGCGTATCGGTCTGGCCGACAAGGCGGATGAGTATCCCAACATGCTCTCCGGCGGCCAGAAGCAGCGTATCGCCATCGTCCGCGCGCTGGCCATGGATCCGGAGGTCATGCTGTTTGACGAGCCCACCTCCGCCCTCGACCCCGAAATGGTGGGCGAGGTGCTGGATCTCATGCGCGATCTGGCCAAGGACGGCATGACCATGGCCGTTGTCACCCACGAAATGGGCTTCGCCCGTGAGGTGGCTGACCGCGTGGTGTTCATGGCAGACGGCAAGATTCTGGAGGAGGGCGCTCCCAGCGAGCTGTTTGACCACCCCAAGGATCCCCGTTTGCAGGATTTCTTGTCTAAAGTTTTATAATTCACTGGCAAAAATTCTTGCGACTTTTCTGCCAATCAGGCTTGCGGCCTGACTGCGCGCCTTTGGCACTGGCAGGCCGAGAAGTATTTTTCGCCACGTACACGCCGCGGCGAAAAATAATCAAAACGATTCACGCCTGCGGGCGTGAACTCTGCGAGGCGAAAAACAAGCGCTCCGGCTTCTGTCGGAGCGCTTGTTTTTCTATAATAGGATATCAGCTTTTTCCGTGTATCTCCCGGCCGCATTTGGGGCAGGTAATGACGATCTTCCCCTTCCCTACCGGCACGCGGCACACGGTCTTGCAGTTGGGGCAGGTGAAGTACTTGTGCTCCTTGTCCATCCGCTGCTGCCGTCCGCTGTTGAACCGGCGCTTGATGGGCCACCAGACCTTCTGCAAAAAGGCGGCGTTCTCCGCCCGGCGCTTCTCCAGATTCCGGGAGAACACCCGGAACAGCGCCCACAGCACCAGCACTGTGGTGATCATGCCGACCACGCCGGACACGGCAGTATTCTTCGTCAGTATGCTAATCACGTCCAGCAGGATGGCCACCCAGATAATGCACAGACCCAGTTGATCGGCGCCGTTGCGGCCATACATGAACCGGCTCAACGCGTTGCGCAGACGCTGAAAGAAACTCATAACTCCGCCTCGATTTCCTTGAGTATACTAACACAGCAAATTATTTTAACGGAAAAAGCCTAAAAGGTAAAGAGCGCATCAGAAAAATTAACAAATTGGACAAAAATTTGTGTCGTTCCGCCGGGACAGAGGGAACTCTTTGTTGCAATCCCCAGGGGTTATTGCTATAATAAATAAGTTAACACAATGGGGGTCGGCGGGATATGCCCCACCGACCCCCTATCTGAAAAGCGGCGCGCGTCCACAGGACGGAAAACGCTGCGCGGAAAAGAGGCGGCGTTCGTGCCGCTTACTGTATCATATGCCGCACCCAAAGCAGCGGTGCGGCGAAAGGAGCGCCACCATGATCAAGATCGCACCCTCTATCCTGTCGGCGGACTTCGCCAATCTGCAGCGGGACATTGAACGCATTTCCACCGCCGATTACGTCCACGTGGACGTGATGGACGGCCTGTTCGTGCCCAATATCTCCATCGGTATCCCGGTGGTCAAGTCCATCCGCCCCACCACCTCCCTGCCGCTGGACGTTCACCTGATGATCGACCGGCCCGTGCGGTACGTGGAGCAGTTCTGCGACGCGGGCGGCGATATCATCACCTGCCACGTGGAGGCGGACACCGAGGAAAACATCCACGAGGCACTGCGCCGCATCCACGCCAAGGGCAAAAAGGCCGGCGTGGTGGTCAAGCCCAAGACGCCCGCCAGCGCCGTGCTGCCCTTTATCAGCGAGTGCGACTTGATCCTGGTGATGACGGTGGAGCCGGGCTTCGGCGGCCAGAAGTTCATGGCCGACATGATGCCCAAGGTGCAGACCATCCGGGGCTATATCGACGCCATGAACCCCGCCTGTGAGCTGGAGGTGGACGGCGGCGTGGATGCCAACACCTGCCATCAGTGCATCCACGCCGGCGCCAACGTGCTGGTGGCCGGCAGCGCCGTGTACAAGGCGGAGGATATCCCTGCCCGCATCAAAGAACTGAGAGGTTAACACCCATGGAATACTTTCCCGCGCCCCTTGAAAAGCTGGTGGAGCAGTTCGCCCGTCTGCCGGGCATCGGCGGCAAATCCGCCCAGCGTCTGGCCTTCCACGTGCTGAACCTGCCCATGGAGGAGGCGGAAAGCTTCGCCAACGCCATTATCGAGGCCAAGCGGGGCGTGACATTGTGCCCCGTGTGCCGTAATCTGACGGCGGGCGGCCTGTGCAGCGTGTGCGCCGACCCCAAGCGGGACGAGACGGTCATCTGCGTGGTGGCCGATCCCCGTGATGTGCTGGCTATCGAGCGCAGCCGGGAGTTCAACGGCCACTACCACGTGCTCCACGGCGTGCTGTCCCCCATGAACCACGTGGGGCCGGACGATCTTCAGATCAAGTCCCTGCTGGATCGGGTGGCAAAGGGCGGCGTCAGCGAGGTTATCATGGCCACCAACCCCGACACCGAGGGCGAGGCCACGGCGCTGTACATCGCCCGACTGCTGAAGCCCTTCGGCGTGCGGGTGACGCGCCTTGCCTACGGCATCCCCGTGGGCGGCCATCTGGAGTTTGCCGACGACGCCACGCTGATGCGGGCGCTGGAAGGGCGGCGTGAGCTATGAAGCGGCTGATCTGTCTGCTGCTCTGCGGCCTGACGCTCCTGTCCCTCACCGGCTGCGGCGCACCGAAAACCGAAACGCTGGACATTTTCGCCATGGACACCTATATGTCGCTGGTAGCCATCGGCGACGGCGCGTCCGCTGTCTTGCAGGCGTGCTCCAACGAGATCAACGCGCTGGAGCAGCGGCTGAGCCGCACCATCGAAACCAGCAGCGTAGCCCAATTGAACGCCAATGGCATCGCCCAGCTGGACGATGACACGGCGGCATTGCTGCAAGCGGCGCTGCAATACAGCGCCGAGACCGGCGGTACCTTCGACGTGACCATCGCCCCGCTGGTAGAGCTGTGGGGCATCACCGGCGACGATCCCCGCGTCCCCGCCCAGTCGGAGATCGACGCGCTGCTGCCGCTGGTGGGCTCCGGGCATGTCCATCTGGAGGGCACTGCCGCCGCGCTGGATGAGGGCTGCGCCATCGATCTGGGCGGCATCGCCAAGGGCTACGCCTCGGATAAGACGGCGGAGCTGTTTGCCGGAAGCGGCATTTCCGGCGGCTTTGTGAGCTTGGGCGGCAACGTGTACGTCCACGGCGTGACGGCCGAGGGCCAGCCCTGGAACGTGGCCATCCAGGATCCGCGGAATACGGAAGCTTACGCCTGTACCCTGCGCCTGTCGGACGCCTTTGTGGTGACTTCCGGCGGCTATCAGCGCTTTTTCACCGGGCCGGACGGCACGGTGTACCAGCATATCATCGACCCCGCCACCGGCTACCCTGTCCAGAGCGACCTGCTGAGCGTGTCCATTGTGACCTGCCGCGATAACGGCGGCACCGGCACCATGGCCGACGCCTACTCCACCGCTCTGTACGTGATGGGCGAGACTGCCGCCGTGGACTTCTGGCGGCAGCACAGCGCCGCCTTCGACATGGTGCTGGTGACGGCAGACGGCCGCCTGCTGTACACACCCGGCCTTGCGGACTGCTTCAACAAGACGGAGGGAAGCGGCTATGACGACCAATGCCTCACGGCCTGAACTGAAATTCAACCGCTATGACGCTGTTGTGGCGGCTATCGTGGCGCTGCTGGCGGTGGCGGTAGCGCTGTGGTTCTACCTGCCCAAGACCCAGAGCGGCGAGTTGACCGTGGTGATCTCCACCGGCGGCGAGGAGACGAAGCGTGTCAAGCTGAACAGCTTCACAGAGACCACCGTCACCCACAACGGCTATACGCTGCGCATTACCGCCGACGGCAGCGGCGTGCGGGTGGCGGACAGCGACTGTCCCACCCAGGACTGCGTACACACCGGAACCATCGCCCGCGCGGGGCAGTCCATCGTCTGCCTGCCCGCACAGGTGGTCGTCCATCTGGAGGGTGCGGCTTCCGCCGACGCCCCTGATGTGATCGTGGGGTGACGGCGATGAAATGGACGACGAAAAATCTCGCCCTGTGCGCCGTGCTGACGGCGCTGGCGCTGGGGCTGAGCACCCTGGAAAGCCTGTTTCCCGTATCGCTGGTGGTGCCGCTGCCGGGCGTGAAGCTGGGCCTTGCCAACATCGTGACGGTGTTCGCCCTGTATGAGCTGGGTGCGGCTCCGGCGCTGGTGATCCTGCTGGCCCGGTGCGGTCTGGGCAGTCTGTTTGCCGGCAACGCGTCGGCACTGCTGTTCTCCCTGCTGGGTGGGCTGACTGCCATGCTGGTGATGATCGGCCTGAAGCGCTGCCGCCGTCTCAGCATCTACGGCGTGTCCATCGGCGGCGCGGCGGCCCACAACGTAGGCCAGATGGCGGCGGCTGTCATTACGCTGGGCAACACCATGGTACTGGGCTATCTGCCGTTTCTGCTGGCGGTGTCGCTGGTAACGGGAACGCTGACAGGCTTCGTGTCGGCGCTTCTCTTCCGGGCCATGGCTCATGTAAAACTCTCGAAGTAGCGTAGGGGCGGGGCTCTGCCCCGCCCGTCAAAAACTCCCCATCAGGAGGCATCAGAATGGATCAAAAAGATAAGATCATTTTGCAGCAGCTGGACGTGATCCGCTCCATGACGGAAAACGGCATGAAGCGGATGAACAGCGATTTCTGGGGCGCACCTGCCGCACCTCAGGCCCCTGCCGCGCCCAAAGCGCCCACGCCGGAAGCGGGCGGCAAAAGAGCCGCCGTTTCCACCGGCCAGAAGGAGGCGGAGCCCAAGGAGGAGCTGCCGCCGCCGGAAAAAATGGAGGATCTGCTGAAGGAGCTGGACAGCTACATCGGCCTTGACGTGGTGAAGGACGAGGTGCGCAGCCTCATCAACATGGTGCAGGTCTACAAGCTGCGCCGGGAGCACGACCTCCCCACCACCGACATGTCCCTCCACATGGTATTCACCGGCAATCCCGGCACCGGCAAGACCATGATGGCCCGCATGATGGCCCGTATCTACCGCTCGCTGGGCATTCTCAGCAAGGGCCAGCTGGTGGAGGTGGACCGCAGCGGACTGGTGGCGGGCTACGTGGGCCAGACGGCCATCAAGACCCAGAAGGCCATCGAAAAGGCCATGGGCGGCGTGCTGTTCATTGACGAGGCCTACGCCCTCAACGGCAAGTCGGAGAACGACTTCGGTCAGGAGGCCATCGACACGGTGCTGAAGGCCATGGAGGATCACCGGGACGATCTGGTGGTGATCGTGGCGGGCTACACCGACCTGATGGAGAAGTTCATCCACTCCAACCCCGGTCTGGAGAGCCGCTTCAACCGCTTCCTGCTGTTCCCCGACTACACCACCGACGAGATGATGGCCATTTTCAAGATGCGCTGCGGCAAGGGCTACGTGCTGACCGCCGAAGCCGAGCCGCTGGTACGGGACTACATCGCTGAGGAGAGCGCCGCCGGAGACAGCTTCGGCAATGCCCGCGGCGTGCGGAATATTTTCGAGCATATTCTGGTGGCTCAGAACAACCGCCTTGCTAAAATGGAAAACGTCACCCGCGACGACCTGATGGCCCTGACGGCGGACGACGTGCTCCACGCACGGGGCAAGCTCGACGAAGCATGACGATCGTTTATCAGGACGAGCGGATTGTGGTGGCGGTAAAGCCCAACGGCGTGCTGTCCACCGACGAGCCGGGCGGCATGCCCTCGCTTCTGCGGCAGACGCTGGGCACCGACTGCATCCGCACCGTCCACCGTCTGGACGCCCAGACCGGCGGGCTGATGGTCTTTGCCCGCAGCCGTAAGGCGGCGGCGCTGCTGTCGGAGCAGGTGCGGGAGCGGCAGTTCAGCAAGGGCTATCTGGCGGTGGTGCATGGCGTACCCCAACCGCCCGCTGGGCAACTGCGGGATCTTCTGGGGCGGGACAGCGTCCGCCGCGTCACCTTTGTGGCGGACACACCCTCGGCGGAAACGCGGGAAGCCCTGCTGGATTACGAGACGCTGGACAGCAGCGGAAGTCTGTCGCTGGTGCAGGTGCATCTCCACACCGGACGCACCCACCAGATCCGGGTGCAGTTTGCCTCTCGCGGCATGCCCCTGTGGGGCGACCGGAAGTACGGTCTCCCGGAGGAGGATGCTTCCCCGCTGGCCCTGTGGGCCTGTCAGCTGAGCTTCACCCATCCCCAAACCGGCAAGGAGATGGCCTTTACCTCCTTGCCGCCGGAAATAGAGCCGTGGACGCAGTTCGCACGCATAAAGCACATATGACGAAACGGCGGGGTGTGGTCACCCCGCCGTACGCACTGTGCATCGAACTTTTTGTAGGGCGGGGCCAATGTGCCCCGCCGCACAATGAACGCAGTGGGTACAGTAAACATTTGTAGGGGGGCGGACGACCCTGTCCGTCCCCCTACGATCAAGATACATTTTTACAGGGCAGACAGAGTCGTCCGCCCCTACATAAAAGGATGGCCGCCGGCATTCGCCGATGACCATCCTTTTCTTACTTAAAATACACCCACACCGCCAGCGCAATCTGCGCCAGCAGGATCAGGGGGAGGCCCCACACAAAGTACCAGTGCTTCGTCTTGTGGCGGAATACCAGCATACCCAGCAGCGCGCCCACGCTGCCGCCCAGCAGCGGCAGCAGGAACAGCGTCTTTTCCGGTACGCGCCACGCACCGCGTCTGGCCTTGGCCTTATCCACCCCGTACACCGTAAAGGTCACAAGGTTTACCGCCGCCAGATACCACAGCAGATACGTTATGACAGGCTGCACAGCTCACAGGCAGTCTTGGCCGCCAGACGGGCGTTGTTGTACACCAGCTGGATGTTGGCGTCCAGACTGCTGCCGCCGGTGATATCCTTGATCTTGGCCAGCAGGAACGGCGTGGTAGCCTTGCCGTGGATGCCCTGCTCCTTGGCTTCCTTCACCGCCTCGTCAATGGCGGTGTTGATGACGTCGGCGTCCATGGAGTACTCCTCGGGGATGGGGTTGGTCACCAGCATGCCGGTCTTGAGCCCCATCTCGCGCTGGGCGTGGAAGGCGGCGGCCAGCTGAGCGGGGGTATCCAGACGGTAATCCACGCCGAAGCCGGACTTGCGGGTATAGAAGGCGGGCAGCTCCTCGGTGCCGTAGCCGATGACGGGCACGCCCTTGGTCTCCAGATACTCCAGCGTCAGGCCCAGATCCAGAATGGACTTGGCGCCGGCGCACACCACCATCACAGGGGTCTGAGCCAGCTCCTCCAGATCGGCGGAGATATCCATGGTGGTCTCAGCGCCGCGGTGCACGCCGCCGATGCCGCCGGTGGCAAACACGGAGATACCCGCCATGTGGGCGATCATCATGGTGGTGGTCACGGTGGTGGCACCGTCACGCCCCAGTGACACCAGCACCGGCAGGTCACGGCGGCTGGCCTTGGCCACGCCTGCGCCGGTCTTGCCCAGATAGTCGATCTCCTCGGGGGTCAGACCGGCCTTCATGCGGCCGCCGATAACGGCGATGGTGGCGGGCACCGCGCCGTTTTCCCGGATGATCTTCTCTACGTTCAGGGCCGTCTCCACGTTCTGGGGATAGGGCATACCGTGGCTGATGATGGTGCTCTCCAGCGCCACCACGGGCTTACCGTTGGCAAGAGCCTCCTGTACCTCAGGGGCAATATCCAGATAGCGATTCATATCACATGTCCTCCTTATTGAGTATATAGTTGATGTTCTCCCAGCTCATGCCGGGGTGAATGGTTTCCTCGGATGTGCAGGCCAGCGCGCCTGCACCGATGGCAAGACGTGCGCACTCCTCCAGCGTGCGGCCCTGTGTGATGCAGGCCGCCAGCGCCGCCGCCATGGCGTCGCCGCCGCCGGTGGCGTTGGCCACCGTTACCTTGGGACAGGGGATGCGAGCCGTCTCGCCTGCCGCGTTCTTGGCAAACAGACCGTCGCCGCCCATGGAGATGTACACCTGCTGCAAACCGGTGGACAGCAGCTTGTCCGCTGCCCGCTCCACATCTGCCGCGCTTTCGATCTTCACGCCGCTGAGAAGCTCCGCCTCCATGCGGTTGGGCTTCAGAGCCGTCAGCTTGCCCAGCACCGGCTCCAGCCGCCGCGCCTTGATGGTGGACACCGGGTCGGCCAGAATGGGCGCCGTGCAGTGCTGGCACAGCCATTGCAGCGATTCCTCCGGCAGATTCGTCTCCACCACCACCAGACCGGCCCGGTTGATGAACTCCAGCCGCTGGCGCAAGAAGTCCGGCGTAATGTGGTCGTAAATGGCCATGTCGTTAACGGCCAGCGCCATATCGCCGTCGCTTCCGGCAATGAACAGGTACGTACCGGTGCGGCCGCCAGGGATCACGGCGCTGTGGCTCAGGTCAAGGCCGATGGCGGCGGCATTGTCCCGCACGCTCTGGGCGAAGCTGTCCTGCCCCAGTACCGTCACCATGGACACCTGCTGTCCCAGCAGGCACAGGTTGTGGGCGATGTTGCGGCCCACGCCGCCCAGCGAGGTGGTCACCTTGCCGGGGTTGGAATCCCGCGGCACCAGCGGATCGTGGGACACCGCGCCGATATCCATATTCACGCCGCCCACCACCACGATGTAGGGCGCGGTGCGCAGCAGATAGCCCCGCCCGGCGATGTAGCCCTTCTTCATCAGGTTGGAGATATGCACCGCCGCGCTGGAACGGGTGATGCCCGCCTTTTCCGCCAGCTCCTGCTGGGAGATCATGGGGTCCTGCCGGATCCACTCCAATATCTGTCGCTCCCGCTTGGTCACGGTCTCACCTCCATAAGCAAATTCTAATTTTTAATCATGTGCTTATCATACATAACTTCTACTCATTTGTCAAGCCCCCATAACGGGCTTTTTTCGGTACAAAAAAGCCCGTTATGGGGGCAAATACAGCCTTGTAAAAGCCCTTGCAATGGTATATAATAATTAGCATTGCAAAATCTCACAGAAAAAGGTGAAAATGATATGGAACGTATGAAAATCGCAGCAGTCTTTGCCGACGGCGATGCGCTGGGCGGCAAGGAGATCACCGTCTGCGGCTGGGCACGCACCATCCGCGACATGAAGACCTTCGGCTTTATCGAGCTGAACGACGGCTCCTGCTTCAAGAACCTGCAGGTGGTCATGTCTGCCGAGGAGCTGGCCAATTACAAGAAGATCGCCGCCCAGAACGTGGGCGCGGCGCTGATCGTTCACGGCACGGTGGTGCTGACCCCCGACGCCAAGCAGCCGCTGGAGCTGAAGGCCCACACCATCGAGGTGGAGGGCAAGTCCACCCCCGACTATCCCCTGCAGAAGAAGCGCCACAGCGTGGAATTCCTGCGCACCATTCAGCATCTGCGTCCCCGCACCAACCTATTCTCCGCCACCTTCCGTGTCCGCTCCGTGGCGGCCATGGCGGTGCACGAGTTCTTCCAGAGCAACGGCTTTGTCTATGTCCAGACCCCCATCATCACCGGCTCTGACTGCGAGGGCGCCGGCGAGATGTTCCAGGTGACGACGCTGGATCTGAACAACGTACCCAAGACCGAGGACGGTCAGGTGGATTACAGCCAGGACTTCTTCGGCAAAAAGACCAGCCTGACCGTTTCCGGCCAGCTGAACGCCGAGAACTTCGCCATGGCCTTCGGCGATGTGTACACC
>OOAE01001610.1_pt1 | contig 15197 bp, 13 predicted proteins | sample 1671271 | NCBI WGS metagenome assembly OOAE01 (sample SAMN06348139, study PRJEB24527) | human gut metagenome | biome: human gut; feature: ankylosing spondylitis patient; material: feces | host: Homo sapiens | place: China | collected 2015-10 | reverse complement strand
TCCTACTGTTTACCCGTTTTGTTTCCTGTCAGTCGGTTGACAGAGGTGGTATAATAAGAAAAATTCCCGCAAAGGAGAACGCCGCTATGGAGATTACCCGCGCCTACGTGAAAAGCATTCTGCCCCACCGCGATCCAGAGGGGCACAAGGGCACCTTCGGCAAGGTGTACTGTCTGTGCGGCGCGGTGGGCTACACCGGCGCACCGGTGTTGGCGGCTTCCGCCGCTGTCCGCAGCGGCAGCGGATTGGTGTTTCTGGGGGTGCCAGAGGATATCTGGCCCATCGTGGCGGTGAAATGCGACAGCGCCATGCCCTCTCCCCTGCCGTCCCAGCAGGGTAAGCTGGCGCTGGCGGCGGAGGACGCCGTCCGTGCACGGATCGACGGCTGCGACGCAGTGCTGATCGGCTGCGGCATGGGCCGCAGCGAGGAAAGCGACGCCCTGACCCGGCGGCTCATCGACATGGACAAGCCGCTGGTGCTGGACGCCGACGGCATAAACGCCTTTGAGACGCATATACCTGAAATAAAGCGCCGTCAGGGCAAGGTCACGGTAATGACGCCCCACGAGGGAGAGTTCTTCCGCGCCGGCGGCGACCTGAGTCGGGGCCGGGAGAGCGGCGCACGGGCCTATGCGGCCCGTTGGGGCGTGTATCTGATCCTGAAGGGCCACCGCACCATTGTGGCCGCCCCGGATGGCCGTCTGGCGGTGAACACCACCGGCAACAGCGGCATGGCGAAGGGCGGCAGCGGCGACATTCTCTCCGGCATGGTGGTGAGCCTGCTGGGACAGGGGATGGAACCGTTCGACGCCTGCTGCGCCGCCGTGTACTGCCACGGCCGGGCAGGCGACATGGCCGCGGCGGAGCTGGGAGAGCGGGGCATGTCCCCGGCCGACCTGCTCTCCCGCCTGCCCTATGCGTTCAAAGAGACAGAACAGGGATAAGGAAAGCCTTCCGAATCAAGCTTTCGGAGGGAAAACCATGAAACGTATCGTGATCCTGCCGTTGTGTCTGCTGCTTCTGTGCGGCGGCTGCGGCAAAAAAAGCAGCGCGGCGGCAAATATTCAGGAGCAGTACAGCCGCGTAGCCACCGCCCAGATGGAGGCGGAAGTCACCTTCCACACCCCGCAGGAGGATCGCAGCTTCACGCTGCAATGTACCTTCACGCCGGAGGAGTCCACCGTCACCGTCACAGCGCCGGAAACCGTCAAGGGCGTGACCGCCACCGTGTCCGGCGAGGAGCTGACCATCGCCTACGACGGGGCGGTGCTGTCGGCGGGCAGCGTGGGGCGGTTCGGGCCTGTCAACGCCCTGCCCTGTCTGCTGCAGGCCATCGGCAGCGGCTATCTGCTGGAGGAGGGCCGGGAGACGCTGGAGGACGCCGACTGCTACCGCCTGACGCTGGACGCCACCGCCGGGAACACGCCGCTGAAATGCACGGTGTGGCTGGACGCGGAGACGCTGCTGCCCCGGTACGCGGAGTTTGCCGCCGACGACGCGGTGGTGGTATCGGCAAAGCTGCTGGCCTTCTCCTGTGCGCTACAAGAACCAGAACAATGACCTTGCAAGGAGGAAATACAGATGGAATCTACACTGCGGAGAACATGGGCCGAGATCGACCTTGACGCGCTGGCCCACAACTATAGGACGCTGCGCGCCCACGTGGGCCCGGCGGTCAAATTTCTGGGGGTGGTGAAGGCCGACGGCTACGGCCACGGCGCCATTCAGGTCTCCCGCACGCTGGAAGCGCTGGGCGCGGACTATCTGGCGGTGTCCAGCATCGACGAGGCCATGGAGCTGCGCCACAACGGCATCGCCATGCCCATCCTGATCCTGGGCCACACGCCGAGGGAGCAGGTGAAGAACCTGATCGACCTGCACATCACCCAGGCCGTGACCTGTGCCGCCAAGGCGGAGGAGTACAGCGCCGAGGCGGTAAAATGCGGCGGCACGCTGAAAGTCCACATCAAGGTGGACACCGGCATGTCCCGGCTGGGGTATCTGTGCGGCGGGGAGATGTTTGACACCGGCGTGGAGGGTATCTGCCACGCCTGCAACGCGCCGGGACTGGAGGCCGAGGGCATCTTCACCCACTTTGCCGTGGCGGATGAACCGGACGCGGACAGCCGCGCCTACACGCTGGCCCAGTTCGACCTGTTCCGCCGGGTCATCGACGCCGTGGAGCAGCGGCTGGGCAGGCGCTTCGCCATCCGGCACTGCGCCAACTCCGGCGCGGTGGCGGCGTATCCGGAGACGTATCTGGACATGGTGCGGCCCGGCATCCTGCTGTACGGCTGCACCGGGGCGGCCAAAGCGCTGGGGCTCGTACCGGTGATGACGCTGAAAACCACCATCAGCACCATCAAGACCTACGCGCCGGGGGTAGATATCAGCTACGGACGGCTGTTCACCACGCCGCGCACCACCCGCATGGGCGTGGTGCCCTACGGCTACGCCGACGGATTTTTCCGGGTGTTGTCCGACCGCTGCGCCATGATAACGGCGGACGGCCCGGCGCCCCAAAGGGGCCGCATCTGCATGGATATGTGCATGATCGACCTGACGGAGCTGCCCGGCGTGCAGGTGGGGGACGAGGTGGAAATTTTCGGCCGCCGTGCACGTGTGGACGACCTGGCAGCGCTGGCGGGCACCATCCCCTACGAGCTGACCTGCGCCGTCAGCAAGCGGGTGCCAAGGGTGTACCTGCAGGGCGGCAAGGTGGTGGAAAAGGAACTGCTGCTGCGAATGTAAAACATGAAAAAAGCACATAAAAACGCTCCCCGATGGGGAGCGTTTTTATGTCAGCCGCAGCTAGGAATTAGCCGCGCTTTTTCTTGGTGATGACCAGCGCGGAGCCGGTAGCAGACAGGACGGACAGACCGACGTACAGGGCGATGCCGCCGTCGAAGGTCTTACCGGACTGAACGGTCTTGCCGTTGTCCTTGGTAGTCGTGTCGCTGCTGCCGTTGCTGCCGCCGGAGGTCTTGGTGGCCCATCTGGCGACGAGGGTAATGTCACCGGTGATGGGGGTGCTGAAGTCGAACTTCTTGCCATCCAGATACCAACCCTTGAACGTATAGTCGTTTCTGTGGGGGTTTCCGGGCTTAGTAGCCGTGCTGCCGTGCTCGACGATCTGGGAATCCACCTTGGTGCCGCCCTTGGAGTCGAAGCTCACAGTGTACTCCTTCAGCTTCCACTGAGCGGTGAACACCACATCGCCATCGACGGTAACGGTGTCACCAGCCTTGAGCAGCTTGTCATTCTCCGCGGGAACAGCCTTTACGCTCCAACCCAGGAAGTCATAACCATAGCGTTCAGGGACAGCATCAGGGATAGTGATCGTCTCGCCATCGAGATAGTAATCATAGACGGCGACGGCATTATGCGTATATTCCGCATTGGGCATGCCGGTCACATGTTCACTATCTTCCGTTACGAACCGGGCGGAATAGAACACCAGATTGCCACTCAGGAAATTGGTGTCTTCCTCGTCGTCCAGCTCACCAACATGGAGGTATGTCCAGTTGGTCTTGCTCATGATGCCATCCGCCTTAGCTTCGTTAACACCAGCGGCGAAGCGGCGCTCGAGGCCATTCTTCAAATCCGCAACTGCCTTAACAACGAGCGGATCCGTGCCGGGGAAGTAATCATCAGCATCGGCGAGACCGGCGCTGGAAGCAAACGTCGCAAAGTGGATACGCACAGCGTCTTCATCCTCATAGCCCGGCAGGCCAACACGACCCAGCGTGGTGGTATTCAGCGCCATATCAAAGCCAGCTCCAACAAGCTGAGTGCCATCGGAGGTAATGGGAATGATATAAGCGTTGATGTTAACGATCTCCCACTTGGCGGTCAGGGTCATGGACTTGGTGATGGGGGTGCTGAAGTCGAACGCCTTACCATCCTTCGTGAACCAGCCGAGGAAACGATAGCCGGGTCTGTCGACCTTCTGAGGCTCGGTCGCCATGTTGCCGTACTCAACATTCTGGGTCGCCGTTGCAGTCTTATCATCCTTGTAATTGAAGGTCACAGCGTAGACGTTGGTGGCAAAGCCCCAGATGGGTGCGGTGTTCTTGTTGCCGGGATTCCAACCGCCGCCATCCTGACCGTAGGTCAGAATCGTGTCGTTAAACAACTTCTTGGCAGTGGCAGGGTAGTCGCCGGGGAAGCACAGGGTGACAACGGAATCGACAGGGCCGTTAGCCTCATCGACCTTCATCGCTCTGGTCTTCAGAGCATCGAACATCTCCGTATAGTCGATGGTCTCCTCGAACTTGCCGCCATAGCGGTGCGTCCAGGCATAGGTCTTGCCGTCCGCCAGATTGGCGTCGCCGCCATTGATGCGCAGGTCGGAAGAAATGATATAGCTGTTGCGGGTGTAGTACAGCTTCAGCACAAGGCTGCCGTCACCGGCGATGATGCCGGATTCCACCGTGCCCTCTACCGTCTTATCCACAGTAAAGCCGGTGTAGCTCTTGGCTACGGCAGTAGCGCGGGTATCGGTAGTGCCGGTCAGCTCATCCGTATCAGCCTTCACATACGTGCCGTCCAGCTTCTGCTTATAGTGCTCCACCTTGTAGGGGGTATCGGTATTGGGCGTCCACGCGGCGTACAGGTTCGTCCAGCCGGACACGGTCTGGCCGGTCACATCCTGATACTGACCCTCGCGGCTCCAGTACTGGAAGGTGTAACCCTCGCGGGTGGCAGCGGGAGCGTCTGCGGTGGGCAGAGTCGTACCCCTGCGGACGGTGGTGGTGTACAGCAGGCCATCGTTCTTGCTGTGATCCTTTTGGTAAGCAGCCAGATCCTCAGCGGACTGGAAGTAGACAACCTTATCAAGGTCATAGACCATGCACTTCAGGTTCGTCCAGCCGTTGACGGTGATCCTCTCCAGACCGGCGGGAGGATTGGCAAGGTCCTTCGTGTACTCATTCCACTTGCCGTCGTTATACCAGCCGTAGAATTCAACGTCGCCCTGGTAATAGTCGCCGATCTTCAGCTTGGTCAGGTCGATGACCGTGCCGGGCAGCTCGGAATTCAGCGCGATATCAGCGTAAGCCTGGGAGGTATCGCCGTTGCGATAGATCACAACATGGACAGGGACGCGGTGAGCGGTCTGAATGATGTCGTCCACGCCAGCTTCCTTAGGCTTGCCGACCCACTTGCCGGATTCCTTATCAAAGGTCAGAACCCAGGTCAGGGTAGCGGCACTGACAAGCTCATGTGCCTGTTTCTGGGTTTGCGCGCCAGAAGAATAAGCCTTCACAAAGGGAGCAGCATTCAGCACGACATTATACGTGCCGTCCTTATTCTTCGTCAGCTGATAGCCATCGTTGCCGCCCAGTACCCCGTAGGCGCAAGAAGTGTGCTTGGTGCCGGGGTTGATGCACTTGACCGTCACAGTCACATTGCCCAGCGCGGCCTTCACGTCATCATCGGTGGGGCCATCCGTGGGAGGCTCGATCTCTTTCTTGCAGATGCACTTGATGTCAGCGGTAATACCATCGGGGCCGGAGATCAGATTCCACTTGTCATCATCCCAGCGCCAGGTCACGATGGCCTTTTCGTTGGGCTCCACATCCTCGTGCTCCCTCTTGGTAGCAGCATCAAACTTATCAATAAAGCTTGCTCTCTTCAGCTCGATGGAGTAGGTGAACGTGTCGCCTTTCTGAGCCTGACCGATAACAGTATAGTCATCCTTGCTAGTGATACCGTACTTCAGCGCATGAGGTTCATGGTTAGAGGGATACGCGGTGCACTGAACGCGAATCTGACCGTTCACATCGGTAAAGGTCGGCGTACCAGTGGGTTCAGTGGGAGGCTTGGGAGCTTCCTTCTTGGGGCAGCAGCTGTCGGGGTGTGTGCAACCCTCAACGGTGCAGTAGCCATTGGCATCCTTGGGGTGCATGCATGCATGGTCCGTATCGCAGAAGCCATCGCCGTTTTTATCAGAATGCTCGTGGGTCTTCCAAACCGCGTAGATGGTCTTGCTGGTGTTTGTGGTAAGGCTATTGCCACCATGATACTCTGCCGCAGTCGCGGTTGCGCTATCAGCCCAACCAAGGAAGTCGAAGCCGCTACGGACGGGAATCGTGGAAGAGATCGTGAACGTTGCGCTGTCGCCCTGCGTTACATTCTGCTTCTGTTGCGCAGGCACATTTGTGACACCGCTGCCGTTGCCGTCATAGGTCAGGGTGATGTCCTGCTGGGACGTATCCGTCACAGTTACCGTGTAGTAGCAAGTGCCATAAATCCACAGAGCCTTAGGATGGTTGAACGGATCATTATTCTGGGTAAATGTATAATAAAAATTAACTTGGACGGTCGCAGTGCCAGCCTTCTTCGCGTCCACATTCACCTGCAAGCAGTCTGCGCCATCCCATATGCCGCCTACCCATTTTCCGATGACAATATCCTGATGGCCATCTTTCGTCTTTACCTCGACCACATCTGGATTGTCAGATGTAGCCGTTGCACCACAGTAAGCACTGGCGTTATAAACATAGCCACCCTCAGTGTAAGTGGGCATCATCCTCAACGCACCGGGTTTTCCTCTTTCAAATTGAGTGGATGCATAGGATGTTTTGTTGTCATACAGCGTTCCTTTAACTGTTTCTGGGTCAGTCAGTGGGTCCCACTGACCAGCCTCCGCAAATGAAACAGTGGTCAAAGAAAAGATCATGACCACTGCCATCAACAGAGCCCCGATTCTTGTTCTTTTCTTCATTGAAATCTCTCTTTCCTTTCATTAAAATATTACATCTGAAGACATGCTCTCCCCCTGCCGCGTTCCATCGCACACACGGCCCGTTTTTCACGCCAGAAGAAACACGGCCTATGGAACGCAGCACAGCGCGGGCAATACCCCATATGTATTGTCAGTATACCAATAGCCGACAGAAAAGTCAATGTTTGTATGTGCAAAAATGATGAGTTTTACGAAAGTTTTATTGTCGTATGGAAAAAGCTGGATGCTGTTCAACGGTAAGACGTGTGGAAAATCTGTCCTTGCGTGCCGATTCGCACGATGTACGCAGCGGGTACGTGAAACGGCTGTGGGGCGGCCTGCCCTTGCCTCTCCCTTTGGGAGAGGTGGCAACGCGAAGCGTTGACGGAGAGGGTCGACACGTTAAGAAAATATGCCGGTGTCGACACGTTAAGAAAATATGCCAGTGGCATATTTTTAGTGTCGATCTCAGCGGCTATGCCGCTGTAGCATCCATCTTGGTTTGCACCGCATCATCTTTTAGCCCCGATCTCAGCGGCTATGCCGCTGTAGCATCCATCTTGGTTTGCACCACATCATCTTTTAGTTCCGATCGCGGCGGCTATGCCGCTGTAGCATCTATCCGGACTTACACCACACTATCTTGGATGCCCTCTCAGTCACCTGCGGTGACAGCTCTCCCAAGGGGAGAGCCAAGGGAGGGGCAGAGCCCCTCCCCTACGGAATCACTCCCCCACCCATCGCTTGCTTCCGCTGGGCGGGTGTGGTATACTATACCATATCGATGGGCACGATTCCCATTGACGGACACTACCCCCATCAACAAACAAAGGAGAACGCCATGGACAAAAATGAAAAAACCGTGGAAACCACGGTGTTCGACTATCTGCGCTGGCGGGGCGACCTGACCTTCGCCCAGGACAGCTTTAACGAGGTGGACAATCTGGTGCTGTGCATCATCGCCTACCTGAACTTCCGCCGCTTTCCGGAGCTGAAAAGCCGCGAGGCGGACAAGGCCGTGCCGCTGGGCGACGTGGTCGCCCGCATGACGGCGGAGGACGAGCAGCAAGGGCTGTCCCCCAACGACTACATCCCCCTGATGCGTCTGGCGGCGGAGTCCCAGCGGTTCGGCGGCGTGCGGATGCTGGGCTATGAGGCGGTGCGGGACGAGGAAAAGGAGATGCAGCTGGACGCGGTGTCCTTCCTGATTCCGGACGGCACGCTGTTCTGCGCCTTTATGGGCACCGACCGGTCGCTGGTGGGCTGGAAGGAGAACCTGAACCTCAGCTTCATGGACGCGGTGCCTGCCCAGACCGGCGCGGTGGCCTACGTGGAGGACATGGCGCGGCACTGCCCCGACCGTCCGCTGCGGATCGGCGGCCACTCCAAGGGCGGCAATCTGGCGGCCTACGCCGCGCTGCACATCGACGGCGCATTGCAGCGCACCCGTCTGCTGGACGCCTATAACAACGACGGGCCCGGCTTCCGCAAGGACGTGACCGACACGGAGGAGTACCGCCGGGTGGCGGCGAAGCTCCACACCTATATCCCCGCCTCCTCCATCGTGGGGGTGCTGCTGGAGCACACCGAGGATTACACCGTGGTGGCCAGCAGCAGCCACGCCGTCATGCAGCACGAGCCGCTGACGTGGACGGTGCAGGGACGGCAGTTCGTCCGGTGTTCGGAGCGCTCGGAGCTGGGCAAGGCCTCCGACGACGTGCTGCGCCAGTGGATCGCCTCCATGAGCCGTCAGGAGCGGGAGGAGTTCTCCGAATCCCTGTACGACATGCTGACCCAGGGCGGCAAGCTGCGGTCGCTGGAGGAGGTCAGGCAGAAGGACATTCTCCGGCTGCTGGCCGCCGACGAGAAGAACAAGGGCATCGTGTCGGAGGTGCTGCGCCGTCTGGTGACGGACGTGAGGGACGAGGTGCTGCGCTCGGCAGAGGCCGGTCTGAAGGGCACGGCGGAGACGCTGAAGGAGACCGCCGGAAGTCTCTATCAGGCGGGACAGAAGGCGCTGGAAAAGCGGAAGTAAGGAGGACGGCGTATGGACAGCATTCCCGCCCGCTGCCGGGACGAAAACGGCTATCTGTTTCGCCAGAGCCTGATGACGGACGTGCCCTACGGCCGCCGCACGGTGGCCAGGGCAGGCTGCGGCTTTCTGGCGGTGTACAATGCCGCCCGGTTCTTCGGCCTGCCGGTGCGCGAGTCGGAGGTGTGGCAGTACTTCCACCGCGGCGTGTTTCTGGGCGCCGTGATGGGCACCACCATCGGCCACCTGTGCCGGGGCGTGTACCGCTTCGGCATGAGGATCACGGGGGTGCGCTACCGCGACCTGAAAAACGCCCCGGCGGGCATTCTGTGGTATCACACGGGCCACTCCCGCCACTATGTGCTGGTGCGGCGGTGCGAGGACGGGCGGTACGCCTTCCCCAATTCCTCCGCGCCGGAGCCGCTGGCGTTTCCGGAGTTTTACGGCAAATATGTGAAGCATCTGCGGCTGCCGCCGCTGCGCATCGACCTGCCCATCATGTTCACCCTGACGCTGGACAGGCGGAATAAGACCGGCCCGACCGGCCAACACTGAGAAAAAACAGGAGGTTTCGGCCATGTACAAGAATATTGCCAAGCAGGAAAAGCTGCTGCTGAAGAATCTGGTGGACTATCAGGCGGGGCAGGTGGTCAGCAAGACGCTGGTGCAGAATGAGCTGGTCAGCGTCACCGTGTTCTCCTTTGAGAAGGACGAGGAGATCTCCACCCACGCCAGCGGCGGCGACGCCATGGTGACGGTGCTGGAGGGCACGGGCCGCTTCACCGTGGGCGGCGAGGTGTTTGTCCTCACCGAGGGCGAAACGCTGGTGATGCCCAAGGACGTGCCCCACGCCGTGTACGGTCAGGAGCGGTTCAAGATGCTGCTGGTGGTGTCATTCTGACGCAGCGGATACAAACGGGAAATGGTACGGTGAATACGGCGGGTATCGTGCGGCGGGGTATGGTCACCCCGCCCTACGAATTTCTATCGATGGCATTCCGTATATCGCGCGGGAGGGGCAGAGCCCCTCCCCTACGAAACGGCCACCGATACCCCATTTTTTCACAAAAACAGAGGACGCTCACGCGTCCTCTGTTTCGCTTTCCACGTATAGACCCTCGCACCGCTGCTGGGCTGCCGCCAAGGTGTTCACCGCCTTTTGCAGCGCGGCTTCATCGCCGCAGCAGCCTATCAGCAGCGACAATGCCGCTTCCGATGCGCGGAACATGGTCAAATACATCGCTTTATAGTCTGCCATTCCACTCACCTCGTTCCAATTTTAGAACAATGTGTTCAAATTGTCAATAGAACAAATCGTTCCACATATACTGATATGCGGTGATGAACATGGAACGATACAAGCGCCTGCGAGACTTGCGGGAGGATCATGACATGACGCAGAAGGCAGTGGGTGAGGCCATCAACGTGCCCCAGCGCACCTATGCCTACTACGAGAGCGGCCAGCGGATGATACCGCCCCGGGTGCTGTGCGCGCTGGCCGACCTGTACGGCGTCAGCGTGGATTACCTGCTGGAGCGCACGGACAAAACCGGGGAATAAGGCGGGAACGGCGGGTACGGTACGACTTCGTAGGGGCGGGCGACTCTGCCCGCCCTTCTGTCATTGCGAGGAGGGCGTAAGCCCGACGTGGCAATCCGTTTCCAAAGCCTCCCCTGTGTAAGGGGAGGTGTCAACGCAAAGCGTTGACGGAGGGGTTGTCTATTACGGAGACAATCCCCCAGTCAGCTTCGCTGACAGCCCCCCTTTACACAAGGGGGTCAAGTATAGATGCGCGGCTCTCTCCTTCGCAATGACACCCAAGGAGCGAAAGCGCGTACTGACCCATCCCTCCCCAAAGGAGCTGTTTGCTATGAATGTGATCTTTACCTGCGGCGGCACCGCCGGACATGTGAATCCGGCGCTGGCGCTGGCAGGCTGCCTGCGGGAAAAAGACCCCGCCGCCCGCGTACTGTTCGTGGGCACCCCCAACGGCATGGAGCGGGGCCTGATCGAAAAGGCGGGCTATGACTTTGCCGCCGTGGAGGTCAGCAACTTCCACCGCTCCCTGTCGCCCAAGGCGCTGCGCCACAATTTCAAGACCGCCAAGACCCTGATGACCTCCCGCCGTGAGGCGGACGCCATCATTCGCGCCTTCCAGCCGGATTTGGTGGTGGGCACCGGCGGCTACGCCAGCTATCCCGCCATCAAGGCCGCCGCCCGGCGGCATATTCCCACCGCCGTCCACGAGTCCAACATGATCCCCGGCCTGACCACCAAGCTGCTGGAGGGCTGCGTGAACTGCGTGATGGTGGGGTTCGAGGACTGCCGCCGCCACTATAAGCACCCCGAAAAGGTGGTGGTCACGGGAACGCCGGTGCGGGGCGATTTCTTCGCTCTGACGAAGCAGCAGGCCCGTGAAAAGCTGGGCTATACCGACGATAAGCCGCTGGTGGCCTCCTTCTGGGGCAGTCTGGGTGCGTCCACCATGAACGCCCGGATGCTGGACTTCTTCCGGCGGGAGCAGGCGGACGGCTTTCCCTTCCACCACATCCACGCCGCCGGAAAGAGCGACTGGCCCCATGTGTCCGGCGAGCTGGAGAGGCTGGGTCTCAGCAGCCCTCTGCTGGATGTGCGGCAGTACATCTATGACATGGCGGTGGTGATGGCCGCCGCCGATCTGGTCATCAGCCGCGCCGGAGCCAGCACCCTCAGCGAGGTGACGGCGCTGGGCATGCCCACCATACTGGTGCCCTCTCCCTACGTGGTGGCCAACCACCAGGAGAAGAACGCGCGACTGCTGGAGTCCCACGGCGGCGCGGTGATGCTGACGGAGGAGCAGGCCACCGGCGAAGCGCTGTACGAGAGCACGAAGGACATTCTGCAAGATCCGGAGAAGCGCCGGTCCATGGCCAAGGCCATGGCAGAGCTGGGCATTCCCGACGCCACGGAGCGGATCTACAACACCTTGATGGCCCTGCTGTAACGGGGCAAGCTGCGCCTTGCATAGGATGGGTAAAACCATTGGGAAAGGCGGAGCGATATGTCTTATCTGAGGATACAGGGAGGCCGCCCCCTCAGCGGCCATCTTACGGTGCAGCGGGCGAAAAACAGCGTCCTGCCCGTTCTGGCCGCCACGCTGCTGGCGGGCGGGGAATGCCGCATTGCGGACTGTCCCCGGCTCAGCGACGTGGAGACGGCGGCGGAGATCCTGCGGCATCTGGGGTGTCAGGCACAGTGGGACGGCAACGACCTGCTGGTGGACACCGCCTGCGTCACCCGCTGGGATATCCCGGAGGAGCTGATGCGGAAAATGCGTTCCTCGGTGATCTTTCTGGGGGCGATCCTGACCCGGTGCGGCCGGGCGGAGCTGTCCTATCCCGGCGGCTGCGAGCTGGGGCCCCGGCCCATCGACCTGCACCTTACCGCCCTGCGGACGCTGGGCGCGGAGATCAGCGAGATCGGCGGCAGTCTGCTGTGCCGGGCAGAGCGCCTGCGCGGCGGTGACATTTTGCTGACGCTGCCCAGCGTGGGCGCTACGGAGAACGCCATTCTGGCAGCCTGCGGCGCGGAGGGCACTACCATCATTTCCAACGCGGCCCGTGAGCCGGAGATCGTCGACTTACAGGACTTCCTGCAAAAGCTGGGAGCCGACGTTCACGGGGCTGGCACCTCCACCATTACGGTGCGGGGCGGCGGCGTGCGCCACGGCTGCGTCCACCGCTGCATCGGCGACCGGATCGCGGCGGCTACATACCTGTGCGCGGCGGCAGCTGCCGGCGGACAGGTGACATTGCGAGGCGTGGACTACCGCCACCTTGCCACCGTTACCACGGCGCTGGGGCAGGCGGGCTGCCGCCTGCAATGCACGGAGGATTCCATCACGCTGGAGAGCGACGGCCATCTGCGGGCCATCCCGCCGGTGCGCACCTCACCCTATCCCGGCTTTCCCACCGACGCCCAGGCGCCCCTGATGGCGGCGCTGCTGCGGTCGGAGGGCGCGGTCATGTTCGTGGAGAACATGTTCGACAGCCGCTACCGCCACGTGCCGGAGCTGGTGCGGATGGGCGCGGATATCCGCCTGGAGGGACGGGTGGCCGTGGTCTACGGCACGCGGGAGCTCCACGGCGCGGCGGTGCGCTGCACCGATCTGCGGGGCGGAGCGGCGCTGGCCATCGCGGCGCTGCAAACGCCGGACGCCACATTGATACACGACATTTACCACATCCAACGGGGCTATCAGGACATGGCCGGCGACCTTCGGGCGCTGGGCGCGGACGCTGCCGTGGAGGTGTAACGGATACAGAAAGGATACACTATGGCCAGAAGACGCAGCTATCACCGCAAACGCCGTCAGGGACGGTTTTCGTTCCTGTATAAGATATTGATCTTTGTGGCCATCTGCGGCGCCATCGCCGTGGCGCTGGCGCTGTTCTTCAAGGTGGATACCATCACCGTCACCGGCAACAGCCGCTACACCGCCAACCAGATCATCGAGGCCAGCGGCATCGAGACGGGGGACAATATGTTCTTCCTGAACAAGTACCACGCCTCGGAGCGGATCACCGCCGCGCTGCCCTATGTGGAGACGGTGCGCATCAGCCGCCAGCTGCCCGATACACTGGTGGTGACGGTGACGGAGTGTACCGCGCCTGCCGCCGTGTCGCAGGACGGCAAGCTGTGGCTGCTGTCCGGCGACGGCAAGATCGTGGACGCCAAGACCGGCGACGGCAAGCAGTACGCCGTGGTGGAGGGGCTGACGCTGCTGGAGCCCCAGGTGGGCGCGGACCTTCAGGTGCCGGAGGAGCAGCAGCCCTCCGCCCGCCTGCTGCTGACGCTGCTGGGTCTGCTGCGGGACAAGAACATGCTGGGGGACGTGCAAACCATCGACCTCAGCGACACCGCCTCGGTGGTGATGCGGTATCTGGACAGGTTCGACGTGACCTTCCGCTGGGACGCGGATTTCGATTATAAGCTGGATTATCTGCTGGCGGTGGTGGAGCGCCTGGAGGTCAACGAAAAGGGCGCCATCGACATGACGCAGGAGGGAAAAGCCAGCTTTATCCCCGGATGACGGCCTTCCCATGAACTTTTTTTGAAAAAAGGCCGTTACCACTTGACCTGCGGCCTATTCCGCAATATAATACAAGATGTAGTATTAGCAAATAACGAATTTTCGTTTTTATACCATTTCTACCGGAGGGAACGAACATGGCTTTTGGACTGGAAACAGGCGTGGAAAACGTAGTCAGTATCAAGGTGGTCGGCGTTGGCGGCGGCGGCAACAATGTGGTCAACCGCATGGTGCGCAGCGGAGCCAAGGGCGTCGATTTTATCGCCGTGAATACGGACAAGCAGGCGCTGAACGCTTCCAGCGCCAACTATAAGCTGCAGATCGGCGAAAAGCTGACCGGCGGAAAGGGCGCAGGCTCCAATCCCGAGATCGGCCGCAAGGCCGCCGAGGAGAGCCGCAACCAGATCAGCAAGGCCCTGGAGGAGACGGACATGGTGTTCGTCACCGCCGGTATGGGCGGCGGCACCGGCACCGGCGCGGCTCCTGTGGTGGCCGAGATCGCCCGCGAGCTGGGCGTGCTGACCGTGGGTGTCGTCACCAAGCCCTTCGGGTTCGAGGGCCGCAAGCGCGCTCAGCAGGCCGAGGCCGGCATCAGCGAGCTGCGGGACAAGGTGGACTCCCTTGTCATCATTCCCAACGAGCGGCTGAAGTTCGCCACCGACCAGAAGATCACCTTCGCCAACGCCTTCGAGATCGCCGACGATGTGCTGCGTCAGGCGGTGCAGTCCATTTCCGACCTGATCCGTGACACCGGCTTCATCAATCTGGACTTTGCCGACGTGACCGCCATCATGAAGGATGCGGGCATGGCTCACATGGGCGTAGGCCGCGCTGCCGGAAAGGGCAAGGCCGAGGAGGCTGCCCGTATGGCCATCTCCAGCCCGCTGCTGGAGACCTCTATCGAGGGTGCGCGGGGCGTGCTCATCAACATTACCGGCTCCACCGATATCGGTCTGGAGGAGGTGGAACAGGCCGCCATGCTGGTGCAGCAGGCGGTGCATCCCGACGCGCTGACCATCTTCGGCGCTACCTTCGACGAATCGCTGGACGACGAGATCCGCGTCACCGTCATCGCCACCGGCTTTGCCGAGGGCCAACAGGCCAAGACCGCCGAGGCCGAAAAGACCCCGGCAGGCCAGCCCGTCAAGCTGGATCCCCTGCCTGCCGAGGGTGAGAAGGCTGACGACGATATGGACAAGTCCTTCAACGATATCCTGAAGATTTTCCAGAAGGACAATTATTAAGGTAACTGGCGGAGATCCGCAACTCGGCCCCCTTGTGTAAAGGGGGCTGTCAGCGAAGCTGACTGGGGGATTGTCCGTCATACGACAACCCCTCCGTCAAAAATCAAAGATTTTTTGCCCCTC
>OOAE01001586.1_pt1 | contig 15388 bp, 16 predicted proteins | sample 1671271 | NCBI WGS metagenome assembly OOAE01 (sample SAMN06348139, study PRJEB24527) | human gut metagenome | biome: human gut; feature: ankylosing spondylitis patient; material: feces | host: Homo sapiens | place: China | collected 2015-10 | reverse complement strand
CTTTTCCGCATTTTACAAGGGATTCCGCAAAAGCATTTTCTTTAATCTAATTTTAATGAAAATTTTCAAGAATCCTTTGTTTATGCGGGTTTTCAGACTTTATTTGTGACTAATTTGTGACTAACCGTGTAAATCTATATCTGTTCATAACATCGTAATTTGACGTAAAAAAAGAGAGTCGGGTTTTTAGGCCCAACTCTTTTTCTGACTGTCCGCTCGTGCCGCTGCTAACAGCCCCCGAATTGGGACATACAGCTCTTTCATCAATGCACGGCAAACCAGTCTGCACTCTTCACTTGTGCTAGCCACACAGGGCACTATAACATCATAAGTTCAATTCCTGTGCGACTGTTGACAGTATAACCTGTTTTGAATGATAAATCAATCAGAACATCATTTCGTGTTTGCCTTCATGTGCTCAATCACTCTCTTCCAGGTATCAATGCCGCAAGTTCCATTTGCAGTTACGCCAACATTTTTCTGGAAAACTTTGAGGGAATCATATGTGTCGTCCCCAAACTGTCCGTCAACTTCTACACCCAGCATTGCCTGAAGCATTGCCACTGCTGTTCCGGAACTGCCCTTCCTCAGAATCGGAAGCCTTGTCTGGAAGGTACCGGTAAGCGTGGTTGAAGGCGCACTTACTTTTGCGCCGGTGGTAACAGCGATAGCCACGTGGTGATTATCATTCAAGAGGATATCTCCTGCCTTTAAATAGTCACCGGATGTCAGATACTTACTATCCGTCAGTACTTTCGCACCGGCAGCCTTCATTGCAGCTCTCATGTTTCGTGTTGTCAGATAGATGCTGACTGCTTTGAGCTTTGCGTTATCTAAGCGATACCCAGCCCCCTTGACAATAGCTGCTGTACTCGCACTGCAATCAGATTCGCAAGCTACCGTGATCTGTGCTGGATCGTAATTACTTGCCTTTAAGTGCTGCCAGAACGAATACCGGTCATTGCTGTTTCCGGCTGTGCCCTGATCGTAGCCGATGAGATTGTTCTGGGCCGCTTTTGTCGCCATGTCTGCGATCATAGCTGCGATTTTAGCATCATTAAATCTCAGAACGCAGAGCCACGGCCTGCTGTACCAGTTCATGATCTGATATTCCGTACCAGTCTGATCTCCTGCTTTCCCTCCTGCATATTTTCCTCTTTCATCATGTCCGCAGTTACTGATTTTTACCATTTTAGTTTCTCCTTTCTGTGTTGTTCCTCTATAGTCCTTGTAGAACACATCCATATCGACATTTCCGCTGATACCGGATACTTTTCCTTTGCTGGAATACTGCCAGCCCACACCAACAGATGGGCGTAATCTTTCCTGTATAGAACCGTTGTCGCTTGCCGGATATCGTGCTATCCAGCACTCATACTTCCTGAGTGCGTCAGTCAGAACGCCGTTGTACCAGTCCGTGTTGCAGTAGATACCGACCTTATAACCGGCTTTCTTCATTCTGGTTAGAAATGCAACTGCAATGTTTTCGACTGCCTGTTTACCGAGTTTTCGCTGATTAGACCACTCAAGGTCGTAGAACACCGGGAAGTCCAGTCCACGCCCGTTTAGTGCGGCAATCACATCTTCCGCCTCGTCAATCGCCTGTGCCGGTGTCAGAGCGTATGAATACTTATACCCACCGATAAGGATTCCGTTGCTCTTGCATCCCTTGTAGTTGTACTCAAATGAGCTGTCAACACCTGTTTTCTGATGTACTCTCAAGATTGCGAATTTAATGCCGGATTTAGCCACTTTCGCCCAGTCCGGTTTTCCTTGATTGGATGATACGTCAATACCTTTAATTTCCAATTTATCAACTCCTTTCATGAAATCATGAAACATATTTGCGGTGGCTGTAGCGTACAGATTTCGCACTCCATTGGTGGCTTTTTATGAAATTTTTAATGAATTAAATGGGAAGTCATATCAAAACGGGTGTTACTATCTAACTTATAGTCACAGACTCCAAGCAGATTAAAAGTGCTGTGCTCCAGGAGCCAAGTGTCACTTTTAATGTTTCCGAAGAAGTATCAAGTACGGGTGGTACTGCGTATTCAGATTTTTTTGATATTTCTGTCACTCCCGACAGCTTTCCTGTTATGTATAAAGAGGTAATGCGGTTGTTATCAATTAGTAGAAACGAAGTCATATGACTGTTTGCATCACCCCATTTTACGCTTACTGTTTTGGTAGAGCCATCACTATATATAAAATAACTATTGGCCTTGAACCGCTTACTATTTAATTCATTAAGCGCTCCAACCACCGTTTTGTTGTTCGTCTGCAAGTTGCTGATAACCGCATTGGTCAGTTTCCCAGCAATCCAGTCCCAAATTCCGCTGAACGGCGAAAGCTTGTTTGCCTTCGATGTTGCGTCATAAATCATTAAAGAATCCGCATCCTCTGGTGTTGCTTTCTGTGTGTACTCATTAAATTTTCCCATTACTGTAATCTCCTTTCTAACTCTTTGATGCGTTTCTCCTGCGCTTCAACCTTTGCGCTAAGTTCCTGTATGGCTTTAATGGCGTAGTTGAGAAGATACGGACTGTTAATCTGTTTAATGTCCATCTCACCGTTTTCGTCATATCCGCCGCCCAGTGCCAAGTTCGGGTCGATTTCTTCCAGCTCGTCCGCCACGAAACCGATATCCTGATGCCATCCGCCCATCCGCTCTTTCCAGTCGAATTGACGGACTTTCATGCGATTGACCGTTTCGAGAGCGTCTGTTTCGCTGTTTTTAACGTTTTCTTTTAGGCGGATGTCGGAAACTTGTGAGGTTGTATATAGATAGTCTGTGCTAAAGCCAGATCCACCCCATTTAGCACGGATTCCTAAACGTCTGTATGTTGCCGTGTCTCCATGTTTACTACCCGTTCCTGAAAAAAGATAGGCCACTTGCGAATCATCTGCGCTTACGGACGCTACCGGTTGTCTTTTGACTTTGCCAGATGTTTTTGCTTGATTCTCCAAGTCGTAAAACATAAGAGTTCCATTGACAGTTGCGTTTCCACCTACGCTCAAGCTTTTGCCAATAGTTGCACTTCCATCTGTCGAAAAATTTGCTCCAAGTTCGCATCCGTCCGTAAAAAGTGAGTTCGTATTTATTCGAACTTTGTTGTTCAGATAGCGAACAATGTAGCCTTCCCATTTTTTGCTCGTATCACCTTCCATCCAGAGTTCAAGCACTTTATTTTGGACTTTCTGTGCATACAGTCCATATTTTCCAAGCATCAGCGCATTGTAGTTGTCTGCATCTGTGTAGTCCGTATACAATCGCAATCCGGCAGTGTTAAGCGAAACCATTGGTTTTCCGGTGTTCTTGTTGTGCACAACATATCCGGTGTACCCTAATCTTGATATCAATGTTCCGTTTTCATCGTAAATTTTCAGCTGACCGTTACCGTTATTTACGCCACCAAGGCTGATAACACCACCTTTCATGGCATTGAAAGATATATACAGTGTCGTGTTTCCACTCTCATCCTTGCCATAATACAGACCCTTGAACTTTCCGCCGTCTGATAGGATATCAACTATCTGTTCCTGTGTCAGTGATGCCACATCAACCGCCACGGAAAACGTCTGATAGTCCGCAAGCTTCGTTTTTGCCTGGTCAAAATACAGCGAAACCTTGAGCATATTGTGAGCCTTGAGCGACAGGTTATTGACGTTAATACTCAACCGGTCGAGCGCCGCAGTCTGTGATACCGTGAGCGCTGACCATGTAGCGCCGTTGTCAGTGGATTTTTCAAGCTTCCACCATCCCTTTTGCGTCTGTGCAATCTCGCCGTTTCCATCCCTGTAGAAAGAATCCACAATGAGCGGCGCCGGTGTTATCTTCTTATCTGACCCCATCAGTAACACATCTGCATTACTCTGGAAGAAGTAAGTCCTTCCGGCATTTCCCTGCTCGCCTTTGATTTTCGTCCAACTGTATTTTGTCGGGTCAGTGCTGTCATTCGGTGTGTAATCGGTATACTGCCCGATATACAGTTTATTGACGCTGTTATCCACGGAGAATCCGGCTTTTCCATCAGCACTGTTGGCGTAAGCGATGTGGAAGTATGGTGTTTTTCCGTTCGCTCCCGGTGTTCCCGGCACGCCCTGCGCTCCGTTTGCTCCCCTAATCAGTGACCACGTGTACTTTGTCGGGTCAGTGCTGTCAGCTTCTACAAAATCCACGTACATTCCAATATATTCACGGTTCCCATCACTCACAGAAAAGTCTGTCTGACCATCTGCGCTGTTCGCATAAGCAAGGTGTGTGTACTGTGTCTTTCCGTCTTTACCGTCTTTTCCCGGGATGCCGTTCGCTCCGTCTTTGCCGGCGTACTGTTTCGCAAGCGAAAACTGTTTCGATACGACAAGGTTATTCAGATATGCGGCTTTGATGTTCACCCATCCGCTGTCTGCGGTCAAGCCGGTGACGGTGTACGTCTTATTCTCCTTATTCCAATGTCCCTGTATGTTCTGCGACGTCGTAATCGTATATGTACAGTTATTCGTGATATCCTGTGTACCGTACATGACTGTCGCCGTTGTAGTGCATTCTGGGAACTCTGTATAGTTGCCGTTGCTGTCAACCGGGATTCCCTGATAGTCGTTGTCGAGCTGCATGGTCATGTTTCTAGCCAGAGCTGCCATGTTCTCAACATCTTCAATCTTTTCATCAAGTGGTTTACCGCCGATCGTCACATAACTTCCGTTAAGGGTAACTGATCCGGTGTCCATGTCTGCTTCAAATATCGCATTTCCTCTCTTGTCTCTTACGACGAGTGTTCCTGCGTTAATATAATCAGCATTAATGCCCTCCGCATAGAGCAGTCTGGTTATTAATTCGCCAGTCACCGCAAAGCCGTAAGGATACGTTTTTCCACCATCAATCGACACGGCAAACGCCTCTGCTGTCAGCTTCCAGATTATGTTAGATTCTGCTATGGTTGCTTTGTTGTGCATATAGTATATGATACTACCATCCTGTTGTGGCTTCTGTGTCATATACAGACCGCTCGAAGAATTAAGCGTTTCAGCTAATCTCCGTATAGCCTCTTCTCTTGCGGATGTTTCTTTTTGTACCATCTGGCGTGCCGCAACTATAGCTTTCGTGCTATTTCCGTAAAAATCACTACTGCCTCTGATCGGATCATCAGCCTGTGTCTTAACTGTAGTCAGGCCGCCTACATTTCCGGAAACGTCTGTCAGAGGAGTAAGGTATTTGCTGCCTAATCGGTCGTAAGTGTACACCATGTCGCCAAACTCGACGAGCGGGTTGTATACCAGATCGCCTTCAAGATTCCGGAATCGTGCCCCTACGATCTGTTCACCGATTATATTTGCTACTGTCTGAAGCTGATCGGTATCAATCAGCTCGTTCTCAAGTTCGAGGATGTACCCTTCCTCTCCGTACATACCAGAATAATCAGTATCGGTATCGTCGTTTGACTGCCCGTTCGTTACCTTGATTCCAGTTATAACTATATCGTCACTGGAAAGTGTAGGCGGGTTTCCATAGTTCTTCAATTCCGGAACATCTGCTTTTTCAAAATCCCATTTCACAAACTGGAGATTCCCGAAATAATCAATTCGCGCGTTCGCAGACTCAACCATAGCCGCATATCCGAACAGCTGGCGAAATGTCATGCTGTCTGGAATGCTTCTTATTATAATATCGCCATGGTCCATGGTCAGATTCATACCTATGCCGACAGTCTTACAGGCATCTCTGACAAGGTTAATGAGCGACTGCGGAAGTTTCAATCCGCTGGTATATGTCTTATTTGCCTTATACATATCATCCAGTGCCGTAACATTGATGATATCTGAATACTGCTCTGGCGTAGTGACTGTATAGACTCCCTTGTCAATAGTTTCGATGATATCTTTTGTGGCTGCCTGTGTTGCAATAATAGAGTCTCCGGTACTGTCCAGAATCGGGTTATAACTTTCATCCAGCAACACACTTACAGATTCCGGTGCTGCATACGACGTCTGAAGCTTCAGATAAGCATGAATTTTAGCTCCGTAAAAGCTGTAGTTCTTCCACTGTTCCTGATCGTTATTGATGCTCAACGTCAGCGTTTTGCAAATGGTAGCGCCGACCGGAAAACTGCTGCTATCTGCACAGTCAGAAAACCCGTTGTCGCCATTCATGATATCTTTATTAATAGTCTTTTTCGTCCCGTCAGGAAAGGTGATATCCACCGTCATTCTGACTGGCTCACCAGCTTCAAGCTTTTCTCTGAATGCATTACTTACATTAATCACAGTGGGTTCACCCCCGTCATGTTAAATTCTAGCGATGATAGTATTTTTCTGTCATCTGATAATTCTCCGATAGCTATGTTTTGTGTCTGCCCTACGTAGAACGGAGCGTCTCTCCAAACTCCGTAATATGGCGAGAAATAATGAAGCGTAAATTTATAACCTTTTGCCACCATCTGCAAAATCTTGGTTGCCTCTGCCATCGGGAGATCGCTAGCCTTGTACGTATACTGTTCTACGGTAAACATCGGTGTAAAGTAACCTACACCGTATTGCGTCCTCTGGCTGGATTCCGTGTAAGTCGTAGCAAAGGAGAGCGCAAGGTCTTTATCCGGTTGCCAAATTATTGTTCCGTTGATTTTATACTTTTCCATAACGCCCTCCTTTCTATGCCATCTCGAACGGGTTTCTACCGCTTGTATCTCGTCTCATCTGTGCTTCTTTCATCATCTCGTCAAACAGTGTCCTGCGGTTGATCTGCGCTGTAAATCGGTAACTTCCACCGCCTGCCTGCCGTCCTGCTGTTTCTTCTCGGACAATCTTTCTGAGTAGAGCTTCTGGTGTCTCGATGTTGTTACCCTGCTTCTGGTCTCCTAAGACTGCAAGGAACTCGCTTCTTGGTGGAATGACTGCGCCTTTAGCCAAATACGGAACTGTCGGAACTCTTGGGAAAGTAGCTTTAAACCCGATAGTCTTTGAGCCGAATGGAGTCGGTACTTTCCATGGGCCGAAAGAGAATGCTGATTCAATCGCACTAACAACTCCGTTTACTTTGCTGATAGCGCCATTTACAACACTTATGATATTGTTCAGAACAGACCTGATAGCATCTCTCATTCCGTTAAATACACCGACTACAGTGTTTTTAGCGGATGTGAATTTATCAACAATAGCATTCTTGATTCTTTCAACAAAACCACTAACGGTAGACCATATAGCATTCCATTTCTGATGCGCGCTGGCCTTTATGCTCCCCCAAATGGTCGTCATTTTGGTAGCTAAGCCTCTGAGCTTATTCCCAATATCCTCAACAAAACGTCTTGTTTTATTAGAAACCCAATCCCATACCTTTCCAGCCATTTCTTTAATTTTGTCCCAGTTTTTGTACAGTAATACACCAATCGCAATACATGCGCCGACTGCAAGGACAAAGACTCCGCCTGGTCCGATAGCTGTTGCAATAGCTTTGATCCCACCCATGATGCCACCCGTACCAGTCATTAGTGTGATAAGCCCCTTTGCAGCCATAGCGATTCCAGACACGTTTTTAATGATTATCGATGCCAATCCTGCAATCTTCGCCGCCGCGAAAGCCCCAATCAGAGCTGCACCGAATGCTTCAACTATCGGCTGATGATCGGCAAGAAACGTAGCTACTTTTGCGACCAAATTAACCACTGTCGGAAGTCCTACCTCAATGACCCATTTCAGCATCGGAAGAACAATATTTTTGTAAATCCATTCAAGAACATTTCCAATGGATTCCAAAATTGGTGCAAATGCACTCGTCAAATTGCTAATGGATTCCAACAATGGATAGAAGTCCAAATTTGCCGCCCATGTTGCCGTATCTGCGGCAATCCTCTCAACGAACTGCATAACTACCACAAGAGCATTTGCAATATTCTGGATAATCTGCGTTCCGACATTGTTCTTATTCCACGCATCGGCAAAGCCGGAAGCAATATTTCCAATAGTTTTAAGCACATTCTGAGCAATCCTCAGCATGGTTGTAAGCATTGTCGTACCTGTGCCATTTGTCCAGACTTCTACAAGGCTTTTGCCTACACTCTTAGCGAGCTTTGCAATTCCCGACAGGGCAATCTGTGCCGCCTCAATGGTGTTCTTGCCCTCTTTTTTCCAAGCGTCCTGAAATGGTTTCCAGAGCTTTTTTAAGAGCTTCGCAAGCTTTTCAGCTGATTTGCTGATTTTATCCAGAGCGGTTTCACCCTCTGCTACTTTTCCATAATCAACGCTCCCGACAGCTCCGGCTAGACCACCAGGGCTTCCTCCTGATCCTGTTCCTGAGGACGGGACTTTACTTGCTGTTGACGATGTATTCTGAGTTGAATACCGATTAATCTCATCAAGTGGACTCAGATATCCGTTCGCAGCTTTAGCTGCGTCTTTTGTTGCATCGGCTACATCTTCTGTAGAATCCGCAAGCTTGCTGGCGTTGTCTGCCGCCTGTCCATAAGCGTCTGCCGTATCCTGCACGCCGCTTGCATCGCCTGTGAGACCTGCTCCACTTCCACTTGTCTGACCAGAGGATTTCTTACCGGTGATTAATTCCGTAAAGGATTTAAAAGCATTGGCTAACGTTGCCAGCTTACCGAGCAGAACATTAATTACTTTCAGAACAGGTGTAAAAATATTAATCAGTCCCTGTCCGACTGTTGCCTTGAGAGATTGCAGCTGTAACTGCATCACTCGCACCTGGTTCGCCCAGCTGCCTGAAGTACGAATGAAATCTCCAGATGCAGCTGATAACTGCTTCTGCACAAAAGCCAATCGGAGAGCTACTTTCTCCTGTTCAGTCATAGCAGATGTGGTTTTGCCGTAGCCGTTGGCAAGTGCATACTGGTCAAGTGCTGACTGGGTCATTACCACGCCGAGATCCTTGAGCGTTTCTGTTTCGCCCGTAAACACTGATTTCAGCTTGATATAAGCCAAGTCCTGACTAATGTTATAGAATGATGCTACATCACCAGTCAGCTGCGTTAGAGCCGTTGACATATCATAAGCCTGCGCTTCGGAGAATCCGAACGACTTGGACATTGCGCCGAACGTGCCGACATACCTTTTTGCCATAGTTTCAGATAGGCCAGCAGAAGTCATGGCATTCTTTGCAAATTCATTGACTTTATCCGACATGGTGGTAAATGTAACATCGACCACGTTCTGTACTTCTGCGAGGTCGGAACCAAGCTCCACGCACTCTTTCCCAAACTGTACCAATTTGCCGACAGCAAACGCCCCGCCAATCAGCAGACCGATTTTCTTTACAGCACTCCCAAGGCCGTTAAATGACTGTTTTATAGCTGATACGCCATTTCGGACACCGGTTGTATCCATTCTGGTATCAATAATGACTGAGCCATCAGCAGCCATACGTCCACCTCCTAACTATTTGAGGTTCAACATCTCATTCAACTTATCTTTATAAGCTTGCTCTTCTTCGCTGAGACGTGTTTTTATGTCAATTGTGTTTTTATTTTCTTGATAGAATTTCTTTTCCCATTTATCCAGGCGTTCGCCTTTTGCCTTTTTTGACCGGATCCCGACAACTGTATTAAATAGGCATTCCCCAGATTCCATAAAGTAGCCAAAAAACGTCCACCAGTGCATATACGGTACGGCTCTGATTTCTTTACCAGCAACCTTGTTTACCGCCGGCACGATCATATCTCCATCCTGTTCCCAGTCCATCAAACGAGGTTTTGGGTGATTTGGATTATCGTCCAATTGTCCGCAGTCGATGAACTCCGATGCTTTCTGGCAAGCTTCGTCCCAGCACTCAGACGGTATGCTTTGCCAGTCCTCAAACAGAATCTGCAACATAACAACTGCTTTCGCCTGCTCGTCCAGTTCTGGGTCATTCATGGCTATGAGAATATCAATAATCGCTCGAAAATCGGTTCTAATAGAAAAATCCACCCCACTTATATTGAGTGAGGTGGGAAGCTCATAGGCGGTCATTTTGCATACTTTTCCGTATACTTATTGACTGCTGCCTGCATTTTCTTTTTTCTCTTTTCAATTTCCGGTGCGATTGCTTCTGCGATCTTATCCAAAACAATGTAAGCGAACACCTGACCATTACCGAAAACAGTGGTTGCTGTGATCGGTTCCTTGAACAAGTCTTTTGACGCTTCATATCCGAGCAGATAGTTGATTTTGTCTTCGATCTGTTTATTCAGTTCAGCCATTTCTTTGCCGGAAGTGACTTTCTGGATAGAATCCTTAAGCTGCTCAAAGTATTCTGTCAGCTCTTCTGCACGTGCTGCCACATTGATATCCGTCGGGTTAAGCTTGAAAGAAGAAAAAACTTCATCTTCATTGTTGGTGAATGTAAAAATGAGAATTCCATCATCAATTTTGGTATTAATTACTTTTGCCATTTAGTGCATCCTCCTTGTATATGTGCTTATTCGCTGTCAGCTGTGAACGTACCGGAACTGATGTCAAATTTTCCTTTTACACGTTCGCCGACATAGTTAACGGTAAATGGAATCTGATAGCCGGATGTATCGCCGCCGTAGCTTGTCGGCACAACGTAGCAGTCCTGCTGATATGCTTCATACTTGCCTGCTGTGGCTTCTGTCCAGAGATGAACTTCAACTGCTTTTGTTTTGAGGTTATCGTCTTTGAGACGTCCATCTACGATCTTCTGTAATGCTGTGAACAGGTCTGATGTGGTATCTGCATAGAACGGATCAGCGTCAGAAGAAACTTCGTAGCCGTTATGCTTGAATGTGGATTCTCCAAGAATATTTTTAGACGTTTCAGTATCTGGATTGAGTTCAACGTTATACTCTTCCAGATCCTTTCCAAGACGCTCATATTTCGGTGTCAGTCCTCCGCAAAGAGAACCTGCATCGATATAATGAGCCATATATTTACGGTCAATCTTGCCTGTAACTGCCATAGAAATGTCCTTTCTGCCTATAACTTTTAAAAGGCTGTGTAGGTTAGCGACTATCTCCAATTGATAGCCGGTTGTTACTTGTTATATTACTTCATAAGTATTTTCATAGCGTACCGATAATGGCAATAACCAGTCCTGTACGCCGCTCTCCTGTGGCTCTAACCCATAGGAGTTGTCACGGGTGATGCGTTTTATCACTCGTCCCTGTGAAAGCTCAGGAAACGTATTTAAACGCGTCTCAGAGCCGTTTATAATAACTGGTTCCCGGCATATCCATTTACCGAGATTGTCAAGAAACTTCTGAACAGATAACTTCTGCCTTTCCTTGTCAGATGCGGTGCGGTATACCACATAAAATGGATACTGGCATACCTGGTGCATTGTTCCGCAAACGTCCTCTTTTTCTGAATAGACCAACGCCCCGTTGTCTGCTGAGAACGCAATTCCTGATTCCTTGCCGAGTTCCTCAAATTTGATTGTTTCATTTTCATACAGTCCCGGATACTGATTCAGAAGTGCTTTCATGGCATCTGTCAGAATCTCATATCCAGTTGCATCTTTTCCGATGGGTTTATCCGCCATGTCTGCCACCTCCTGCCTGTGCTTTTACTTTACGAATCCATGTACTGCCGTATTGCCGTTTAGCGGCATCAAACCACTTTGCTTGTGCCTGCGGGTGTGCCTGTTTGGTGTATTCAAGATTTTCCTTTGCGGCTGTCTGGCCAGAGAATTGACTGACAAGGACTTTCTTGGCATACTGCCGAGCGTAAGGACTTCCAGTCAGCTCGTCCACCATCGTTTTTCCCATATAAAGGAATCTGCCATAAGGCTCTGCCGCCGCACAAACAAAGCCCGTGCCTTGCATAGAGGAGCTTTTTGCCCTTGTCTTATCAATAAAATCTCCCGAAATCATCGGCATAAACGGAACCATACTGTCCATAACCATTCCATCAAGGAGATACTGAGCTTCTTGATACTGTCTGGAGAACCTGTCCATATTTAGCTTGATTTTCATATCTCCATCGACTACGGAGAACCCTTTGAAATGATGAATTTTACTCATATCACTTACCTAGAATCTCAAAGTGTGGAATCAGTGTATACGGACCGCCTACACTGGTGATCTTAAACACGTTATCCTTGTTCTCATTCATGTACTGGTAGAATCCATTCCGATAATCACTGTCAATTACCGTTCCACCAGTCCACTCACCCTCCCAGAAGAATGATTCGTCCGAGAATGTGATAGTATCTTCCAGAGCATTGTTAATCTGCCTTTTCCACTCCTTAACTGGCACCCACGGAAGAATCTTGCCGTCTTTATCAGTAATGGTTATACCGCCGTTCTGGACGGTATATCGAACGTGTAACTGTGCATTGTCAGTTGCGTCTGGTCCGTACTTTTTGAGGATTGCTCCCTTGTCCGCAATGAGGTCAACACCGGATAGCACATGAGGATACCAGTACGCATCTCCTGTCGTGGCTGATTCGTAATAATCAAAAATCGTCACAGTTTTTTCGTACATGATACCCTCCTATCCTTCACATATTGCTTTTGAAAATCTATCAGAGAATGGTTTTATTCGGACAATATTGCCTTTGCACTCTTCCGGCACTTTCCCGTAAAAGATAATGCTTTCTGGGCGTAACCGTTCAATCATAGCATTATAGCCGGAAAGAAACAGCTCTTTCTTTGCTTTTCCATTCATGCAACCAACCGAAGATATCGCCACTGTTCTACCCTCTGGTTCTCCATCGAAACACCAATCGTAAGAATCCGGTGTACTCCATGATATTGTTGGAATCACACGGCAACCGTACTCTTGGAGATATGCACCTATCCAGTGTTTGCGGTAATGGTTGTATATCTGGATAGCTTTTGGGAAATCGGTGTAGGTGCTGAAATCTGGCGTCAAGATGTACCGGAATTTACTCAGCTTATCTGCATATCTGTCTGGATTTCTCCATAGTGCATCGAATTGGTAATCATCTAAAAAGAAATGAACAGCTTTCTCTTCTGGATTGTTGCATTTTCCTCTGGCGTAATTAAATCCGACAAATTCGCAGTTGCCCTCAAATAATTCCGGTTCTATCTGCGGTATATCGTATTCACCAACGCCGAGAAATATGCGGCGGTTTAGATTTTCGTAAGCTATGCTTGTCTCTTTATCTGCCATAGGTTATTTTCTTCGACGTCTGCGGCGGTTTACGCGGTTGACTTTTGCATCTGCTCTCGAGCCGCTAGATAACGTTCTATTAGATGCTGTTTCTCTGTCTAAGAATGTATTTGTCGCCTTACGGTCGGCCTTATACGCTTTTTGATCTTTTCTCATCTCAGACGCGGAGATGTTTTTCACAGTAGCGCCGTTGGATGCTGCTCTTTTTTTGAATTCACTCGCAGACATATTCAGCGGAGTAGGCTGTGGCGCGCCACCTATTCCAATCTGATAGTAGTGCCGCCCGTTCTTGTTTGAGAAATAATACCTCGTTGTTTCACCATTTCTGATTACATCAAGTCCGCTGGTTCCGCTGGAACTTAGTCCACTACTTCCACCACGTCCACCCATAAGATCACTCTTTCTGAACTGTCTGCTTAATAACCTGATTCACGCCAGTAGCCGACAATCCGTTAAACATGCCGACCGCAACTGCCGTTATATAGTCTGTCGCCGGGAAATCCGGGATAACTCCCATCCCGACAGCTCCGAGAATTCCGCCAATAACCGCCATGATCACTGGAATCCATTCATCAGAGATTCTTTTTGATGCTTTACAGCCCATTCCTACGATGTAACAAATCATAACGATTGCAATACATGAGCCTAATGTTGAAATGTCCATAGCTTAGTCCTTTCTGTAGTCCTCAATAATGGTCTCAATGCCATATTCGATAGCACAAGTATTCTCAATCTTGCACCCTCTGGCTTCGTCCCATCCTTTAGCGAAAAACGCCACGTCAGCTTCTGCCAGAAGTTTGAGAGATTCACCCAGATACCAGAGTGGCTTTGCGTCCACTGGTGCTGACTGGAAGAAAGAATCAATTACTTCTACAGGTTCACCAACCTGTTTCTCTGCACTTTTAATTGCTTTTTCTCTTACTGCGAGAATTTCCTCATCTGTCTTGCCCCTCATGGGCTGAGAAATAAATAACTTTTTCATATCAATACACTCCTGCATACAATACTGGTATTCCATCATCCGTCCTTGCTCCCATCAGAAGCGGTAAAGCTGTCTTTAAGAGTAAGTCGTTCGTTTTCTGTACGTCTCCGGCGGCGGCATACACCGCACTCCACTCTTTTGCACCCGATGCTTTCTGCTGAGGTGTTGCATAAGAGATGGATTCACTGCCAGAAGATAGAGATGTTACAATGCCTGTTGTGCTACCACCGGTCCCGATTGCAGTTGATGTACCGCTCACAGCGGCATTGGTGGCATTCTTCTCAGCAAGCTCAATCTGATACATTAATTCAGCCAATGAACAGACCGCCTTTTTGATACGCTTCTGTGAGCGTTCATTTGTCGGCAGTCCATCCACCAGTCTGTCAAATGTCATTGTGTCCACAAAATCACTGGCTCTTTCTGCCAGTCGTGGAAAGTCGGCTTCTGGCACGACTGAACCGAAATATGAAGTTGTGTAAAATTCATAATCTGCATAAGCCATGCCAGTTACCTCTCAGATTCATCATTTTGCTGTTACGCTTGCACTTCCGGCATTCAGTGCTTTATATGTTCCATCACACTCAACCACTGTGATCTTCTGTCCAGTTGCTGCTGTGATATCTGCTTTTCCATCCCAAGTACTCCAGTTTCTGAGATTCTGTCCATATCCAACAGTCACCGCATCTGCTGCAACTTTGTATTTATACACATTACCAGTATTTTCCTTGGCCGGATTTACAGTGATTTTTGTATCACCAGTTGCTGTTCCTGCCGCAGATGTTACTGTCAGAGTGCCAAGTGTTGGTGTCTCATCAATGGTAATTACAGCGATTGCGTCAATGTACTCTGCAAAAAGAGTAAGCCCCATAACTGCGAACGCTTCGGACACTGCTGTGTGGTAGTTTCCCTGTGTATGGAATCCGATCAGGTTTGTCTCGCCAGATACGGTGTACACAAGGCCTGCTCTTGCAAAGTCAGATTCATTCGGGTCAACATAATAAAGTACGATGTTCTCGACAGGTGTAGCAATAACCTGTCCTCTTGGAATCTCACTGTCAGATAACAGGAAGATTGTGTTGAAGCCCATGAAATCTTTCATGTACTGGAATCCGAACTGGTTCTGAATAGTGATCTCAGCTGCTCCGAGATATTCATATACGTCCAGAATGTTCACAAATCCAACAACACCAGTCACGTTTCTGTGCATCTGCTTGAATTTGTTCTCAACACGGCCTTTAGCCATTGCCAGAGCCATCTGGAATGTTGTTTCTGTGGAAGTAAGTGTACCGGTTTTCAGATAGTCATAGAATCTGCCGGTAA
>OOAE01001550.1_pt1 | contig 15671 bp, 7 predicted proteins | sample 1671271 | NCBI WGS metagenome assembly OOAE01 (sample SAMN06348139, study PRJEB24527) | human gut metagenome | biome: human gut; feature: ankylosing spondylitis patient; material: feces | host: Homo sapiens | place: China | collected 2015-10 | reverse complement strand
GAGTTCAGACGTGTGCTCTTCCGATCTGGTGCTCGTCGCACTTCACGCCAAAGAGTTCGAACGGCTGCGCCGCGAACAGATCGCGGTCGTACCATGCGCCGCGGTCGGCGGCACAGGCCACGTCCAGCCCGAACAGCGGCTCGCGCACGCCGTCCATCCCGGCCACCAACCCCTGACTGAAATAGCTGCCCGTGGCGAGCACGTAGCTGTCGGCCTCGAAGGCGATGTCGCCGTGGTCGGCCGTGTAGAGCGCCGTGATGCGGCCGCCTTCGGCCTCGTAACGCACGGCGGTGTCGCCCAGCATGTAGACGCCGCCCGACTGCTGGAAGTAGCGCCGCAGCTGCAACTGCGCCTGCAATCCCGGGACGGACGGGGGCAGCGTGGCCACCATCGCCACGGGACGGCCCGCCTGCCGTTCGAGTTGCGCCGCCGCATCGCGGCGGTCGATCCCCAGCACGGCGGGCAGCAACACCGCTTCGGCATCGCCCGCCTCGCGCCGCAGGATCCGGGCCAGCTCGTCGAGATTCTCCTGCCGGTCGAAGATGCGGGCGATATTGGCCGAACGCATCTCGCTGGGATTGTTGCGGATCGTTTCGAGCGCCGGCATGTTGAACGTGCGCACCGCGCACTCCGTCCCCATGCGGCGGAATCCCTCGGCGAGGAACTGCGTATAGAAATCGAGGAAGCCCTCGGCATTGAACAGCACCACCTTGCGCCACGGCAGCGCATCGGACGCTTCGCTGCGCACATACCCCGCCAGCGTCAGCCACGCGGGTTTCAGCCCGCCCATCGGCGTGAGCCGGTAGTGGTTACGGGCTGCATCGCCCTCGACGGCGACGCCCGCCTCCGCGAGCAGTGCGGCGGCCTCGGCCGCCAGCGCCCCGAAACGTTCGGCGCCGATGCGGGCGTAAGGGTGTTCGGGAGCCTGCCGGATCGTCTCGGCCACCGACTCCGCGGGAGCGGTCACGGGCGTACCGTCGGGCAGCGCGCCCAGCAGATCGAACGACCCCGACGAGAAGTGCAGCGCGCTCTGCCCCGAAGAGATGATGGCGCAGCGCCGCCCCGCTTTCGAAAGGCGGATGCCGCAGACGAGTCCCGCCAGGCCGCCGCCGATGATTACACTATCGAATTTCATATCGTCATTTCGTATTGTTAGCACTCGTTAAACCGCACACGCCGTCGTAGAGCCACATCGTGAACTCGCTCTCGCGCAGCGTATCGCCCCACGCCACGGGGGCCATGCCCTTCCAGCGTTCGTTGAGGAACGCCGTCAGATCCTCCTTGGCGCGCCGCACGCAGTACTTGCCCGCTTCGGCCATCAGCCCCGCGGCGCGGCAGGCGCACAACTCGCCCTGACAGGTACCCATGCCCACACGGGTGCGCCGGCGCAGGTCGACCAGATTGTTCACGTCCAGCTCATTGAGCGCATACTCCACCTCGCCGACCGACACCTCCTCGCATTCGCACACCAGCGAACGCCGGGCGGCATCGCCCACAGCCACCTTGCCGGCCATGTCGCCGTGACGGTGGATCGACGAGGCGCGCTGCGCCACCGGCACCGATATCAGACGACGATTGACCTCCTCCTCCGGCTCGCGCGAGCCGGGCAACTTCTCCTCGGCGGTGGTACATTTGGCCGTAAGATTCAACTTTTTGCAAATCAAGTCGGTCGTCCACTCCGCCATCAGACGGTAGGTCATCAGCTTGCCGCCCGTGATGGTCACGAAGCCCTCCAACCCGTCGCGCGTAGCGTGGTCGAGCACCACGATGCCGCGGCTCACGCTGCGGCCGCTCGGATCGTCGTCCGACGCTACCAGCGGACGCACGCCGGCGTAGGCGCGCAGGATGCGCGTATGTTCCAGCGACGGGGCCAGTTTCATTCCCTCGCGCAGCAGCAGGTCGACCTCGTCGGCCGTCACGTACATGTCGTCCACCTCGTCGAAGGGCACCTTGCTCGACGTGGTGCCGATCAGCGAGATCGTATCGCCCGGCACCAGGATGTCGGCGTCGGCCGGCTTGCGGCAGCGGTTGAGCACGATGTTGTTCACCCTGTGGCCGAAGATCAGCAGCGAGCCCTTGGCCGGCAGCATGTTGACCGTCACCCCCGCCTTGCGGGCGATGTCGTGCCCCCAGATGCCGCCCGCGTTGACCACCACCTGCGCGCGGTATTCGGCCGTCTGGCCCGTCTTGCGGTCGAGCACCTTGACGCCCGTGATGCGGTTCTGTTCGCGCAGGAAGTCGAGCACCTCGTGGTAGGTCAGCACCTCGGCGCCGTGCGCCTTGGCATCGATGACGTTGGCGGCCGTCAGCCGGAACGGATCGACCGCGCCGTCGGGAACGCGCACCGCGCCGATCATCGCCGGATTGGCCGACGGTTCGAGTCGCAGCGCCTCCTTCGGGTCGATCACGTCGGCCCGGATACCCGCCGCACGACACGCTTCGACGAACTTGGCCTGGAATTCCAGCCCGTCTTCGGGCAGGCTCAGGAACAGACCGTCGGTCTGCTCGACGCAATGGCTGGCGATCCGGCGCAGGATCATGTTCTCCTTGATGCACTCCTCGGCCGATTCGCGGTCCGTCACGGCATAGCGTGCGCCGCTGTGCAACAGACCGTGATTACGGCCCGTCGCACCCGTGGCGATGTCGCCGCGTTCGAGCAACAGCGCACGGATACCGCGCAGGGAGCAGTCGCGGGCCACACCCGCACCCGTAGCGCCGCCGCCGATAATAATCACATCGAATTGCTTTGTCATAGGATATTTTCGTTTTCGATTATTTTCCGCATACAAAGGAACGCATAAAACGAAAAATTTCAAAATAAAACCGTAAAAATTTCATAACGAAACCGACATTTCTTCGAGCCGTCCTCCTTTCCGAATGTCAAAATCCCCCTCCTCACGGACATAGCGCCCGACAATCGCAAACGAAACCGGACGAAAAGCGGGACGGCATTCCGGCGTCGCAAATTCGTCCGAAAGAGGGGTCAACGACCCGCCGCGAGGGTGAAATCGCCCATCAGACCGTAGTCCTGCTGCACGTAGTCCTTACCGGAGGGATACTCCTTGACCCCGCGCCAGAAGGCCGGCGTGATCCGTTTGAAGTGCGCGGCGTGCAGCGGCCCCATGAGGTTGTAGTTGCTGCCCACGACCTTCACCTCCACGCGGTTGCGGCCTGCCACGATCCACTCCGTCACGTCGACCGTATACGGCTCCGCATAGACGATACCGGCCGAACGGCCGTTGACGAGCACCTCGCAGACCGTACCCTTCCACTCGCCCAGCGCCACTTCGTAGTAGGGAGCCTTTTCGGCGACATCGAACTCCCGCGCATAGGTCACCTTGCCGGGATAGCAGGGCCAGCCCTGCGCCTTCCAGCTGCCGGCGGCGAAATCGCCCGGAGCGACGATGTTCCACCCTTTGGCAGCCGGTTCGAGCCGGAAATCGCCCAAGATGTAGATCGGTTCGATCTCGGCCAGCACGCGCATCGGCGAGCACTCCATCGTCAGCACGTTCTCACCCGTGCGCACGGCATCGCCGAGGGGCATGAAGCGCATTTCGGGATCGATCCAGTGCTTGTCGGGCAGGGCTTTCAGCTCCACGCCGTTGAGCGTCACGCGGTAGAGTTCGGGCTGCTCGACGACGGCCTGCAAGCGGCTGCGGTCGACACCGGACGTCACCGTGAACCGGTACGACGCCTTGAATCCGCCCATCGTGAAGGTGTCGCGGCGCACGGTATGGTCGCGGAACTGCACCGAGGTGCTCCACGGATTGCCGGCCTTGAAGCCGTGATGCTGGTAGGCGAGTTTGGCCGCGTCGTAACTGTTCAGATCCGGATAGACCTTGCCGTCGAGTTCCAGATCGCAGAAATCGATCGTCATCACGTTGGGCGCGTCGGGCTTCGCCGTCAGACCTCCCGCGGCAGGAACCGCCGTCAGCACGCGCCGCGCAGGTGCAGGCGCCAACCCTTCGCGCTCCTCGTCGAAGACGTAGAGCAGCAGGCTGCCGGCCGGATGGAGATCGTAGGCGATCGTCAGCCGGTCGCCCTCGCGCTGCGCCTCGTAGCCGCGGATCTCGCCCGTGCGGGTATCGAGCAGCGCGGCCTGACGCCCTTGCAGCGTCACCGTACCCCGGACGGGGCGCGTGAGGCTCGAATTGGCGAGGAACAACAGCTGTCCGTCGTCCATGCGGCGGCGATGGTGGAAGAGGTAGTTGCCCTCCGGCGCATCGAATGCGATTTCGGGCGTGGCGAAGAGCGAGTAGTCGATCGGTTCGCCCGCATCGGCGCGCGTCACCTTCGCCGGATCGGCGAAGAAGGCCTCCGCCTCGGCGCTCCTCGCACCGTCCACATACTGCGGCGTACCGTAGGCGATGATCCGGCCGCCCTTCGCGGCGAACCGTTCGAGCAGGTCGAACGTCGCGGCGTCGACGTTCTCCATCTGCGCCGGCAGCACCACCGTCCCGTAGGCGCGTTTACCCACGACGAAGCGGTCGCCCTTGACCGAACCGTGGTTGAGCAGGATGTTCTCCGACCCCAGATCGAACTCCACCTGATGCCGTTCCAATGCGGTGATGAAGGCCTGGAACTCCTCGCCCATCGTCCGCCAGCGGTTCGGGCGCGGCGCGTTGTAGGTGTAGTACATCCAGATCGAGGTGGTGGGTTCGAGCACCAGCACGTCGTTGTACTGGCCGCCCGACGAGAGCGCCAGCGACAGACGGGCGAAGTGGAGGTTCAGCTCGCGGTAATACTCCCACCACGGCGAATGGGGCGTGAAGGCGGGCGGATAGTCGTACTTGCGCGCACCGGCGATGCTCAGCGGTGCGATATGCTGGTTCATGAAGTTCACGCCCAGCGCATATTCCCAGTCGCCCTGACGCTTGAAGTCGCGCAGCGTCATGTCCCAACCGCCGCCGCCGTAGGATTCGCTCAGCTTGCGCACGCGCCCCATCTGGTTGGCCGCACTGTTGACCTCCTTCACAGAACGCACGTTGCCGAAGTGGGCGTTGGGCGATTTGACGTCGAATTTGTTGTACAGCAGGTCGATGCCCGGCATCTGCTGCCAGGCGTACATGGCCATATTGTCGGGGTTGTGCCCCATGTCGGGCCACCCGTGCTCCCAGAAATGGCCGGTGAAGACCAGGTTGTTGCGCTCGCAATAGTCGTGGCAGACCTTGATATAGCGATCCAGGAAGAGATTCATCAGCACGTCGCGGTAGTTGTGCCGCACCTGCCGCCACGGACCGACCTCCTCCCAGAGCGAGACCAGATTGGGTTCGAGATCGTATCCCCAGCGGGCGCGGAAGGCATCGAACAGGTCGGGTGTCCAGCGGATCGACTCGCGGTCGGTCACCACGATCTGCGGCTCGTCGGTGAACCAGCCCGGAACGGTGCCGCCGAACTCCTCGCCCACGACCTTCTTGTAGCCGTCAAGCGTCAGTTCGATGAATTTGTCGGCCACGCCCTCGTGCATCAGATCCACGTACGAGAAGCCGCTGTACCACGGCGACGTGGGGTTGTAAGCCTTGTAGAAGAGGTAGTAATCGCCCTTTTCGCCACGCCGCGAAACGGCTTCGGCCGTAATGTCGGTGAAGGCGTCGCCTTCACGTCGCAGGCAGCAGAAGAAGCGGTCGACCGTATCGGGCAGCACCCCGGCACGCAGGTATTTGAGCGCCACGCCCTCGTCGTAGCTCTCGGGCATCGCCTCGTTGACGTGGCCGCCCGCGAAACCGCTCGGATAGGAGTTCTCGTCGTAGATCCAGACGTTCATGTCCAGTTCGCGGCCCTTCTCCATCGTATGGCGGAAGAGCGAGAACCAGTTGTCGTCGAGATACTGCGTCACCATGCCCGGACGGGGGTGTACGAAGACGCCGCCGAAGCCCTTGTCTTTGAGGTCGGCCATCGCTTCGTCGATCCGTTCGGGCGTCACGACCTTGTTCCAGACGAAGAGCGGCGCCGAGCCGTACTCCTTGGAAGGTGCCGCGAACTGCGCGCTCAGGCTCTCGAAATCTTCCGCAGCCGGAAGATTGCGCCCGTCCGGCGCAGCGCAGGCGACGGTCAACAGCCCCAAAAGGGGCCATATCGCACTTCGGAATGTTCGTTTCATCGGTTGCATAACAAGTCAGATTAATAGTTGGTTTGTTCTCTCTGCCGTTTACGAATTCTCCGCCGGCCGCCGTCACCGGCCGTCGGCGGAGAAATCCGTCGTTCGAATCTGCGGCATCAATACCCGGGGTTCTGCTCCATCGCCGTGTTAGTGTTCATCTCACCGACCGGAATGGGCCACAGGTAGTCGCGGTTGGGGTTGAAGACGCGCGTCTGGGCCAGGTAGCGGTCGTCGGCACCCGGAGGCGTCGCGCCGTAGACCTCGCCGTTCATCACCTGCTCGGCGATCCGCCAGCGGCGGATATCGAACAGACGGTGTCCCTCGAAGGCCAGTTCCACACGGCGCTCGCGGCGTACCAGTTCGCGCAGCTTCGTCTGCGTAGCGTACTTTGTGCGATCCACGGGCGGCATTCCCGCACGGTCGCGGATGTCGTCGAGATAGTCGTAGATATTCGGATCGCTCAGCTGGTTCAGCTCGATGGCAGCTTCGACGTAGTTGAGCAGCACCACCGCATAGCGCATGTTCTGGAAGTCGAGCTTGCCGCCGTCCGTACTGCTGTAATTGGTGCGGTCGGTTTCGTTCGCCCACTTCTTGATCCAGTAACCGGTCTTCGTCGAACCCTCCTTGCCGATGGCGTCCTTGTGCGAAGGCTCCCACGGATGGGCCGTATAGCCGAGGAAGGTCTCGGTGGGGAAGATGATCGACATGCCCAGACGCGGATCGCGCTTTTCGGGCTGCGGGTCGAGCTGGTAGGCCCGTTTCTCGTCGGCGGGCAGTTCGTCGAGCGTGCGGCCGTCGAGCAACTCGAACTCGTCGACGAGCGACGCCGTGGGCGACAGACCGGTCTGGCCGTTACCGCCGTCGGGCGGAGCCAGACGGCGCTGCACCTGACGCATACCCAGCTCGGTGGTGAGGATCGACTCCTTCGTGTCGTTGTTGTAGGCCTCGTGGATGAACTGCCGGCGGAAACTGTCGGCCGGATCGGCCGTGCTGCGATAGAGGTCGTAAATTCCCAGCTTGATTACCTCCTCGGCCCACTTCTTGGCATTGGCCCAGTCGCCGACATAGAGATAGAGGTAGGACATCCACGCATAGCAGGCGCCCTTCGTCCAGCGCCAGCGCTCCGACTTGGTCTGCGGCACGACCGGCAGGTTGTGCGACGCACCCTCCAACTCGCCGGCGATCCAGTCGACGACCTCCTGCTGCGGACGGCGCACGAGGAACTGCTCGGTCGGCAGCGTCGAGTGGTCGACGAGCGGAATATCGCCGAAGAAGAGGAAGAGCTCCAAATGGTAGAACGCCCTGAGCGCACGCGCCTCGGCGGCGAAACGGTCGACGGTCTGGATGCCTTCGTGCGGCGCCGCGTCGGGGGCCACCGTCGCCTGCTGGTAGTGCTCCATGAAGCGGCAGCAACGGCGTATCACCGTCCATTTCATGTTCCATATCTTGTTGCAGACATCTTCGCTCGACGATGTAATTCCCGCCGTAAAGGCGTTGTAGGAGACATAGTTGGCCGAGCCGACTCCGTTGTCCGTCAGTGCCTCCATCTCCACGCGGGCATTGGGATAGCCGCTCGCCTGCGACTGCTTGACATCGTGATTGACATAGGTGATGGTGCCCGACGGCATGGGCTTGTAGAGGTTGTTGAGCGCCGTGTTGAGCTGCCCCTTGTTCTGCCACCACTCCTCGTCGGTCGTCTGGTTGGGCACGTCGCGCACCAGAAAATCCTCGCATCCGGCCATCAGCGCACCGCCGGCCATCAGCAGCAGGAGCGCTGCGCGGGAGAGGTATCCTTTGATATGATCGATATAGTTCATAATTGTCTACTGTTTAGGTGTTACCGGTTAGAAATTCACATTCAGACCGACGGAATAGGTCTTGAACATCGGGTAGGTGGTGTGCGTGCCCTTCGTCTCGGGGTCGATCAGCTCGACCTTGGTGAAGGTGAAGGGATTCTGCACGTTCACGTAAACACGGAAGTTACCGGCATGGATCTTCTTGGCCAGCGCCTTGAAGTTGTAGCCCAGCTGCATGTACTTGATACGGACGAAGGCGCCGTTCTCCTTCCAGAAGGTCGACAGCAGCGCATTGTTGCCCGGATCGGTCGTCACGCGCGGCAGTTTGGCGTTGCGGTCGGGATTCTCGGCCTTCCAGTGGTCGAGGTGCCAGCGCTGGGGCGTACCGCCGTACTCCGGATCGAGCGGGTTCGAGATCAACCCCTGATAGAAGATCGGCACGTATCCCACGCCGTTGACCTGCATGTCGAAGTCGAGGTTCTTCCAGCGGAACGAGAGGTTGCCGTAGTAGACGCTGTGCGGATCCTGGTCGCCCAGCGGCACGCGGTCGTCGGTCGTAATCACCTTGTCGCCGTTGGTATCCACGTAGCGGATGTCGCCGGGCAGCTGCGCCGTCGTAGCGCCGTCGTAGCCGCCGATGATCGGCACGCGGAAATCGAGGTCGTCCTGCGTGAGCAGGTGATCGGCCTGATAGCCGTAGTACTCCTTGATGGCGTGTCCCTTGCGATAGATCGTATTGCCGTTGATAAGCTCGTCGTTGGTGATTTCGAGCCACTTCGACTTGTTGTAGGAGTAACCCAGATTGATGCTGAAATCGATGTCCTTCGTAAAGGAGTGGTTGAAGCCCACGCCGATCTCGTAACCCTTCACCTCGGCCTTTCCGACGTTCATCGGTGCGGCCAGCAGCCCCGAGCTGGGCGTCGAAGGCACGTTGACGATCATGTCGTCGGTCACCTTGCGGAACCAGTCGAAGGTCACTTCGAGCTTCTGCCCGAAGAGGCTCAGGTCGACGCCCGCGTCGAGAATCTTCACCTTCTCCCACGTCAGGTCGGGGTTGCCGTTGACGATTTCGTTACCCGAGTTGTCGATAATGGTCTGATAGCGGTAGAGCGCCACGTTGTTGTTGCCCAGCATACCGTAGGAGGCGCGGATCTTGAAGTTGTCGATGAACCGGGCGTTCTGCATCCACGGTTCGCGGTTGACGTTCCAGCCCACGGCCACCGAAGGGAAGTTGCCCCACTTGTGCCCGTCGCCGAAGAGCGACGAACCGTCGCGGCGAATGCCGACCTCGGCCAGATACTTGTCCTTGTAGCTGTAATAGGCCTTTCCGAAGAACGAGAGCAGCGCCACGTCGTCCCAGCCGTTGCGGCGGTCGACCTCTTCGTTCCATCCGCCCAGAATGTTGATGCGGTGGTCGCCGAACTCCTTCGTCCAGTCGAGCATCGCGCCGACCATCCAGTAGCTCGTGCGCGTGGTATAGGTGGCCGACTTCACGGCGCCGAACGTTCCCGACTCGTTGCCGGAGAAGTAGTCGAGGAAGACGTAGGCGTTGCGGTCCTTCTTGTCCATGCCCGATGCGATGCGGTAGCCCACCTGTCCTTTGAGCGTCAGGCCGGGAATGATATGCCACGTGGGGCGGGCGTTGATCGTCACGTAGTCGCGCACGCTCTCCACCTGCGTACCGCGTTCGAGGTTGGCCAGCGGGTTCATCCACTCGAAATAGACGCCGTAGTAGTCGTATCCGGGCTTCTGTCCCTCCTTGCGGGGATATTTCGAGACGAGCGTCGGCGGCGCGAGATAAATGTAGTCCAGAATGGTCTTGTTCATCGTCTCGGGCTGACGCTGCGTATCGCGGCCGACGAACATGTCGACGAACATCATGATGTCCTTGTTGAGGTTCACCGTCGTGTTGGCGCGCACCGTCAGACGTTCGAATCCGTTGTCCATCACCTTGTACATACCGTCCTGATTGAGATACTGCGCCGACAGGGCGAAGCGCGCGGTGGTATTACCGCCCGACACGGTGAAGTTGTGCTCGTGGATCGGGGCCGTCTCGCGCATCGTCTCCTTCATCCAGTCGGTGCTGGGATAGTGGATCGGGTCGCTCCCCTCGCGCGTGATCCGAATCTGTTCGGGGGTATACTTGTCCACACCCGTGGTATTGCGGTTGGCCTCGTTGATATACTCCATGTAGGTGGCTCCGTCGACGAAGTCGGGCAGGTAGATCGGCTGCTGAATACCGAAATAACCGTTGTACGACACCGAAACCTTGCCGGCCGAACCGCGTTTGGTCGTGATGAGGATAACGCCGTTACCGGCTTTGGCGCCGTAGATCGACGCAGCGGCAGCGTCTTTGAGGATCGACACCGACTCGACGGTCGAGGGATCGAGCTTGTCCATGTCGAACTCGAAGCCGTCGACCAGCACCAGCGGGTCGGAACCCAGAAGCGACGCCACGCCGCGGATTTTGATCGTCGCGCCGTCACCGCCCGGAAGGCCCGAACTCTGAGTCACCAGGATACCCGTCGTTCCGCCCTGCAAGGCCTGCGACAGACGGGTGATGGGCTTGTTTTCGAAATTGGAGGGCGCCACCGCGCCGACCGAAGCGGCGATATGCTTGCGCTGCTGCGAAGTCATACCCGTCACCACGACCTGGTCGATACTGGTCAGTTCCTCCTCCATTGCGATCGAAAGGTTGGCCACGCTTTTGTTCACCCGATACTCTTTGCCCGTGTACCCGATAAACGAAAAGGTGAGCACGTCGCCGTGTTTGGCCTTGATCGAGAAGAATCCTTCGGCGTCGGTCGTCGTTCCGCGAACCGTTCCCTGCACGAGCACCGTCACGCCCACCAGCGGCGTGGGAGGGTCTTTCGTATCTACGACGACGCCCCGGATATCCAACAATTCGTCAGCCGGCCGCGCCGCAAAGGCGAGGGGGGGGGAAATCAGTGCCAGGCCGGCCGACAGGCAGGCCAGACAAAACAGTCCGAGCCGAGAGCCGAAGGCTTTCGACCGGTTCGTTACTGGTCTAAGTTCATCCATGATTCATAGTTTTAAGTTTGTTTACATCTATCGGAGATAGGGATCGGCTGGTGTCGGCGGCCGTTTCGGCTCCCTGCTGTCCGTTTCCGCTTCTCGCAGCGGCCGCGCGAACTGTCCGGCGGCACGGAAAAAGGAGGCCTGACGGCTTTTTGTTACATAATTGTACACAAATATAGAATGTTCGGAAACGGCGTCGTTACGCATTTTGATTTATAGATTTCAAAAAATGACTCTCCCGGGGTAATCGATAGAATCAGGCGGCAATATCCCATTTTGCACCGCCGCGCCGCCGAAGCCCGACGACCCGAGCGGGCCTTGCCCGAAGCCCCCGCCGAGGCGGGGGTTTGGGGGTGGGTCCAATCTGCAAACGCGACTCCGCCGCGAACGCTCCGACTTGTCGGGCGGGTGCATCGGATCGGAAATCCGACGGGGTGCGAAGCCGTATATAGCTACCAAAATAAAGAGAGGTGCGGCTTCTGCGGGCCGCACCCCTCTCTTACCATCGCGCCGGATTCCGAAACTCCGGCGCGAATCACTTGGCCGGAACGATCAGGACGTTGTCGAGGAACCAGCGGTTGGTAAGCCCGTTCTCCTTGGCGAAGACCGCACTGAACTCGATGTGCGTCTCGGCCGTCGCGCCTGCGACGTTCACCGTACAGGGGTTCATCTCCCGTTTCTCGCTGATCTGTACCTTCGCCTCCTTCTGACCGTCGATCGTACCCGGGCCCACGACGATCACCTTGATTTCGGGATTGTCGCTCTTCGCGCTCGACGAAGGATCCTCCCACCAGCAGCAGGCGTCGAAGCTCACGGTGATGTCGGTCGCCCCCGTCAGTTTTTCCAGCGCCGGCGTCTGAATCCAGCCGACGGCCGATCCGGTACCCAGTTTGAGCATCCCCGTAGCGCCGTAGACCGAATTGTTGCCCGTGTGTCCGGCCGCATTGTTGCCGCCTACCCAGCCGTCCAGGCCGACCGCCGAGCGATAGGCCGCGCTGTGGGTCGTCCAGAGGTTGGCCGCCGCCGAGTTGGCGTTGCAGTATTTCTCATAGGGCACGAAGATCTGATCGAGCGCCTTGCCTGTCGGATTGTCGTTCACACCGCCTGCAAACGCCGTATAGACGTTGTTCCCGCCGTAAGCCAAATAGCGGAAATCCTGGAAGAGTACGGCGTCGGCCGGCACCTCCGGTTCAGCCTTCGTCGTCACGGGACACAGCTCCGTCCACTTCGAGTCGATCTTGCCCGCATCGTCGGCAACCCCCTCGGACGGGCAGCGCTTCACGCGGAAATAGTAGGTCGTTCCGGGATCGAGCGCCCCGATGTCGTCGTTGCTGTTCACCTCGTAGGTGAACTCGCGCACCACCCCGGCGTCGTCCGCATCGGAATCCAGCAGCTGCCATGCCCACTTTCTGGTGCGTACGGTGCTGTGGTCGTTGTCCCACTCCATGATGATCTCGTGCGAATCGGCACGGAAGACGTAGAGTCCCGTCGGCGCCGCCATGCGGTTGGCCGTTTCGCTCTTCACCTCGTAGGGGCCGAAGCTCTTGTCGCCGAGTTCGACGGCGACCTTGAAGAGCACCTCGCCGAAGGTCGTGGGCGTACCCGTCACGGCCATGCGCGCCACGCCGCTGCCCGCGTCGAGCGTCACCTCGCCCGCAGCCACCGACAGGCCGTCCGAGCCCTCGCCCGACAGCGTCGGCGTGACGGTCAGCTTCTCGCCGCCCACCGCACGCGAATAGTTCACGGCGATGTAGGTCTTCTCGACCTGTTCGTCTTTGGCCATGTCGCCTTCCAGCTCCACGCCGTCGATGCGTACCTGGCCGTCTTCCTGCACGACGGTCACCTTGCGGTCGAAACCGGCGCCCGTAATGTGCAGTTCGGCGGTGCGTTCGACACCGGTGTTGTGCAGCGCCTTGATCGTCACGCGCTGCGAAACGATGCCCTCGTCGCCGGGGCCGCTCGTCTTGTCGAACGCGAGCCACCCGTCGCCCGTCAGATAGGTGCAGTCCAACGTCCACGGCACCGTCGAGCGAATCAACAACTGCTGGTCGGACTCCTCGTAGGAAAATTCCAGTTCGTCGAAATTCGTCGCCAGACTACTCGCCGCATCGTCGTCCGAGCAGCCGGCGAATGCCAGCGCCGCCAACAGGACAGCGCACATTCCTCTCAGTTTGAGTAACATTGTCGTAATTTTAGGTATTCATTAACATTCGAACAGTTTTTTCCGATCCCCGTTCTCCTGTCTTTCGTTTCCTCGCATTGTCGCCGCTCCGCACGCACGGAGCCTCCGGCCGGCATCAATACACGGGCGACCTGGCATCCGTGAAGTCGTCGGGCGCCGTGAACTCCGACTGCTCGTAGCGGTTGCCCCAGCGGTCGACGGCCACCACCTTCAATGCGGCCCTGACGTCGTTCGGCTCGGCCACGTACATGTGCTTGCAGGGCGACTTGTAGTTGTCGCCGCGCCCCAGCACGCCCACATGGTACCCCACCGACCACGCGTCGGTGTAGGTCGTCACCAGCGTCATCGCCTTGGTCTCCACGCCGTTCTCGCAGAGCGTAACCCGCCATTCGGGATCGGCGTTCCAGACGTTGGCGATCACCGTCTTCGGCGTATAGGGATAGGTGAAGCCGCTGTGGGTGTCGCCGCCGCGATGCAGACGGATCTGGAACGACTCGTCGTGCAGGCTGGATTTGTAGCGCCAGTCGGTGATCGCCGCTCCCTCCACGTCGTAGACCGCATAGCCGTTGGGCGTGCCGTCGCCGTTGAGCGCCGAGTGCCAGAACACCCCGCAGGGTGCGCCGTGGATATGCTCGTAGAGTCCTCCGTCCGCGTCGGTATTGATGAAATTCTCGTTGTAGTGGGTGTGCGCCGCCATGAGATGCGCCTCGGCGTACTCCGACAGCAGCGCCTTGACGGCCGCCATGTTGCGTGCCGTACCGCTGCGCAGCGGGATATGGTAGCAGAGGATGACCATCTTCTGCTTCGGCACGAAACTCAGGTCGGCACGCAGCCAGGCCAGCTGGGCGTCCGTAAAGCCGTTGGTGTACTCCGTGCCCGAGGTGTAGATCACGTCGTCCATGCAGACCACGTGCACGTCGCCGCGGTTGAACGAGTAGTCCACCGGCCCCATCGTATAGCGGAAATAGGAGGCGTCGCGCGGCGTGGCGTCGTCCACCTTGTATTTGTCGTGGTTGCCCGGCAGCGCGAAGACCGGAATGCCCGCCGTCCCCAGCGAACGGCGCACGCCCGCGAGCAGGTCGGGTTTCTCGCCCGTGATGTCGCCCAGCGCCACGCCGTAGCAGGGCACCGCCGAAGCCGTCGCCGTGCGGCGCACGTCGACCATCGCCTCGCGTTCGAACCGCGTCGCCTCCTCGGCCTTGGCGGGCTGGGGATCGCCGATGCAGATCAGGCGGAAGCTGCGCTCGACGCCCGCGAGGCGTTCGAGCGTGAAATCCTGACGGATCTTCTGCTGCGAGGTATCGAGCCGCACGTAGAAATCGGGATAGCCGTCGTGTCCCGTGCGGATCTTGAACTCCGCGGGCACCGAATAGTAGACGTATTCCGCCGCCGCGTTGCGCTTCATCTCGTAGACGCCCCCGGCATCGGTGGCCACGCACTGGAAGCCGTCGCTTACGACCACGCCCTCGACAGGATTCCCCGCCGTGTCGCCCACGAATCCGTAGAGCGTACTCGACGCATCGACCTCGATCTCCCTGGGCGGCTCCGCGGAAGGCGTCCGGGGTTCCTCTTCACCGCCTCCGCAGGCGGTCGTCAGCAGCAGCGCGAGCACCAGGGCCGCGCGGCGCATCAAAGCTTCGAATCGGTTCATTACAAATGTTTTATTTGATCTCGACAAGCGGAATATCCAGCAGGAAGGCCACCTTGCGCAGCGTGTCGCCCACATGCCCCGTACCGATCGCACAGTGGTGCGACGGGCCGGCCAGGCTCCACTCCTCGATGAAGCGGCGCGCCCCGCAGGCGAAGCGGTAGCGGCTGTTGGTATTGCCGATGCGCAGCGTCGGCCCCTCCACCGACTCGCCCTCGGCCATGAGCAGATAGACCCCGTCGCGCCCCTCGCAGACCGACAGCAGCGTCACGGGGCCGTGCTTGACGCTCATCTGGATCGAGAGCCCCTTGCCGGGCTTGCCGTGGTAGAGCGGCAGCGGAACCAGTCCCACCGCCCCTTCGGCGATGGCGAAATGGGCCGGGCCGTCGTGCCCCAGCATCACGATGTCGTCGTCGAAATCCAATGCGTAGAACTCCGAGAAGGAGCCGCCCGCACCCAGCAGCGAGAGGATCTTCATCGCCTGCGCGTTCTTCACCTCGCACTCGCCCGCTACGGGGATTCCCCGTCCGGTGAGCAGCGTATTGCCGGCGATCACGGAGGTGACGATCCGCTCGTAGTCGTTGCCCGGAGCACCCTCGTAATAATAGGCCATCGCCCCCAGCCCGTGCGCCGCCACCAAGCGGTCGAGGGCCACCGACGTGCGCGCCGCACGCTCCAGCTCCGCCTGCTCGCATTCGGGCGACACCTCGAAAGCCGCGCGGAACTCCGCGATCTTGCCCGCGACCTCCGCGTCGGTCACCTCCTCTCGCAGGGCGTGCAGCTCGCACATTTCGAGCAGTTCGACGTGCGTCCCGAAGACGGCCGACTGGCGCGTGAGGTCGGTATATACGTCGAGCATCCCCCCGTAGTAGTGTCCCAGTACGCCGAGCCGGTTCCGACGCATAC
>OOAE01001529.1_pt1 | contig 15889 bp, 17 predicted proteins | sample 1671271 | NCBI WGS metagenome assembly OOAE01 (sample SAMN06348139, study PRJEB24527) | human gut metagenome | biome: human gut; feature: ankylosing spondylitis patient; material: feces | host: Homo sapiens | place: China | collected 2015-10 | reverse complement strand
CAAGCTATGTCTTCTTTTATGCTTTTTTAATTTGCGCAAGTTATTGTACCTTATCTATCGGACAGGGGGTGTTTTATAATTATGAATGAAAAACATCACGTAACTGGAGGACATACACGTTGAAAGAAATACTCAGCTTTGCATTTGATAAGCTCACAGATCCACTCTCACTACCACTTGAATTATATCAGGAATGGATCATTCTTGGCGTAATTGAACTAATTGCATTTATCATCGCACGTTGCATCACGGGCAGGCTATACGATGATGGGTCGATTTATGGACATGCCGCTGGATCCCTATGTCACTGGATCATCCGCCTAATTGCTTTTGTTGGGATCTGGGCAATAACCAATCTTACAATAAGGCTAGTTAGATTCATTATCGCCCACTGGATTATCTGCATTATTTTCTTCGTCGGTATGCTGGGATTTGCCGGAGTAATATGTTCTATTTCTTATCATAACCGCACCGCCAATGCTCACCCCATCAATACAGAACAGCAAGAAGTTCCACAAGAGAATGTGAAGAATAAATCGGACAAGGTTGCAGATTGACACCGGATGTCAACCTCTTTTAAAGTAACCTTGGATGCGCGCACATCAAAAACTGGAGGTATCCGGAACAGGCAAAAGAGGCCTTTGAACAGGTATTAGCAGAAAGCAATGAAAAGTGAGTGGAGGTAATGAATATGGGATATTTTTCAGAACTAGCTTTGGAAGTTCATGAGCTCAATCTTATGCGGACGATTATGAGCTATCCCGAACGCCTGGATACACTTCAAGTGTACCGTGACAGTCTCGTAGCCATGCTCCCGACGGTCAACAGTTACTTGGTTGACAACCAGCCAGAGGACAGCTTCTTACATCTGCCTACCCGTTATCGGTACTACGAGGCCCTCTGGGCCGAGGATATCAGCGTGGGTGAGATCATCGCCGCCATTCGTGAGGTAGATATCGCCATCGCGGAACTGGAGACTGCCGCAGATCAGATGTCCGCTTTCGGCGAACAGCAGGTTCTTGTGGGCTGCTGGACGCCGGCGATGGTTGTTTACTTCCTCCGGCAGCGGCTGTATAATGAAAGCAGAAAACCCTGTGCAGCAACAGTCTAACTTCGTTATAGGGGGGTGTCTCCATGAACTGTCCGACCTGCGGCGCGCCGAATGTGATCCTGCACAAAGATATATGGGAATGCGGCTGGTGCGGCGACAGCGGTTTCATTCCGCAGCGCATCCAAGACGCGCGCAGAGCCGCAAAGACTGCCCGGATACCCAAGGAGATCACCCTCACTCTCACAGTAGAGCCCAGCGAAAATGAGGATGCTCCGAAGCAGCCATTCTTCTTTGACTCTGCTGTAGAGCGTATCGTGGAGCAGTTTCCGGAACTGAAGGACGAGTACGAAAGCGAGGCCCTTTCCGGCATGATGGGGGCACAGCTTCTGGAAGAAGTCTACCGTACCGACCCGCAAAAGGCCATCGCCATGTGGCGATCCTTACCGGAAAAGCAGGAGCCGTTGCGAGATTCAGATCGTGCGGAGAATTTCTTCTATCTGCTGGATTTTCTGTGGGAGAATGAGGACTATAACAAAGACGCCATAGCTCCGCTGCTGGACGCAGTTCGGAAGGACGATACGCTTGCAGAGATGATGTTCCGCAGTCATTATGTGTGCAGGCTGCACCTATACCTCATCCAAGCCGCCTTTGAACAAAGCAAAACAGAGCTGGCCGAGCATCTGTATGCGCTGCTGCAGTCAAATTCGCTGCCGCGAGAGAAGTGGTCTGAAGCCCCCGACGAGTTCGATGCTCTAATGGAAGAATACGCGAACGCAGATGATAGTAGTCCCAAAAATGCGGCGCGTAGAATGCGTCCGGATGAGTTTGATCGGTGGTTAAAAGGATTTTTCAAGAGCTTCGATTTCTCAAAACAGCCGGAGCTAAAGAGTTTGACGAAAAATCCAGAACGAGTTTTAAGAGCCACTTTCAGATCGACGCTGGATTCTTGCGGATGTGACGAAGAGGAAATTCACTATTTGTGCGGCAACGCACCTGAGAGCGTATTTGCGCGGAATTATTGCGCTTTTGACGATCCGCGGGAGTTGGCGAAGCTGGCCGCAATGCTGGATAAATACGCCATATCTTTGACAGAAACACCCTACGATGTATCCGAGTTCAAGATTAGCCGCAAAGACGAAGATGCTGTGATGACCTCCACCCCGAACTGTCGCTTCAGTGGTGATGTCATAATCGACATAGACGGCATTTCAGAACACAATTTTGAAGCTGGAAGCGATTTACTACTTTGCATCAAATCAAACGATAATATGTTCTTCACGGCAAAACTAAAATCAAAGGAGACTTAATATGAAATCTAAGACTGATGGAGATTTGAGCCTTAAGAGCTACTGGAAAAAGCATCGCATTTCTATCGCAAAAGATCGCCACTGGGCGATCCAGGAGGGAGACCAATACAGTTTTGAAACCTGTACGACATTGCGCCAATATGATGATTATATCAAAAAGGTTGCAGGCTATCTGGATATGTCAATCTCCGAAATTACTCCGGCAAATATTCTGCTCGCTGTCTCTAAAGTCGCTAAGGAATGCAAATACCAAGAAGCGACCGTTAAGACGATCATCTCAGCGTTGCGGGACGTCTTTTCCTACGCCGCTACATGCGGACATGCCTACAACATCCTTTCAAAAAATCGTGCAGGAGACAAGTCGAATAATCTTACGACTTTGATGATGCAGAGGATCTTAGCCCCGGCAGAGGCAAACGCGGAGCTGAACGATAGTTGCCCGCGGGCCTTGACAATTGGGCAGCAGGGACGTCTGGCGCTATATGCGGCGGAACATGTGCTGGAGGATGGTCGCTTCTGCGGCATTTTGATCTCATTGTACACTGGCATGCGCCCCGCGGAGTGCAGGGGGCTGCGGTGGAACGATTTCCGATCGTTTCCCGATCATCCAGGCCGGCATTACCTAAAAATCGATGAAATTTTGAATGACAAATTGGAATATAGTAAGCAGGTAAAGACGAAAAATGCACTGCGGTGCGTCCCCGTTCACATTGAAATTGAGAGTGCTTTGCAGAAGCGAAGGGAATTTGTGCAGCAGAGCATGGGCGCGAACAAGGATATCGGGGAGTTACCCATTGTCTGCTCTGAAAACGATTTTAAGAACCCCTGCCGCGGGCCGGATTATTCAAATTTTGCTTTCAAATTGTTGAAGGAATTTGGCGTTTCAAGCGAACAGTTAGGATTTTTCTTGCTCGATGAGCCTGATAGTTTTACGCCGTCGGATTCCCACCCGCCCATGCGGATATTGCGCCGCAACTTTGCGACCGTAATCCAGGCGTGTACAGATATGTCACTGGAGGAGAAAGATTATATTTTCGGCCACAGGATCTCCGGTAAGGACGGTGCGAAAAAGCGCATTGAGTACAGCCGCAATATGGATCGCCTATGGCGCATTGCGCAGAAGCTGGACAAAGCTCCTTTCTGCAAGAAGCTTTATGAGCCCCACTTCCCTCAAATCACCGTGGGTGACGGTATCGTAGCACAGGAAGGGCGCGGACAGGGAACGATCAGGATTCCCTGGGAGGCAGCCGTGTATGGTCAAAAATTACATCTGCATTTTGAGAGTAGCCCAAATGCTTCTGTGAGTATCTCAACTCCGAACGCCGTGCGTCCCTTCGGTGGATTGCCGGTCGAGGTGAAGATGGCTGACGCACCTATTTCCTGGGGTGACCCTTTGCCGCCGATCAACGCAGAGGCGATGCATTGGGAAGCAGTGAAGAAGGTACGGTATTTAAAGAAAACTGACAAATAAAGGCATGAAGTGGAAAGCTGACACAAATGCAGAAAATATGGGCATTGAGGAAGTCAGACCTCGATGCCCACATTTTATCGTTACACATCTTGGAACCAACTTTGAACCAACTATGAACTAACTTGGGACTAACTTAGGATTAGTTCAAACAAACCATAAACTACCACATCGCACGCGGTGCCAATGCGGAAGGTTAAAGCATGCGGGTGCACTGTTAAATACAGCGATTTCTTATTGCAGGATATGTCGGGAAATAATCAATCCGGACGGGTTATTGCCTTTATACCAGTTGAGAGCTTCTCGATATATAGCAGCAAGAATTGCAAGTAAAAGTAAAATCCAATCTTCTTGGGTAGAAAAACAGCCCGATGCGGAGGTTCACTCCGTATCGGGCTGTTTCTCGCGGTCGATGGTTTCATTGATCGCGCGGTAGATGAATGCGTTGGTAGACTCCCCGTTGGCGGCGGCGTGTGCTTGAATGCGAGCCTTATTGCCTTTGGGGACGCGGAAAGTGATGCTTTCCAGCTTCTCCTCACGGTATTTTTTGTTGGCGCGCAGCTGCGCTTCTGTCTGTGCCATGTGAGCTCCTCCCCAAAGATGCTTTTATCATTATAACGAATTATTTTATGTGAAGCAAGAACTATTGCGTTGGTGTGACCTCACATATTTCACGAATTATCTTCCTTATTTTTGGCATCTTCGACTATTGATGTGAGATCACATATATGCTATACTGTCCTTACAAAAGAAAAACAACGGCAGTTGCAGGGAGTTGGCGCTCCCTACAACCTGCGCAGGTGATCACAGCACCTACACAACGGACGAATCCGCACCGCTTGGGGTTATTATACCCGTTTGACCCTGATTTTGCAAGCGGAATCCGGTCTATTTGTCATACTCATGACACCGTGTAGTGCCTCGGCCTGCACGGTGTTTCTCTTTTCTCAATTCACCGAAAGGAGGAAAACGCATGAGTCAAGATCGTATTCCGTTTCCCGCGTCCCCGGCATGTTCTCCGTCCCCGGATCATAGGCTGTGGCGAGGGGGAATGAACATGGAAGTGAAGCACACCCATCCGCAGTATGAGGATCCTCAGGCACGGCAGCAGCAGATGAAGGATGCCTACGCCGCCTGCATGGCGAAGCTGCGGGCGCTGCGGGCGGCCCAGCGGGAAAAGACCGCATGAAGACGGACGCAGTATATGCCCGCCAATCCGTAGAGAAAAAGGACAGCCTGTCCATCGCGGGGCAGATCGACCTGTGCCGCCGCACGGCGGGCGGTGGGGAGCTACGGGTCTACAAGGATGCCGGCTACTCCGGCAAGAACACCGAGCGTCCCGCCTTTCAGCAGCTGATGAAGGACATCCGCGCCGACCGCATCGGCACGCTGTACGTCTACCGGCTGGACAGGTTTTCCCGCAGCGTGGCGGACTTCGGTCAGCTGTGGGAGGTGCTGCAGGAGCACCATGTGGAGTTCGTGTCGGTCAACGAGAACTTCGACACCAAGACGCCCATGGGGCGGGCCATGCTGCACATCATCATGGTGTTCGCCCAGCTGGAGCGGGAGACCACCGCCGAGCGCGTACGGGACAACTACTACCGCCGTGCGGCGCTGGGCGCGTGGCCCGGCGGCCCAGCACCCTACGGCTTCGACAATGGCCGCGCACGCGGACGGGATGGCAGGGAAGTCCCGTCCCTCATCCCCAACGACAAGGCGGAGGTGGTGCAGCGGATCTTTCGGGAGTACGTTGCGGAGGGTGTGTCATTGGGGCTGTTGGCCCGCAAGCTGACCGCCGAGGGTATCCCCGCCCCCAAGCGCGCCACATGGGACAACGTGACGCTGTCCCGCCTGCTGCACAATCCCGCCTATGCGATGGCAGACGAGCAGGTGCGGCTCCACTATCTGGGGCAGGGCGTGGAGGTCACCAGTCCGCCGGAGGCCTTTGACAGTGTACACGGCGTGCTGTTAGTAGGCAAACGGGAGGCCAACGCGCGGAAGTACACCAGGACCGAGAACCATCGGGCGTCTGTGCTGAACAGCGTGGGCATCGTGCCATCGCCGCTGTTTCTGGCGGTGCAGGCAAAGCTGGCTCACAACCGTCAGGTAGGTAACAGCGGCAAGGGCAAGCACACATGGCTCTCCGGCCTACTGAAGTGCGCCAAGTGCGGCTACAGCCTGTCCGTTGTGGTGGACAAGTCCTATCGCTATCTGGCGTGCAGCGGGCGGTATAATATGAACCGCTGCGACGCCGCCATCCACGTCAAGCTGGCAGAGCTGGAAACGGTGGTGCAGACGGAGATTGAAAAGCTGCTGGCGCAGTGTCCCCGGGAGCCCGTTGTGCCGAAGCCGGAGGAGGACAGCTACACCCGGCGGCTGCTGGAGTTGGATCGCCGCGCCGAGCGCCTGATGGATGCCTTTGCCGAGAGCGAGGATCTGCCCGCGTCCTATCTGCAAAAGGCGCTGGGGAAGATCGAAAAGGAGCGCGAAGCGCTCCGGCATGCTCAACGGCGTGAAGCTGGCCGCGTCCCGCTGCCGGAAAAGCTGGTGTTCAGCGAGCTGTCCTTCGAGGAGAAAAAAGCCGTGGCCGCCCAGTTCATCCGCCGCATCGAGGTGGCGGAGGACAGCGCGGAGATCATCTGGGCGGTGTAAATCAAAATTGATACGAATGAGGAGTTACCATTATGAACGACGAACGTAAGACAACCATTGAAGTGGACATGACCGATGACGAGTGGATCGAGCTGCTGTGCTTGTGCGAGGACATCAACCTGACGCCGGAGGATCTGGCTGTGGCATTCTGTCAGGAGGTCATCCGCCAGCAGGCGCTGCTGCGCATTATCGCTGCCGCCATTCGCTCCGACATGGCCAATCAACTCAACCGATAACAGGAGGAACTGCACCTATGAAAATCGAAAACAAGACTCCCATTGCGGAGGAGATCATCCGCAACAATCCCACCGGCCACGGCCTGTTCGCCGGTATCGGGGACAATTTCAACAGCGTGGCACAGGTCATCTGCGAGCTGATGGACGACGCGGTCTCCAACCTCCGCGCCAACAGCGGCGATCCCGAGCTGTCCATGAGGGTAGTGCTATCGCTGGAAAATCTTGGCGATGCCGTGGAGATCACTGTGACAGACGGCGGCACGGGTATTGCCGACCTTGGCAGTGCATTGACCATCGCATGTCGGGACGGCGCGCAGACGCCGCTGAACGAGCACGGCTTTGGATTGAAGCACGCACTTGCCTCCTGCGACAGCAGCCCTGACCAGAAGTGGAGCATCCGCACCCGCACGAAGGCCGACGCGGCGGCAAACCAGTACCGCGAGGTCAAGGCACCGTATTCCATGGGTACATCTGAGATGGACAAGCCTATGATGGTGCGTTTCTTTTCAGGTATGGGCGACCTGCCCCACCCCACCGGCACGTCGATCTCCGTCCGCTGCCCTATGGCGAAGTTCCGGACGGTGAAACCTGACCGCAAGGCGGCGCAGTCTGACTTCCACAATCTGGTGCGGTACATCGTTGAGGAACTGCGGTATGTCTACGCGGGTATTCTGGCGGATACGTCCATCACCATGGAGGTGTGGGAGATCAGCGGCGGCGAGGAAACGCAGCATACGCTGATGCCGCTGCTGCCGGTGTGGGAGGAGGGCAGCGTAAAGGATTACGGCAAGATCCCCTGCAACTTGGGTGGCGGCCCTCTGACGATTCGTTGTAAATATGGCAATATCCTGAAGAACCCGTCTAATGCCATCTATTACAAGTGCAACATGGAGTCCAGCGGCGTGGAGCTGCGCATCAACGGGCGTGCCATCGAGCACGGAATGTTTGACCGCGTCTGGGGCGAGGCCATTCACCCCAGCCAGAACCGCTTTTTGGTGCAGGTGGATCTCATCTCGGGCAACCCCGCCGCGCTGCCCGCCACGAAGAATACGAAAACCTCTTTCTGCGAAGCTGATCCGCGTCTGAAGAACCTACTCAGCTGGATCGCCTCCTATGTTCCCGCCCCGGCCAAGGATGTGGATTCGATGGAATTGCGGTACGTCAAGGAGCTGACTGCCAAGCGGGAGAATGACCCCGCCGCCCTGCGGGTGAGCCGTGAGGAGCCGGTGTTCCAGAAGATCGGACTGAAGGCCAAGGTTGACCTGTTCGTGGACTACATCGACCGCGTGACCATCTACGAGGCCAAGGCCGGCAAGACCAAGGCACTGGACTTGTACCAGCTCCGCATGTATGTGGACGGCTGCGCGCTGGACAACAAGCCTGTGGATGAAGCCGTGCTGATCGCCAAGCGCCATTCAGCGGAGGTGAAGGAGCTGCGGGACATCCTGAACACTCTGACCGCGCCTGATGGTCGTCCCTACAACTTCCGGCTGGCTACATGGGACGAAGAGGGTATCGTGATCCGCCAGAGCGCGTGAGAACAGCCGGGGAAAAGTGTGCAATCATTGCACACTTTTCCCCCGGCAGGAGTGAGAATATGACCGATGAAAGAAAATCGCCGCTTTATGAAGACACTCACTGCGACGATGAGGACGCGGAGATGGACAGGCGCATCTCTCAGGTAGCTTTTGTTGCGTATCAGCAAGCCAAGATGAAAGGCATTCCCGTGGCCCGCTATGACTCGGAGAAAAAGGCGACCTATTTGCTGTACCCTGACGGACACCGCGAGTATGTGGACAAGCCGCCGGAGAAAGTGCCAGCAACCGCTGGACTTGCGCCGCAAAATCAGGTACAATGGGAGTGGAAATTTACAAAGGAGAAAGGACGAACGACCATGACATATACTTCCGCACAGGCCAACAAGCTGCTAAAAAAGCTCAACGACGAGCACGCCGCCCTGCTGGACAAGGAGAGCCGCAGTAAGGATTTCCGCGCCGCTATGGGCGAGGACGTGGAGTCCGTGCGCCCTGCTTACGACTACGCCGACACGCAGAAGAAATTGGCGGAGCTGGAGCAGCACATCCGCAAGGTGAAGCACGCTATCAACGTGTTCAACGCCACACACATTATCCCCGATTTTGGTATGACCATCGACGAGATGTTGGTGTACATCCCTCAGTTGACCCAGCGCAAAAACAAGCTGGCCGATATGAAAGCACGTCTACCCAAGCAGCGGGTGGAGGAGCAGTACGGGCGGCAGTCCAATATCATCGACTATTCCTATGCCAATTACGACCTGGCGGCGGTGGAAGCCGACTACGAAAAGGTCAGCGATGAGCTGTCACGCGCCCAGCTGGCGCTGGATGCCGTGAACCAGCGGGATACGTTTGAATTGGCGGAGTAAAAGCCGTTCCGTCGCGCTGTCCTCGCCGTTTTAAAATTACAAGTAGTGACCTCCGACCGTGTTCAATGTTGCTGCGGAGGCGGGTTATTCTATTTGTTATTGGGTTATGTGGCTCGTGTTCAATGTTTCGGGCCGTTGCTATAACTGGCTGCGGAAGTTGCGAGAAAACTTTTCCCCCGGAGGTCGAAGTACGGTTATAGACCTCCGGTTTTTCATCAGAAAAAATGTGCAATGATTGCACACTTTTCCAAAGGAAGGTGAGGTATGAACGTAAAAGAGTTGATCCTGAGCCATCCTGCGGCGGGCATTGCCGCCGCGCTGTTTGACCGGCTGGACATTGAACCCGTCAAGCGTAACGAGGGCATCCGCCGCATCACGGCACTCATCGACAGCCTGCGCAGCATGGAACCGGAGGCCACCGATTATATACTTCTGGGCGTCTGCCACATGTACGATGACAAGGAGTTTCTGGATGCCAACCTGTATTATAAGAGCGAACTCCCCGCCGAACTCGCGCCGCTGCCGGAAGTCCTCGAGATGAAAGGCATCGACGAATTGACCGTGGATGAGACCGAGCAGGCAGCCCGAGCCATTCGGCTACCTCAGTGCTACGCATTTGAACTGTCGCCCTGGCGCGAGGTATTGGGCTATGAGGTCAATATCGCCAACGCACAGGAGGTAGGCATTGCCGCCTTTTGCGCAGCGGTGCTGTACGAGATGACCTTCTTCGGCTTTGACGAAGAGGCAGTGGATGCAGAACGGCAAAAGCTCTATGACTCCTTCCGCGGGGCAGAGGAGTTGGACAAGCTCCCGCCGGAGGAACGGGCAAAACACTTTTTCTCTGCGGAGGAGGTCTTTGCCGAGTTGGGTATCCATGAACCCTCCGAGGAGGAACGGCAGGAAACGTATCGGCAGATGTGCAGGGAAATGCTGATCAACAGCCTGAGAACATATCGGATGTTGGAAAAGTACATGAAAAAGCAGTAAATTGAGAAGGCCATCGGCTATTTGCCGATGGCCTTCTCTGTCCGTTAAACGTGTTTCGTGTCGTATTGTGTAATGCTTCCAAAAATATTCATGTAAATTAGCGTGAAAGTTTCATATAAATTCGCGGATTTTTACACGAATGTTCACCATGTCCGTGCCGTTTCCACTTTTAGGTCACGGTTTGGGGCAAGCAAAAGTAGACGTGTCACTCCTCCACTGTCACATATTGATGCTTGGTGCTACGGGGTTTATCAGGCAGCGTCAGCTGAATAGCTCCACATTCTACAAGCGGATCGAGGTATAACTCCAGTTACGGTTATGATTCCATGTTAGCGCAGCATTTCCAGCTTCCAAGATGCGCTTGATGGCTTCAAAATAGCTCGGCAATTTGCTCTACCGCATACAGCGGCAAATTCACAAGCTGGTCTTCTTTTTTGAAATCTGCCATCGAAGTACGGACGGCGACTTCGGGCGCAAACTTCTCCTGATAGGTTTTCAGGCTCTTTGCCCGGAGGTTAGTTTCAGCCTTCACCTCTACGGGAATAACCTGTTCGCCTGTATCCACGATGAAATCAATTTCGCAGGACCCTCTGTCATTGGTGTAGTAGTAAATGCCCAGATCCTCAATGGTTTTCAGCTGCTGGCAAACATACTGCTCCGTAAGGGCACCTTTGAATTCAATAAAGAGGTCGTTTCCGTCCAGCAAGGTACGCTGGCGGAGGCCTGCCATACACCCAAGCAGTCCCACATCAACAAGGAACAGCTTGAATGCCTTTAAGTCCTCATAGGCCTTCAGGGGAATTCCGGCAGCATTGACACGGCTGATCTTATGAACCAGCCCGCAATCGGAAAGCCACAGAATGGCCGTTTCATAATCCTTGGCTCGTGCGCCCTCTCGAACAAGACCATAGACGAACTTTTTGTTTTCTTTTGCCAACTGCGAGGGAATGCTGTTCCAAAGCATGCGGATCTTGGGAACGATCTCATTCGGTGCGTGTTTGGAAAAGTCCTGCTCATAAGCGGCAAGTATCCTTTTCTGTATCTCGCGGACCTCATTAAAATCCTTGTTCTCCGCAAAACTCTGCACGGCTTCCGGCATACCGCCCACAAAATAGTACTGCTTGAGCACATCAATGTAGGTCTGCTTAAAGCTCGTGATCATTGGATAATCCTGCTTGCTGAGCAACTCTGCAAAGCGATCCTTGCCGGTGGCCATCAAAAACTCCTTGAAAGAGAGCGGGTATAGCTTCAAAAAATCCACTTTGCCCACAGGGAAAGAAGTGCCTTCGTGCAGGGCAATGCCCAGCAGAGAGCCTGCGCATACAATGTGGTATTGTGGCGCATTTTCGTAAAAGTACTTGAGAGAGCTGAGCGCTCTTGGCACTTCCTGCACCTCATCAAAGATCAGAAGGGTATGGTCGGGATCGATTTTCCGACCGGAGTATAATTCCAGTCCCATAATCAAACGATCTGTGTCCAAGTCAGAAGCAAACAACTCGGCCATTCTGGAATTGGAATCGAAGTTGATATATACGGTATCGGTATAATAGAGCCTCCCGAATTCCTTCATCAGCCAGGTTTTTCCGACCTGCCGTGCTCCCTCAATAATCAGCGGCTTCCGCCGCTTGTTTTCTTTCCATTTCAGTAGCTTTTCCATCGCGATTCGGTACATACTTGCACCCCCTATCTCATACTGCAAATATAGTATACCACCGAATCTCAAAAAATGCAACGAACTTCCGCACTCGAAGCACATTTTTACGGCGAACTTTTGATGTACCCATACGCTTTATACAACGAACTTGGCAAATGCGGCTAAACGGGTGAAGATCTTCCGAAAAGCAAATACGGCAGCCTGTTGAGAGACTGCTGTAAGTAGACAAACTGGAATTGTCTACTTCTCCATTACATAATTCGTCAAAGCGATTCCCTGTCGAATGACTTTCTGTTCTTTCACTACGCGATATCCTCGGTGTTGAAAAAATGGTTTTGCTGTGATAGACGCGTGGGTAACGAACGTTTTTCCCTTTGAAGAGGATTCCAGTGCATCACAAATCGCAGAGGCAATGCCTTTGCTCTGGTAGTCCTTATGAACATAAAGTCTGTCTAAATAGCCAGTGCTATCCATGTCTCCAAAACCGACAATTTTTCCATTTTCTACGGCAACAAGTGTTTTGTGTTTCAGAAAAGAGCGGTTCCATTCACCTAAATCAACCTTGCCAGTTGCCCAAACATCCAACTGCTCTTTGGTATAATCTTTTGCATTTACACTATGAACCGTTCGATAAAACAATTCAGCCAATTGCTCACAGTCAGAGGGGCTATATTCTCGAAGCTGCATATCTCGTCCTCACAAATTCCGATTTGTCAGATCACATTTTTCTCCAGAAACTTTTCCATCAAATCAATGTAATACTCTGACTGAACGATAAATCCTACATGTCCGCCGGGAACACTGAGAATTTCCGCATCCAGCTTTCTGAACAACTCCGCCAGACGCTCCTGATCTTCTTTTTTGAACATATCTTTCTCCGGAAGGAGAACCTGTATCTTTCCCCTCAGATACTCGAGATCACTTTCTTTGAAAACCGGATAGTCCTTCAGCATATATACGCACTTAAAGCTATGAATAAACCGCTGCTTATAGTTCAGGTCAGAAGCCACTGTCTCATAAAACCCTCTGCCATATTCCCGCTCCGCTTCCGATTCGCATGCCAGAAATCCCGTGCTCTTTTTTAACAACAGGTTCAGTTCTGTTTTCGCGGGGACCAGCTTCAGCAAAAGGAGGAGTATCGGCGTTGAAAAGCGCTCCTTTTGGATGTCTCTGACATAATCGGAATCTATCGTCAGGGTGGCCGTCAGGATCATGGCCAAAACGGATTCCGGATGTCTTTTCGCAAAGATCTGGGCATATACGCCGCCGTCACTTGCGCCAAGCAAGATCACTTTTTCAATGGACAGTGCTTTCAACAGTTTTGCGGCAAAGTCGATCTGTTCGTCCGCGTCGGCAGTGTGGAACGGATATTCATAGATCAGGAATCTGTATTTCTCCCCCAGCCTTTCGGCATATGGCATCCACATTTCCTGCATCTCTAATCCGTTGAAAAAGAGAATGACCGGGGCACCGTCCTTGCCGCCATACAGGTATCTTACCTTTACACCGTCAACCACTGCTGTTTGATAAGGGACTTTCTTCAAAAAGGCATCGTACTCTTTTTTGAAGTCTCTGCTGTCATTCATGATGGTTCTCCTCCTGTTAAGCTATTATCCCTGTGCCAATCTATATAAGCCCGCCGTCACGCCTGCACCCTATACTTCACGCGGTTTCCATACCGCGTCGAGGTCAGCAGATCCAGCTGCTCAAACTTCAGCACAAAGCTGCGGATGGTGGCGTAGGCGGCGTTGCCGAAGTCCTTTTCCAGCTGTTTGGTGGAGAACTCGGCTTCTCCATATGCGGACAGGACGAAGCCCCACAGCGCCTTTTCCTTCTCCGTGACCTGCCCCTGCGACAAAGCGGCCTGAAACGCCTCGGTCGTCTGGCGGGCGGGGAGCGCTCCATTCAGCTTGTGATATACATTCTCAATGAAATACACCAGAAACGGCGTTACGTCCAGCACACCGCTGATGTGCGCGTTCTTATCCACCAGCGAGTAGGCGTCGTAGTACCCCTTGCGGCTCTTGTTGACATACTCAGACAGCGGCACGAACAGGGCAGAGGAATACCCCCGCTGTACCAGATACCACAGGTGCATCAGCCGGGCCATTCTGCCGTTGCCGTCAAAGTAGGGGTGCAGATAGGCGATATAGAAGTGGATCAGGGCGGCTTTCAGCAGGTCGTTGCTGTCGGACTCTTCATGGATGAAGTACACCAGCTCTCCCATACGCTCCGGCAGCTGCTGCCACGGCAGGCCGGTATGCTCCACCTTGGAGCCGACCACATACACACTGCCGTGCCGGTAGAAGCTGCCGGGGCGTAGCCGGTCTTCCTCTGGCAGATAAGCGCCGATGGCGGTCTCATACAGCTGGTGGATGGATGCTTCGGTGATCCTGTTAGCAGGGTTGCTGATGAATTCCAGCCCTTTTTTCATGCCATAGATGCGGTTCTCGCTTTCATCTGCCGGAGCAAAGCCGGACAGGATCTTGCGGACACTGTCGCGTGGGAAATCCACCTGCTCAATGGTGAAGGTGGAGATGATCTCCTCCTCCATGGCCTTTGCGCCGTAAAGCTGTGTGCTGCTCTGCGGCGTCAGCAGAACTCTGGCGGCAGAGAGATGCACCTGCGCGACACTATCCAAATAGACAAGCTCCTGTCCCGAAAAATCCTTCAACGGCAGCGGGTGATAGAAGCCGTTCTTCAGCAACGACACAAATTCCCCCATATCGGCCTGCGGATATTTGTAGCATAGCTTCTTCAAGTCCAGCACACTTTTATCCGACAGCATCCTGGTAAACAATGTAGCGTCCATATAGTGCCTCCTATCGATAATAAGTAGTATCAATTTATATCAGTATACAGAAGTGTTTCCGGAAATGCAAGAGGAAATACCTCAAAATCACATGGAACGCCTTGACGAACTAATACTGTGGTATTACAAACGGGGAACTTATTGGACTTTATGGAACGCTCCACGAGGCGGACATGCAGAAGAGCTATGAGGTCATGGACGCGCATTTTGCCGCCGGTGTGAGCCGGCTGAAGACTGTGCGGAAAAAGTGTGGCTTGACGCAGGAGACGCTTGTCAAGGCATCCGGCGTTCCGGTCAACACCATCCGTGCCTATGAGCGCAAAAGCAAGGACTTGAACAAAGCCCAAGCCGATATCATCGTGCGCCTGACGAGGGCGCTACGGTGCGAAATAAGCGACCTGCTGGGGTAGCTTATATAGTGAAAATACCCAACAGGGACGGCAATTGCCGTCCCTGTTGGGTATTCTTTGTTTATGCCGTGTGTCGGACATAATATTCAAAATATTACCAAGCGATAAAAAACTTCCAGCCGTTGGAGCATAAGGCTTTGCTGGCATTTTTGCCGCAAAAGGACGAGGTTGAAAACTCTTTGCTCCTTGTGCTCTGTCCATTCGTTTCTCCATGTGTGGAGCAGACTACCCTATGACGCAAAAGAAGGACGAACTTCTGACAGAGGCAGTCCAAGACGCTGCGCCTTATCCCGCTCATAAGTGACGCGGGTGACCTCTTCGATGAAGGCTTTTTCTTTCGGTGTGGCGCTGGCCCAACGTACATTGTATTTCTGGCACAGGCGGAAGAATATCTCATAAAAGCGTTTCTTTTCAGGATCTTTACGGCAATACCACGCTGCATTGGCTGCTGGGCGATTTTTATTGTCATTCATATGGGACACCTCCTTATCAAAAGTCAGGCAAGGTATGTGAAGAATATCCGTTTCGCAGCTTCATCCGCTATTTAGATACCTTGGATCGGCGGAGTGAAATGCAAAAATAATATACTACAAACATAGGCATCTCACAAGCCTTTGTGCTTGACATATTTTGTACGGAGAACGACTTTCGGATGATAGCAGTCCGGGGGCTGTGCTCTGCTCGAGGTACAAGTGACGCCAGTGGTCGGCACAAAGTTTGATACGGAGTAAGCAAAGAACTGCTATATGCAGATAATTTGGATAATAGGTAAGCCTCATCCAACTGCCACTTCAACCTTTTTACCGCTGAAGGCCACGCCGTATTTATAAATCGTCCTGACCCCGGCGGTCGTCAGCTCGGTTTCGTATTTCTTGTCGTTGATCTGCTGCAAGGCTGTCTCGGACAGT